>Ga0335078_10013022_pt1 | contig 12328 bp, 7 predicted proteins | sample Lox_Sample_32_FD_206711 | JGI IMG/M metagenome (GOLD analysis project Ga0335078, IMG submission 206711) | Soil microbial communities from Loxahatchee National Wildlife Refuge, Florida, United States - Lox_Sample_3.2 | ecosystem: Environmental > Terrestrial > Soil > Wetlands | place: USA: Florida... | reverse complement strand
CGGCTGGCGGCTGCAATTCACTGAATTGGAAGCTCCCTTCGCGGACTCAAAGTTCATGGGCCTGCACCGTGGCACAACACTGATGGCGCGACAGCGCAAGCTGGGGTGACGGAGAAGGGGGGATTGGGAGTGTTGGTTGGAAAGTGCAAAATCCACCATTTTTTCAATGCTATACTCGCAAAAATTGCAGCCATGTGTGCGCAGTTTCCACAGGGTTTCCTGGGCGTGACCCATGATTGAGCAATCCATCTCGCATTACCGAGTCCTGGAAAAGCTCGGCGGTGGCGGAATGGGAGTGGTGTACAAAGCGGAGGATACCCGCCTGCATCGCTTTGTGGCGCTGAAATTCCTGCCCGATCAGCTGGCGAAGGATGCTCAGGCTTTGAGCCGCTTCCAGCGTGAGGCGCAGGCCGCTTCCGCGCTCAATCACCCCAACATTTGCACGATCTACGACATCGGCGAAGAGAGCGGGCGAGCTTTTATAGCGATGGAGTTCCTGGAGGGAACAACGCTAAAGCACGAGATCGGCGGCCGACCGATGGAATCGGAGACTTTGCTGGCGCTGGCCATCGAGATTTCCGATGCGCTGGACGCGGCCCACGCCAAAGGAATCATTCATCGCGACATCAAGCCCGCCAATATCTTCGTGACCGAGCGGGGGCACGCCAAGGTCCTTGATTTTGGCCTGGCCAAGCTCAATGCCGGCGGCGGGGACCCTTTGGGTGAGACGCTGAGCCAGGCCGGGCCCATCACGACGGCAGGCACGACTCTCGGTACCGTGTCTTATATGTCGCCGGAGCAGGTGCGGGGCAAGGAGTTGGATGCGCGTTCGGATTTGTTTTCGTTTGGAGTCGTGCTTTATGAAATGGCGACCGGCGCATTGCCCTTTCGAGGCGACACTTCCGGAGTGATCTCCGAGGCTATTCTGAACCGCCAGCCTCCTGCGCCGGTGCGGTTGAATCCTGACGTGCCACCCCGTCTGGAAGAAATTATTCGCAAGGCGCTGGAAAAGGACCGCAAGCTGCGCTATCAGCATGCTTCCGAGCTGCGCGCGGATCTGGTGCGGCTGAAGCGCGATCTGGAATCGGGAAAACTAGCCGACTCCCCGGGTAACGTGGAGGCCGACCGAGACTCTACCGCTACCAGCGAAATTGCGCCCCTCAGCGGTCCCAGTTCCGACGTGGGATCGCTGGAACTGGCGCACGTTCTGTTCATGGACATTGTCGCCTATTCCCGCTTATCTATCGAGGAACAGCGGCATGCGCTGAAGCGGCTGCAAGAGACGGTGCGTTTGAGTCCTGAGTTCGCGCGAGCGCAAGCGGGACGGCAAATGATCAGCCTGCCGACCGGCGATGGCATGGCCCTGGTTTTCTTCCGCGAACCGGAGGCGCCGCTGCGTTGCGCCATGGAAATCAGCCGCAGTCTGCGTCAGGACGGCGTGAAGTTGCGCATGGGCATTCACACCGGCCCGGTGCAGCGCGTGCAAGACATCAATGCCAATCGCAACGTAGCGGGTAGCGGGATCAACCTCGCACAGCGGGTCATGGATTGCGGCGATGCCGGCCACATTCTGGTTTCCAAGTCTGTCGCTGACATGCTGATGAATGTGAGCCGCTGGAACGGCATGCTTCACGATCTGGGCGAAGCGGAAGTGAAACATGGCGTCCTGCTGCCAATCTTTAACTTTTACAACGAAGAGACCGGAAATCCGGCCTTGCCGCAGAAAATTCATGCGGCGCGGCAATCGGCGGAAACCGCCCGCTGGAAGCGGGTCAGAAGGAGAATCTCTCTGGCTTTGGGCGCGGTCGGGATGTTGGGCGCAGTTGCAGTCGGCTTTTTTTTCTACTCCCATCGGGCACATGCTCTCACTGAGAAAGACACAATTGTCCTGGCGGACTTTCAGAATGCAACCGGTGACCCGGTGTTCGATGACACACTCAAACAGGGCTTGACCGTCAAGCTGGAGCAATCGCCCTTTCTAAACATTCTTTCCGATCATCGGGTCAGCGACACTTTGCGGCTCATGGGGCGTCCCGCCGATGCCCGGCTGACGCCGGAGGTCACTCGCGAAATCTGCCAGCGAACCGGCAGCAAGGCCATGCTGGCCGGTTCGATCCGCAGCATGGGAAGTGAATATGTTCTGGGATTGACTGCGGTGAATTGCTCGAATGGGGATTCTCTCGCCGATGAGATGGTGCCGGCCAGCAGCCGGGAACAGGTGCTGCCCGCCCTGGACAAAGCGGCTTCAGAGCTGCGCGAGAAGCTGGGCGAATCGCTGAAGACGGTATCGAAGTTCGATGCGCCGCTTTCCGAAGCGACCACTTCTTCTCTTGAGGCGCTCAAGGCGTATAGCACGGGGGTCAAGACCGCTCGTACTATGGGCGACGCCGAAGCGCTTCCCCTGTTCAATCGCGCCGTCGAGCTGGATCCGAATTTCGCCCGCGCTTACACCGAACTCGGCCACACTTACAGCAATCTGGGCGAGAGCGCCCTCGCCAGCGAAGACTTTCAGAAGGCGTACGCCCTGCGCAACAAAGTGAGCGAACGCGAAAAATATGGCGTCATGGGCGATTACTATTCGTCGGTGACCGGAGAACTGGAGAAAGGGAACCAGGCTTACGAAATGCTGGCCGAGGCTTATCCCCGGGATCCCGCCGCGGAGGAAAATCTGGGGGTAAATCACACTATTCTTGGGCAATACCGTAAGGCCCTTGCAGAGACGCAGGAAGCAATCCGCCTGGATCCTGATGATGCCGACGCCTATGGCGATTTGATGAATGAATATGTCGCCCTGGACGATCTCGAAGACGCGAAGAGCATCTATCAAAAAGCCATAGCCCGAGGACTCGATCATGCCAGCCTGCGAATCAGCCGCTACGCAGTTGCCTTTCTGCAGGGCGATACGGCAGAAATGGCGCATCGGCTGGCGGCGGCGGCAGGAAAGGCGGGCCTGGAGGATGCATTGCTCTCCTTCCAGTCCGATACGGAAGCCTATTCAGGGGCGCTGGCCAAAGCGCGCGAATACTCGGCTCGGGCGGCCGAATCCGCCGGTAAGGCGGACCAGAAGGAAACCGCCGCGCTGTGGGACCTGAATGCGGCCCTGCGGGAAGCCGAGTTCGGAAATTTGGCACCAGCCCGCGACCTTGTGTCCTCCGCGCTTGTTCTGGCCAAGACTCACAACGTGCAGGTTCTGGCTGCGCTGGCGCTGGCCCGGGCGAACGATCCGGCGCGCGCCCAGACGATTGCCGACACGCTGAGACAGCATGCTCCGCTCGATACCATGCTTAACAATTATTGGCTGCCCGCTATTGAAGCGGCGATCGCGCTCGATCGCAATCAGGCCGGACGTGCAATCGAACTTCTGGATTCGGCCTCGCCCTATGAGTTTGGCGAACCGCCCCCGCAGACCGAGGTTGCGGGCACGCTCTATCCCATTTATCTCCGCGGTCAAGCGTACCTGCAACAGCATCAGGGCTCTCAGGCACTGGCGGAATTTCAGAAGATTCTGGACCACCGGGGGATTGCGGTGAACTCTCCGCTGGCCGCACTGTCCCGGCTGGGTATAGCCAGAAGCTATGAGCAATCAGGTGATACCGCAAAGGCCCGCGATGCGTACCAGGAATTCCTGGGACTCTGGAAGAGCGCGGACGCGAACATTCCCATTGAGCGGCAAGCTCAGGCTGAACTGGCGGGATTGAAGTAATTGCCGTTTGCGAACTGCGCGAGGATCTTCAGTTCGGCGTGAGCGCGCGGTCCTGGGTCATGCGCAGACAGGTTTCGAGTACCAGCCCCAGTGGATTAGCAAACTCCCGAAATGCTTTTTCATCCTCTGCGGTAAACGGTTCGCCGCTATTTTTGTTGAGCAGCTCGGCCACGGCCAGAACGTTCTTCTTGCGATCGAAAATCGGCATGCAGAGAATACTTCGCGTGCGATAACCGGTCTCGCGGTCAACATCGGGATCAAAATCAGGATGTTGATATGGGTCGGGGATGTTGAGGGTCTGGCCGGTGCGCGCCACGTAGCCGGCAATGCCGCTGGTGATAGGTATTTGAATCTCCAGGGGTTTGCTATCGCTGTGGGCGATTTTCGAGCGCAGCTTCCCCTGCGCCCGGTCCACCAGGAAGACAGAGCCGCGGTCGGCGTGAAGCAATTCGCGAATCTTGAGGACCACAGCCTCGAACATCTGATCAAACAAGGCGTGCACGGCTTCCTGATTTCCCAGGTCAATGGTCTCTAGAAACTGCTCGAACTCAGTGGTCATGTGGTCGAGAACATCGAGGAACTGTTTGCCGGACATGCTGCTGACGTGGCGCACCAGATCGCCCTTGCGCTGCAATTGAGAGAACGCCGAAAGCATACGGCCCGTATTCGCCACCAGTCCCGCTACAAAGGAAGTAATTCGCCCGTCTTCCAGGGTGAGCACCCGGTCGGCGATATCAAGAATTCGGTTGTCATGGGTGACCATCAAAATCGCGCAACCTTGTTCCTTGGCGAGCTGATGCAGAAGTTCCACAACTTCGCGGCCGGTTTTGCGATCCAGGGCGGCCGTGGGCTCATCGGCCAGAACAATTTTGGGGCGGCGCACCAGGGCGCGCGCGATGGCAACGCGCTGGCGCTGTCCGCCGGATAACTGCGAAGGATATGATTCGATACGGTCGCCCAGCCCCACGGCGCGCAGGATGTCGTCGCACCGCGAGCGCGATTCGGCTTCCGGCATGTCGCCATTGGTGCCGAGAGACATCTGCACGTTCTGCCGTGCCGTCAATGCGTCCAGCAGGTTGTGTGCCTGGAAAATAAAGCCGATATTGCCACGAATCTTTACCAGGTCTTCATTGCTCGCGCCATTCAACTCATTGTTGAGAATGCGAAGGCTGCCTTCCTCAACCGAACGAAGGGCGCCGGCCAGGGTGAGCAAGGTAGTTTTGCCGGAGCCCGATGGGCCGGTGATGATTACGATCTCGCCGGGCAGAATCTCGGCGGAAATATCGAATAGAATCTGACGCCGCAACGCGCCACTGCCGTAATAGTGATTCACGTTGCGGACCGAAATGACGGGTTCCACGATACGCCTCTAGAAGATTTCTGCCGGGTCCGCTGACTTGAGTTTGCGCATGGCGAACGCTCCGGACACGGTGCACATAATCGCCGTGAGAGGATACACCACAACCAGCCGCAGCACCGTCATGTGAATGGGCAGCACGGTTGCGGTGCGGGCCACCTGATACACACCCAAGGCGAGAAATACGCCGGGAATGAATCCCAGCACCGAGAGAATCAAAGCTTCCTGCAGCACCACGGCAAACAAACTGCGGTCGGAATAGCCGATGGCTTTCAGCGTAGCGAATTCCGAAAGATGCTCGGAAACGTCGCTATACAGAATCTGATAGACGATCACCGCTCCGACCACGAGGCCCATGATCAGCGAAGCGCGAAAGATGAAACCGATGGGCAGGTTGCCGCCCCAATAGTTCTTTTCGCGATCGAGGAAGCCCTGTTTGGTCAGCACAGTTACATCCGGCGGAAGAATGCCGGCCAGCTTTTCACGCGTAGCTTCCACATTGATGCCGGGCTGCAATTTGATCAAGCCCACGTCCACGATTCCAAATTGCCGGTAGGGAACGAGCTGCAAAAAGTTCGTATCACTGGTAATTACATTGCCGTCGTTGGCAAAGCTGGCGCCGACCCGAAAAAGACCGACGACTTCCACCCGGCGATGGCCGAGCTCGGTCACCACGTCTCCGTTCTGCCGAAACAGCTTTCCGACCGGACCGAACTCAGGCCGCGAACCTTCGTCGAAGAGGATCTCTCCCGGCTCCGCGATTCGGGCCAGATTGTCATTCACCACGGGCAAATCAAACACGCCGGGCCGGGGTTTGAATCCGACCACAAAAATCTGCCGCTCATGGTGGTTCACCGGATTCTTCCACTGCGCCATGTCCATGTATAGCGGAGAAACGGATTCCACCCCCGGCACAGCGAGCGCCTGGTAGAGCCGCCGCTCGGGAAAATTCTCCGTCGCAATGATGCACTGGTAGCGCGGGCTGATCAGCACCAGATCCGCATTCAGGTGAGAATAAAGTTGGGTGATGCTGACATAAAGAGCGTCTTCGAAGGCGAGTTGAACCAGCGCGAGGATGACAGCGAAGGCAATTCCGGCAACCGCTGCCAGCAGGCGCCCTCTTTGCTTGACCAACTGGAGCCAGGCAAGAGGCACGCCGCCCTTCATGGCTGGATCACCACATTGACTTTGCCATTGATGAAGTTGCTCACCTCGCTGCTGCTATTGTCGAGGCGAATGCGAACTTTGAAAATACGGGCGTCCGCGAAGGCGACCGGGTCGAGCGGCAGCACGTCGCTTTTGGCAATCGTCGTTCCAACCGTCTCCACCACCCCGGAAAGTTTGCCGGGGAAAAGATCGCTGGTAATCGCAGCCGATTGCCCGGCGTGAACGCGCGCGATGTCTGTCTCATAAACTTCCGCTTCCACATACATCGCATCGGTTTTTCCCAGATCGAGCAATCCCTGTGGCCCAACTTCTTCGCCCGGATACGCATGCACTCTCAACACCTGGCCTGAGGCTGGCGCGTACACCACGCCATTGGCAAGCTCGGCGCGCGCGTGCGCGGCTTCGGCGACGGCAACGTTCAGTTCCGATTGCGCCACGTCCACATCGGTTGAACGCACTTCGGAGATGCTCTCGAGCCGCTGTTCGGCCTCGTGAAGCTGCTGCTCGGACGTCTGAACAGCCAGATGGCGCGCGTCCAGTTCAGCGGTTGAGACGTCGGTCTTCTCGTGCAGAGCTTCATAGCGGCGATATTCCGCCTGGGCGTTTTCCAGCGTCGCCTGCAGGGCCGCGACCTGCGCTTTTTGCGCCGCGATGTCGGAAGGCCGGGCTCCGGTCTTGACCTGGGTCAAACGCGCCTGGGCCAGGTCCACCCTCGCCTCGGCCAACTTGAGCGTCGTTTGCAATTGCTCTTTGCCATCGAGCACAGCCAGCAGTTCACCAGCTTTCACGTGGTCGCCCTGCTTGACCTTGAGATCGCGCACACGCTGAGGGCGGCCTTCGAAATAGGCTGCGGTGACTTCCAGGACGCCATCTTGCGGTTCAATTCGGCCGAGGCAGGCCACAGCACGGTTTGGCGTGGTGGAAGATTGAGTGTCGGCGGCGAATACCACATCCGGATTCAACGTTGTGTTTGCAGCGGCGGGAACACCTTGTCCCGGCCGGTGCCAGCCAACGAGCAAGGCTGCGGCGAATACCAGAACCACGAGCGCCATCAGTGCTATCCGGCGCGACCATCGCAGATAAGAACTCACGGGAGAAACCATCCAGGCAGCCAGACTTTTTGCTTCGATCAGGCGGTTCCGAAGCGTGCGCCCGACGCAACAATTGGCGTATATTACCACCCTTCGAGGTAACACACCATGTCGAACCTACGCGCTGCGCACGGCATTTTTCTGCTGCTTTTGGCCAATTGCTTTGCACAATCGCCCCCCACGGAACAGCCGAAGGTGCAGCTTAGTTTTGCCAAAGCCATCGAAATTGCAACCTCTCCTCAGGGGAATACGGCTGTGCAGTTGGCACAACAGTCGGTTAAGCTCGCGCATTCGCGATATGTGCTTGCGCGCGCCGACTTATTGCCGAATCTGGATGGCTCCGTGGCCGAGCAGAACCAGACGGTCAACCTGCGTGCCCTCGGACTGCGCTCGGAGCCCGCCACCGGATTTCTGGTGCCCGAAGCAGTCGGCCCCTTCTACACTTTCGATGCGCGCGTCAGATTGAACCAGAATATCTTCAATCTCAGCACGATTCGGCGCTCCCAGGCGGCACACGAAGATATCAAGGTGGCGCAGGCGGAAGGGGCTAACGTCAACGATCAGGTGACGGCGACAGTTGCCCGGCAGTACGCCATGGCCCTGCGCGCCCAGGCCGACGTGGCAACCGCCCGTGCAAATCTGTCGCTGGCTGAAGCGGTGCGCGATCAGATGGTGAACCGCGAATCCGTGGGTGAAGGCACGGAGATCGAGGTCACCGGAGCCAAATTGCGCGTGTCGCGAAATCAGCAACGGCTGATCAATGCAGAAACTGCGCTCACGCGCGCGAACCTTGATCTGATCAACACGCTCAACCTCGACTGGAACCTCAGGCTCGAGCTGACGGGAGCGCTGGGGGCGAGAATGGACGATAGCCTTTCTCCGGAACAGGCCGTGGATATTGCGCTCAAGTCGCGGGCCGATTTCAAGCTGCAGCAGGAGCGCAGCGATAGCGCGCGCCTGAGTTACAGCTCGGCCAAGCTGGAACGCATGCCGTCTCTGGTGGGCTATGCCGACTACGGGGATTTGAGCGGCGTGCAAACGCACACCGCCGGCGTCGCTTTGAGGGTGCCATTGTTCGATGGCGGCCGCATGGAATCTGAACGGACGCAAACTATGACGCTCATGCTGCAGGAGCGAATCCGTGAAAAAGAAATCAGGAACCGCATCGAACTTGAAGTTCGGCAGGCTTTGGTAACCCTTGCCTCCGTGCGGAACCAGATTGATGTTTCGGAGCAGGCCGTGACCCTGGCCGAGGACGAATTAGGGCGCGCCCGGCGCCGCTACCAATCCGGCGTCACAAATAGTGTCGAAGTCATTGATGCGGAGACTCAGGTCGAAAACGCACGCGACGACCGTGTCGCGGCACAATTCAGCTATACCCAGGCGCGGATTGATCTGGCCCAGGCCATGGGCACTATCCGGACGATAGATTTTTAGCCAGCTCCGCAGAGCCCGGCGTAACCGGTTTGCGTGCCGCTGGCCGAACCTGAGGAGAAAAAAGCGTCCGTACGAGCGGGTGGTGGCGCAGCTTTTTCCGATGGAAGAACACACGCAGCGTGATTCCCTGCAAAATGTCCTTCAGCAGTAACCACTGTTGCCGGAACGAGATCAGTCCCCGCCATCCCAGTTTTCGCAACAGTGCACCACGCAGCCGGGCAAGGCCAAACAACATTTCAGCGATCGAAGCAGGAATGTCCTCTTCCCGATGGTACTCATAAAACCAATAGTTCATCGAATCCGAAGATTGCACCTTGATGAAGTTCTCGACCGCGCGGTTCTTCGGATTCGCCGCCGCCTTGGCGATCAAATCGTGAAAATGCCGGAAATCTGCTTCCAGCGTTTTCAAATCAGCGAAGCGATTCACCAGCTTCACTCCTACCGGGTCCCAGAGATAGCCATTCATCACCAGCGGCAAGCCAAGATGAAACAGCTTCGTCACCACCAGATGAATCCGCATGTGGCACTGATAGGCGTCTCCCATGCATTCGTAGAGGCGCGTTGTGTTGCGCGTGAGGGTCCTTTGAAATCCGGCGATCGCGGTGTCCAGGTCTTTGGTGAATTCGGTAGTTTCGTGGCCCTCCATGTCCCGCTGAATCATCGCGGCAATTTGCCGGATCTGCAGCGACGAAAGCGCCATGCCCACGCTGTACAGCGGGTCAACCGTGTCGCCGGCATCGCCAAGGATGTACCAGCGGTCGGCGGAATAACGCTGCCGGCACTCCCACATGTAAGAGCTATAAAAATTCGTGTCCACGACGGTGCCGCTGCGAACCAGGTCCACCAGGACCGCATGCTCGCGGCCCACGCAGTCCAAAAACTGCTCCATGGTTCGCGGCTCGCCGTAAGGGTAAACGTCTTTCCGGTACGTAATACCAATGCTGATAAACCGTTCATGGTCTGGCGAGCGCATCGGAATGCACCAGATCCAATTGCCCCGGCCAAAGAAATGATGTGTTGCGTAGTAAGGAACGAAAGCACGGTTCTCTTTCTTGATGGCGCGGATCCGCCCGAGCAGTTCCGGGTCAAAATCCTTCAGCCGGAACCAAAAAACATTTTTCTGCTCTTTGACCGGTTCCTGCAGGCCGAGCAATTTCGCCAGCACGCGATTCCGTCCCGTGGCATCAACCAGCCAGCGCGAATGCAAAGTAGTTTTCTGCCGCGCAGGATCCTCTATCTTGATTTCGTGCAACCCACCGTCATTCTGAATACTGACGCCCACTACGGTGCCATCAATCATCTGCACGCCGTTTTTCAGGTTGCGGTCGCGGACCTCGCGATCAAATGTGAAGCGGTTTACCTGGAACGACAGGAAGGGTGGCACCGTCGGCGTCTCGTCAACCACGTAGGTGCGATCTTCGGGATGATCAATGTCAGGCTTGTAGTAATACGTCAGCCCGTATTTCGGATAGTGCTTTTCCACGAGATACGGCCCTAACCCCAGTTCCAGCAGAAAATCAATGGTCAACTCGACAAACGATTCGCCCACAATCGGACGGTTTTTGTGTGGACCTTCGACCACAGCGACTTTCAGATTCGGAAAGCGCATCACCAGATAGGCCGCCATCAATTGGCCCGTCGCTCCACCGCCCATGATGAGTACGTCGCTCGTCATCCGTTTCCTGGGGAGAAAGATCGCGCCTGCAAATCCTGGCGTGCGCGCAACAGTGTGGACGGGTTGCGTCAACATGTCAACGCCTCGGCGCAACTTCACGGAAGTTGGCAAAAGAAGGGGAAATGAAGGTGAAGAGTGGTGTTACATTACTCCGCCGCCGGAAGGGATTTAGAAGCGCCGAGCGACTGCCGCCAGTCGCGCGCCGAAACGTGACCGGCGTGAACCCAGGCCATCCGGGTCACGAGCGACCCCACAATTGACGAGATTGCCGCCCACTTTCTAATTTTTGAGCGTGAACCATCCCCCGCCGGCAGGCTGAGCAAGCGCAACATCAGGGGAAGCGGCCCCGAAAGAAGTCCCCCGGTACGAATCACTGTACCACTGGCGCCGTGCCTGAGCGGATCGGTGGCGGGTTGCCGCCGGCTTTCCAGGCGCCAGCCCTCCCAGCACTCAAAAATCGCCGCTCCCAATCCCAGCGCCTGCAGCGCGCGGCTTTTGCGATGTCCGGCAAGCTCCAACAATCCGACTGCGGTGCCGAGACCCGACATCCCAAAATGCACCGGAAGATGGCCGACATTTTCGTTCCAGGTGGGAATGGCAGTGGCGCCGATGAGCACGCCGGTGTAATTCGAAAAGGGCAAACCAAAAGCAAGCGAAGCTGCCTGGCCCGCATTTTCCAGAATTCGAATGGGCAACCATGCCCCGTAGCGCTCACGCATAAGTCCCGCAAAGGCCGCTGCTGCGGCGCCGGTGGAAAAGCCGAGCAGCGTCCACACCCCTACAGACATTGGGCTCTGCGGCTTGAAAACCCGCATCATCGCCAAAAAGCGTTCCGGGCGGCCCAAATCGGAAATGAGCAATGCGGGAGAAATTACCGAGCCCGCCGCAGCAATCCAGCGCGCGTGTTTTACGAGCTGCGGGTCGGCCCCACTGTAATGCGCAATCGAGCCGACTACCGCCGCTGCACCGGCCGCGCCGCCGACAAAAAAGTACAAAGGAATCTCCCAGGTCCACGGCGGCTGTTTGAGCAACGGTATTCCGTAGTAGCCGGTCTCTGGCGAGGCCATAGGAAAAGGCGCGCCCGAGGGCCGAATCCCCCGCACTTTCGACTCGCGGCCAAGTTCTGCCTCGCGGCGTATATCCATCAACCGCTGTTCCCGCACCTTCTCCGCGCCGGGTGACCGTGTGATCTCTTTTCGAAGTGAGGTCATTCGTGGTTCCTGTCTCGCTCCAGCAGAAACGCCAGCATCGTTCCGCCCAGCAACAACATCGCGCCAAGCGCGGATCCCCGCCATCCCTTTTTCAGGTAGATCGTCGGAACTTCCGGCTTGGGTGGCAGGTTGTAGGCGCGCGGATCGCCGCGAACGATGAACATGGCGTGCGTGCCGCCGACGCTCGTCTCCACCGGATCCCAGAGATTCGCATCCTCCATCCCGCGGCCGTGCAACTCGGCGAGACGCTCTTTCGCTTCCGAACGCAAGCTTTCGATTTCGCCGAACTTGATGGATTCCGTGGGGCAAGCCTTCGCGCACGCCGGAACGAGACCAACTTTCTGCCGGTCATAACAAAAGGTACATTTGAAGGCGCGGCCATCATCCCCGCGCCGCTCAACCACTCCAAACGGACACGAAACCACGCAGTAACCGCAACCATTGCAAACGTCCGGCTGAACGAAGACGCCGCCGAACTCGGTTCGCACAATTGCACCCGTGGGGCAGGCTTCAAGGCAACCGGCGTTCTCGCAGTGCTTGCAGACATCCGACGAAAAACTCCACGAGTTCAACTCGGGCGCATTTCCGCCGAACCCTGGCTCCGGCGCATTCTCCACAAATTTCACATGCCGCCAGGTGGAGGCCCCCAGCGCGCCCGTGTTGTCATAGGAGTTGCCGCTCCAGTTG
>Ga0335078_10013021_pt1 | contig 12328 bp, 13 predicted proteins | sample Lox_Sample_32_FD_206711 | JGI IMG/M metagenome (GOLD analysis project Ga0335078, IMG submission 206711) | Soil microbial communities from Loxahatchee National Wildlife Refuge, Florida, United States - Lox_Sample_3.2 | ecosystem: Environmental > Terrestrial > Soil > Wetlands | place: USA... | reverse complement strand
AGCGTCTACGACACGAGCGGCTCGGTGCACCTCATTGTGTTCATCGACACCGCTACCGGCCAGGTGACGGGCCAGGTGCCGGTGACCAACCACACGCCGGGTCCCTCGCAGGTTAGCGGCCAGTACCTCTACGTGCCGAACCACAACAGCATGACGATGAGCGGCGCCATGAAGGCGATGAGCGGCCCGGGCCAGGACGACATCGACGTGATCAACACAGCCACCAAAAAGCTGGTCACGACCATCACCGACCCGCCGAATCCGCACTGGATCGCAGTCGGCCCTGGCGGCCTGCTTTATGTCACGAACCATACGTCCGGCGAGATCTCGATCGTGAACCCGAAAACGAACAAGGTAGTCAAAACGTTCTCGGTGGGCGAGACCCCGCACGCCATATACGCCTCGCCAGACGGCAGCCGCATGGCGGTCACCAGCTACGGCGGCGCCGAGGTCTTCATCGTCAGCACCGCGACCGACAAGGTCCTCGCGACGATCCCGGTCGGCCGGGAACCGCTGGACGTCGAGTACTCGCCCGACGGGCGCTACATCTGCACCACGAACAGCGAGGACAACACGGTCTCTGTGATCGACGCCGCGACCAACAAGGTCATCGGCACGATCAAGACAGGCAAACAGCCCACGAGCATCGACTTCCTGCCCAACGGGCGTCAGGGCTACGTAACCGACGAGAACAGCGGCACCGTCGAAATCCTGAACTTCCCGCAGTGAGGGCCGCTGGCATGGCTCATCAGCCCGTCACGCCCCGCCCGCCAAAGCGCGTGCGCCGCGGCGGGATCCGCCTGCTCCCGTACGCGTGCGTACAAGGCGGCGGTCGCCCGGCGCCAGTCCGCGAGCTGCAAGGCCGTGACCGTGTCCATGACCATGACCGTACCTGGGCGGCGTGGCCCGGTGTGCACGGTGCCGCCCCAGCGAGACGGTTTCGTGAAGGATTTCGGTTTTATGAAGGCTTAGTGGCGTGATAGCGCCACTAACCCTTCATGATCTCATGGGCCGGGCCCGCGGCCGGAGACGCCGGAATCGTGACCGTGACCGACAGGCCACCGTCACCGCGGGGGAGGGCGGCGGCGGTCCCGCCGTGCACCGCGGCGATGGACGCGACGATGGTCAGGCCAAGGCCGCAGCCGTCCTGGGACGTGCGGTCGCTGAGCCGCTCGAACGGCTGGAAGACGCGCCCGGCCTCCGCCGTGCTGAGCACCGGCCCGGTATTGGCGACGGTCAGCTGGCTGCCGTCGGCCGTGCGGCGGGTGCTGATCCATATCTCGCCGCCGGGGACGTTGTACCTGGCGGCGTTGTCGACCAGGTTCGCGATGAGGCGCTGCGACAGCACCGGGTCACCGCAGATGACCGCGGGCTCGAGCGTGGCGTGCACACGGCAGTCACCGACGTCCGCAAGGTCGAGTACGTCCTCGGCGACCACGGCCAGGTCAATGTCTTCCCGTATGGTGAGCCCGCGTTCGTTGCGCGCGAGGAGCAGCAGCGCACCGATGAGGTGCTCCGCGTGGTCCACGGCGGCACGGACGTCCACGGCCATCCCCCGCAGGTCGTCGGGCGCCGCGCCCGGGTTGCCGAGCACGACGTCGATGGTCGCGCGCATGACCGCGAGCGGGGTGCGCAGCTCGTGCGAGGCGTTGGCGATGAACCGCTGCTGAGACTCGAACGCGGCCTGCAGCCGGCCGAGCATGTCATCGAACGTCTGGGCTAGCTCGCGGAGCTCGTCACGCGGGCCGCGCAGCGCGACCCGCGCCGACAGGTTGTGCTCGGACGCGGCGCGGGCGGCCGTCGTGATCTGCTGCACCGGGCGCAGCACCCGTCCGGCGAAGACCCAGCCGAGTACCGCGGCCAGCGCGAGCACCACGGCCAGCGTGATCAGCGAGTACTGCAGCAGGTGGGACAGGGTCAGCGCCTGCTGGTGCTGCGCGCCCTGCTGCTCAAGCAGCGCGACGCACTGGCTCATCGCGGTCTTGTCGGGGTTAACAGGGTTCTGCTCGGCCTGGCACTGCGCCAGGATGGCGGCCGGAACGTCCGGGATGCTGCGCAACCGCCCCGCGACGATGACGCGCGACGACTGCGGGTCCTGCCCGACCGCCGGCAGCCGCGCCATCAGCAAGTAGCTGACCGCGACGATGACCGCTCCGCACACGGCGAACAGCCCGGTATACAGCAGGGTCAGCCGGGCCCTGACGGTGAGCCTGGCCCGGCTCACACCCGGTATCCCTTGCCGACCACGGTCTCGATCAGCGGCGGCTCGCCGAGCTTGCGGCGCAGCCGGGCCATCGTGACAGAGACGATGTTGCTGAACGGGTCCGCGTTGGCGTCCCACACGTGCTCAAGCATCTCCTCCGCGCTGACGAGGGCACCGTCGGCGGCCAGCAGCAGCTCAAGGATCCCGAACTCCTTGCGGGTCAGCGACAGCGGCCGGCCGCCGCGGGCGGCGCGGTGCCTGGCCCGGTCCACGGTGAGGTCATCGCGGCGCAGCACGGGCGGCGCGGACGGCGCGCGCCGGGCCAGCGCCCGCACCCGGGCGACGAGCTCGGTGAACGCGAACGGCTTGCCGAGGTAGTCATCCGCGCCAAGCTCCAGCCCGTCGACCCGGTCGTCGACGCCGGCGGCGGCGGTGAGCATGAGGATGCGCGGGCCGCCGCCGGCCAGTGTGCGGCACACCCGGTCACCGTGCACCACCGGCAGGTCGCGGTCAAGCACGATCACGTCGTAGGCGGTTTGGCCCGCGGCGTCCAGCGCGGCCGCGCCGTCATGCACGGCGTCGACGGCGATGCCGGCCTGGCGTAGTCCCTGGGCGATCCGCCTGGCCAGCGTGGCGTGATCCTCGGCCACTAGCACCCGCATACCGCCATTGTGCGCCGCCCGGTGTGACATCCGTACGACATCGGCGGTAGCGCTGCTGTCACCGGCCCGCGCGTAGAACGACAGACATGAGACTAACGATCGCCATCCTCTCCGCCGCCGCCATGGCCCTGCTCGCGGCGGCCGCGTGCGGCGGCAGCCCGTCGTCCGCCGGCAATGGCTCACCAAGCGCGGCGGGCCCGGCGAGCCCCCCTTCCGTCGCAGGAAGCACCGCAGGAAGCACCGCAGGAAGCACCGCCCAGTCGGCCGTCGCCTACTCCCAGTGCATGCGTGCCAACGGCGTGCCTAAGGACCCCGACCCGGCCAGCGGCGGCCAGCTGCCCAAGGGCGACGCGCAGGCATTCGACGTCAGCGACGCCACGTACCAGGCGGCCCAGCGCACCTGCCAGCACCTGCTGCCGACCGGCGGGTCGTTCGACCAGCAGGCCTATGAGTGCCTTAACGCCGGCGACTGCCCGCCGGCCCTGGTGCAGCAGATGCTGACCGCCGACAGGAAGTTCGCCCAGTGCATGCGCGCGCACGGGGTGCCCAACTGGCCCGACCCCACCATCGGCGCCAACGGGGGGCCCGGCTTCAAGGTCAGCGCGGCCGGCATCACCCACAGCCAGACGCACTCGCCCCCGATGGAGAACACGATCATGACCTGCCTGCAAGTGGATCCGGCCCCGGTGGCGCTGTCATGAAAACGCGGCCGCGCCGGTGGGTGGCCCTGGGCGCGGTGCTCGCGGTAGCGGCCGGTGGAGCAGCGGCATGGAGAACGGGAGCGTTCACTCCAGCGGCCTCGCCTGGGACCGGCCCGCGGGGAGCGCCGCCGCCGGCGACCAGGGCCGTGGTACGGCAAGACCTGTCCGCCACCACGCCGGTGAGCGCCACGCTCGGCTACGCGGGCAGCTACCCGGTGACCGGGCAGGGCGGCGGCACGCTGACCTGGCTGCCGTCACCGGGCCAGGTGATCAGCCAGGGGGAAGCACTGTACCGGACGGGCAACGGCAGCCCGGTGATCCTGCTGTACGGGAACGTGCCCGACTGGCGCGGCCTGGCCGAGGGCGTCACCGGGCAGGACGTGTCCCAGCTCAACCACGACCTCGTGCGGCTCGGCTACGCCAGCCGCTCGGACATCGCCGGGCTCGGCTGGGATTACTACTCGTGGGCGACCGCCCAGGCCGTGCGGCGGCTGGAAGAGCACCAGGGAGTCGCAAGCCCGCCAGGCAGCCTCGCCCTGGGGCAGGTGGTGTTCGAGCCTGAGGCGCTGCGGGTCGCCCAGGTGACCGGCCGCCTTGGCGGTCAGGCGAACGGCCCGGTGCTGACCGCGACCTCCGACCGGCACGTGGTGACCATCAGCCTGGACGTCTCCGCCGAGTCGCAGGTCAAGGCGGGTGACACGGTGAGCGTGACGCTGCCGGACGGGGCGACCACGCCGGGCGTGGTGTCGCAAGTCGGCACGGTGGCGACCACCACGCAAGGCCAGAACGGCAGCAGCACCACGATCCCGGTGCAGGTGAGGCTCACCGACCCGGGGGCCGCCGGCACCCTGGACCAGGCGCCTGTCACCGTGTACGTCACCACGGACAGCGCGCGGAACGTCCTGACGGTGCCGGTCACCGCCCTGCTCGCCCAGTCGTCCGGCGGTTACGACGTCGAGGTCGTCGGCCCGGGCGACGCGCGTGACTACGTGGCGGTGACGCCGGGGCTCTTCGACGACAACTCAGGGATGGTGCAGGTGACCGGGGCGCTGACCCCGGGCGAGCTGGTCGTGGTGGCTGCGTCGTGAACGTGCTTGAACTGGCGGAGGTGTCGAAGGTGTACCAGGGACAGCCGCCCGTGCGGGCACTGGACGGTATCAGCCTCACGGTCACCGCCGGTGAGCTGACCGCCATCCTCGGCCCGTCAGGCTCTGGCAAGACGACGCTGCTGCACCTGATGGGCACCCTGGACCGGCCCACCAGCGGCACCGTCCTGGTGACCGGCCTGGACGTCGCCCGGCTGAGCGACCGAGGGCTCGCCGCCCTGCGGGCGTCACGGATCGGGTTCGTGTTCCAGCAGTTCTTCCTCGCCGAGCAGCAGAGCGTGCTCGGCAACGTCGCCGACGGGCTGCTGTACGCCGGAGTGCTCCGCACGGCGCGTCGGCGGCTGGCCCAGCAGGCGCTGGACCGGGTCGGGCTCGCCCATAAGGCGGCCGCCCGGCCCACGCAGCTGTCCGGCGGGGAACGCCAGCGGGTGGCGATCGCCCGCGCGGTCGTCGGCGCGCCGCCCCTGGTCCTGGCCGACGAGCCCACCGGCAACCTCGACTCGGCCACCGGCGCGTCGATCCTTGCCTTGCTTGAGGAACTCAACAGGGACGGGTCGACGGTCCTCATCATCACGCACGACCACGCGGTCGCCGCCCGCGCGCGGCGCCGCATCGAGGTGCTCGACGGGCACGTGGTCGCCGATACCAGCCACGTTGGGGCAGGGCGCAGACCCGCTCCGTTAGGGGAGAACTGACATGATCACCACGTCAAGCGAGCCTGCCGCCGCGCCGCCGCCGTCCGCCGCCCGGCTGCGCCCCGCGGACCTGGCCGCCCTGGCCAGCGTCGGGCTGCGGACCCGCAAGGTCCGCGCCGGGCTGTCCGCGCTCGGCATCGCGCTCGGCGTCGCCGCGGTGGTCGCCGTCCTCGGCCTCGCCGCGTCCGCACAGGCCGCGGTGCTGACCGAGATCGCCCGGCTCGGCACCAACCTGCTGACCGTCAGCAACGGGCAGAACGCGGCGGGCACCACCGCCGAGCTGCCGGCGACCGCGCCCGGCATGATCGCCCGGCTGCCCGGCGTCACCCAGGTGCAGGACACGGGCACCGTCACCAGCGTCTACGCCTACAAGTCACCGCTCATCCCCGCCGTCGAGACCAATGGCATCGGCGTGGTCGCCGCGACGCTCGACCTGCCCGCCGTCACCGCCACCGGCGTCGCCCAGGGCCAGTACCTGAACGCCGCCACCGCCCGCGAGCCGGTCGCGGTGCTCGGCGCCACCACCGCCCAGCTGCTCGGCATCGACCGGGTCCAGCCTGGGATGCGGATCTGGGTCGGCCCGAGCCCGGCGCGAGGCATGTGGTTCTACGTGGCGGGCATCCTGCGCCCCAGCCCCAACGCCTACGCACCGCAGATCGACGCGGCGGTCCTTGTCGGCTTCCCCGCCGCGGAGCGGTACCTGGCCTTCGACGGGAACCCCTCGGTGATCTACGTCCGCACCACCCCGAACGACCAGGCCGCCACCACCAGCGTCGACAACCTGCTGGCCGCCCAGGCCAGCCCGGAGAACCCCGGCCAGGTCACCGTCTCCCAGCCGTCGGCCGCACTCGCCGCCCAGGCCGACGTCAAGGGCGCGCTCGACACCCTGTTCCTCGGCCTTGGCGCGGTCGCGCTGCTGGTCGGCGCGATCGGCGTCGCCAACATCATGATCATCTCCGTGCTTGAGCGCCGTCAGGAGATCGGGCTGCGCCGCGCGCTTGGCGCCACCAGGGGCCAGATCCGTGCCCAGTTCCTCACCGAGGCGATCATGCTGTCCCTGGCCGGCGGCGCGGTCGGCGTCCTCGCCGGCGCCGCCGCCGTCACCGGCTACGCCCGCGGCCACGCGGAAGCCGTCATCATCCCCGCCGACGCGTGGGCCGGCGGCCTGGCCGCCGCGGTGCTCATCGGCGCCCTGGCCGGCCTGCTACCCGCCATCCGCGCCGCCCGCCTGTCCCCAACACAGGCCCTCTGGAGCATCTAGCGAATGATTTCGATTTCATGAAGACTTAATGGCGCTATAGCTATAGCACCACTAACCATTCATGATCTCAGTAAGCGACCCGCACCTCGGGTGTCAGCGGCACGGCCTGGCAGGCCAGGACGTAGCCGTCGGCCAGGTCCGCCGCCTCGAGCACCTCGTTGTGCGCCATCTCCACCTCGCCGGCCATCAGCTGGCAGGCGCACGCGCCGCAGATTCCCTGGCGGCACGAGTAGGGCGCGGCAAGACCGGCCGCGATGAGCACGTCGAGCATCCGGGTGCCCGGCGGCCACGGCAGCTCCGTGGCCGTGCCGTCGAGCTCGACCGACAGTGTCGCCGCCAGCCCGCCGCCACCGCCGCCGTCCGCGCCGGCCGGCCCTGGTCCGAAAGTAGGCGGGTCGAACGGGTTCTCCGCCAGCGACAGGAACCGCTCCGCCCGTACTCGCTTGGCGGGCACGCCGAGCTGCCCGAGCGCGGCCCGCACCACCGCGAGGTACGGGTCGGGCCCGCAAACGTACGGCTCCCACCCGGCATACGGCCTGGCCAGGGCCGCGAGCCCGGCGGCCGCCGGTATCCCCTGCACCGAGTCGAGCCAGTGCAGCACGACCAGCCGGCCCCCGGCCGAGGCCGCCAGCCTGCGCAGCGACGCCGCGAAGATCACCGAGCGCTCGTCCCTGTTCGCGTACACCAGCGTGACCCGGCCGCGCCCCGCGGCCAGCACGGACTTGAGTATGGAGATGACCGGCGTGATCCCGCTGCCCGCCGCGAACAGCAGGAAGTCGCCGTCCAGCGACCCCGGGCAGAACGTGCCCGCGGGCGGCAGCAGGTCAAGGACGGTGCCCGCCGTGACGGAGTCAAGGAACCAGTTGGAGGCGTACCCGCCGTCCGTTCGCTTGACCGTGATCGCGGGCGGCTCCTGCGCGTGCGGCGAGGAGCACAAGGAGTAGCAGCGGGCCACCGATACGGTCCGGTCGGAGGGAACCCGCACGGTGACGAACTGGCCGGGGCGGTAGGCGAACGCGGCGGCCAGCGACGGCGGCACGTCAAGCACGAACGAGGCCGCGTCGCCAGTCTCGCGGATCACCTCCGCCACGGTCACCTGGTAAAAGTCGCGCACTGTGGTCCGCTTGCGAATACACGGGCGGCGCCACGACCAGCCGCCCGGCCGCGACCAAGGCGTCGATGCTGTCCCGCAGCGCGGTGCACCCCTCGACCAGCGCGCCGCGGGTGCCCTCGGCGGCCCGGGCGCGGAACTCCGCGCAGCGGCCGGCCGCCGCCGCGGTCCACTGCACCGACGTGTGCTGCGGGCTGAACTTCACCACGTCGGCGATCGCGCCGCACCGGGCGCACGCGACGGGCTGCGGCGCGGCGTAGCGCTCGTCGGCCCGGGTCACGGCTGCCTGGCGGCCAGGTTCCGCGCGACCTCGGCCTCCCAGCCTGCCACGGCGCGGGTGGTGTCCACCTCGAACTCGTACCGCGCGGTCATGTCGGGCTCGACGTCGGCCGCGTCGCGGTAGAACTGCTCGTACCAGCGCCGCAGCTGGTACACGGGCCCGTCCTCCGCGCACAGCAGCGGGTTGTCGATCCGGGTCTTGTGCAGCCAGATCTCCACGTCCTGCTCGAACCCGACGCCGACGAACTTCGCGAACTTCGCGCCGAACTTCGCGGCCGCCTCATCCGACATCCCCGCCGGCCGCTTGACGATCACGCCCCACTGCAGCATGAACGACGTCGGCGTCACCGGGTAATGGCAGTTGATCAGCACGCTCTCCACGGCCATGCCGTGGTAGTCCTGCCACAGGTAGTCGATCATGTAGGACGGGCCGTAATACGACGCCTCAGAACGGAGCGTGACTTCGCCTCCGCCCGGCTGTCCTCCTCGCCCGCGGGCAGTAACCGGCCCCACGTCGGGCCGCGCCCTGGTCCGCAGGTACTGCGTCGCGATGTGCCCCTCGAAGACGTTCTTGAAGTACGTCGGGAACGCGAAGTGGATGTAGAAGAAGTGCGGCATGTCCACCACGTTGTCGATCACCTCGCGGCAGTTCGCGTTCTCCACCAGGATCGAGTCCCAGGTCCAGCCGGTCCACCGCGCTGAGCCCGCCCCCTCGATCAGCGGGATCGTCACGTCGTCGGCCGGCGGGTTCCCCTCCGGGTCGTGCCAGACGAACAGCTGCCCGTTCCGTTCCATGGTGCGCCAGGACCGGGTCCTCGCGGCGGGCGGCACCCGCCGGGCGTAGGGGATCTGCGCGCAGCGGCCGTCGCCGCCCCAGCGCCAGTCGTGGAACGGGCAGGCGACCTGGTCGCCCTTGACGGTGCCCATGCTCAGGTCGCCGCCCATGTGCCTGCAGTACGCGTCGAGCACGTGCAGTCCGCCGGCGGCGTCGGCGAACACGACCAGCTTCGTGCCGAACGCGTGCACCGCGTGCGGCCGCGGAAGATCGCCATCACGGAAGGCCGCCGCGAGCCCGAGGCAGTGCCAGCCGCGCGCGAACCGCTCCGGCGGCCGCCCGGCGTCGATAATCCGCGGCCGATCCGTTCCCCTCGCCATTGCCATACCCATAGATTAGAACATGTTCTAGTCTTGTGGCAGTAGGCGGAACCCAGGAAGGGACTGCTCATGGGCGAAATCGGCGCGTACGCCGGACCGGAGCCGGCCGTCGTCGCCGCGGTGGCCGACCTGCTCCCCATGTTCCGGCAGCGGGCCCAGGAGACCGAGGACAACAGGGACGTGCCTGCCGACTCGGTCAAGGCGCTCACCGAGACCGGGTTCTTCCGGCTGCTGCAGCCGGCCGGCTTCGGCGGGCTTGAGGCGGACCCGATCGCGTTCTACACCGCGGTGCGGCTGATCGCCAGCGCCTGCGGGTCGACCGGCTGGGTGGCGTCCGTGCTCGGCGTGCACCCGTGGCAGCTCGGCCTGTTCCCGGTGCGGGCGCAAGAGGAGGTCTGGGGCGACGAGCCTGCCACCCGGATGTCCTCGTCCTACGCGCCGACCGGCCGGGCGCGCGCCGTCACGGGCGGGTACGAGCTGTCGGGCCGGTGGAGCTTCTCCTCCGGCGCCGCCCACGCGACCTGGGTGCTGCTCGGCGCGATCGCGGTCGGCGACGACAACAGGCCCGTCGACTTCTGCACGTTCCTGCTGCCCGCCGGCGACTACGCCGTCGACGACGTGTGGGACACCGTCGGGCTGCGCGGCACCGGCAGCAACGACATCGTGGTCGACGGCGCCTTCGTCCCCGCGCACCGGGCGCTCAGCTTCACCGACGTCACCCGGCTCGCCTGCCCGGGCCAGGAGCGCAACAGCGGGCCGCTGTACCGGATACCCTACGGTTCGGTGTTCACGTACGCGATCACGACGCCGGTCATCGGCATGGCGACCGGGGCGTACGCGGCGCACGTGGCCTACCAGCGGGACCGGGTCCGCGCCGCGTACGCGGGTGAGAAGGCGGGTGACGACCCGTTCGGCCAGGTGCACGCCGCCGAGGCGGCGGGCCTGATCGACGCCGCGTGGCTGGCGCTCGAGCGGAACATGGCCGAGCTGATGACACTCGCCAGGGCAGGGGAGAAGCTGCCGGTACCGCTGCGGCTTCGGGTGCGGCGCGACCAGGTGACCGGCACCGCGCAGGCCGTCGCCGCGGTCGACCTGCTCTTCGAGAACTCCGGCGGGCGGGCGCTGCGGGCGGGGACCCCGCTGCAGCGGTTCTGGCGGGACGCGCACGCCGGCCGGCTGCACGCGATCAACGACCCGGAGCGCGCGCTGTCGATGTTCGGCCGCGGCGAGTTCGGCCGCGACGTTTTTTCGCCCGGTTCGATGTTCTGAGCGCGATGCTGTTGAGGAGGGCTGGGCTTCATGCACCTGCACCATGAGCAAGCGGGCGCGGCACGCCCAGGGACCCCGGTGGTCATGCTGCACGGCGGCGGCCCGGGCGCCGCGGGTATGTCGAACTTCGGGCGGAACCTGCCGGTGTTCGCGATGAGCTTCCGCACGCTTGTCGTCGACCAGCCGGGCTTCGGCAAGTCGGACAAGCCGCCGGTGCAGGGCAACTACTTCACGTTCGCCGCGCAAGCGCTCGCCGGCCTGCTCGACGAGCTCGGCGTCGACCGGGTGCACCTGGTGGGCAACTCGCTCGGCGGCGGCACCGCGGTCCGCTTCGCCCTGAACTACCCGGAGCGCGCGGGCCGCCTGGTGCTGATGGGACCCGGCGGACTGTCGCTCAACGTGTTCGCTCCCGACCCGACCGAGGGGGTCAAGCGGCTGGCCGACTTCCCGGCGCCGCCCGGACCGAGCAGGGAGAAGATGGCCGCGTTCCTGCGGACGCTCGTCTTCGACCAGCGGCTGGTGACCGACGAGCTGATCGACGAGCGGTACGCGGCCGCGGCCGAGCCCGCCGCTCTCGCGGCCCTTGCGTCGCTCGGCGCCTCGTTCTATGACCCGGCCTTCTTCGAGGACGGCATGCTGTGGCGGGAGGCGCACCGGCTGCGCAACCCCGTGCTGCTGATCTGGGGCCGCGAGGACCGGGTCAACCCGCTCGACGGCGCCCTGGTGGCGCTGAAGCTGATCAGGCGCGCGCAGCTGCACGTGTTCGGCGGCTGCGGGCACTGGGCTCAGCTGGAGAAGTTCGACGAGTTCAACCGGCTGGCGATCAGCTTCATCGAAGGGGGGAACCAGTGATCGGGTCCCTTGGCTACCTGCGGATCGAGTCGGCCGACGTCGCCGCGTGGCGCGAGTTCGGCGTCCGGATCCTCGGCATGACGGAGGGGCGCGGCCCGGCCGGCCCGGCCGGCTCTGCCAACTCTGCCGGCCCGGCCGGCGGTGCCGTGTACCTCCGGATGGACGACTTCCCCGCCCGGCTGGTCATCGTGCCAGGATCGCGGGACCGGCTGCTCGCGGCCGGCTGGGAGGTGGCCGACGCGGCGACGCTCGCTGCGGTGCGCCGGGCACTCGCGGAGGCCGGCGTCGCGGTCAAGGCGGGCGCACCGGACGAGCTCGCCGAACGGCGGGTGGGGGAGCTGCTGCGCTTCGACGACCCGGCGGGCAACGCCGTTGAGGTGTTCTGCGGCGCGGCGCTCGAGCACCGGCCGGCCGTCAGCCCGTACGGCAACCGGTTCGTGACCGGGGACATGGGCCTGGGGCACGTCGTGCTCCCGGTGGCAGGCGCCGCCGACGCCGCGCTTGCCTTCTACACCGGCGTGCTCGGCTTCCGGTTGCGGGACTCGATGCGGATGCCGGCCGAGTTCCTCGGCGGGCAGCCCGGAGACCCGCCCGTTTGGTTCCGGTTCCTCGGCTGCTGCCCGCGGCATCACTCGCTGGCGCTTGCCCCGATGCCGGCCGAGGCCGGCATCGTGCACCTGATGATCGAGGTGGCCGCGCTCGACGACGTCGGCAGGGCCATGGACCGCTGCGCGCGGCGCGGCGCGCCGGTATCGGCGTCGCTCGGGCGGCACGCCAACGACCTGATGGTGTCGTTCTACGTGCGCACCCCCGGCGGATTCGACATCGAGTACGGCACCGACGGGCGGCTCGTCGACGACGCGACCTGGGTCAGCAGGGAGACGACCGCGGTAAGCCTCTGGGGCCACAGCTTCGCCGGCCCCGCCGCCCCCTGACCGCAGCGCCCGTCCCCGCGCGCCCGTCCCCGCCCGTCCCCGTCCCCGCCCGTCCCCGTCCCCGCCCGTCCCCGTCCCCGCCCGTCCCCGTCCCCGCCC
>Ga0335078_10013020_pt1 | contig 12329 bp, 12 predicted proteins | sample Lox_Sample_32_FD_206711 | JGI IMG/M metagenome (GOLD analysis project Ga0335078, IMG submission 206711) | Soil microbial communities from Loxahatchee National Wildlife Refuge, Florida, United States - Lox_Sample_3.2 | ecosystem: Environmental > Terrestrial > Soil > Wetlands | place: USA... | reverse complement strand
GTGGTCTCGGTGCTGTCGGGCAACCGCAACTTCGAGGGCCGGATCAACCCCGACGTGAAGATGAACTACCTGGCCTCGCCGCCGCTGTGCGTCGCCTACGCGATCGCCGGGACGATGGACATCGACCTCTACGACGAGCCGCTCGGCGAGGATCGCCACGGCGAGCCGGTGTTTCTCAAGGACATCTGGCCGAGCGCGGCCGACGTGGCCGAGACCGTCCAGGAGGCGGTCCAGTCGGACATGTTCCGCAAGAGCTACGGCGAGGTGTTCGACGGCGACGAGCGGTGGAACACGCTCGAGGTGCCGACCGGCGAGCTGTTCGAGTGGGACCCACGCTCGACGTACGTACGCAAGCCTCCGTTCTTCGAGGACATGCCGCGCGAGCCCGAGCCGCTCGAGGACATCGAGCGGGCGCGAGTGCTCGCAGTGCTCGGCGACAGCGTGACCACCGACCACATCTCGCCGGCGGGATCGATCAAGCGCGACGGCCCGGCCGCCCAGTACCTCAACGAGCACCACGTCGAGTCGCGCGACTTCAACTCGTACGGCGCTCGCCGCGGCAACCACGAGGTGATGATGCGCGGGACGTTCGCGAACATCCGGCTGCGCAACAAGCTGGCGCCCGGGACCGAGGGCGGCGTGACGCGGTATCTCGGCGGCGCCCGGGGCGGCGAGGGCGACGAGATGTCGATCTACGACGCCGCAATGCAGTACATGGACGCCGGCATCCCGCTGATCGTGCTCGCCGGCAAGGAGTACGGCTCCGGGTCCTCCCGCGACTGGGCCGCCAAGGGGACGCGCCTGCTGGGCGTCCGGGCGGTGATCGCGGAGAGCTACGAGCGGATCCACCGCTCGAACCTGGTCGGGATGGGCGTGCTGCCGCTCCAGTTCGCCGCCGGCGAGTCGGTCGAGTCGCTCGGTCTCACCGGAAACGAGACGTTCACGATCAAAGGCATCGCGGGCGCGGATCCGATCCCGCGCGAGCTGACGGTGTCCGCCGACGGCAAGGAGTTCCGCGTGACCGTCCGGATCGACACGCCCAAGGAACAGCGCTACTTCGCCCACGGAGGCATCCTGCAATTCGTCCTGCGGGAGCTACTGCACTAGCGCCGCATCAAGACTTTGGCGCTGGAGTCCCGCATATGTCAGCTCCAGCGCCAAAGTCCGGGACGAATGGGGCGCTGACGGCCGGCGCGGACTAGGCTGCCGGTCGAAGCGGCTCGAGCTCGCGGCTCCCGGCGAGCTCGGCGAGCGCCTTGCGCTCGAGCTTGCGGACGGCGTCGGATGAGATGCCCAGGCGCCGCCCCGCCTCCTTGAGCGGGGTCGGCTCGTCGCCGCCGATCCCGTAGCGGAGCTTGACCACGTTCCGCTCGGCCTCGGGCAGCCGCTGCAACGCTTTGTGCAGGGCGTCGTCGCGTGCGGCGAGCTCGACCTCGACATCGGGCGCGTTCGCGTCGCTTGCGAGCAGCGCGCCGAGCGTCGTCTCCTCCTCCTCGCCCACGGGCCGGTCGAGGCTGGTGACGACGCGGGCGATGTCCCGGGTCGCGCGCACCTCGCGCACGTCGAGCTCGGCGGCGGCCGCGGTCTCCTCGTCGGTCGGCTCTCGGCCGAGCTCGGCGAGCAGCGCCGCCCGCGCGCGCCCGATCCGGCGCTCGCGCTGGCCGACGTGGACCGGGACCCGGATCGGTCGGGCCCGGTTCGCGATCGCGCGCTGGATCGACTCGCGGATCCAGAACGTCGCGTACGTCGAGAACTTGTAGCCCTTGCGCCAGTCGAATTTCTCGGCGGCGCGGATCAGACCGAGCATGCCCTCCTGGATGAGGTCGAGCAGCGGGAGGTCGAGTCCCTCGTAGCTGCGCGCGTTGGATATCACCAGTCGGAGGTTCGAGTTGACCAGCCGTTCCTTGGCGGCGAGGTCGCCGCGCTCGATCCGTCGTGCCAGCGCGACCTCCTCGGCCCGCGTCAGCAGCCGATGGCGGCGCACCTCGACCATGAACAGCGACATCGAGTCCATCGTCCGCTCGGCCAGCTCGCCCATCCGCTCGAGCGCGCCGTCCGCCTCGCGATCCGTCCCGGGCTCCTCCCCGCGGATCTCGACCCCGCGGTCGGCGAGCAGCCCACGGATGGTTTCGAGGTCGGCTTCGCGGTCGTCGATCCCTACCTCCGGCGACATGGGGGCATTGCTACCCGCCGGGGGCAGGTTGAACACCTGCAAGCGGCATGACTGCGCCCGATCGCGGCCACGCTCCGCAATCGGGCGCGTCAGGCAATAGCCTTCTGTCAGATGTCGGTCCCGGAACTGCTCCAAAAGCTGCTCACGACTCCAGGTCCGTCGGGCCACGAGTCGGGCCCCGCGCGCGTATGGCGCGACCATTGCGCCGCGTTCGCACAGGAGGTCGGCGGCGACCGCGTCGGCTCCTCGTTCGCTCGCGTGCCCGGGACCGCCGGCGGGCTGACCGTCGCGGTGGTCGGCCACATCGACGAGATCGGGCTCCACGTCTCGCACATCGAGGACGACGGATATCTGCGCTTCGGGCAGGTCGGCGGCTGGGACGCCGGCGTGCTCATCGGTCAGCGCGTGGCGCTCCGCACGCGGAACGGCGATGTGACCGGAGTGATCGGCCGCAAGCCGGTTCATCTCCTCAAGGAGGACGATCGCAAGAAGGTCCCCGAGATCAAGGAGCTCCACATCGACATCGGCGCGAAGGACGGTGACGAGGCCCGCTCCCTGGTCCGGATCGGCGACGTCGCCGTGATCGACTCCGAACCGCTGGACTTTCGGCACGGTCGGGTCGTTTCCCGGTCGCTGGACAACCGGGTCGGCTGCTACGTCGCCGCCGAGACCGCCAGGCTCGTGGCCCAGGAGGGCGGGGCGCCCGGCGACGTCCTCGCGCTCGCGGTCACCCAGGAGGAGACCACGTTCGCCGGTGCGCGCACGAGCGCGTTCGCGCACGACCCCGACGTCGCGATCGTCGTCGACCTGACCTTCGCCACCGACCAGCCGGGCGTGGAGCTCGGCCCGATCACCAAGCACGCGCTCGACTCGGGGCCGGTCATCGCCCGGGGGACCTCGCTCCATCCGCTGGTGTTCGAGCTGCTGCACGAGGCGGGTGAGGCAGAGGGGATTCCGTTCACGCTCGAATCGCTCGGCAAGGGCACCGGAACCGACGCCGACGCGATCCACCTGAGCCGCGCCGGCATCCCGACCGGGCTGGTGTCGCTCCCGTGCCGGTACATGCACTCGCCGGTCGAGATGGTCTCGGTGGCGGACGTCGATGCGGCCGCGCGGCTGATCGCGGCGTTTGCGCGGCGGCTCGAGCCGGGGACCTCGTTCGAGCGCTGACTCCGCCGTGCTCGTGCTGTTCGACATCGACGGCACGTTGCTGTCGGGCGCCACCGAGGCCCACAGCCAGGCGCTCGACCGCGCGATCCACGAGGTTCACGGCGTCGACCCGAAGGACCTTCGCCGGCAGATCGGCCCCGCGGGCCGGACCGACGGTGAGATCGCCCGCCTGATCCTGCTCGACCTCGGCGTGTCGGCGCGGCGGATCGACGAGCGCGCCGACGACGTGCGCGAGGCGTGCTGCCGAATCTACGCGCAGATCTGCCCGCCCGACCTCAGCGACCGGGTGGTTCCGGGAATCGCGGAGCTGCTGCCGTGGTTGGCCGGCCGTGACGGCGTGGCCCTCGCGCTCGTCACCGGGAACTTCGAGCCGGTCGCGCGGCTGAAGCTCCGGCGGGCCGGGATCGGCCGGTGGTTTCCGTCGGGGCAGGGCGCGTTCGGATCCGATTCCGAGGACCGGGCGTCGCTGCCCCCGATCGCCCGGCGGCGCGCCGGCAAGGTTCCGCGCGACCGGGCGATCGTGATCGGCGACACCCCGCGTGACATCGCGTGCGCCCAGGCCGACGGGGTCCGGTGCGTGGCGGTGACCACCGGGCAGTACGGCGCCGAGGAACTGGTCGGTGCCGACGCGGTGGCGCGCGACTCCGTCGAGCTACGCGCGCGGCTCGAGGAGCTCGGGGTCTAGGGCTTCGGCGTCGGGAACTGGGTGCGCATCAGCAGATCCCACGCGCGATCGGGCATCACGCGCCGTTGGCCCATCATCACCCGGGCGCTCGCGGTCACGGGATACCGGGTCTTCGGACGTTTGGCCTTGAGCGCGCCAGAGATCGTCTCGGCGACCGTCTCGGGGCCGCCGCCGAGCTTGGCCAGCGGCCCCTTGTAGACCTGCTCGGTGGCCTGCGCCACGCCCCGATTGAAGCTCGCGTACGGTCCGTCGGCGTCGCCAACCGACCCGGCCGCGGTTTCGCCGAAGTTGGTGACGATCAGGCCAGGCTCGACGATGATCACCGACACGCCGAAGCCCCGGACCTCGAACCGGAGCGCATCCGAGATCGCCTCGACCGCGTACTTCGTGGCGTGGTACATCCCACCGCCGGGGAACGTGAGCCTGCCGCCCATCGAGGACAGGTTCACGATCCTCCCGGAGTGCTGGTCGCGCATCCCGGGGAGCACGAGCTGGCACATCCGGATCAGCCCGAACACGTTGGTCTCGAACTGCCGCCGCACCTGCTCCATCGGCACCGACTCGACCGCGCCGGACTGGCTGTACCCGGCGTTGTTGATCAGCACGCCGACCGCGCCCTCGGCGTCGACGACCGCGTTCACCGCGGCGGTCATCGAGTCCTCGTCGGTGACGTCCAGCGCGAGGGTCCGACAACCGGCACGCTCCAGATCGCTCAGCGCCTCGGGCCGGCGCGCGGTGGCGTACACGGTCCAACCCTCCCGCACCAGGAGCGCCGCGGTGGCATGTCCGATGCCGGACGAGCAGCCGGTGATCAGGACGGCCTTCGAGGACACGGCGCGAGTCTAGCCATGCGATCTGGTCCGGACGGGCTCGCCTGTGCGATCTGGTCCGGACGGGCTCGCACGGCCCCACGGACGCCGAGCGAAGCGAGGCCCCTACCCCCGGACAAGCTTCTTGTAGGTGATCCGCTTGGGCCGGTCGGCATCGGCGCCGAGCTGCTCGTGGCGGAAGCTCTCGTACGCCTCGAAGTTGCCCTCGAACCAGCGCACCTGCGAGTCGCCCTCGAACGCGAGCACGTGGGTGGCGATCCGGTCCAGGAACCAACGATCGTGCGAGACGACCACGGCGCAGCCGGCGAACGCGAGCAGCGCCTCCTCGAGCGCGCGCAGGGTGTCGACGTCGAGGTCGTTGGTCGGCTCGTCGAGCAGCAGCAGGTTCCCGCCGGTCCGGAGCAGCTTCGCCAGGTGAAGCCGGTTGCGCTCGCCGCCCGACAGCTTGGCGACCTTCTTCTGCTGGTCTGATCCCTTGAAGTTGAAGCCCGCGACGTAGGCGCGGCTGTTGACGGTCCGGTCTCCGAGCTTGATCTGGTCCTGGCCGCCCGAGATCTCCTCCCACACGTTCTTGTCGGGGTCAAGCGCGTCGCGCGACTGATCGACGTAGGCCAGCTCGACCGTGTCCCCGATCCGCAGCGTGCCCGCGTCCGGCTGCTCCTGGCCGGTGATCATCCGCAGCAGCGTGGTCTTGCCGGCGCCGTTCGGGCCGATCGCGCCGACGATCCCGCCGCGGGGGAGGTTGAAGCTGAGGTCGTCGATCAGGACCCGGTCGCCGTAGGCCTTGCGCAGACCGTTGGCCTCGACGACCGTGTCACCGAGCCGGGGGCCGGCCGGGATGTGGATCTGCACCTGGTCGAGCTCGACGTTGCGGTCCTGGGCCAGCAGCGCCTCGTACGCGTTGAGACGGGCCTTGGGCTTGTTGCGGCGCGCACTGGCGTTGAGCCGGACCCACTCGAGCTCCTGGTCGATCGTCCGCTTGCGAGCGCTCTCCTGCTTCTCCTCGTGTTGCAGGCGGGCGCGCTTCTGCTCGAGCCAGCCCGAGTAGTTGCCCTGATACGGGATCCCGCGGCCGCGGTCGAGCTCGAGGATCCAGCCGGCGACGTTGTCGAGGAAGTACCGGTCGTGGGTGATCGCGACGACCGTGCCGCGGTACTCCTGCAGGTGGCGCTCGAGCCACGCGACCGACTCGGCGTCGAGATGGTTGGTCGGCTCGTCGAGCAGCAGCAGATCCGGCTGCCTCAGGAGCAGCCGGGCGAGGGCGACTCGCCGCTTTTCGCCACCGGACAGGGTCGTGACGTCGGCGTCGGGCGGCGGCGTTCTGAGCGCGTCCATCGCGATCTCGAGCGTCGTGTCGAGGTTCCAGCCGTCGACCGCGTCGATCTGCTCCTGGACGCGCGCGAACTCGTCCGCAGTGTCGTCGGAGTAGTTCATCGACAGCTCGTTGAAGCGGTCGAGCAGGGCCTTGATCTCGGCCACGCCCTCCTCGATGTTCTCGCGGACGCTCTTGCTCTCGTCGAGCGCGGGCTCCTGCTCGAGCAGTCCCACGGTCGCGCCGGCGCCGAGCTGGGCGTGGCCACCGAACTCGGTGTCCTGGCCGGCCATGATCCGCAACAGCGTCGACTTGCCGGAGCCGTTGTAGCCGATCACGCCGATCTTGGCGCCGGGCAAGAACGACAGCGAGATGTCGCTGAGCACCTCGCGATCGGGCGGGTACCGGCGCGAGAGCTTGTAGGTGGTGAAGATGTACTGGGTCGACATGTGGTCACGCAGAGGATAGGAGCCGGTCCGTGCTGCGGATCCTCGCCGCCGTGTTCGCCCTGATCGCCGTCGCGTGCATGACGGTGGCGATCGTCGGAATGGTCACCGGCCGGCCGGGGGACCGGGCCGGTGTCGTGATCCGGATCGCCGCGGTGCTCTGCTTCGTGACCGCGGTCGTCCTCAACATCGCGGCGCACTGACAGCCCGCGTCGTAAGCTTGCGTGCTCAACCTGTACGTGAGGAGGGCAATTCATGGCAAAGGTTCTTTACACCGCCGAGGCGACCGTCACGGGCGGCCGCACCGAGGGTCACGGCAAGACGACCGACGGCGCGCTCGAAGTGCAGCTGCGCACGCCCAGCGAGATGGGCGGCGAGGGCGGCGGCACCAACCCCGAGCAGCTGTTCGCAGTCGGCTATGCCGCGTGCTTCGAGGGCGCGCTCGGCGTCGTCGCCCGGCGCGAGAAGGCCGAGGCCGGCGACGCGTCGATCGACAGCAAGGTCCAACTCGTGACCACCGAGGAGAAAGGCTTCAACATCGCCGTGCAGCTAGATGTGACGCTGCCCCAGGTATCGGACGCCGACGAGGCCAAGCGAATCGTCGCCGCCGCCCATGAGGTCTGTCCGTACTCGAACGCCACCCGCGGCAACATCGACGTCACGCTGACCGCGAATGGTCAGCCGGTCTGACCCAGGCCGCGTCAAAGCTCAGTTCTCGGGCTGCCAGCCGGTCAGCACCCATCGTCCGGTTCGCAGCTCGAGCACCGTGGCGAGCGCGAGGTGCCACGCCGGCCGGAGCCCCTCATACGCGGTCGTGTTCGTGGCGCTCGTCGACTCGCGGGTGACCACGACGAACTCGTGCGCGTGGCCCGCGAGCGGCGCCACCGCCTCGACCGTGCCGCTGTTGGCGATCCCGCCCTGGCGGAGCTCGTAGTCGTCCGCGGTCTGGCCGGCCGCGAGCGTCATCGCCGACCGGGCTTGGCCGAGGCTCTGCGCGGCCAGCGCGCGCATGTGAGCGGCGACGGTCTCCGCGTTCCAGTTGATGTAGGTGGTGGCGAACGCGCGGATCGCCCGGACGGCGGTCGTGGCTCCGCCGGCGGCGGTCTCGCGCGGCGGTGGCGGCGATGGGTATTCGTGGGTGGCATTGGCCTGCGCAACCGGAGACGCTGCCCGGTGCGCCGGGCGCCCGCCGCATCCGACGCACGCGAGCGCGCACAGGACCGTCGCCGCGACTCGGCGCGGGGTCACAGCCCCACCGGGTGCCGGGCCACGAACCCCGCGTCGCTGCGGATCAGCGGGTGCCAGCCGATGCCGGCGCTCCCGTCCCCCGCACCCGCCGCGTTGTGCGTGTCCCATCTCAGTCCGGCGACGTACATGAACACGTGGTCGGCGTTCGCGTACAGCGTGACCCACTGCCCGGGACCCGGCAGGCCGAACGACTCGAGCGTCCCCGACGCGGCGTCGTAGTCGGCCGGCAGCAGCCGACCGCCGTACAGGAGGTGCTCGACGCTGCTCGAGCAGTCGTACGCGGGCGCGAGCTCGGACAGCGGGAGGCCGTGGCCGCCGCCGTACAGATACGGCTTGCCGGCGATCTGATTGCCGGCGGCGATGATCTCCCTGACCGCGAGCGGGGCGTCTGCCGGCGCCGCGGCGAGCCCGTTCGGCAGCAGCTGTGCGTGCGGACCGTCCGTGGTGATCGGCACGCCCTGCACCGGGGTGGGCGCGCACGCCGCCGGATCCTGCTGGGCGATCGATCCGGAGGTCACGTCGGCCGGGTCGCCGCCGGCCGGGTCGCCGTTTGCCCGGTCGCCGCCGGCCGGGTCGCCGTCTGTCCGGTCGCCGCCGGCCGGGTCGCCGCCGGCCGGGCCGGCCGTCTGCCCGAGGACGTTGCCGGCACCGGCGTCCGGCGGCCGCGCGACTCGCACGGGGCCCGACCACAACCCGCCCTCGTACGGGATGCCGAGGCGGCCGGCGAGCTCCCACCACAGGTCGAGCACTCTCGGCAGGCCGTCGATCGGGCCGCCTCCGAGTCCGATGTCGCGCTTGTAGGCGATCGCGGAACGGCTGCCCCAGGTGATCCGGAGCGGCGTCAGGTACGGCAGCCCGCCCATCGCGGTCGCCGTCTGAAAGCTGTCGCCGCCGAGCTCGGCGTAGCTGTCGGGTTGCTCGAGCAGGTTCGCTCCCGAGGATCCGAGCACGCCGCTGCTCGGATCGCCGGGGCCGCCGTACTCGGTGGCGCCGACGAGCCGGCCGGTTCCCGGCGGCCCGAGCACGATCCCGGCGGCCGGACCCCCCGACCCGGTGGACGCGGCGGGTGATCCGCACGGGTTGCCGCCGCCCCCGAACGCGCTCGTCAACAGCGCGAGCACGCCCGCGCCGACGCCGGCGGCCATCACCGCCGCGACGGCGCCGGCGAGGGCGACCCCGCCACCGTTCCGCCTGCTGCCCATTGGTCGTCACCCTACTGCCCACCAGGCTAAGTGAACCTAATTGAAGCTAATTTGTTGTAGGTGAGTGGCGGTGGCGCCCGGGATGCGGTGGGGCCTCTTCGGTGCACGCGGCGCGCCTGCGTCGCTACCGTAAGTAGGTCATGCCTCGGATCCTCGACGTAGAGCAGGCTTTGCTCCTCCTGGAGCTCGAGCCGCCGTTCGATCAGCGCGCCGTCCAGATGGCTCGCCGGCGCATGGCCAAGCGCTGGCACCCGGACATCGCGCCACCGGGCCGCCAGCACGAGCATCAGCGCCACCTCCAGGCGATCAACGAGGCCGCGGATCAGCTCGAGCAGCTGGCCGAGTCCTCGCGCGGCGGCAAGGTCAGCCGCAACGCGGTGAAGGTGTCGGCGGCCGCGGCGCGCAAGGCCCGCGAGGACGCCGGCCGGCGCGCCTACGAGGCCGAGCAGCGCGAGCGCGCGAGGGCCGCCGAGCGCCAGAAGCATGATCCGTTCGGCTCGCGGGTGCCGGACCACTCGGTCGTCCACCGCTACGCGCGCTGCGTCTCGTACCCCGAGTGGGGCGTCGGCACCGTCACCGGGATCTACTTCTCCGGCGACGAGGACGACGTTCAGCAGTGGGCGCGCGCGAGGTTCGCGGTCGGCGTCCGCACGATCCCGGCGGGGTCGCTGCAGTTCGTCGACTTCTCCACGCCCGACCCGGCCGCCGACCGCGTGCAGCGGTTCATGACCGCCGCCCAGCACGCGCTCGCCGAAGGCAACGCCGAGCTGGCCGCGCAGCGTCTCGTGTACGCCCGCGACGCCGACCCGAACAACCCGATCGTGCTCAGGCTGCTCACCAGCGCGTTCTGGCAGGCCGGCAACCTGCCCGCCGCGGCTCGGGCGGTGCGCGACTGGGCTCGCGCGGAGACCGATCGCCCCACCCCGGAGCGGTTCGCCGCGCGGATCTACGAGGACATGGGCGCAATCGACCTCGCCGCCGACGCGGCCGCGCGCGCCGCCAACCGCGCTCCCAACGACGCCTCGGCGTGGGAGCGGCTCGGCCGGCTCCGGCTGAGGCTGATGGACCGACCCGGCGCGATCTCCGCGCTCGAGCAGGCCAGGCTGGTCGGCCCGACGGTCGACGGGCTGCTGTCGCTCGCGCTCGCCTATCACCTCGCCGGCGACGTCGGCGCCGAGGTGTCCGCCGCCGAGGCCGCCACCAAGCTCGAGCCAGATTCGGCGAGCGCGTGGGGAAGCTACGCGCACGCGCTGGCGCGCACCGACCGCATCAACGAGTGCATCGAGGCCTGCCACCGGGCGCTGTCACTCGCCGAGGACCCCGAGGTGGCCGACCTGCTGGCGCGCGTCGAGGCCTCGCGGCCGCGGTCGCTGTCGGAGCGCACCGCGGCGTAACGCGCCCTCACCGGCGCGAGACGCCGGGGGCCGGACGCCGGACGCCGGACGCCGGACGGAGCGGCCGCGCTACCTGAATGTCAGGTTATGCACGTTCCCTCGACGGCACGACCGGAACCGCGTCCCCGCTCGCGGGCCGCGTGAACGCGCCCGCTACGCGATCGAGCCCTCGCGCCCGCACACCGCGCACGACTGCCCCACGGCGAGCGGCTTCCCCCCGCATCCCGGGCAGTTCTCGACCGTCTCGAGCACCCCGAGCAGCTCGCCGACGCGGCACACGAGCAGCCGCTCCTCCTCGACCTCGATCCATACGCCGGCAGAGGCGGGGAACACGACGTGGTCGCCGGGCCTGACCGGCATCGCGATCCCGACGTTCTCCCACCAGTCGAGTCCCGGCCCGACCGCGAGCACGATGCCGTGCTGAGGCGGCGGCTCCTCGGAGCCGGGCGGCACGATCAGCCCCGACCGGCGGACCCGATCGGGGTCGAGCTCCTTGATCACGACTCGGTCGAACAGGGGGCGAAGCTGATTGCGCATGGTTTCTCGTCCGCTGCTGATCATAGGGTGGCGCGATGCGGCTCATCGTCGCCCGATGCGAGGTCCGGTACGTCGGACGCCTCAACGCGCTCCTGCCCGAGGCGCTGCGGCTGATCATCGTCAAGGCCGACGGCTCGGTGCTGATCCATGCCGACGCCGGCGGCTACAAGCCGCTCAACTGGATGACGCCGCCGACCGTGATCGAGGAGTCCCCCGAGAGGATCCTCGTCCGCAAGCGCGGTCAGGCCGATGGCGACCGGCTCGAGATCTCCGTGGCCGAGGTGCTCTCGGACACCGAGCACGACATGGGATCTCCGAGCGAGGACACCGCGCTGACCAAGGACGGCGTCGAGGCGCACCTCCAGGAGCTGCTGGCCGAGCAGCCGGCATGGTGCGGCGAAGGGCTCCGGCTCGTCCGCCGCGAGTGGCCGACGGACATCGGCCCCGTCGACCTGATGTGCCGCGACGCCGACGACCAGTGGGTGGTGGTCGAGGTCAAGCGGGTCGCCGGAATCGAGGCGGTCGAGCAGCTCACGCGGTACCTCGAGCGGATCCGCCTCGACCCGGCGTTCACATCCTGCCGCGGGGTGCTGGTGGCGCAGACGATCAAGCCCCAGGCCTCCGTGCTCGCCGGCGCGCGCGGCATCGCGTGCGTCGAGGTCGACCTCGCGGTGCTGCGTGGCGAGCGCGAGCCGGATCTGAGATTGTTCGCAGCGTGAACGCCGTGAACGACGAGGTCCTGACCGAGCGTCGGGACCGGGTCTTCCTGATCACGATCAACCGGCCCGAGCAGCGCAACGCGGTCAACGCCGCCGTCGCCGCGGGCATTGCCGGCGCGCTCGACGAGCTCGACGGCGACCCCGGGCTGTCGGTCGGCGTGCTGTTCGGCGCCGGCAAGGGGTTCTGCGCCGGCATGGACCTCAAGGCGTTCGTGACTGGAGAGCGGCCGTTCGTCGAGGGCCGCGGGTTCGCCGGAATCACGCAGCGCGCATCCCAGAAGCCGCTGATCGCCGCGGTCGAGGGGTTCGCGCTCGCCGGCGGCCTCGAGGTCGCGCTCGCGTGCGACCTGATCGTCGCCTCCCGCGGCGCACGGCTCGGCATCCCCGAGGTGAAGCGGTCGCTGGTCGCCGCCGGCGGCGGCCTGCTGCGGCTGCCGCGCGCGCTGCCGCGCAACGTCGCGATGGAGATGGCGCTGACCGGCGACCCGATCGAGGCCGAGCGGGCCCACGACCTGGGCCTCGTCAACCGGCTCGCGGAGCCAGGCCAGGCGCTGGTGGTCGCGCTCGAGCTCGCCGAGACGATCGCAGCCAACGGACCGCTGGCGCTCGCCGC
>Ga0335078_10013019_pt1 | contig 12329 bp, 6 predicted proteins | sample Lox_Sample_32_FD_206711 | JGI IMG/M metagenome (GOLD analysis project Ga0335078, IMG submission 206711) | Soil microbial communities from Loxahatchee National Wildlife Refuge, Florida, United States - Lox_Sample_3.2 | ecosystem: Environmental > Terrestrial > Soil > Wetlands | place: USA: Florida... | reverse complement strand
AACAGATTAACTTTAACGAAACACCATCATTACCGCTATTACTCAATTGGACTATATCAGCCAAGCGACCCAGGCGACCTGGAACGCAGGCTCGTGCGACAAGTCCATACCATGCTTAATCATGATCAGCGGCCGTCGCCACCCAATCCCGATATCACTGAGGTTGAAGATTTTAAATACTTCCTCACCGCCTCCGTGCGCCCACGGACGTGAAGTTTCTCGTAAATGTGTCGAAGGTGCGCCCGCACTGTGTCGTAACTGATTTTGACACGGTCGGCGATTTCCTTGTTGCTGAGGCCTTCGGAGAGCAAAACCAGGATTTCGGATTCGCGCTGGGTAAGCCCGTCGCCGGGCACCACGCTGGCCGGTTTCTTTTGGAACGCCTCCACCAGCATGCGTGCAATTTCACTGGTCATCGGTGCGCCGCCGGAACGCACTTCGCTGATGGCTTTCAGCAATTCCTCCGGACTGGACCGTTTCAACAGATAGCCGCAGGCGCCGGCCTGCAACGCCTGAAAAATCAATTCGTGATTGCGATAGACTGTCACGATGATGACTTGCACATCAGGAAGCTTTTCCTTGAGTTGGGCCGTGCAGGCGATGCCTGATTCCCCCGGCAAATGAACGTCCATGAGCACGACGTCCGGTTTGAGGCGTGGGATTTCGGCCAGCGCTTCCTCGGCGGTTGCGCAGGCAAACACGCAGCGAAATCCCGGCGCGGCATCAATCCACTGGCGGAACGTGTTTCGCATGACCGCGTTGTCTTCAACAATGGCGACGGTGTTCATATCAGATGATTGGAGGCTGCCAGCGGCAGTTGCAGGGAGACGGTTGTGCCCGCGCCGGGCGACGATTCCAGTTCACAACGGCCGTGCAACTGTTCCAGCCGGTTGCGGAGATTCAACAGGCCATGCCCGTTGGAGTGTCCGGAAGATTCGAAACCGCTGCCGTTGTCGGTGATCGAAACCCATAACTGGCCTTCCCGTACACGGATTTGGAAGCCGATCTCGCTGGCACCGCCATGACGGACCGCGTTGTTGAGCGCCTCCTTTACCGCGAGAAAGAGATGGTGACGTACCTCGCCGGAAACCGCCTGATCGGGAAACGAATTGGGAATGTGGACGCGGCAGGCGATCTTCAAGCCGGCCAGGTACTCTTCCGTGTAACTGGCCAGGTACCGGGCCGCGGAAGCCAACGTGTCCCGTTCCGGATCCACAGCCCAGACAATTTCGTCCAGGTCGTTCACCAACGTGCGGGACTTTTCAGCGATGGTTTCCATGCGCCCGGCAGCCTCGGCCGCGGGCAAATTCAGACCGGGTCCGGTGGTGGCGAGCATGGTGATTTCGGTCAGGCTGCTCCCCAGATCGTCGTGCAAATCGCGGGCAATGCGGGCGCGTTCCTGCGCCAGGGTGCGCTGGTTTTCGGCCTGTTCACGTTCGTGCATCTCCTTCTGCAGTTGCGCGGTACGCTGTTGCACCCGGTGATGGAGAAGCCGGATCCAAATCAATGCCAGACCCAGCACGCCCAGTAATGCGCCCACCAGAACCAGCAATCGCGGCAGGGTCCAAAACGGGGGCCGCGCCAGCACCCGGATGTCGGCCGGCGTGTTCAGCAACAATTCAAAGTTGGCGACTTTCGCGCCGGTCGTCCGGTTTCCGCCGTTGCCCGCGTAAATGCCCGTCAACTCCAACCGGCTGCCCGGTGGCATATCCAGACGGGCTCCGGACAAAGCGCGTGCGGATGCGGCAATTCTGTCGTTACCGTCCAGTTGGGCCACGAAGCGCTGCAGGCCGGTCTGCAACTCCAGGGTTCGCTGATCGTCGCTCACATTCAACAGCACCGCCTCGAGGCGCACGCGGACGGCGTCGTTTTCGGCCCGGAACAGATTGTCCGCATCCAGCAGGCGGGCGTTGGGCACGGGGGCCACGCCGATTTTACGCGCACGCGCCTCCAGCAAAACCGGCGACGGCCCGGTCAGGCTGGGAAAGCCGACCACCTCCACCAAGTCACCCGCCCCGAGACTGGCATTTTCTTTCAGGATGAAGCGAAAACCGTTCGTCCCGTCCATCGCATAATATTCCCCCCCGCGCCCGGCGACGATTTGTCCGGAGACCTTCACCAGTCTCAGCGCGCTGGCTTGCGGGTCAAATTGCAGCAGATCCATCACCCGTTTCTTCGTGGCGGCGAACGCGTCCACCGGCGCCGGCTCCACCACCGTTACCGCCGGAGTGAACATACGGACCTCGCTGACCTTGACCTCGTGCGTGGTCGCATCCCACGAAGCAAACAAACAGCCCCGCAGGCGGATGAGCGCGTTTTCGTACGGTTTGAACGCGACGTTGTTCGTTCCACCGTCCGTACCCAGTATCTGAACTTTGATTTTACCGCCGTGCGTCAGCAGCGTAACGCCGTCCGCGCGAACCGTGGTGACAATCCCTTCCATCTCCACGAACTCCGTGTCCAGGCTGCCATTGATCAACTGGTCCCAGTAGGGACGAATCGGCGGCGGCAATTCCCCGGTGCCCAGCCGGGTGATCCGGACGGCATGCACTCGCGGCGCAAAGTCACCCGGATCCGTGATGCCTTCAACCTCCACCAGCTCTCCCACCTGCGGCGGTACGCCGAGAGGCGGATTCCAATGATCAACGTATATGCCTGCGGTATGGTCCTGGACCACGGCCGCGTTGAACGGGAATTCCGGCAAGGCACACGTAACCACACCACGGATCAGCACCGGCTCGCCTTTGGCTGCCTCTTCACGGGTCAACCAATGAACCTGTTCGGCGTTCGTCAGAACCGAAACTGACGACGCCGCTCCCGGCGGTGCAGACGGATTTGTCTCCGTCGACTCCGCAGCTCTGCTGTCAACGGCAATGACCCAGACCAAAAAAACCGAACAGATCAGGGCATCCGGGTGAAGGTTGAGCGCACGGCTCGTCATACGATCTTCCGGGTTTGAGTTACAAGCACATTAACACAAACGCCGGGTGAGGAAAAGACGATTAACCCTGCCGGCCGGGCAGGGACGCAGAATTCCAAATCATTACTCATGGCCTGACCTCGAAGCTCGATTCCAGCCCCTCTTCCGAACTGGTACCCACCATGACCTTGAATGTTCCCGGTTCGACGTTGAAGTGCATGGCCTGGTCGTAAAATCCCAATTGCCCGGGACCGAGCGTAAATTCGACGTGGCGGCTTTCACCGGGACGCAAACTGACGCGCTCGAAGCCCTTCAACGCCTTCACCGGCCGGGTCACACTCGCGACCAGGTCATGCAGGTACAGCTGCACCACTTCGTCTCCCGCACGATCACCGGTGTTTTCGACGTCAACACCAATGGTGATTGATCTCTCAGGACGGATATGCGAGGCGCTCAACTGGAGATTTGAGAGCTTGAATTGAGTATAGCTCAATCCGTAGCCAAACGGATAAAGCGGCGTCCACGGGATGTCGATATACCTGGAGGCATCTTCGGAGTCGCCGCCGGGCGGGCGACCGGTGTTCTTGTGGTCGTAATAAATCGGGACCTGGCCGACGGAACGGGGGAAGGTCACAGGCAATTTGCCGCCGGGATCCACGTCGCCAAAAAGAGTGTCGGCAATGGCGTTGCCGCCCTGCGTACCCGCAAACCAGGTCTCCAGAATGGCCGGGGAATTCGTGGCCACCCAATTAATCGAGAGCGGGCGTCCATTCATCAACACCACGGCGTAGGGTTTGCCGGTGGCGTGGATGGCCTGGATTAATTCGAGTTGCTGGCCCGGCAAATCGAGCGAACTGCGGGATGCCGCCTCGCCGGACATGTGCGCAGATTCGCCGACCGCCAGAATGGTAAAATCGGATTCCCGGGCGGCACTCACGGCCTCATCAAAACCCGCGTGCGAATCGCCGGTGACATCGCAGCCCCTGGCATAGTTGATCTTCGTGGTGGCGGGAAGTCTTGCGCGAATGCCCGCCAGCAGGGTGACGGCGTCCTCCTTGCGGCCGTCGCCGTTCCACGGCCCCATCATGCTTTGCGCGTCGTCCGCCAGCGGTCCCAGGACGGCAATGGATTTCAGTTGTGGACTGATGGGCAGCGTATTGTGGTCATTTTTCAAGAGTACAAAAGTGCGCGCGGCGAGTTCACGCGCCGCCGTCAGATTCACCGGACTGAGCAGCGTGGCTTTTTCCAGAGCTTCGTCTGGGTAAGGATGCTCGAACAGGCCGAGCCGGTATTTGATGCGCAGGACCCGCCGCACGGCCTGGTCAATGGTGGCCATGGAAATTTTTCCGTCTTGTTCCAATTGCGCGCCGTATTCGTTGAACAGTCGGCTGACCATCTCCATGTCCACCCCGGCGGTCAGCGCGCGGGCCGCCGCTTCTTCGCCGTTGGCCGCCACGCCGTGCGCCATCAACTCCTTCACTCCCTTGTAGTCACTGACCACGATGCCGTCAAAATGCCATTCCCGGCGCAGGACGTCGGTCAGAATAAAAGAGTTGGCCGTGCAGGGAATGCCGTCCAGGTCGTTGAAGGCGCTCATGACCGTACCGACACCGGCGTCCACCGCCGCCTGGAACGGCGGGAAATAAATTTCGCGCAAGGTGCGCTCGGAGACTTCCGTCGTGTTGTAATCGCGCCCGCCCTCTGCGGCGCCATAGGCGACCCAGTGTTTGGCACAGGCGACAATTTTGCCCGGGCGGCCGTAATTTGTTCCCTGAAAACCCCGTACGGCCGCGGCGGCCATCGCCGCGCCGAGAAACGGGTCTTCGCCGGAACCTTCGACGATTCTGCCCCAGCGCGGGTCGCGCGCGATGTCTACCATGGGCGCAAAGGTCCAACGAATCCCTGCGGCGGAAGCTTCGGCGGCGGCAATGCTGTCCGCCCGTTCCACCACTGATGGATCCCAACTGGCCGCCTCGCCGAGCGGCACAGGGAAAATAGTGCGGTAGCCGTGGATGACATCGAACGAAAACAGGATGGGAATTTTCAGCTTTGATTCATTCATCGCCGCCCGCTGTAATTCCGTGGTGCGTTTGGCGCCGCGCACGTAGATGGCCGAGCCCAGCAGACCTTGACGCGCGAGTTCCATTTGTTCGGGGCGAATGTCGCCGTCCCACGTCCCGTCGAGTTGTTGAAGCTGGCCGAGCTTTTCCGCCAGGGTCATGTGCGCGAGCAGGTTTGAGATTTTATTTTCGATTTCCGGGTCCGAGGCGGTTGCGGAAAGAGGTTGTGCGGCGGCAGATCCTGTCACAGCCAACGCCAGTGAAACAAGGCAGGGCACCGCCATCCATTTTCGGAAAGAGGCCGAATCAATCATATTGGGAAAGTACAGGAGCAAGCTAAGTGACCCGCAGATAGGTTGAATACTGCTCCTCTCCAATGTCAGTAAACGGCAGCAACTTGAGAGGCGTACCGGTTGTTTTTACCTGCCAGGTCCGCCGGTCCACCCGTTTGGCTGCCAGCAAGTCTGCCCGGGTCAACGACGGTTGCGTGTCCGTGACCGCAAACAGGACCAAGGGACCAAAGACTGGCGCGACGGTCTGCGGATGCCGCGCGTCCACCGGCTCCAGCCGCAGCCTCGTCGGCAATTCCAATTCGACACGGTCGCCGGTGTTCCACTGCCGACGAACGGAGGCAAAAGTTCCGGGAACGATTTCCGTCGTCTGGTGCTGGCCATTTACCGAAATCGAAGCGCCCTTTGCCCACGCCGGGATCCGGAAATTCAGGGTAAATTCCCTGGCTTGCGAAGTGTTCAGCTGGAACTGCACCATACTGTCAAACGGATACTGGCTTTCCTGGGTCAACGCAATTGGAGCGCCGTCCTGGGTCCAGCGCAAGGTGGATGGAATGTACAAATTCACCCAAACGCCCTGCCCATCGCGGAAATAAGTGTTGATGCGATAGTCGGCGGAGACCTGGGGCAGCGTGCCCGAACAGCAGGCCCAATGCTGATCGTCCCGATAAACCTTGCGCCCCTCGAAGTTGTAGTCCGAGTAATAGAAGGTTCGCCCATCGGCCATCAGCGGCTTGGCCCCGAGCACGGTGTTATACATCACCCGCTCCATGCTGTCGCCGTACCTGGCGTCGCGGGTCACGCGCAGCAGATAGCGCGTCAGCTTGAAGTGCGCATAGGAACCACAGGGAGTTTCAAAACTCGCATGGGTGTTGGTAAGGCTGGCATCGACATCTGAATGGTCGGGAGCGCGAAGTGTCTCATCGGGTCCCCAGCCGCCTGTGACAAAACTTTGCTCCGCGAGCATATCAAAAGCGTTCCGGGAGGCGCGCAGGTATTTTTCGTCGCCCAGAGTCAGGTAGGCCTGCATGGCCGAACTCAAGGAATTCACATAACTGTAGGCATGTCGGCCCGCCAGCACATTCCGGCCTTCGGCCAGCGGATCATAATATTCGTTGTCGAGGTATTGCTGCGCGAGTTCAAGGTATCGTTTTCCCGCCCCGCGCTGATACGCCAGAAAGAGATTCTCTGAAATCGTATACGACTCGTCCCAGGTCCAGGAAAAATTCTTGTCCGGCCGCCAGACCACGCCATGCTCGACCGCGTGCCTGGGAAAGTGAGGCAAGGCCGCGTCCGTCGTGCGATTGAGAATGGCGAAGGCATCGGGATCGCCGACATATTTGTGTGAATCAATCAGTCCACAGACGATCTTGTCGTAGCAGTAAGTCGGGAAACGGTTCTTGTCATAGTAATCGCCGGAAATCGTCTGCGCATACAGGCGATTCAATCGCAGCACCTTGTCCCGGGTCGGCGTGTCGCGCCTTATGGCGTACCAGCGTGCGAGCGCCGAGACCCATTGGCCAAAGGTACAACTGGGAGCGAAACCGGGCGTGTCCTTGCCCCAAACGTAGTCGGGGTCGTAATGATACCAGCCGCCCAGGTCCTCACCGGGAGCGGGCAGCCCGCTCATTTGCCGGAATGGCTTGAGCAGACTGTCGTCGCTCAGACCCATCAGGACACCATGCGTTTCTGCCAGTTGGTTTTCATGAGGATCACTCGTCAGCTCCACATCTCCGTAGTCGAACTGGGCCAGCGTTTCCAATGCCGGGCTGGCCGCAAGAATTCCGGCGAACGAATGGCCGGGCAAAGCCATTCCCGCGGCCGCCATGGAGACGGACTGCAGGAATCTTCTACGGGAAACCGCGAGGGAGGGAATCATAAGTGATTATACCATGGTGCCTTTATCCAGCCGGTCGCTCCCGTTTGAGGACGCGATAGTCAAAAGGGGCCAGCGTGAGGCTCGCGGCGGCGGCCTCACCGGCGAGCACATCAATAAAGCCATCCCCCACGTCCACCGTCACCGGCGAGTCGCCGTGGTTGAGCAGAAAATAAAAATCCGTCTCCCCCTTCGTGCGGCACGTGACCTCGACCTGCTCGGGCACGTCGGACAGCAACGGTTTTAATCCGGTCTCGCCGGCATAACGTTTAAGGAGGCAGCGTGCCGCGTCCAGATTGAAAAGCGAGCCGTAATAAACCGCCTTTCCCTTGCCGAACGGTTGCTCCGTTGCCGCCGGCGAATCCTTGAAATAATCGCGTTGCCACCGGCCGACGATCTGCGCCGTTGTCGGATGCAGCACTTCGGCGAAGACCTGGACGGGCACCGTGCAGCCGTCGTCGAAACGGAGGGTATTGTTGGTGCCGGACGGCGGTTGATACGTTTGAAACGAATCCAGCTCGACCCCGAATAAATTTGTCAAGCCGAGGGGGATGGGATCCGCGGTGAAAGCATTGTCCCGGTCCTTGATCGCGCTGTGGGCGGACATAATGAGTGTGCCGCCTTGTTTGACGAACCGTGCAAGCCGCGCCGCCAGTTTGTCATCCATCAGCGCCAACTGGGGCGCGAAAACCAGTTTGTAACCGCCCAGGTCAGCGGTCGGACCGACGAAATCAATGTTGTATCGCTGCTCCGAAGCGGCCTGGAATAACGCGTCGTAAACCGCACCCACATTTACCTCCTTCGTCAGAAACTGGTAATCGAAAACCCATTCATCTTCGAAGTCTTTGATGACGGCGATCTGCGAAACGATTTTCGAGCCGACGATCTGCGGTCCGATTTTCTGCAATTCCTGCCCTTCCTGTTTGAACTCGGCGAAACGCGCCCGCGGGACGTTGTCATGATCGAGCACGCCATACCAGTATTCTTCGGCGCCGCGTTCCGCCGAGCGCCAGCGGAAATGCAGCAGCCCATCCGCACCCTGGGCGACGGCTTGCATGGCCCAAAGCCGCATTTCCCCCGGCCGCGGCGTGCGCAACAGGTAAGTCTGGCCCGCGGGCCCGGTCAGTTGTTCCATGATCATGAAGCGTCCATTGAAGCCGCGCACCAGTGTCAGCATTGCGCCCGTCGGATAGCGGGGCGAATCCTTGAAGGTCGGATAATTATCGTAAGCGTGCAGGTCGAGAGGACGGCTGAAGGTGTAGTAATTGATGTTCTGGAACACGCCGTTGTGCGTAAGGAAATCGTCGGGCCGGTAGCGGCGGAGGATATCGACCTGGTCGTTCAGGTAATCCGTGGCGGAATCCGAAATGAACCGTTTGTAGTCCAGCATCAACGCCGGATTGTGCCACGCCGGCGTGGGGAAAGGCAGGTCAATTTGCCCCCAGTCGGAGTAAATCTGGCTCCAGACCACAGTGCCCCAGCGCGCGTTCAATGCATCGAGCGTGCCGTACTTCTTTTGCAGCCAGAGGCGGAACGCGGCGCGGGAACTGTCACTGAAATCCTCCGGATTCTCGTTGTTCATCTCGTTGTCGATCTGCCAGCCGATGATGTTGGTATTGTCACGATAATGCCGCGCCAGGGCCTCGACGATTTCCCGGGAAAACCGCCGATAAACCGGGCTATTATAAGAGATTTGGCGGCGTGATTGGTCGTTCACCGGCTGGCCTGTCTCCAGGACATTGAGGACTTCCGGATATTGGTGCGTGAGCCATTTCGGCGGCGCGGCGGTGGGCGTGCCGAATATGGTTTTGATCCCGTGACGGCCCAGCGTTGCGATGGCGCGATCGAACAGGCGGAAATCGTATTGCCCCTCGCGCGGTTCCATCAATGCCCAGCCGAACTCGCCGAGGCGGACGGTGTTGACGCCGCACTCCTGCATCCGGCGCGCGTCCTCTTCCCAATAACTCTCCGGCCATTGCTCCGGGTAATAACACACGCCAAAGCAAAAAGAGTCGTAATGATTGGTCGTTTGCGCGTTTCCAGCACCCGATTTTAAAATCGCGATGACCACCGCAATCGAAAGATAGCGGGATGAGGAGAGCACCGACCGGGAAAGTGATTTCCAAATCATGAACCATCTCATTTGTACTGCATTCTTTAAGGTCGCCCTATAGCTCAATTGGACTATTCTTTCGCTGACAACCGGATGGCATAATATTCTTTCCTGGTTCCCTACTGGTTCAGCATGTCGAAATCAGCCCGAACATCGTCTCCCTGCCGCAGGCCCGGACTGCTCCGGCTCATTCCGCTGCTGGCGGCGTTGTTTTGCGGTACCCTCAGCATCCCGGTCGGCAGCGCGTCGGCCGCACCGCGCCAGATTACTTCGCTCGATTTCGGCTGGCAATTCCATCGGGGCGACATCCCCGGCGTTTTGTTCGACTACTCAACCAACGGGAACTTGACTCCGGCTCCGGACTTTCTGAGTCCGGCCTATGACGATTCCTCGTGGCAAACCGTCAACATTCCGCATGATTACATCGTCGAAGGCGCGTTCGATCCGAAGGCGGACGAAGCGCACGGTTACCTGCCGGTCGAACCGGCCTGGTATCGCAAGACGATCTCAATTCCCGCCGACGAACCGGGCCGCCGGCTATGGCTCGAGTTCGACGGCGTTTACCGCGACAGCCAGATGTGGCTCAACGGTCATTTCCTGGGCCGGCACGTCAGCGGATACACCAGTTTTCACTACGACATCTCCGACGTCGCCAAACCCGGCACAAACAACCTGCTGGTCGTGCGCGTGGACCCAACCCAGTTCGAAGGCTGGTGGTATGAGGGTGGCGGCATTTACCGGCACACACGCCTGGTCTCGGTCGCCCCGACACACGTGGCACCCTGGGGCGTCCATGTGGTGGTGAATGTGAGCGACCCCGGTGATGGCATTCGGGCCGATGCCCAACTGGAAATCACCACCACGATCGCGAATGACGCCGCCATGGCAAATCGCGCGACGGTGCTAAGCGAGGTCATTAATGCCGACGACGCGGTGGTGGCAACGAAACGAACCACCGATCGCATTGCGGCCAAAAGAAACTTTGATTTTCAGCAGCCGCTCTCATTGCCGAATGCGAATCTGTGGTCTTGCGACCACCCTTATTTGTACCGTCTCCGCACCAGCGTGCTCGTTAGCGGGGAGACCGTGGATCAAATCACCACCGACTTTGGCGTGCGGACCATCCGTTTTGACCCAAATCATGGATTTTTTCTGAACGGACAACCCGTCAAAATCAAGGGAACTTGCAACCATCAGGATTTCGCCGGGGTCGGCATTGCGCTCCCCGACCGGCTCTATCAGTTCCGCGTGCAGAAACTCAAGGAGATGGGCGCCAATGCCATGCGCCTGTCACACAATGAGATGGCGCCCGAACTTCTTGACGCCTGCGACCGCCTCGGCACCTTGGTGATGGCGGAAAACCGGCATCTGGATGATTCGCCCGAAATCCTCGACCAATTGAAGAACCTCGTGCAGCGTGACCGGAACCATCCCAGCGTCGTGCTCTGGTCCATCAGTAACGAGGAGAAGGAACAGGGCAGCGAGTTGGGCGCAAAACAGGGGCGTACCATGGTAAAATTGATCCGGCAATTGGACGATACCCGGCCGGTGACCGCCGCCATGAACAACGGCATCGGCCACGGCTTGACGGGAGTAATCGACGTTCAGGGCTTTAATTATCATCCGGACACATACGACCCGGTGCATCGCGAGTTTCCGGAGAAACCTCTGATCGCAACGGAAATCGCGGCCGCCGTCGGCACGCGCGGTTGTTATGCCCGCCAAACGTTCAGCGTACCCAAGGACACGGCCCACTATGAGGGAAATCCGGCGCGGTGTGAGGTGGCGGCGTACGATGTCAACGCGCCAGATTGGGCCGAGACCGCCGAAAAGGCGTGGCAGGCGGTGGCCGAGCGGCCGTGGATGGCCGGCGGCTTTGTGTGGGCGGGCTTCGATTATCGGGGTGAGCCGACTCCCTTTGAATGGCCCGCGGTCAGTTCCCAGTACGCTATCCTGGATACCTGCGGTTTTCCGAAGGACGTTTACTATTACTACCAATCCTGGTGGACCGATCAGCCGGTCTTGCACCTGTTTCCGCATTGGAGCTGGCCGGGCAAGGAGGGTCAGGACATTGACGTCTGGTGTTATAGCAATTGCCGGCAGGTGGAATTGTTCCTGAATGGTCAAAGCCTGGGCAAAAAAACCATGCCGCGATATTCGCATCTGGAATGGCAGGTCAAATACGAACCGGGCGCGTTAAGCGCGAAGGGCTATGACAGCGACGGCAAAGTCATCGGCGAGACCAGGGTGGAAAGCACCGGTGAACCCGCAGCGATCGTGCTCGAACCGGACCGGAAAATCCTCGACGCCGACGGCGCGGACATTTCTCTCGTCAGCGTAAAGATCGTGGACGCCCAGGGACGCACCGTCCCGATGGCGACTAACGAGGTGACTTTCAGTGTAACCGGCGCGGGCCATCTGCTCGGCCTGGGCAATGGTGATCCGGCTTGTCACGAGCCGGACAAGGGCAACGAGCGTCGCGCGTTCAATGGCTTGTGCCTGGCCGTTGTCCAGTCATCCCGCACACCGGGTGAGATGGCAATTCGAGCAAGCTCACCGGGCCTGAAATCCGAATCGATTCCAGTCGAAACCCGCTGAATTCGCGGGCTTTTTACTTGCGCAAGGTAAACCTGCCTTTCCACTCAACGCGATCGGCCCGCGCTTGCGTGAAAAACGTGGAATTAAATTCAATCGTGTCGCCCGGTTTGAAATCCGTTTTGCCGAACAGTTCCGCGGGCAGTTCCATGGCGGCAATGTTTCGTGTGCTCATGTACTCGCCAGACAGATTGACGAGGCGCACGGCTGGTTCATCACAAACCGGCGGCCCGCCGGGGCCAAGCCGGACCTGAATTGGCTGGTTGGTCTGGCCAGGCGAGACGATCCACTCCGCGCGGTCCGCCTCTGGTATGATCTTGTTCCGATAGTATTCGGCCTCGGCGATGTCCTGCGCATACAGCCCGAGAAAAACCGCCTTCCGGTTCCAGCACACGTACAAGTCGGCGACGGGAAATTGCGAAACCGGTTTTACGAAACCGCGCTCACGGTCCCAAGCCGCCAGCGCGAGCCGGAT
>Ga0335078_10013018_pt1 | contig 12329 bp, 11 predicted proteins | sample Lox_Sample_32_FD_206711 | JGI IMG/M metagenome (GOLD analysis project Ga0335078, IMG submission 206711) | Soil microbial communities from Loxahatchee National Wildlife Refuge, Florida, United States - Lox_Sample_3.2 | ecosystem: Environmental > Terrestrial > Soil > Wetlands | place: USA... | reverse complement strand
CGCGAACCGCGAACGGTTGAAAGTTGATTACGGCGAGCCCCGTATCGGGGTCGTGCGTGACGCTCAGAATAAGTTGGTGATACAGGCTCTCATTGTCCGCCACAGGAGTTTCGCGCACGACCAGGTCGATGCCTCCGCGTGACAGCTGGACGATGCCGTATTCGACTAACACCAATCCCGTGCGATTGCGATAGACGCTGCTGTAGGAACTGATGAATCGCAAGCAGTTGGCGGTCGCTTCGAGGACAGTAAGCGCTCCGGGCAGATCCGGGTCCTTCGACGTGATCCGGTAGGGAACCAGCGACGAGACTTGCGTCACGATAAAATCGTCCCCCTCAGCCTCGGCGTGCACCTGGCGTAGCCGCGTCTCTCCGGTCCGCCAAGCCCGGCTTGACACCCTCATCCCGATGAGCAGAGCGAGCAACAGGAATCCGATCAATGTCATGCTCAGCAACACTTCGAACAACGTGAAGCCTGAATGACGGGGAGATCGGGTGACGGGGCGATCGGACGATCGGGTGAACAGTTCTCCTCTTACGCGCCTCAACCAAAGTGCGCGACCACAACCCGGATTTTGTTCACCCCATCTTCCCGTCATCCGATCTCCCGATACGGTTTTCGTTCACCCGATCTCCCGATCATCCGATCTCCCGATTCATGGGCCGGGGGGCGGCGAAGGAATACACAACTTCAGCGACTCCAGATTCAAGTTCTGCCAACCCGAATGCGTGCGCCAGGACACCCGGAGGTGGATTCGAATCAGTTGCGCCGACGTCGGAGCTCCAGGCAGCGGCCGCTGGTCAACCAACTCAGTTCTGGCCTCCCAGTCGATACCGGAGGGAGTAGTACCAAATAGCCGCTGGTCTGCCCCAAGGGACGGGTCGAGGAAAAGCTCATTGAGTTTCCGGGTGGCAAACTCGTTGCTCCGATCGAAGCTGTCCAGGCGGCTGGTGGCGCGAAGCGCCGCAGAAAGTCCGGAGAAAATGGTCACGAAGCTGATTCCCAGGAGCGAAATAGCCACGAGTACTTCCAGGAGGCTCATTCCCGCTTCACGCCGACCTGGGATGATCCTGTGCAACTAACGTGACTCCTGCTTGACGGCCTCAACAACCGGATTTCCTATCAAGAAACTCACGTGAACCTTGTACTTGCTCCTGCGGCGGTCACTCAGCCACAGGTTCCTCTCGTCGACGACTCCGGAGGGCGGGAACAGGATTCGCACCACCGAAGGCAGCGGGTTCTCGCCGTCGTCAATCGCCACTCCCTTGGGAAGCATATAAGCCCGCAAGAAACCGCTGGCGGGATTGAACACTCGCACCCAGTGCGTGGACGGTTCGATTTCCACCACGTAATAGCTCTGCTCGAAGAGCGCCCGCGTCCGGGCGTAGCGCACGGTCTGTGCCACCCGCTCTGCCGCGCTCCGCAGCGTCCATTCTTCAGTCCAGTTGCCGAAACGCGGAGCCGCCAGCGAGACCGTCAAAGCGATGATAGCCAGAACGATCACCAGCTCGAGCAAGGTCACGCCGGCTTCGACTGAGAGTGCGCGTCGCTCCTCATTTCCAGCTAAGGATGTCCGCATTTTCTCCATCGCCACCCGGCAGCCCGTCTGCTCCATAGCTGATGATGTCCGGTTCATCACCATGCTCTCCGGGGAATTTGTAAACATAGGGACGGTTCCAGGGATCCAAGGGAATGTCCTTAGGCAAGTAGGGGCCGTTCCAGTTCGTAACACCGGCTGGGACGCTCCTGAGCGCCTGCAAGCCCTGATCCGTGCTGGGGAAATTCCCGGTATCCAGTTTGTAGGCTCCCAGCGCGGTTTGGAAGGCGGCTATTTGCGCCTTCGTAACCGTGATCTTGGCCTGCGTTGCATGCTTGAACAGGCGGGGGACCACTAACCCTGCCAGCAGCCCGAGGATGAGAATCACCACGATCAATTCAATCAAGGTGAAACCTTGTGCGGAATCCGGCTCTGAAAAATGGATTCTCCCGGTTCTTGGTTGATTCATTAGAAGGGCACCTCATTGATGCTGACGATTGCCAGCAGAGTAGAAATCACAATAGTTCCGACAACCAGGCCCATGGCCAGAATCACGGCCGGCTCGACGAGGGCCACCAGACGCTTGGTGGCCACGCGGACCTCGCGGTCGTAAATTGCGGCCAGCTCGAGCAGCATGGAATCCAATTTCCCGGTTTGCTCTCCCAGAGTCATCAATTGCACGGCGAGCGCCGGAAACATCCCGGTCTCGGCAAGCGGGCCAGCCAGCCCCTGGCCCCGCTTGACACCTTGAATAAGCGGCTCAACCGCGGCGGCCACGCGGCGATTGCTCAACACCTCGCGGGTCAGGCGCAGTGCGGAAATAATCGGGACCGCTTGATTCAACAACGTGCCCATGGTCTTGGCAAAGCGGGCGATCTCAAGCTTCAGGCTCACATCCCCTAAAAGCGGCGCCTTCAGCCGCCACTGGTCCCAGCGCAACCGGCCGGATTCGGTCCGCACCCAATGCATAAAGAGCAAGACCGCCACGACAATAACAATGGCCGCGATCCAGCCGTAATCGCGAAAGGCCTGCGAAACGTCCATCAAGACCTGTGTAGGCAGGGGCAGTTCTTTCCCCGCCTCTTCGAAAATCTGCGCAAAACGCGGCACCACGAAGCCGAGCAGGAAGGCTATCGCCACGCTCCCCACAGCCAGTAAAACGATGGGATAAATGAGAGCTGAAACGAGGTAGCCGCGCAGTTCTGCGCTGAACTCCTCGAACTCCACCAGCCGATCCAGGACTGCGGGAAGCGTGCCGCTCGCTTCGCCGGCCCGCACCATGGCGACATACAGGGGCGGGAAAAAGCGCGGGTTGGCGGCCAGGCTGTTCGCGAGCGACTGCCCATTGCGCAATTCCTTGAGCGTGGCGCCGATCACAGCTTGGAGGGCCGGCTTTTCGGCCAGGTCCCGGCAGAGCGAGAGGCTGCGGTCAAGCGGCACGCCGGCCCGCACCAGCGTGGCAAGCTGCCGGGCAAAATGCAGGCGGTCCGAGGAAGACGCGCCCCGGCGCTTGAGCAAAGACCAGGACGCGCCCGTCGCGCCGTCCTTGGCGCTCACGTGGATGGGCATGCACCCCATGCGGCGAAGCTGGGCTACTAGAGCCGGTTCGGTCTCCGCGACCAGCGTCCCCTGGATCAGCTCGCCCGTGCCTTTGATCGCTTTGTAAGTGAACTCCGGCATTTGCACTTCACTTGCGGAAACTCGAAAATCGAAACACGAAATTCGAAACGCGAAATTCGGGAAACCTTGCTGTCATCCTGAGCGAAGCGAAGGATCTTTGCAGTTGCTTTTCGCTCTCGACAACCGCCGACGACCTACCGGGATCCTTCGTTTCGCTCAGGATGACAGTGAATACGGCAACGACGGACAACCGACCGCTCACTACGGACAACTGACGGCTGACCACTGACAACGACCTAAACTTCCATCGTCACCCGCAGCACCTCTTCCAGCGTAGTCTGGCCGGACGCAACCTTCAGCCAACCATCCTCGCGCAAATTGCGCATACCCCGTCCCCGCGCCGCCGCCCGCAAAGTACTGGCGTCGGAGCGGGCCACGATCTCCCGCCGGATTCCGTCGTCCAGTTCCATGAATTCGAAGATTCCCACCCGCCCGAGAAATCCGGTATGCCCGCAACGCGCGCACTCTCCCGCCTTGTAAAGCGTCAGGGGCCCCGTGGCCTCCCAGCCTTGCTTCCGCAAATCGTCGATGTCCGCCGGGTAGGGCTGCTTGCACTCATCGCACAACACGCGCACCAATCGTTGCGCGAGCACGGCAACCAGCGAAGACGAAACCAGGTAGTGTTCAACGCCCATATCGGTAAGGCGCGTAACGGCGCTGGGGGCATCGTTGGTGTGCAAGGTGCTGAACACCAGGTGGCCGGTGAGCGCCGCGCGCATGGCGATCTCCGCCGTCTCCAGATCGCGGATTTCACCGATCATAATGATGTCCGGGTCCTGGCGAACGATGTGGCGAAGCCCCGCCGCAAACGTCAGCCCGATCTGGGGATTCACATGAATCTGGTTGACGCCCGACAACTGGTACTCGACCGGATCCTCCACGGTGATGATTTTCACGTCGGTGGTATTCAAGCGGCGCAGGGAACCGTAAAGCGTGGTCGATTTGCCGCTGCCCGTGGGGCCCGTGACCAGGAAAAGCCCGTGGGGAAGATCGAGGTAGTATTCCATCTTGCGCAGCAGGGTATCCGGAAATCCCAAGGTCGCCAAGGAATAGCGATCGCTCTGGCTGCGGTCCAGAAGGCGCATCACCACACTTTCTCCGTAGAGGGTGGGAAGCGTCGAAACGCGCAGGTCGATTTCCCGGCCCAAGACGCGCAACGGTATCCTTCCGTCCTGGGGCAGGCGCTGCTCGGCGATGTTGAGCTTTGCCATCAGCTTGATTCGAGAGGTAACCGCCGACTGCATTTCGCGCGGCGGGGCCGGCACTTCGTACAGAACCCCGTCAATCCGGTACCGGACGCGGAACTGTTTTTCAAAGGGCTCGAAGTGGATGTCACTCGAACGGCGTTCCAGGGCGCGGGCCACCAACTGGTTCACCCAGCGAATCACCGGCGCTTCCGAGGCCAGGTCGCGCAGTTGCTCGATATCGGCCGCCTCGGCGTCTGTGACCCCCGCCGCTCCATCGGGCCCCTCCGCTAGCATGCCTTCGTCTGCCGGCCCCATGTCGAGCCAGGCGTCAAGAGACTTCAGGATGGCGGCGTCGCCGGCCAACCGCACTTCCACTTTGCGCCCCAGCAACTGCTCGATGACCCTGATGGTGTCGCTATCAAGCGGGTCGGCCATGGCGATGAAGAGCGTGTCGCCTTCCACGCGGTACGGGTAAACAAGGAACTGGCTTAAGAAACCGGACGGCAATGCGGACGCCTCCATCGGCACATCCTTCAGTTCGGCCGGGTCGACCAGTGGGATGCCGAGCTGCTCGGAGAGAACCGACAGCAAATCTTGCTGCGAGATATAGCCTAGATCCAGAAGGATCCTGCCCAGGCGGCCCTTCCGTTCCCGCTGCAATTGCAGCGCCTTTTGCAAGTCGTCTTCCGGCAACAGGCCGCGCTCCACCAACAATTGGCCCAGCAACTTGTGGCTGACCGTAGTAGAGGTCATGTCAAAGCTCTCAGAACTCCAGGACTTTCATCTTACCCAACAAATCCCGGTATGAGATTTTCTTGTCCCAAAACTCGTCCAGATCCGACTTTCGGGTTTCAATGATGATTTGCTCCGGTAACTTGCCACCCCCGGTGTCGACTTCGAACAGGTGCACGACTACCGCAATCGAATCGTTAGGGCCGAGGTCCCGCAAGCTCATCGCGTGGTCGGCCAACAAACGGGGCACCGACTCCTTAACCGTGACGATCCGGACCTGTTTCACTTTATGCGCCTTCTCGATCTCCGACTTGCTCAAAGGCGCCATGTTGAACGGAGTCGGAACGCGCACCGGAAAGAGGTTGACTTCCAAGCTGAAAGCCAACCCGAAACCGGGCAAATATGTGCCCTGAGTCTTTTCGAGCAGGCCGAAGGGCGGCGCGAATGTCTGGGCCATCGTTCCATCAATGACCGCCTCGAAGACCTTGATCTCGCCTTTCAGGGCGCTGACATTCGCAGTGGGCCATTGGCCTTTGACACATTCAACTCCCCAAGGCCAGCAGGTGAGGCATATCAGCAGTGCCCTGCCCGGCCATTTCAGCTTGAAATGCATTCGCGTGACCTCCTCGAGGGCGCCGCGGGTTAGTGAGTGGGCAACTGTTGCTCGTGGGCAACCACGCTCAGGAGTGCGCTCTGTTGTTGCGTTTCTTTGTACTCGGTATTCAGAGACAGCTCAAAAGATTTCAATTGTTGCGCGAAAAGTTTCAGGTTCTCGGCCTGTTCCTGGCGAAGGCTAGCTACCTGGCTTTGGGTGGAAGCCTGCAGTTCCTTGCTCTCGAACGATACCTGCTCCGCAACCGCCCTTGCCACGAGGTCATGCAGTTCAGCCTGGGTCAACGCCGGCTTGCCCCAGGCCATAACCGGAACGAGGCGCGCCCCACCGAAACGGAAACCGGCCGATACGACGGCCAGGAAGATCACAGCCGCGGCCGCCGAAAGCGCCGCGGTGCGCAGAAGGGCCGCCCAGAAACCAGCGAATCGGCTTCCGGCCTTCTCTTCGAACATCGCCACGTGAGCGGGCATCGCGCAATCGACCAAGCTGGTTTTCAATGCCTGCCGCACGCTGAGCAGGCGCTGGGCCGAGTGCGCGCATTCCTGGCAGTGCTCAAGGTGCTGCTCGAGTTCTCGCACTCTCGCCGGCGAAAGTTCATCCAACGCCCAATCGGTCAACTCGGTTCCCCATTCACGACATCCCATGGCGTTCACCTCTTCTTCGCAGAAAAGACAGGATTCAGGATTCAAAATGTGGAGCGCAGGAGGAGAGACTGGACACGCGAAGCCGCGCGCCGCAAGAACCGGCCCCCGACCTCAGGATTCCCACAATTCAGCTCTCTGAATCTTAAGGTATGCAATATTGTTGGTTATTTCGCTAACTCTATTACGGATTGCTGACTGTTAACTCATGACTCCTGGTTTCTTCCGGCGCATCCGCCCTTGAGCGGCGCGTCACACTCTCCGCGCGGGAGAGGGCAAGGAGAGGAAATTTGGTCACCTCACGTGACGCACGACCCCCTCCCGCCTGGACAGGATGACGCCCGCCCTAACTCTACCGTTCGATTAGTTTCCTCAGCCGCTCAAAACCCGTATACACGCGGGTCTTGGCCGTGCTCACCGGACAACCCTGGATCTCCGCAATCTCCTCCAGCTTGAAACCCTGGTAAAACTTCAAAACAATTGCTTCGCGTTGCTCGAGTGTCAATTCCGCAAGCGCTTTCTCCACCAGGATCTTCATCTCACCTTGTTCCCACCGCCCTGCCTCGCCTACCCTCACCGGCGAATAATCCTTCGCCTGTTCGAAATCGTTGAGGCTGGTTTCTGCCTCGTACCCGTGGCGCGCGTACGAGCGAGCGGTATTGCGTGCAATACGAAACAGCCACTGCGGGAACTTGTCCGGTTCCTTTAACTGGCCCAGATGGCGATAACCCGAAAGAAAAACCTCCTGGCACATGTCAAAGGCATCTTCCGGCCGTCCGGTGAGATACACCAGAAAGCTGTAAACCTTCCGCTCCCATCGCCTGACAAGCGCGTTGAAAGCTTCCGGCGATCCGCCCTTGGCGTCCCTGACCAGCACCGCGTCCGGACGATCAGAGAACTCTCTGCCCAATTCCACTCCAGATGACGCAGAAAACAGCGAAAAAGTTTGCGTCGCCGTTCAAATTCTTTTCTCCGCCGGGTTCATGGCGTGCGGCTCTGGCCAATAACGAATGCCGCAAAAATGAGCACGGCGCTTCCGGCCACCATTCGGTAGAACGCCGCCCGGGCGGCCTCTTTCCATTCCGCCAGCAACACTCCCCAGGCGTTGGACGTCAGAATAATCAGCGCCACAAAAACCGGCCAACCGAAGCTGTTGCCCAGCGCGCCCAACCCAAAGGCGCTGCGTCCGTAGACAAACACGCTGGATATCCAGAGCAAACTCATGGCGGGCACCTCTAGGGCGTCACGAGTTCGCAACCCGGCGCCGAAGAGCCCCATCGAGTGCTCGCGAGCCACACGGCCCAGGCAATACGCCACCTGCAGCACCGCCGCAGCCGAGAGGAAAACAGCCCACGCAAGGTAGATTTCTACCCGGAACCCCGGCTTCGACCCAGCGCCCCCGCCTCTGCTGAGGAGCGCGGTTCCATACTGAATACCGAAGTTAAGTGTGGGCGCCAAAACACCCCCCACAATCGCAATCAAAAGCCCCAGCCGGAATCGCTTTGCACTGGAACTCCCCGTCTTACCTTTGCTCCCGCCGGCTTGCGCGCACAGAATGACTCCCGCCACCATCAGCACGAGCCCAAAAACGAAGAGCCAATCTCCTCGGGATCTCAACGTGAATGCCCCCGCCCAGATCAGCGGCAGCAACGCCCCCAGCACGATCGATAAACCCAACTGGATCGCGAAGCCAATCGCGATGCCGAGCAGGTCGACGGCTATGCCGTACAGCAAAGATGCGAGGCCAAACAGCACTCCCCACCCAACCAGGATCAGCCAGCCGCGCTCGGGAACACGGGCCAACAGATCGCTCCAGCGCGGAACGGCCGCCATCACCACGATCCACGGCAACACTCCCATCGCCAAGAGCGAGTGGAGAGTCCAAATGTGGTTGAACTTCCAGACGCGAGTGGTCTTGAGCGGCACCGCGAAACTGCCATTCAATAACCCCGCCAGAACGATCCCAGCCCAACTCAACATGTACCTGCCCTCGATGTGGTGCGGGCGTCTCGCCGGCTGTGGTGCGGGCATCCTGCCCGCGAGGCCCCTGCGTGGGCGGGACGCCCCCGCGACTGCGGGCGGGACGCCCGCACCACCGCTCACCGCATCCGCGGCGCGACCCTGGCAATGTAGTCGTCGAACACCTGGCGATTATTCTCCGGACCGACCGCAGTTACGTTGGGCGAAACAAAGGCCCGGATTTTCACGCCGCGTTTATCGAGTTGTGCTGCGATCTCCGCCGTCAGAGCCATGGAGATAGCAATCACCGCCAAGGTGGAACTGGCGCCCACAGGAATGCCGGCCACATCGACGAGAGAATCCCGAGGCGGGCAGCAGTTGTCAATCACCGCGTCTCCCAGGTCGGCCAGTTTCTTGCCGCTGGAGTGCGTGGTCTTCGCAATTTTCGCGTTTTCGAGCGAGGTGATGGCGACCACCTTCAGCCCCAGCGATTTGGCGTGCAGGGCCACGTCGATTCCCGCCGCGTTCAAGCCGCCGTGCGAGTACACCACCATGGTGTCAACCGCCTCAAACTTGAAATTGGAAAGAAATGTGGCGACGTATCCCTCCGTTCGCTCGAGCCTCAGCAATTCGCGGACGCCGCCTGAGCCGAGCACCTGCGTCCACATCAGCCGGGCATCCATCAAGGGATGAAAACCGGCGAAGCTGCCGTAGCGCGGGAAGACATCCATCACCGGAATCACGGAGTGCCCGCTGCCGAACAGATGAACCAACCCCCCCTGCGAAATCGAATCCGCACAAAATTCTGCGGCCTTCCGGATGTTTCCGACTTGAGTCGAACGAATCCGGTCGTAAACTTTCTGTGCTTCTGCAAAGTACGTCTCTGCTGACATTATTCTTTTTCCTCCAGTTTAATTAGGGCATACCGGGCCGCACCTAGAATCCCGGCCTTCTCTCCCAGGCGCGAGAGCGCAATACGTACTTGTCTGCGGCCGAGGGGCTGGCCCCATTGCCTCAAGGCCCTGCGGAGCGGCGCAAGCAGCGGACTTCCGATGCCGGCCAAGCCGCCGCCCAAAACGACCACCTCGGGGTTCAGTAAGCATACGATATTGGCCACGCCCAAACCGAGGTTTGTGCCCACCTCTTCCAGGATTCGACGGGCAGCCTGGTCTCCGCGGCGCGCCGCCGCAGCCACAACTTCGGCAGTGATATCGTTCTGGGATTTGAGATCTCGAACCTGCGATTGGAAATCTTGAATTGGAACTTCGCCTCTCTGCTCCCGTTCCCACGCCAACCTGCCCAGCCGGGCCACTGCCGGACCGGCGCCCAAGGCTTCAAAGCATCCCACGCGGCCATATTCGCGCTTCCACCTGCGATCAATCACCATCCAGCCCGCCGCCCCAGCGACACCGTGGGCTCCAGGAATCAAGCGCCCCTCCGCGATCAAGCCCGCGCCAATTCCGGTTCCCACGGTGAGAAAAACCAGATTGCGGATCTGACGCTCGGCCCCGAAGCCGAGCCACGCTTCCGCCAGCGCCTGCACGTTGCGATCGCTTTCGACAAAGACCGGACGCTCGAAGGCATTCCCGAGCAGATACTTCAAGCGGACCTTTGACCAGCCCGGCAGGTTTGGCGCCCAAACGGTCTCCGCGTGCGGGTCGAAAGCTCCCGGCACTCCGACACCGACCGCCCGTATCCTTTTCCAGGGAGTCTTCGCCGCCTTCACCGCCGCGTGTGCCGCGTCGAACAGCGCAGCCAGATCCTGCTGCACGCCGTTCGCGGGGGTCTCAATCCGCACGTTCGAAAAGAGTTTTCCCCGCGAATTGACAACCCCGGCGGCGATCTTCGTTCCACCCAGGTCCAGTCCGAGAACATGCTTGGTCGCCACCGTTTTTCTGCTCCCAGGCTCGCCCCAGAAGTCTGTGTGGAGACCCCAATCAGACTGTCGTTCCGAGTGAAGCGAGGAATCGTGCTCTTGATATTTTGGGGCCGGTGCGAGGTTCCTCGTCGCACGCGGCTCCTTGGAATGACAGCAGGAGCGAGTTCTCCCTCAAACGTCTGAAGGCTTGAAAAACTAAAACAGCTCACGCAAAGGCGCAAAGCACGCAAAGCAACGCAAAGCGCGGGTCGAGGCTCTTCTTTGCGAGCTTCGGGTGCTTTGCGCCTTTGCGTGAAACCGGCCCCCGCCTTGATCGGCCGATTCTGCCCGTCCGCTCATTTCCGGTCCAACCGCACCACCCAAATCGAGCCTGCCGCGAGCGGCGCGTCGAGCACCACTTCCTCTCCGGACTGTCTGAACGCCACATTTTCCGGGGTGTTCAAGCTCCGAGCCTCGCGTACTGGCCATGGGACTCGGACCGAAATCTTCGCCGCGGCAGGACGTTCAGAGTGATTAAAGGCGAAGACGAACTGTACATCGTTTCCCTCGAGGCGCCGCACTTCCACCTGGGTGGTGTTGACGCCCGAGACCTTAACTTCCGGCGCCACGCCTGCTACGCGGGAAAAGCCCAACAGCAGTTGTTGCGCCGCCTCGTCGTGCTGCCGCTCGAACGCCGCGGCCAGGAACGATCCCACCAGAATCGCCTTCCCCTTGCCATAGCTGTTCTCAACGATAGCGGGCGCGCCGTCTGCGAAGCGCGCCAGCACGCGCGCGCCGGGCAATGGTTCAAGCTCCTCTTCGAACGCCGTGGCGGCAGCACGCGTGCCGGGAGCGCAGCCGGGCAGCCCGGCATTTTCCTCCAGGATAAGTTCCGGCTTCTCGACCGGGCGGATCACTTTCTCGCGCGCGCCAAAGACCTCTGCCAATCCCATTCCCGGCACCTCGTCGCTCGAGAATCCGCGCTCGTCGTTCCAGGCCAGGCGCGCTTCCGCCACCACGGTCCCGCCGTTTCGGATGAAGCGCTCGACTCCCTCCACTACGTTCTTCGACAGCATCACGGGAAACGGCAAAAACAGGATCTTGTACTGACCCAGCTTGTCGCCCGCCACGTCCATGGGATGAACGAAATCCACGGGAATCTGCTGCTCAAAGAATGCCCGGTGTATTCCCTCGAGCGAAGCGCGCGGGGCGTTGCCCAGCTTCGAGAGCGAAGGCTCCGAGCCGCCCACCATGTAGGAAAGCCGGTTGAAAAGGACTGCTACCTGCGCGCGGGCGGGCTCGCTGGCCAGCAGGTCGCCTCCGTTCTGCGCGATCTCCTGGGCGGTTTTGCCGGCGGCCCGCGAACGTGGCGTCAGCGTGCCGTCCAGGTTGATCAAGCCGTAGCCGTTCGATTCATACCCGGAGTTCATCGGGTACCAGGCGTAGACGGCAACTTCGCGCGCGCCGTGCGAGAGCACTTTCCACATCCATAACTCCTCGTCGTGCGAGTCCACAGGCTCCGCGATGCGCATGCCCGTCACGCCCTGGCCGGCCTGGAGTTCGCCAATCCAGAAGCCTTTGCCGGAACTGTGCCCCGCGGAGCGCGTGAAATCCAGCCCCGCGGCCAGCATCTGGTAGGACCAGGGAACGGTCGACTCGGAGTGCTTCGGGTAGAGCGAGGTGCCAAAGAAATCGGCGCTCGCGGACATCTTGAAGTCGTCGGGCTCGCCGTACCCGTCGGTGGGCGAAGTGAAGAGCGCCGGACCGGCGGCGTGGCTGGTGATGGCGTGGGCGTGGTCGTGGCTGCGGATGGCCTCGACGCGCGTGCGCAGATCGCCCGCCAGCTTGTCGTCGATGAAGGCGCGCCAGTCAAGATAATCCGTGTAGGAAAGAATCGTTGAAGCGCGAGGCGGCTGAACCTGCTCCCAGCGATCGAAGCCGCGATACCAGGCGGCGTTGAGCGCCTCTAGCGTGCCGTATTTCTTCTTCAACCATTCACGGAAACGCGCCTCACTCGAGGGGCAGAAGCAGAATTCGGGATTGGTGAGATAAGGGAATTCAGCCCAGTTGATCACGTGCGGCTCGCTCCAAACGTCCCAGCCGTAGAGCGCGGAGAACTTGT
>Ga0335078_10013017_pt1 | contig 12330 bp, 10 predicted proteins | sample Lox_Sample_32_FD_206711 | JGI IMG/M metagenome (GOLD analysis project Ga0335078, IMG submission 206711) | Soil microbial communities from Loxahatchee National Wildlife Refuge, Florida, United States - Lox_Sample_3.2 | ecosystem: Environmental > Terrestrial > Soil > Wetlands | place: USA... | reverse complement strand
ATCAGGAGCGAGCTCACGGCGACGTCGAACGATCGCTTCACGACCCAGTCGAGCCCCGCGAACACCGGTGGGCGAAGCTCGAACAGCGGCACGCCTTGTCCCGGTACGTACTCGGCGCGCTGCGTCAGCAGCTCGGCGGTGGTCGGGGCGATGCGCACCTTCACGCCGGTGCGGTGCGCCTTTTCGACGAGGTCGAGGAGGTCCTCTTCCTCGAGGCCGATGCTGCTGACGATGAGCTCGTCGGGCCGCTCGTCGAGCAGGACCGATCCGAGCTCGTGGAGCTCGTCCGGCGAGAGCTCTCCGACGAATGCGTAGTCGATGCCGCTGCGGCCGCGACCGATCGTGCGGCGGAGCGAGTCGAGCCGCTCGCCCTCGCCGACGAGGAGTGCGCGCCTCCGTACGCCTGCCATCCGCCACAGGTCGGCGGTCACGACCTCGTAGCTCGCGCGCATTGTTCCGATGACGACCACCGAGAGCACGAACGCCGTCACGTACAAGCCGAACGTCGAGTGCGGGTACCCCGTCCCGACGGCGAACGCCAGCGTGATGACCGTCACGAGCAGCAGCGAGGAGATGATGCGTCCGAGACCCGAGCGCCGCTCGCGCGGCGCATACAGGCCGGCGCCGGAGAAGACAAGCACGAGCACGACCATGAGGAACGGGAGCCACTTCTCCTCCGGGTCGCGCCAGAGCAGGCCCCACAAGATCGGACGGGCGCCGTGGTACAGCTCCCGCAGGACGAGCGCGAGGTAGATCGCGCCCGCGAGCCCGGCGAGGTCGATGACGACGAGGGCGGCGACGCTCGTCGAGCGCCGCGCGAGTGCGCGGACCTGGATCCGCGACGGGAGCACCGGCGCCGAGCGGATGTCCGCAGTCCCGGGGACACGCTCTTGCCCGGCGTCCTCGCCGGCGCCGACAACAGGCTTCGTCACCACGGAACGGCCATTGTACTGCGGCCCTCTCCTCATCCCTGCTCAGAGAGGTCGCGCACGGCGTCCGAGCACCTCGAGTGCGGCCAGCAGCGCGAGGCGGCGTCTCGCGTCGAGCAGATCGTAGTCGTGGAAGTACGCGTGCACGTACGACGGCAGGGGGCGAAGGACGACGCGCGCCAGCTCGCCGAGCGTGTGCGTCGTCGGGAGCGTTCCCTCGCCCGGCGCTCCGGTGCGCGGCGTGCAGTCGACGAGCCCGAGCTCGGCGACGACCGAACGCACGGCATCGTCCGTGTACCAGCCACCGCCGCAGAAGTACGCCGGCTCGAGCCCTCGCTCGCGCATCCACTCGATCTCCCGCCGGACGCGCGCGGCCGGATCGCCCCCGGTCGGACGCGCGTGCGTCGGGCTCGTCCAATGCGTGTGCAGGCCGAAGGGCGCGCGTTCGGCTGCGGGGCGCACGCGCCGGAGCCACGCGCTTTCGTCCTCGCGGGAGGCCTCGTCGGGCGGGCGCACGAGCGCGATCACCTCGAGCCCTCCCGGGCGGCGGCGCTGCAGCCGGTCGAACCGCGACCATGCGGCGTCGTCGAGCGGACGCTCGACATGGCACGACACGACTGCGGTTGAAGGCACACTGTCACGCATGTGCGGGCTCTGCGGACTCTATTCGCCGTCCGGCTCCCCGCCTCCCGCCCTCGTCGACGCGATGCGCGCGCGCATTCGCCATCGCGGCCCGGATCAGGGGTCGACCGACGCCTTCGGCGCGTGCGTGCTCGGCCATCAGCGGCTGCAGGTGATCGACCCCGAGCTCGGCTATCAGCCCGTTTCGAACGAGCGCGGGGACGTGATCGCCGTCTTCAACGGCGAGCTCTACAACTTTCCGGCGCTCCGGCGAGAGCTCGCGGAGCGCGGCCACGACGTGCGCGGCCGCGGCGACACGCCGGTGATCCCACACCTGTACGAGGAGGACGGCCCGCGCTTCGTCGAGCGGCTCGAGGGAATGTTCGCGCTCGCGCTCTGGGACGCGCGCGAGAGCCGGCTCGTCCTCGCTCGCGACCGGCTGGGGAAGAAGCCACTCGCGTGGACGCGGCTCGCCGACGGCACGCTCGCGTTCGCGTCGGAGGTCAAGGCGTTGCTCGCGCTGCCGCAGTTGCAGCGCGAGCCGGACCTCGCAGCGCTCGACGCATACCTCGCGTTGCAGTACGTCCCCGGCACACGCACGGGTTTGTACGGCGTGCACCGGCTTCCGCCTGCATCCTTGCTCGTCGCCGACGAGAGGGGCGAGACGGTGGAGCGCTACTGGACGCCGTCGATCGAGAGCGAGCAGCTCGCGGACGAGCTGTGGCTCGAGCGCGTGCGCGAGACGGTGGCGCAGGCGGTGCGCGAGCGGCTCGTCGCGGACGTCCCGCTCGGTGCGCTCCTCTCCGGAGGGATCGACTCGGCGGTCGTCGTCGCACTTATGGCGGAGGCGTCGGGCGAGCCGGTGCGGACGTTCACGGTCGGCTTCGCCGACGCGCGCTACGACGAGCGTTCATACGCACGCGCGGTCGCCGAACGCTACGCGACGCGCCACGAGGAGGTCGTGCTCGAGCCGGACGCTGCGGAGACGCTCCCGCGGCTGGCGGAGGCATTCGACGAGCCGCTCGGCGACGAGGCGGCGCTGCCGCTCTTCCTCGTCTGCGAGGCGGCGCGGCGCGAGGTCACCGTCGGCCTCGTCGGCGACGGCGGCGACGAGTCGTTCGCCGGCTACGAGCGCTATCTCGCAGTAGCGCTTTCCGAGCGCGTCCCGTCTCCGCTGGCAGCGGCGGGCACGCGGCTGCTGAGCACACTCCCCGGAGCGAGAGGTGAACGCCGGTCTCCGCTCTTTCGCGCCGCCCGCTTCCTCGAAGCCGCAGCCGTCCCCCGGGCCGAGCGCTACGGACAGCTGATGCAGGTGCTGACACTCGGCCAGCGGGCCGAGCTCTGGACCGACGAGGCGAAGGCGGAGATCGGCGCGCTCGCGTCACCCGGCCTCCTCCTCGGCCCGCCGCCCGCGGAAGGAACGACGGGACTCCAGCTCGTCGACGTCTCGACATACCTCCCGGGCGATCTCCTGCCGAAGTCGGACATCGCGTCGATGGCCCACTCGCTCGAGCTGCGCTCGCCGCTTCTCGACCGGCGCGTCGTCGAGCTGGGACTCTCGCTCCCCGACGCGCTCAAGTGGGACGGCCGCACGGGCAAGGTGGCGCTTCGACGCGCGTTCGCGGCTCACCTCCCCGACGAGGTGACGAGGCGCGGCAAGAGCGGGTTCGGCGTCCCGCTCGCCCACTGGTTCCGCGGCGAGCTGCAGCCGCTCGCGCGCGAGCTCCTGCTCGCCGAGCGCGCCCGTGCGCGCGGGTGGTTCCGCAGCGACGCGATCGAGCGGCTCCTCGGCGAGCACGCCTCCGGTCGCGTCGACCACGGGCACCGGCTCTGGACGCTCGTCATGCTCGAGCTCTGGCAGCGCACGCACGTCGAGGCGGCGACGCCAGAGCACGCGTGAGGGTCGCGCACGTTCATCGGATGCGGGGGATCGGCGGCTCGGAGCGCCATCTGCTGACGCTTCTGCCGGCGCTCGCCGAACGAGGAATCGAGCCGGTCTTCATCGGCCTCGACGACCCCGCGTGGAATCCGTCCGACTTCTACGGCGCACTCCGAGTCCCGGCCGTGCGCCTGCCTGCGCCGCGCGACCTCGATCCGCTTCTGCTCGCGAGGCTGCTGCGCGCGCTCGACGCCGACGTCGTGCACACGCACCTCGTGCATGGCGACGTGTACGGCGGCGTCGCCGCGAAGCTCAGGCGGACCGCGCTCGTCTCGACGAAGCACAACGACGACCCGTTCCGGACGGGGCCGTTCCGCTACGTCGAGCGCGCGCTCTCGCGAGCGGCCGACCGCGTCGTCACGATCTCCGACTCGCTGCGGCGGTTCACCGTCGACCGCGTCGGCGTTCCCGCGAAGAAGGTCGAGACGATCCGCTACGGGCTCGACGAGCCCCCGCCGGCGTGGGGCGACAACCCACCCGATCCGATCCCTGCGGGCGCACGGGTCCTCCTCTCGGTCTCGCGCCTCACGCCGCAGAAGGGCATCGACGTCGCCGTCCGCGCGCTCGCGTCGCTCCCGGAAGACGCGTATCTCGTCGTTCTCGGCGAGGGCCCCGAGCGCGATGCGATCGACGCCCTCGCGCGCGAGCTCGGCGTCGAGTCCCGTGTGCACCTTCCCGGTCGCGTCCCCGACGTCGCCGCGTGGCTGCGGCGTGCGTCGGTCTACGTGCATCCCGCCCGCTGGGAGGGCTTCGGCCTGGCCGTCCTCGAGGCGATGGTCTGCGGCCTTCCGGTGGTGGCGACGAACGTCAGCTCCCTGCCGGAGCTCGTCGCCGACGGCGAGACCGGCGTCCTCGTCCCGGCCGACGACGCTCCCGCCTTCGCCGCCGCCGTCGAGCGCGCGCTTGCGGAGCCCGGCTTCGGCCCTGCGGGCCGCGAGCGGGCTCGGAGACAGTTCTCCGTGGCGCAGATGGCGGACCGGACCGCGGCCCTCTACCGCAGTCTCTGAAGCGCGTCCTCGTAGAGCAGCTCGGTTCGCTCGGTGCACGACGACTGGAGGAAGCGCGAGAGCGCTCGCTCGCGGCCGGCAGCCCCCATGCGCCGCCCGAGGTCCGGGTCGCCCGCCACCCGCACGATCGCCTCGGCGAGCGGCGCGGCTTCCCCCGGTCGGACGAGCAGCCCCGTCTCGCCGTCTCGGACGATCTCGCCGAGCCCTCCGATGGCGGCCGCGACCACCGGCCGAGCGCGCTCCATCGCCTCGAGCGCGACCATGCCGAAGCCCTCGCCCATCGACGGCACCACCACGACGGACGACTGCTCGATCGCCCCCTGAATCGGCGTCACATGTCCGAGGAAGCGCACTGCCCCGCCGACGCCGAGCTCGCGCGCGAGCGCGCGCAGCGCCGGTTCGAGCGGCCCGCGGCCGGCGACGTCGAGCGCGAGCGCCGGCAGCTCCTTCTTCGCCTGTGCGAAGGCGCGGAGCAGGACGATGTGGCCCTTGATGGGGATGAGCCTGCCGACGCACAGCAGCCGCGGCTCCGCCCCAGCGTACGGCGCAGGCTCGCCGTCGGGCTCGATGCCGTAGTGGACGATCTCGAAGCTCTGCCCGTCGAATCCCTCCACCTCCTCGAGATAGCGCGCGAGACCGCGCGAGATGGCGATCTCGACGTGCGCGAGGCTCGCCACCGCGCGATCGGCGAGGCCGAAGTACGGCATCTCGCGGAACTCGTTGAAGCCGTGCTTCGTGGAGAAGCGCACCGGCACGCGCGCCGCGGTTCCCGCGAGAAGGCCGTAGGTCTCCGCGTGCACGAGATGCGTGTGCAGGATCGCCGGGCGCTTGCGTACGAGAAATGCGACGAGCTCCGTGAACGCGATCGGATCGACGTCGGCGCGAATGCGGATCGCCTCGAGCGGGACGCCGCGACCGGTGAGCTCTCGGGCAAAGTCCCACGCCCCCGGCTCGTCCTCGTGGAGCATCAGGAAGCGGACGTCCCAGCCGCGTTCCCGCAGGCGCGGAAGCAACGCGAGCAGGTGGGCCTCCGAGCCGGAGATGCCCGCCACCTTCTGCATGTGGATGACCGGACCCTGCTTCATGTCTGGACGAGAGAGAGGATCCCATCTGCCCACGTCTCGACGGAATGGCGGCTGCGGACGCGCTCGCGCAGCTCGGCGCCGATCGCGTGCCGCGCCTCGTCGTCGAGGGCGGCGAGGCTCTCGATCCGGTCGGCGAGCGTCTCCGGCTTGCCGCGCTCGAAAGCCAGGGAAGGCTCGATTCCCGCGAACAGCTCCGCGAACGCCGGGTGCGAGGCGACGACGGGCCGGCAGGAGGCGCACGCCTCGAGCACGATCTTGTCCGTCGAGATGAAGTCGGACGCGACGACGTCCGCCTGCGCGTAGACCGGAGGAAGCTCGGTGCGCGGGATCGGCCCGCAGATCGACGCGAACTCCGCGTACTCCGGGCGGGACACGAGCTCCTCGAGCTCGCGCTTGTACGCCTCCTCCTGCTCGGACCCGGCGGTGCCGTGAATGTCGATGCGGGCGTCGACGCCGCGACCGCGGGCGATGCGCACGCCTTCGATCATCTCGTCGAGCTTCTTCGGACGCGAGTACCGGCCGAGCGACATGACGCGCAGCGGACGCTCCGAGCTCGGCACGATCGGCTGGCACGGGAACTCGTTCACGTCGATCCCGTGACCGATCGCGTGGAGCTTGTGCGAGCGGAGGGGAAACGAGCCCTCGTACTGGCTCGTCAGGTGCGTGCAGACCACCATCGCCATGCGCAGCACTATGTGCCCCTTCCAGTGCGTGTACCAGAGGACGAGCGGCACGCGGCGCGCGCGCACGAGGGGCGCGGCGACCACCGTGTAGAGAGGCACCATGTGGCCGACGACCGCGATCGGCCGGTCGCGCAGCTCCTCCGCGAGAGCCGAGAGATAGAGATGGGCCCGCCGCGACCGCCTGGCCCCGGCGAACGAGCGCACGCGGCAGTTGTCCGGCAGCACGCCCGGCGTGCCGCGTACGCAGAGGACGACCACCTCGTCGACGCGCCGCGCCAGCGCGGCGATCTTCGCGCGTGTCGCGCCGAGATTCGAGTCGGCGGGATCCACCACTTGCGTGATGAAGACGATCTTCCGCTTCGCCATCAGAAGATGTCGGTGTCGCCGAGCGAGAACCGGAAGGCGTCACGACCGCGCGGGAGCGGCTCGTCGGGTTGCAGCCCGCGCCCGATGAACCTGATCGCGGCCGGCATCGGGACGAAGCCGGCGGCGAGGTACGTCGCGTACTCGCCCGGGTTAGGCATGGCGATGACGACGTCGGCGTCGGCGGCGCGGACACAGCGGTTCAGCAGTCGGACGCCGTCGGCGCCGACGAGCTCGCAGACGAGCCCGGCGGAGACGCCGCGGTAGACGCCCCAGCCGACGACCGCAAACCCGCGGTCGGTGGAGAAGCTCGCGTACGGGCGCGGCGACGCGCGGTAGCGCCAGTTGAGATAGTCGGCCGACTTCACGAAATGCGCCGCCCAGCTCGTCGCCGCGCGGCGGTAGATCTCCTCGTGGCGCGGCCCGAACTCCTCGACCGCGCCCCGAACGCCTCCGGCAGGCTTGCCGTGCGCGCGTAGATGGCGCGCAGCGCGCAGCGGCCGCTTGGGCCGCCCCCACAGCCTCAGCCAGCAGAGCTCGTCCCATCCGAGCCTGCCGACGAAGATCGGCCCGGCCATCGGGTTCGTGAAGCCGAACGCGAAGTGGGCCCCGTTCTCGGCGGCGAGGTCGTCGTTGTGAAGCTGGAGCTTCGAGAAGACGCCCTTTCCGCGCGCGGCGGGGCCGGTCATGACGTGGATCGTGAACGTCGACTCGCCCTCCTGACCGCCGACCACCATGCGGGCATACGACTGCGCAGCGGCTCCGATCGTCTCTCCGTTCTCGACCGCGAGGTTGAGGATGAAGTGGCCGGTCGGGTTCTGCCCGAACCACCAGTCGAACTCCTCCGCCGACCAGCCCGTTCCCCCGTACACCTCGCGCATGAGCGCGAGGAAGTCGGCTCGATGCTCCGGCCTGTACGGAACGATCTCCCAGGACGGCTCGTCGGCCATCAGCGGGACGCCGTGCCGAGCGCCGCATTGAAGAGACGGCGGGCGTGCGTGCCTGTGACGGTGTCCTTGATCGCGATCAGGTCGCATGCTCCGGCGAGCACGAGCGCGAAGGTCCGGAACGAGTAGGGCTCGACGTTGTAACGGCGCAGCTGCAGCGGATCGCTGCGTGGCGTGTTCGCGCCCGAGACGGCGGTGAAGGCGATGTCGTACCCGGCCTGCTTGACGAGGCTCGGATGCACGGGCTTGTAGTCGGCCTCGGACCCCTTCACGTACGAGAACGCGCGAACGCGGCGTCCGAGCTTCTCCTCGAGCCGGAGCTTCGAGATCGCAATCTCGCGCGCCGCCTCGTCGATCTCCAGCTCGGCGAGAGGCTTGTGGCTGATGCCGTGCGACTCGATGCGGATGCCGTACGACTCGAGCTCGCGGATCTCGTCCCAGTCGACCGTGGGATTGTGAACGCCGTGCGCGGCGAGGTAGCGCTCGTGCGGGAGCGGCTGGCGGTCGCCGACGTACGCGATGGGCACGAACTGCACAGCCGGGTAGCCGTGCTTCTTCAGCACGGGGGCGGCATTGACGAGATTGTCGCGGTAGCCGTCGTCGAAGGTGATGAGCACGGCTCGGTCGGGGAGCGACGCGTCCTCGCCGTAGTGCGCGAGGACGGCCTCGAGGTCGACGACCCGATACCCGAGCTCCTTCAACACCGCCATCTGCTCGTCGAAGAGCGACACCGGCATCGACATCCGGTTGTTCGGGAGGTCGTTGACCTTGTGGTACATGAGCACGCGCAGCGTCCGGCCGTCGCCGTCGACGACGCCGAGCGCGCTCGCGGTCTCCCCGATCGAACGGTAGACGGCGTTCTTCAGCGCTTGCTTGACCTGCTCGCGCATGGACTCAGCGTAGCCCGTCGATCAGCGCCCTCACCCGCGCGGCGTACTCGGCCGGCGGCGGCATGAGCGACTCCCCTCTTCTGCGGGCGGCGGCGCCCAGGCGGGCCGCCTCTGCACGATCGCGGAGGATGCGGATGAGCGCGTCGGCGAGCTGCGCGTCGTCGCCGGGTGTGACGAGCAGACCGTTCTCGCCGTCCTCGACGAGGTCCGGGATGCCGCCCGCATCGCCGCCCACGGTGGCGCGCCCGCGGGACATCGCCTCGATGACGACGCGTCCGAGCCCTTCCGCCCGCGACGGCAGGCAGAGGAGCCACGACTCGTCGAGCGCCGTAGCGACGCCCGCGGCCTCGAGCGACGGCGTCCACGTCGCGCCCGAGGCTGCGAGCTCCCGTGCGTGCGCAAACAAGGTCCCGCGCCCCACGACGTGCAGCTCCGCTCCTGGGACCGCGGTGGCCACGCGGGGCCACGCCGCCGCGAGGGTGTCGAAGCCCTTGTACCGCTCGAGCACGCCGACGAAGAGGGCCCGCGGGCACTCCGGCAACGGCGCCGGCGGATCGGCGAGGAAGACGTCGCGGTCGAGGAACGCCGGGAACTCGCCGTCGGGTTCCCTTCCGAGCCGTCGCACGATCGCGGTCGTGAACGGCGACAGCGTGCGGATCGCGTCCGCCCGCCGCACCGCGATCACACCCATGAGATCGCCGACGGGGTTCAGCAGCCGGCGCGCGGGCGATCCGTAGAGCCGCGTGGCCACATGCCAGTCCCCGTGGATGTCGAGCACGAGCTTCGTGTGCGCGCGGGCGACGCGGCGGGCGGCGAGGAACGCGTTCGCCTCGTGGACCCCCTGGACCACTGCTGCGTCGGGCCGGAACGCGCGCAGCTCGCGGACGATGCGACGCGGAAGCCGTACGTAGTACAGCGGGCCGTCGAGCGCGGACGACGGCGGAGCGAGGCTCATCCGCTCGGCCTGCGTCGGCGAGCCGGGCTGCGCCGCCGCCAGGATCCGATAGTCGAGGAGCTCGCCGACCGCGTCCCACTTCCGTCGCTGCGTATCGTCGAGCGGCAGCCGGAACCGCTCGCGAGAGACGAAGAGGACCCGCGGCTTTGTCACGGCGCGGCAGGAACGGCCGCGGCAAGCGCCTCGCACACGTGGGCGATTTCGCCCTCCCGCAGGTGAGCGTGCACGGGCAGCGACAGCACCTCGTGCGCGAAACGAGCGGCGCGCTCCCCGCCGCCCCGCCTCGGGGAAGCGGCCGCAAACGGCAGCGCAGACAGCGCCGTCGGATAGTGGACGAGGGTCGCGATCCCGCGGGCCTCGAGAGCGGCGCGCGCCGCGTCGCGTCCCGGGACCCGCACGACGTACTTGTGGAAGACGTGCTCGCGGTCCGCCGGGCGTTCGGGGACGACGGCGTCGGTTCCCGCGAGCGCCTCCCCGTACGCGGCCGCGACGCGCTGGCGCGCGCGCAGCCACTCCTCCTCGTGTGCGAGTTTCACCGAGAGAACGGCGGCGACGATCGACGACATCTGCGCGTTCTGCCCGACGACCTCGAAGCCGCCTGCCCGCGACTTGCCGTGGTGGCTGAGCGCAAACGCACGGTCCGCGATCGCGTCGTCGTCGGTGAGGAGGGCGCCGCCGCTTCCCGGAGCGCTCACGACCTTCGTCGGATCGAAGCTGAAGCAGCTGACGACGCCCGCCGAGCCTGCGGGACGCCCGCCTCGGACGCCGCCGAGCGTCTGCGCCGCGTCTTCGACGAGCAGGAGGCCGTGCCGCCCGGCGAACCGCTCGAGCGCGGCGGCGTCGCCCATGCGGCCGTACAGGTCGACGTACACCATGGCCTTCGTCGCGGACGACACGAGCGTCGCCGCATGATCGAGGTCGAGCTCGTAGCTCTCGCCGATGTCGACGTACACGGGAGTCGCGCCGGTGCGCAGCACCGACGACGCCGTCGCGGCGAAGGAGAAGTCCGGCACCATCACCTCGTCACCAGGGCCGATGCCGAGCGACGCGAATGCGAAGTAGAGCGCGTCGGTGCACGAGTTCACGGCGACCGCGTGCTTCCGGCCTGCCAGCAGCGCGAGCTCCCGCTCGAGCTCGGAGATCCACAAGCCCTGCAGAAGCTGTCCCGACGCGAACACCTCCTCGACGCGCGACATGATCTCCCCACGCAGAGTCTCGAACTCGCGGTCGAGCGCGAAGTACGGGATCACGCGATCGCCGGCGCACCAGCCGGCAGTGCGCTCAGGAACTCGAGGTACTCGTCGATGCCGCGCTCGAGCGGGTAGCGCGGCTCGTAGCCGACGAGCGAGCGTGCCTTCGAGATGTCGAGTGCGCCGCGCTTCGGACGGAAGTCGTCTGTCTTCGACGAGACGTCGACCGGCATGTCCGGATAGCGCGCGCGGAGGATGTCGTGCAGCTCGGCGAGCGAGCGGCCCCGGCCGGCGGTGACGTTGAACGTCTCGTTCTCCACCGGAGAGAGCAGCGCCTTCACCATCCCGTCGGCCACGTCCTTCACGTACGAGAAGTCGAGGAACGTGTTCTCGGGGTCGACAATCGTGAGAGGGCGGTTCCAGAGCGCACTCTCGACAAAGCGCTGGACGATGCGGTCGTTCATGTCGGTCGGCCCGTAGACGGCGGACGGACGGACGATCGCGTACGGGAGCCCCTGCGCCCGGGAGAAGGTCTCGACGACGATCTCGCCCGCGAGCTTGAAGCCGCCGTACGGGTCCTTCGGCGCCGTGCGCGCAGTCTCGGGCATCGGCGACTGCGTGAAGTCGCCGTACACCATGCTCGACGACACGTACAGGAATTTCTTCAGGCCGATGTCGAGCGCGAGCTCGACGAGGTTGAAGGTGCCGCGCAGGATGCTGTTGAATGCATGGTCGGAGCGCACGCGCGCGACGGTCGCGAGCGGGAGGGCACCGAGATGCAGAAGGTATTCCGGCTGCGCATCCTGGATGACGGGGCGAAGCTCGTCGCGGGATTCCGTCGAGGCGACGACGACGCGTGCGTCCTTCATCAGCACCTCGCGCCGGTGGTGCAGGAAGTGCCAGTGGCGCGGCTCGAACGAGTACGCGTAGGTCAGGAGCGGGTCGACGACGACCACCTCGTGCCCGCTTTCGGCGAGGGCCGCGCACACGTGGGAGCCGATGAAGCCCGCACCCCCGGTCACGAGAACCCTGCTCATTTCCGGGCCAGCCTAACGGCTGCAGCGACCTCGTCCGCCCAGTGTCCGACGGAGTGCTCGGCCTCGACGCGCGCGCGCAGCCGCCGGCGCTCATCGTCCGGGAGCGCGGCCGCGGCCCTGACGGCGCGGGCGAGGTCCTCGGAGTCGCCGTCGGCGAAGCGAAGCGCCGGTGGCAGCAGCCCGTCGAACACGGGCGAGGCGGCGACGACGGGGACGCAGGCGGCGAGCGCCTCGAACACCACCTTGTCCGCACTCGCTCCGTGCGTCGCGTTCACGAGCACGTCGGCCTCGACGAGGACCGCGGGCACCTGCGAGCGCGGAACCCCGTCGAGGAGCTGCGTCCGCGTTCCGCGGGCGAGCTCCCCCAGACGCGCGCGAACGCGGGCGTCGTTCGGCGTCGCCTCTTCCCCGCACACGACCAGCTCCGCCTCCGGTAGGGACGCGAGCGCGCGGACGGCGACGTCGTGTCCCTTGACCTCGGCATAGCGCCCGAGCGACAGCAAACGGAGCGAGCCCTCGCGCCCCGGCGCGCACTCGAACAGCGCAGTGTCGATGCCATGGCCGATCGCTCGCACTTTCGACGACGCGAGCGGAACGCTGCGCGCGTCGACCGTGAGGATCGCGTCGACGACGCGCTCGGCCCGGCGCAGGCGACCGCCGGCGCGCTGCTGGGTGAACCAGAGC
>Ga0335078_10013016_pt1 | contig 12331 bp, 10 predicted proteins | sample Lox_Sample_32_FD_206711 | JGI IMG/M metagenome (GOLD analysis project Ga0335078, IMG submission 206711) | Soil microbial communities from Loxahatchee National Wildlife Refuge, Florida, United States - Lox_Sample_3.2 | ecosystem: Environmental > Terrestrial > Soil > Wetlands | place: USA... | reverse complement strand
ATCTCAACCTTCTGCCCCAGCAACTCGTGGCGCGAATAGCCAAACATGTGCTCGCTGAGTGTGTTGGCGAGCACGATACGACCTTGCCGATCGACGATCAGCATGGCGTCAGGAGCGGCATCTAACACCGCGCCGAAGGTAGCTTCGACCGTAATTCCCATTGGTTTTGTCCAGGTTTTCCCGCATTGTATACCCGCATATCGAGAATGCAGCGTTAATTTTGGCGCGACTTGGCGTTATGGCCGGGCGGTGGGAATTTGAACTGGAATCTCTAAGCCGGAAACCGAACTTGGAACTGTCAGGCCGGAGCCCACCCAAGCTTGTACTGCTTGGGTGGGAATTTAAGATTCGAAACTCGAAACGGAACTTGAAACTAGGCCGCTTTGGCCGCGCCGCGCAGAGCCATCGCCACCATCAACCGCGTGATCCCCGACATGAAGATGCTGATGCCGAACAGCGTGCCCACCACCCAGTCGGAGTTGAAGGGCCAGTGCGCCCAGATCAGGATGCCAAGCAGAATGGTGACGATCGCGTCGAACAGCACCCATCCCCAGCCTTTGTGTGGTTTGATGCGAAACGCCAGCACCAGCGCGAAGACTCCATAGACCAGCAGGAAGCAAGCGAGAATCAGCGTCAGCGCCAGCAGGCCGCCAACCGGATGCATCAGCAGATAAACTCCGGCGATGATGTAGATAATCCCGAGAATAATTTCCAGCGCAACATGGAAGCCGCCGTGCGTTCGGAACGCGTAGATGATCTGTGCCACTCCGTTGAAGATGGCGGACCAGCCGACCACCAGAGCAATGACCAGCCCGAACTCCCACGGCGCCAGCATCGCGATGATGCCCACGACGATCATCAGGACGGCCAGCGCGATCGACCAACCCGACACTTTACTCGACAATCCACCTACAAGCGCTTCAGCCATAGTTCCTCCATTTGTGTTGGGCGCAGGCACACAAATTGCCGGCGCTGAAGCTACTGCGAGAACGATTTCACCACGGAGGCACGGAGGACACGGAGTTCTTTCTCGTCTGCTGGAAGCTCGCGTGTGCAGTAATCGGCCCGTGGATCCTAATGAATGGAGACGGCAACATTGTGCGTGAGCGGCACGGGATATTCAACTGCTAATCCATGCCGCGAGTTGCAATGGAGATGCCGTCGGAGTGGACCACCCGATTAGGCGATTTACGGTACTGCGATAAGGCTTGCGGGTGGAGCACGCCTTCACACGCTGTTGAAAAAGTCGACGGGCGTTTGGTTTTGGGTAGTGCGGGCGTTTGGTTTTGGGTGGTGCGGGCGTTTGGTTTTGGGTAGTGCGGGCGTTTGGGTTTGGGTAGTGCGGGCCTTCAGGCCCGCGTTCAAGCGGTTTATTTTCTCAGTTGAGTCGGCTTTCAGCCGACGGCACAACACCGGCGCATCGTAGTTTTTCAGCAACCTGTTCAGGCGTGCATCGAAGGATCTGATCAGGTCTTCTCGCCTCAGCGGCTAATAAAGCCGCTTTCGCGTGCGAAGGTGCAAGCTGCACCGCTGAAACGGTGCTCCACCAATCTGAGAATCTTGAACCGCCCGTGGCCAGCCTGTATCCCGAGGTCACAGAGTTTCTCAACCTTCCGCTTTTCCGTGAACTCCGTGCCTTCCGTGGTGAAAAAGCTCTTCTCCGGGCTTTACTGCGGCAGCCGCTCCACTACCGGCTCGATGATGTCGAACAGCCGCATGTCGACGGCGACCTTCTGATTGTTCTTGCCGCCGCGCAGGCGTTGATTGGTGAAGCGCTCGGCGGCATGCGCCATAAAGGCGTCGGCAAAGCGTGCGTTCCACACCACGTCCTCGTAGGTGTAGGAGGTTCGCGTCTGCACGATGGTCGAGAAGGTTTCGTCGAACGCCTTCAATAACACCAGCACCTCGGTATTCGAATGGTGCAACGATTCCGGCGTCTGGCCATGCAGCGGGCTTTGCTCGTCGATGGGATGGACCACCGTCCAGGTCAAGGGCAGAAAAACCACGCCGTCGCGTTCCAACGGCAGCGGATAATAGCGCCGCGTCTTCAGGCCGTCGGCGTCCTCGAAACGGCTGATGATGACTTTGGCGGTGACCTCGATCAGTTCATTGGAGCGCGCGTTCGCCACGCGAAACTCCAGCGCGCGCAAGCCCTGATACGGCGCCACCACCGCGTGGCTGCTGAACAGAATGTTCGCCGTGGGCCGTGAGAAGCGAGCGAAGACCAGGCCGGTGGCAATAGCAAAAGTCATGAGTCCGGCGAGCGCTTCAATGGTCACCACGGTGTTGGCAGCGAAGCCTACCGGCACGATGTTGCCGTAGCCGATCGTCGACAGCGTCTCCACGCTGAAAAAGAAAGCGCGCCAGAAAGGATGGTGCAGCATTCCCGGAACCGTGCTGACCAGCGCGGCGGCGCCGCAGGCCATGTACGCCACTGCGAAGACCGCATTCGCCACGACGTAACCAGCGACGCCGAGCAGCATAAAGCGCGGCCATGACATGGTCAGCAGGACGTGGTACGGGCTCCACGAGGCCAGCAGGCCCAGGCCTTTGCGCTCGACATTGAAGCTGCCGTCGCGATTGAGCAGGCGTTGATGACTCTCGCGCGAAACGACCGAACCAAAACCAAGATCGCGCAGATCCTGCTCGCTGAGAGGTTGGGCGTGGGAGACCATGGGCTATTCGACGGCGAGAACTTAAGCCGCGTTGCAGAAGTATAAATGGGGATGGGGGTAGAATGAGAGAGCCGAACTAGCAGGCGCTTCCTCAAAGCCGCTTACGCCCTGCACTTGTCGTATTACAATTTCCGGGGGACACACCTATTCCTCCGCGGGACCCCTGAGATTATATGTATCGCATTCTGTCGATCAGTCGTAACGTGCGCTTGCTGCTGTCCAGAAATGATCTCTTATCGCTGGCCGGATTTTCTGTCGTTTCTCCCAGACATCCCGAACAAGCCGCAATCCTGGCCTCGCGAGAGCGAGTGGACGCGTTGGTCATCGGGCATTCGATCGAGCCGCACTTGCGAAAGTCGGTTATCGAAGAGCTGCGTGTCATTTGCCCTGGCTGCCTGGTCTGCTTTGTGTACACCGCCCCGGACACCGGCGGTGAAGCGCTTGCCGATGTTTCACTCGACGTTACGGAGGGGACGGAACCGTTGATCAGGTATCTGCAGGAGCAATTACCGCGAGAAAAGGCATCCTAATCGGCAGCAACGCACCGTTAGGGTCCCACCCAATTATCGCGACTCGCCCTTACGCCGATTTCCGGTGAGCTTGCCTTCGATCGACGAGCAGCACCTGACAATGCTGTCTATCAAACTCCACCTGGCGGGTCGCAGCGCACTTTGAGCACAGCCAAACCACTTTTTGCTTATTGTGCGGCGGAAGCCCCCAGGCTTGAGGATCGCTTACCGGCAGGGTATAGATCTTGCCGGTGCCGAGCCGCTTAAACTCGGCGTTGCACTCCGGGTTGGCGCACTTCCCCAGCTCAGCAGCAGGCATAGTCAATGGGTAAGATGCCTGGACCGATAAAAACGTATAGTTTTGACGCGACTTGACGCCCATTGCGGAAGCCCCTGCCAGACTTTTGCATCCAACCTATGCCAACGGACGGAGGATCGATGGAACGCCACTGCCTGCCGGGAAAACCGTTCCCTCTGGGCGCCACCTGGGACGGAACCGGAGTCAACTTCGCCTTATATTCGGAAAACGCCACCCGCGTGGAACTGTGTTTCTACGATAGCCGCGGCCGCCGCGAAACCGGCCGTATCCAGCTGCGCGAGCAAACCGCTTTCGTTTGGCATGCCTACATCCCGGGCCTGCAGCCGGGTCAACTCTACGGCTATCGCGTCCACGGCCCCTGGGAACCGGCGCGCGGCCTGCGCTTCAACCCGGCCAAGCTGCTCATCGATCCTTACGCCAAAGCCATTGCCGGCCGCGTCGACTGGCAGAAGCCGATCTACCCTTACCGCTTCGGCGGAGAAAACGCCGACCTCAGCATCGACCGTCGCGACAGCGCCAGCGGCATGCCGAAGAGCGTGGTCATCAGCCCCTACTTCGATTGGGAGCATGACTCTTCTCCCCGTATTCCGCTGGCCGATTCCATCATTTACGAAATGCACGTCAAGGGCTTTAGCAAGCTGAACCAGCGTATCCGCCACGACTTGCGCGGTACCTACGCGGGCCTGGCATCGCCCCCGGCGCTGAAGTATTTGAAGCAGCTTGGCATCACCGCGGTTGAGCTGATGCCCGTCCATCAATTCATTCATGACAAGGTGCTGGTCGATCGCGGCCTGCGAAATTACTGGGGATACAACACACTGAACTACCTCAGCCCGGAATCGGCATACTCCTCATCGGGCGACATGGGCGCGCAGGTTGCGGAATTCAAGGCCATGGTCAAGGCCCTCCACCGCGAGGGCATCGAGGTGATTCTCGACGTCGTGTACAACCACACCGCCGAAGGCAATCAGCTCGGCCCCATGCTGAGCTTTCGCGGCATCGATAATCCGACCTACTACAAGCTCGTGCCCGACAACCCGCGCTTCTACATGGATTACACCGGCACCGGCAACAGCCTGAACGTGCGTCATCCCCAGGTGCTCAAGCTGATCATGGACAGCTTGCGCTACTGGGTGCTGGAGATGCACGTCGACGGCTTCCGCTTCGATCTGGCCGCGGCGCTGGCGCGCGAACTGCACGACGTCGATCGCCTTGCCGCCTTCTTCGACATCATTCACCAGGACCCGGTGATCTCGCAGGTCAAGCTGATTGCCGAACCCTGGGACGTCGGCAGCGGCGGCTATCAGGTCGGCAATTTCCCGGTATTGTGGGCGGAGTGGAACGGCAAGTATCGCGACACGGTGCGCCGTTACTGGAAGGGCGACGAAGGCCAACTCTCCGATCTCGGCTACCGCCTCACCGGCAGCAGCGATCTTTACCAGCACGACGGCCGCCGTCCGTACGCCAGCATTAACTTCGCTACTGCCCACGACGGCTTCACCCTGGAAGATCTGGTCAGCTACAACGAAAAGCACAACGAGGCCAACGGCGAGAACAATCAGGACGGCGCCAACGACAATCATTCCTGGAACATGGGCGCCGAGGGCCCCACCGATAACCCCGACATTCTTGCCGCGCGCGAGCGCCAGAAGCGCAACCTGCTGGCGACGCTATTTTTCTCTCAAGGCGTTCCCATGCTTTGTGGCGGCGATGAAATCGGCCGCACCCAGCACGGCAACAATAACGCCTACTGCCAGGACAACGAAGTCAGCTGGTGCGACTGGAAGCTGGACGAGCGCCGAACAAGGCTCTTGGAGTTCACCCGTCAGCTCATCCACTTCCGCAAATCGCATCCCAATCTGCGCCGGCGCAAGTTTTTCCAGGACAGCGAGGTCTATCATCCCTCGTCGAAGAACATTGCCTGGTATCAAACCGACGGCCAGGAAATGACCGAAGCGCAGTGGAAGACCGGATGGATGCGCAGCCTCGCCGTCATGTTTAACGGCGCGACCCTGGACGACGCCGACGAGATGGGCGAGCCGCTCAAGGACGATTCGTTCCTGATTCTGCTCAACTCCTACGGCGAGAAAGTGACCTACACCTTGCCGGCGTCGCCGCATGCGCGCGGCTGGAAGCTGCTGATGAATACCGACGATCTGGAAAATCCCTTCGCTGAGCAGCGCATGGACGGAACCCTCGACGTCGCTGGACGCTCCGTCGTGCTGCTACGCGAACTGGTTCCGGAAGAGGTAACACTGCCGGAGTCGGAAGAGATCCAACAGTGGCAGGAGGTGACAGAAGAGGCGCCGGAACCGGTAGGCGTCACCTCCGGGACCGCTCCTGCTGCAATGCCTGAACCTTTCCAAGCGGGCTAAGGCCGATAACTCGCGGGCGGTTCAGGTCCTACGAGCGTAGCAATATCGGTCGTTAGACTCAGCCGATGGCAATGCTGAATTCACTGCCCACGGCGCTGAATACCGCGTTAATGTTGCTGGCGGTTGAGCTCATCGCCGCCACGGACGCCAGCCCGATAATCGCCGCCGCCAAGGCGTATTCGATCAGATCCTGGCCCGACTCATCTCGCACAACCTCCCAAATCTGCTCCTTCATACAGCCACCTTAGCTTTCCGGTGGTCCGAGAGTGATCACGTTCGCAAGTTCCAGTATCCCTCGCCATTGGCCGCTCGCGGCAAAAGAATCCTGCACGCAAGCACCTCCCGCGCCCGTTCCTGGACCACTGCCGGTTCGGGAATGTGCGATCCGCAGACTCTCTTTCTCAAAAGCGTGCTTGTTCGAGTAGCGCCGGCCTCCGGCCGGCTGTCGGGCAGGCGTCCTCGCCTGCCCACGGGGCCGCGCAGGCCAGAGGCCTGCGATCCAGCCGCCAAGATGGCGGCGCTACCCTGATGCTGTCGATAGCTAGCTGTTCCCACATCGGAACAAAATGATGCGATCATACTACTACGAGCACAGCTTGGCTGGTATTTTCTACATGTCAATATGGCGAAACACAACAATAAGCCGTAATACCTTGAGCGCATTCAAGATATAAACTTGGCAAAACGCGCAAAATCCCCCTCCAAATATGCTATGATAAACTTAGAGTCAGAGAAGGCAAGCAGCCGCATCTGGCTCTTTTGCTTTTGCCGTCAACATTGCCCGGGCAGCACCCATTCATACCTAACTCATTCATAACTAACTATTTCATACCCGCTGCCGGATGCTGTTGACCAAACTCACTATTGCAGCAGCCCAACTTTCAGGATCGGCGTCGTCGCCGCCGGATTCAGCGCCATCGTCAGTGCGCCGCTGCCGGTGATCTGCATCTGGTCGGTCACCACATTGCCCCAGATCAACGTTCCATTCGTGGTGCCGCCCGGAATCTGGAAGATCGTAGCGTAGTTCGTAGAGTGAAAATACAGCGTTCCGGTATACGCCAGCGTGCCCGAGCCTTGCAGCTGCGGTGAGGCTGTGTCCCCGTGATCCATGAACATCAGCAGACCGCGGATGGTTCCAACCGTGTCGACCGTGTCTCCAGCCGTGTCACGGTAGCTGCCTTGCGCCGTGCACTGCGCCAGCATGATATTCGTGTCCAGCCCAGCGGGCAGATTCAGGTAGGCTGGCGGCGCACTGCCATTGCAGGTCAGGTCGGTTGCCGGTACCTTATCGACGCGCGGTGACGCAGGCGCCCCTGACGCTCCGCTGATCACCGGCTTGGCGCTGCCGTGGAAGTAAAACATCACGCCGTCGGTCTGGTGCCAGGTCCACGCCCCCCCACCGCCTCCGCCATTGGCGCCGGCGGTCTGGGTTACTGGACTGCAGTTACCGGTGTTGACAGTGGTGTTGACCACTCCCTGCGAGTTGGCACACGGCTTCGCCATGCGAATCGAGTCGCTGCCGCCGATCGCCAGGTCGCCGTCCATGTAGTACACGCCGGGTAGAAAGGTGATCACGTCATTGCCGTTCTCGCTGATGCCGTTGGGATAGTAGCCGGGAGCGTATTCCTTGCAGCCGCGGCAGTACCAGGACTGGCTGCCGTACTTGCTCAGATTGCAGGTCCAGTAGGTACTGTCGTTGTAGCTTCCATAGTTCGTCGGGGCGTTGTCCGGACAGCCATCCATCTCGGGCGCGGCCAGGTTGTAGTATTTCGTCCCGTCGTTGTGAGTTGCTTTGGTCAGCGGCGTCACACTTTTCATGCCGCTTGCGGCCGGCACGGTGGAGTACGGATCGGGCACCGGGCTGGCCGGCCAGTCCCAATGTCCCGTCGTCCCTCCGCTGAAGCCGGCGGGCAGTCCCGTGTTGCCGTTGGTTCCATAGCATCCGGTTGAGTTGCCCGGGGCAACGTGCGGTCCGCCGTAGGTGCCCACATCCGAGCCGGTGAAGTTCGGGCCGCCCTTGCGTGTATCGATCACGCCGCTCGATGCGCACGACACCGCCGTGGCGCTGCTCGAGTTCACCACAATGCTGCGCGGTGGCCCTCCCAGGATGGCCAGCGAGCCCCCACCGCTGTACGTCAGCGCCCCCGACATCGTGGGATGCAGGATCATGATCGGCGCGCCTTGCATGATTTGCGTCAGCCCGCAAGTCGCATTCGCCGCCACCGTTTGGGTCTGACTGGCGGTCAGCAGAGTCGCGAAATAAGTCTTCACCGGCAGCGATACGCTCACCTGCATGAACGGATATGGCGCGATAGAAGAAGGCGGAGGCGTAACCCCCGTCACCGTTGCGGGAAAAGTCCACGAGACCGTTGCCGAACCGCTGCTGTACCCGTTAAATCCATTCTTGCTGGCGTACCAGCACATGGTGGGCCCGCTCGAACCGTAGCTGCTGCAATTGCCCGCCGCACCCAGCACAAACCCCATATTCGGCATGGTGGCCCCGCCGGCGATTTGATACACATCCATCATGCCGGCTTCACAGGCGGCGTCGGCAGCCGTTTGCGCCTGCTGCCGCTCGAACCAGATGTTGGTGTAGTCGACCGCGAAGGCAAGAACCGCCAGCAGGAACAGGCTCAGCATCAGCACCACCGCGATGCTTGCCTGCCCGGCTTCACTCGTGTTTCGAAACGCCCCAGCTTCTCTCGTGTTTCGAAACGCCCCGGCTTCACTCGTGTTTCGAAACGCCCCGGCTTCACTCGTGTTTCGAAACGCTCCGGCTTCTCTTGCGTTTTGAAAGGGCACAGCTTCAGCTGTGCCGTAACCGTTCCCCAGGATTTTGGGCTTTAGCCCCCGAGCGCGACTGAGCGCTTCTTCCAAAGAGTTTTGTTGAAACATTCTCCACTCACCCTTCAAAACACAATCCGTCCTTCGGCTGTGATCTGCATCGTGGGGGAAGTAAATCCCGGCAAGCTCATATACGCAACGTACGGGTAGTTGATCGTCACCTTGACTCGACTCGAAGGCGTAGAAGCTCCATCCGGCCAACTCGGCGTCACCGTCATTCCCGTCAAATCGTGAAACGAAACTCCCGCAAAACCCGTGACCACTGTCTTGATGTTGCTGCCCGTGGAGTCGCCGCAGCCGCTGCTGGGTCCGCTGCATGAATTGCTGTCGGTTCCATGCACGATGGCATAACGCACACCTTCACGCGCGGCGTTGCCCAGCACGCTGTAGGTGTAAATCGTCATGCAGAACTCGAAGATGAGGAAGGTCAGCAGAAGCAACGTCCACACCGACAAGGCGAATTCAGTCAGTATCGATCCGCACCGTTCGGCAATGATCCCTTGCCAGGCCTCGCCGAATCGCCTGTGAGCTGAAGCCTTCATCAGTCCACCGCCCGCATCTCAGCCGACCAATGCACCGACAAAGCCGGCATTGTAAACGTGAAGAAGTCCAGGGGAATGGGCGGGCTGGTGGTATAGACCACATCCACCCGTTGCGCCAGCATGCCGTTGTTCGACTCTGGATCCTGATCCGGCGTGAAGCTCAAGGCACCGGATGGGAAGGTGCTGCAGTTCGTTTTGTACCCATTCGAGGTCTGCGTAACCCCGATGCCTTTGGAACAAACCTCGACCGACGTCTGGCTCGACATATTTGCAAGGCCCGACATGTCGCCGCCCACCAAACCTGCGACTCCTGCCGTGTCTGCGAGCGAGCCGGAGGTTCCTGCCGAAGGCACCTGTTGCTGGGCCGGTGAAACGAACCCTTGTCCGGAATACAGCACCGCGTTGCGCGAGCAGGAGGCAAGATTGGCCGCCACAATGAAGAAGTAGCCAACGTCGACGGCGAAGCAAAGTATCAACACCAGGATTGGCACCACCATCGCCGTCTCGATCAGGCTTGATCCCTGATCGACAGGAGTCAGAGTTTGTTGTGGCTTGGATCCGGCCATCAACTTATCGGCCCTCCTAAGAAAATGCTAGGACGCCGGCCATGAGAGACCAATCTTTATCTGGCAAAGATGAAAGCTGCCCTTTCCTATTCGGCACGATTTCAGAATGGAATCCTGCCCTCGCAAATATGGCTGCGCTCGGAGGCAATTTTGTAGCTCAAGCGTTGGTCGCGCGCTAGCCTGAATTCGTGCACGCCGCCATCACCGCACCCGCGCAACTTGCTTCCGGCAGTATCGTTCCCAGATTGTTGAGTACATCTGCAATCTGGACGAAGGTTTTTTCCTTTCCCGTGCTGCTGGCGATGACGTTAGGCGCTTCGATCTTTGTCTTCGACAGCAACAGCATCGCCGATCCGGACATCTGGTGGCACCTGCGGAACGCGCAGGTCTTGGTACAAGCCCACTCCGTGGTTCAACACGATTTTTATTCTTTCACCGCGACCGGCTCGCGCTGGATTAACGAAGCCTGGCTAGGGGAGCTTCCCTACTATTTCGCCTGGCAATGGTTCGGCATCCGGGGGATCTATCTCGTCATGCTGATTGAGGTACAACTGATCCTCCTCGGCGTCTTTGGAGTGGCTTATCTAAGCTGTAGGAATGTGAAGTCGGCATTTCTGGCATCGTGGCTGGCGGTATGGTTGGCCACCGTTTCCTTCGGGCCGCGGACCTTGCTCGCCGGCTGGATGTGCCTGGTCGCGGAGCTCTATATGCTTGCGCAATTCAGGGCCGGTAACGACAAGACTTGGCTGTTGCCGCCGCTTTTCATGCTATGGGCCAACCTGCATGGATCCTGGTTGATCGGGATGGGGCTGCTTGGCATTTTCTGCCTGGCGGGGTTAGTTCAAGGTTCTTGGGGACGGATTGAAGCTATCCGATGGACGCCAAATCAGATGCGCAAACTAGTCCTGGTAGGGGGCTTGAGCGTGGCAGGACTATTCTTAAATCCCTACACCTACCATCTCGTCTTCTATCCATTCAATTTCGCATTCAAGCAAAGACTTAATGTCAACCATGTCGACGAATGGATGAGCCTGGATTTCCATAGCCTGCGCGGAAAGATCCTATTCGGAATGCTGGCCGCAGCCATCATTCTTGCTTTAATTCGCAAGCGTCGCTGGAGGCCCGACGAGCTTGGCTTCCTTCTCCTTGGCTTTTATGCCGCTCTCACCTATAGCCGCTTCCTGTTCCTCGCCGCAATTGTCCTGACGCCGATACTAGCCAGAGAACTGGATTTCTTTCCTCCTTACGATCCCGCGATCGACAAGAAATGGCTAAACGCCATCTTCATGGTGGTAATCATCGTCGGCTGCACCTGGCGTTTTCCATCGTCCCGATTTCTCCTGCGTGACACCATTCACAACTACCCTTACCAGGCGTTGAACTATCTTCAACAGTTCCACCCCCAGGGTCCGGTGTTCAATGACTGTCTGTGGGGCGGCTATCTCATCTGGAACGTCCGCAACATCCCGGTTTTCATCGACTCGCGCATCGACATCTACGAATACAACGGCGTCTTCGCCGATTATCTCGACGCACTCGGTATCAAGAACACACTGGAAATTCTGAACAAGTACCACATCCGCTACGTGCTGTTTCCGCGCCAGAGTCCAGTCGCCTATCTGCTCACCAACAACTCCGGCTGGAAAACGCGTTATCAGGACGAAACGGCCATCTTGCTGGAGCGCGACTCCGCTGCAAATCCATCGACCGCCACCCTCGCCTCGCACTGATCGCCCCGCTAGCTTCTGCCTTTCGGGTGACGCAAGCGCCCGCTGCACGGAGGGCTTGCCCTGTTCAAACCAAGACACGAGCCTGCGATAGAATGGCCGCAACCTATGTCGAATCTCGCCGAAGCGGTGAGCAAGCCCGGCTCACCCGCGCCGCCAGCCACCATGCGGCCTCTCGCCCTGCTCAAAAGACATTGGGATTTTTTTGCAGTCCTGCTTCTGATGGCCGCGTCGCTTCCCCTGACTTGGCTCTCGCCCAGTACCGTCGTCCTCATCCAGCACCCAGGTGTTTTTGACGACCACTGGGTCCTCGACTCGGCTTTCAAGTCGACACGCGGAGTCGTTTTTGGCCGCGAGGTCGCCTTTGTCTACGGCCCCATCTTTCAGTGGCTCATCGCAGCCCCGGCGCGCTGGTCCAGCTTTCCCATGGCTGCTACCTATGTCAGCTATCGCACGCTCGTGCTGTGGTGTACGTATCTCTTCATCTACGGCGCACTGTGTCTGTTGTTGCCGGAACAACCGCCATGGAAGCGGTTCTTGCTGACCCTGCTTCTCGGAGTCTTCTGGGCTCCCTGGGACGGACGCACGGCCTTCGCCATCTTTCTTTTCGCATTGTTCCTCCGTGGATGGTATGCCTTACAGCAGGAGCAGCTGAGGCCTCTCGCATTCGGTTGCGGCGCGGCAATCTTGATTGCGATTGCGTTTCTCTATTCCGCCGACACCGGTGTCTACGGCATCGCAGCATGGATTCTCGCGCTGGCGGGAGTGGCATGG
>Ga0335078_10013015_pt1 | contig 12333 bp, 9 predicted proteins | sample Lox_Sample_32_FD_206711 | JGI IMG/M metagenome (GOLD analysis project Ga0335078, IMG submission 206711) | Soil microbial communities from Loxahatchee National Wildlife Refuge, Florida, United States - Lox_Sample_3.2 | ecosystem: Environmental > Terrestrial > Soil > Wetlands | place: USA: Florida... | reverse complement strand
CGCCATTATCGAGGAAGCGGCAGGCATCACCAAGTTCAAAACCAAGAAACGTCTGGCTGAAGCTCGCCTCGAAGAGGCCAAGCAGAATCTCAATCGCGTCAACGATATCTTCGAAGAAGTCACTCGCCAGATGAATTCGCTGAAGCGCCAGGCAAGCAAAGCGGAACGTTACGGACGCTTGCGCGATGAGATGCGTGCCAAGCTGCGCGTTGTCCTTGCCAGCAAATTCGCGATCATGGAGGAAGAGCGCCTTTCGCTTGAAACCCAGATCCACCAACTGAGTGAAGAAATTCGTCGACTGTCGGAAACGGTCCAGCAGTCGGAATCCGAACACTCGGAGCGCGCCCAGCGCGGTTACGCAATCGAAACCGAGACTCGCGAAAATCGCGACCGCCTGAGTCAGATTGCACTTGAAACCGACCGCAGCCGTGCACGCATTCACACAAATGAAGAGCGCTCCACGGAACTGCAGTCGCGCATGATGGCGGCCGAAGCAGAACTGGTCCTCGCGAACACCCGATTACAAGCGTTCGAACAGGAATTAAACGAGCACCAGGCCTTGCTGGAATCCGCGGCGGCTGATTCGGCATCAGCCCAGCAGGAACTTGCGCTTTGCCAGCAGGAAAGCACCGCCGCCGCGGACGACCTGGCCGCACTTGAACAAGGCCAGGAAACGTTTCGCACGGGCATCCTTGAGTCGTTGGGGCAAGCTTCCAATCTGCGCAATCAGCTCACGCAATCCCAGGAAAGACTGGCGGCGACGGATCGAGACGAACAGCGGTTGCGTGCTGAGATTGCGGGTGCCATGGCTCAATCGGAAACTTTTGGCGGGCAACGCGGTCAACTCGCGCTTGAGTTCGAAACTGTCTCAGAGCGGGCGAAAGCGATCGGCGCCGAGATCACGGCCGTGCGCGAATTGATCGAAAGCAAGCGATCCGAAGAGCGGGATACGAAAAAACATCTCGACTCGATCCGGTCCGAATATGCCAATGCACTTGGGAAGAAAGGCTCGCTCGAAGCGCTGATCGCCGAACATGGGTATTCGACCGAGTCGGTCCGGCGCCTGTTTCAGTCGGGAGCCCTGCAAGGGGGGCACGCGCCGGCGGGCGTACTGGCGGATTTTCTTGAAGTCGACCCCCGCTATGAGAAGGTTGTCGAAGATTTCCTGCGCGATGAACTTAATTACATTGTTGTGAAAAGCTGGGACGCGGCGGATGAGGGATTGCGATTGCTGCGCTCCGATGTTGACGGGCGCGCGACGTTTCTAATTCATCCCGAGGATTCGCAGGCCCGGTTCTCTTTCGTTGCCGAAGACAATGCGCACCACGCGCCCGCCGGCGACTCGGTAGTCCCACTGAAGAATTCGATTCGGGTGTTGAACGGCTTTGGCAAGTCCCTCGAAGTGATCCTCCCGAAACTTGGAAATGGCTACATCGTGCCTGATGCAACGATTGGGCGCGATCTCGCGCTCTCGAGTCCGGACGCGTTTTTCCTTTCGCAAACGGGAGAGTGCTTTCACAACGTGACCGTAACGGGTGGGAAGCAACGCAGCGAAGGTCCCCTGTCGATGAAGCGTGAGCTGCGCGATGTGCTGCGCTTGCTAGAAGAGCTGGAGCGGGCGTTACGCGAAAAAGAGATTCTTGCGCTCACCCTTGGTCGGGAGATTCGTGACAATACTTCCCTGCTTGACCGCCTCGAGGATGAGAAGCGCGAAGCTGAGAAGCAAGCGATGACCTCAGGCCATTTGCTGCAACAACTGGATGGCGAGATGTCGCGGGTGAGAGAGCGCATCGAAATCATCGGATGCGAGTTGGAAAGGCTTGTCCAGGAACGGTCGGAACAGTGTGCCTTGATCGCGGCCCGTCAGACCGAGGTGGCGTCGATCGAGGACTCGCGCGCGCAACTGGAAGCGCAGTTGGCAGCGGGGCAAGAGCAGCTCGCTCGCTCGCGAACGCGCCGTGATCTCGCTGCCGAAAGCACCTCACAGCGGGCTGCTCGAGTGGCCGCGCTTGAAGAACGGCATCGTTCGGCAACCGCTATGCTTCAGCGTGTGCATGCAGTCGTTTCGGAGATGCGCGAACGGGCTTCAGTGCTGCAGACCCAAATGCAGTCGGCGAGCCAGGAGATCCTTCGTCGCAGAGACGAAAATGTGCAACTCTCGGCCCAGCTCATTGACCTCGAGGCCGAACGCAACGCCGGGGAAGCCCGCGACGGATTGCTGCAGTGCGAGTCAGAGCAGGTACGTGTGCGGCTGAGTGAAATCGAGGAGAGGCTGCGGAACATCCGTCAGCAGCTCGATTCGGCTCGGGACCGTAAAGGTGAATTCTCGGCGCAGTCGGCAAAGCTCGAATCCGATCTGCAGCATCTCGCCGATACCTGCCTGAATGAGCTCGGCCTCGAGCGGACAGTGCTCATGGCTGACACGACGATTGTTGCGCTCAAAGGCGAAGGGCTCGCAGCCGAGGATCAGTCGTATCGCGATATGAGAGCGCGCCTCGATGCCATGGGTCCGGTCAACATGATGGCGCTCGAGGAGTACAAGGAAACAGCCGAGCGTCACCAGTTTCTCGAAACGCAGCGAAATGATCTGCTGCAGGCAATCGAGAATACGACGGCTACGATTCGCGAGATTGACCAGGTCTCGCGGCAGAAGTTCGAAGAGGCGTTTCACAAGATCAACGAGAATTTCCAGGCTACGTTCCGGAAATTGTTTGGCGGCGGACACGCTCTGATGCGGTTGACTGACATGGAAAACAGCGCCGAAAGCGGCATTGATGTGGTTGCGTCGCCTCCCGGCAAAAAGCTGCAGAATGTCCTTCTGCTCTCTGGAGGAGAAAAAGCGTTAACCGCATTGTCTCTGCTGGTCGGAATCTTTCAGTACACGCCGAGTCCGTTCTGCATTCTGGATGAAGTCGATGCGCCGCTGGACGAGGCAAACATCGGCCGCTTTACGGAACTGGTACGAGAAATGAGCCTGCAAACCCAGTTCATCCTGATCACGCACAGCAAGAAGACGATGAGCATCGCGCCGGTTCTCTACGGGGTGACCATGCAGGAGCCGGGCATATCAAAGCTGGTCTCCGTGAGGTTTGGCGCAGCTTAGCGGGGTTTGGCTTGTCACTCGCGGTGCATGCCAGCTTAATTTTGAGAGAACCAGTTCTCGACATGAGCGAGGCTCGGAAATTTTCATCAGCGTGTCCTTGACGGAGCTGCCGGATTTTTGCTTGAAATCGCCAGTCGACTGCCACCTTTTTTTCCAACGCCGTCCTCAGCTTTTCCACACCTTAATGTCGTGAGAAGCCGCGAACGACGCGGTTTCTGCTTTGCGGGGCCGGTGTCAATACCTTTCCCTTGGTTGCTACGCCGTCCAACCGGCGCATGGTGATCGAAAGCGTTGACAAAATTATTCCGGTGACTAGAATACGCGACAGTTTTTTTCCCGGTAAGATTGATTTATGAGCCCCCATCTTCTCGACTCCGTTCTGTTGCAAACCGACTATTCCGACCTTGAGTTGTTCGCCAGCGGGAAGGTCCGCGATGTCTACAATTTGGACTCCGATCACCTTCTGTTTGTCGCGACGGATCGAATTTCGGCATTCGATTATGTGCTCGCGACCGGCATTCCCCACAAAGGCCGCGTCCTGACCCAGCTTTCCCTTTTCTGGTTCGAATTTCTCAAGGATATCGTCCCGAATCATCTCGTCACGGCGGATGTAAACCATTATCCGGCTGACGCGCGCAAACGCGCGGAGGAATTGCGCGGACGCTCCATGATGGTGATGAAAGCCGAGATGTTCCCTGTCGAATGCGTTGCCCGCGGATATCTCTCAGGTTCGGGATGGAAGGAATACAAGGCGAGCGGGACGGTATGCGGAATCAAGTTACCGGCCGGCTTGAAGGAATCTGACGCACTGCCCGAGCCAATCTTCACCCCCGCGACCAAGGCGACAACCGGGCACGACATCAATATCTCTTTCGAAGAGATGTGCCAAATCGTGGAACCGAAATTAAGTCAGCAACTGCGTGATCTTACACTTCGCGTCTACAAGAAGGCCGCTGATTATGCGCGCCAGCGCGGCATTATTATTGCCGATACAAAGTTCGAGTTTGGAATGACCTCCAAGGGAATCACGTTGGCGGACGAGGTACTCACACCTGATTCTTCCCGCTTCTGGCCTGCCGACACGTATCAGCCCGGACAGGCACAGAACTCATATGACAAGCAGTATGTGAGGGATTACCTGGAAGAGATTCGCTGGAACAAGCAGCCGCCTGCTCCGGCGCTTCCTCAGGATGTCGCGTTGCGGACCAGCGAGAAGTACCTGGGGGCCTATCGTCAGCTAACAGGGCGCGAGTTGGAGGTCTAGCCACGGTCGCTTGACGGCCATTTCGATGAGCGTTGCTGACTGGGTGATTCTGGCATTCTTGGCGATTTCCGTCGTAGGGGCAGCGTTCGAAGGGTTCTTTCATGAGGCCTTCGGCTTGGCGGGACTCGTGGTTGGGTATTTGCTGGCGGCGTGGCAGTATCAGCGTTTGGCCAATTGGTTCGCGCCTTATCTGAAGTCGCCGTGGCTCGGTGAGATTGCCGGTTTTCTCGTCATCTTTTTTGCGGTGTTGATTGTGGCTGGCTTTGTCGGCCGGACCGCGCGCTGGGTGATGGAGAAAGCCGGATTGAGCGCAATTGATCGGTTTTTGGGAGCCCTGCTGGGGCTATTGCGAGGCACTTTGATCGTGGCGATCGTGTTGACCGCCGTTGCAGCTTTTGCCCCTGCTGAAAGGTGGCTGAACGAATCCCAGTTGGCTCCGTATTTCCTGGTAGGAGGAAGGGCTGCAATCTGGCTCGCACCGTCAGAATTGCGTCAGCGTTTCTATCAGGGAGTGGATTACATGCGGCATGCGCCGTCTGCGATGGAAGAGTTGAATTCCAGCTCCGGCGCACGGAAGTAGCGAAGTGTTAGAAATCGAAGTAGTAAAGGTGCGGAAACGAGGCGGTAGTGAAAGACCAACTGGAAGCACTTATCCTCCAAATGTATAAGAGCAACATTCTGTATTCCGAAGCAGTTCGGGAATTCAAAAAGCGATTCATCTTAACTGTTCTCGAGGAGAACCGCGGCAACCAGTGCAAAGCAGCGCGCGAACTGGGCATGCACCGCAACACGCTCAGCCGCACCATGCAGGAATTGAAGATCGATGTACGGCCCTTGCGAGCCGGAGCTAAGCGGCCGCCGCGCAGCGCTCGTCCCGTTAGCCTAGAAAGAAAGCAGATCCGATAACCGCTCGCTAAGGAAGCATCAATCTACGCAGAAAAGAAAAGGCGGTCCCGAACAGGGCCGCCTTTCTGCCGTTTAGGATCAGGTCCTATTGAGCAGCGGGTCTCCTGTGAGTGGGCGTTGGCTTTGGTTTCGCCTTCACGAGCAGCGCGCCATCGCTCATGGTCATCACGAAAGGCTTCGCGACGTAGGAGACGGGCGTACCTTCAAACTCCAAGTCCGCGCCCTCTTTCGGCCTGTCTTTCACCGGGATCGCTGCGGCAAAGGATAAAGCGATGTCGGCGCGCTTGGCATCGATATCATCCGAACTGCCTGCGAGCTTCAGATCCTTTGGCGAATCCACGCTTAGCACCTGCGCCACCATCTGCAGTGGCTTGCCTTTGAGCGTGCTCCAGACTTTGTCCGCGTCATCGGGATTGCCTTCCGAGAGGCAGAGCTGCCACTCGGCGAATGCCATCTCTTCAATCTTCTTTGACTTGAGTAAATCAGTGCACTGTTGCGCCGGGGTCGGTGGTACGTACTGAGTAATGGTTACGCCGCTGGGATCATTGGTAGTTGCCGCCTTTGCCATCAGATCGTTCCAGCCCTCGTCACTACCGTGATACTTGGTGTATTTGCTTTTGCCAAACTTGCTGATCTGGTCTTTGCCAGCTCCTTGGGCAAGGTCAGCCGCGCGCGCGATATAGAACAATCCGTCAACATCCTTCTCCGTCGGGCCCGCCGCCAGGTCTGCTAACGCCAGAGGATAGAGGTCGCGCAAACTGCTCGCATCGGGCGGATCAGCCATTACTGCAGCACGCAAGTATTGTTGAGCCTTTGCGTAGTCCTTTGCCTGGAACGCAGCTAGCCCGGCTGCACCGTTAAAAATCGTGCCGGTCTGTTTTTTCAGGTTGTCGAAATCGGTCTGCGTCACGCCATCAGGTTTTTGCGCCGTCGGGATACACTGCAATCCTTTTTCACCGGCCTGGCCCGCATCAGTCAAACTCTGAGCCGCTCCTGCCCCGCCAGCTTCGGCCATGGCACGCTTGGTATAGGCGATTAGCGCCAACGCCCGGAGATTGCAGGGATTTGCTTGCAGTACCTTCTGCGCGGTATCGATCATCTTGGCGGAATTGCCGACCTGTTGATAAGCACCCATCAGCAACTCAAGGGCGTCCTCCTTCATGACGCTATTGGGATATTGCGTCAAGAAGGCTTCGAGTCCGCTAATTTTGGCGTTTGGGTCCTGCTGGCCAAGAGCGCCCATGTAAGCGTTGTATTCGGCTGGATCCTTGATTTCTTTCTTCTGTGACGCCGGCGCGGGCGTTGCGCCCCCGTGGGGCGCGGCTTGAGTGGGCGCCGGAGCAGTTTGTGCGACGGCGGTAATGGCAGCAACCAGCAACATCGCAAGAACACTTTTCTTCATTCCTGTGGCTCCTTCATCTATGGGAAGCATGGATTCACGTACAGGCCGGCCGCCATTTCTGCTGCCGGGTTCACCATGGCTGGGAAGCGGGCCATGGGAAGCTCCCGTAAATCCTTGGCCGCATATGAAGTTTGCGCGGCGAAAAGATTATTCCGGTGAGCGGATTATAAGGATGTAGTCAGGCTAAGGCAAGCCAGTTGCTACCATTCCCGTTGACTTGGATGCATCAAAGCGCGCGGGCGAGTGGATGGAGCGCCAGCGCCGACTCGCCGGGCCCGGCGCGCGAGGCGCTGCGCGAAGCGATATAGAATTATTCGCTGACAAAATCAGGGTGTATGACGACAAAGGAGCCGATGTGAGCCCAGGCCACAGTAAGGATCAGAGTAGCGCGCAGTTGAGCGGCCAAGTTGCTGTGGTCACGGGCGCGGGCCGTGGAATCGGCGCTGCCGTTGCCATTCGACTGGCGCAGCTCGGCGCACAGGTCGTTCTTTGCGGACGAAAACGGACCCCACTTGAGGCGACTTCGAAGGCGATCAAAGGCGACGGCAATCATGCCTCAATCATGGAGTGTGACGTCTCCGATCTCCGTTCGGTTCAATTGCTCTCCTCGACCTTTGAACATTCTTTCGGGCGGCTCGATATTCTTGTCAACAACGCCGGCATCATAGGTTCACAAGGGCCGCTCCATGAGTTGTCTCCCGATACCTGGGACGATATCTTCAACACCAATCTGCGCGGTGTCTACTACATGATTCGCAGCCTCGCGCCCATTATGATTCGCGCGCACACGGGACACATCATCAACATCTCGTCTCTTGCGGGCAAAAACCCGGTGCCGAACCTGGCTGCATATTCGGCCTCAAAATGGGGCCTGAACGGACTGAGCTATTCGGTGGCGGAGGAACTTCGCGGTTCTGGAATCAGGGTGTCGGTGATCTGTCCAGGATCGGTAAACACGGATTTCAGCCCGCACGTAGGCAAAAATACCGACAAGATGCTGCAACCGGCTGATATAGCGCATGCCGTGGAGATGGTTGTAACTCAGGCTGCGCAGTCGTTTATGAGTGAAATCCTGCTGCGGCCGACGCAAAAACCCTAGGCAGGCTGCTCGGCCGTTCCAAACCCTATTTCTTGAACAGATTCTCAAAGGCCTGCCGCGCATCGTTGGGCTTCTGTGCGGCCTTGCTCGAAGTTTCCTTCTCGAGCCTGATGCGCATGGAGAAGAACGCGCAATTGTTCCGCTTGTCTTTGGGGAAGACTCTTTCCGGAATCGGCTGATTGCATTCAAAGCGTTTGGAGGGGTCAAAGTGTTCGCATTGCTTGCAGGAGTGCAGTTCGAATCCACACTTCGGACACTGCCCGAAGGTCTCGTTCAGATTCTCGAGCAAGGCGCCGCACTCGGCGCAGCGGGATACGGTCCGTGTGGCGGGCATGTTTAAGGGGCGTGGTCCGAATGTCAAGTCTTTGCGGGGGGCGCTCGGCTTCTCGGATCTTTTCTGCCCCTCGTTTCCGGAATCCTGGTAGCCGCGCTGGCGATATTTGCGATCGGACAAACCCACCTCCTGAGACGCCTCATTGTCCTTCTTCGCCGCGCCCCAGACAAGATCTTCTTTTGCTGGCGCAACCTTTAAGATCAGGTTCACCATCTACCCGCATGCGGCAGAGGATGAATTGTGTTTCACATATCCGGGTGCTACCATCCGAACAGAACAAAAACATATCGAGGAGGACTATATGGCGGAGCGGGATGGAAGCAGCTTTCTATGGTTTCTTGCGGGGCTTGGTGTTGGTGCGGTCGTCGGAGTGCTGTATGCCCCGCGTTCAGGAGACGAAACCCGGGATGTGATTCGAACAAAGGCTCAGGAAGGCGCTGAACGCGCGCGCCATCAGGCTCGCCGGGTTCGCGAACAAGCCAATGATTGGATGGAACGGGGCCGCGATGTGATCGGCCAGCAGAAAGAGCAGTTCCGTAGCGCTTACGAGGCGGGCCGACAAGCATATCACGAGACCACCGCCGCGACTGCGGAGCAGCCTAAGAACAATTAGCGGGGAGCGTAGAACCAGTGGTAGTTGGAACGAGACGCGATTCGAAGTAGGAGCAGCCCATGGATGACACGTGGCTAAAAGTGTTTATCGCAGTGACATCGGGAGCCGTATTGCTACAGGCACTGGTCTTGCTTGCTCTCTATTACTCGGTTCGCAAGAGCTCAGCAAAGATGGAGGCGCTTGCAGAAGAGGTAAAGACGAAGGCTCTACCTACCCTGGATAACGTGCAATCGTTTCTGGCCGAGGCGCGACCGAAAATCGAGACCATCACAAGCAACGTCTCCGAATCGACTACCCTGGTGCGCAACCAGCTTGCCCGCATTGACGCGACTCTGACCGACGCGCTCGATCGAACCCGTTTGCAGGTCATTCGCGCCGACGAACTTCTGAGTCGCACGATGGATCGAGTCGAGGAGACCAGCGACGTTGTGCACAAAACCGTTATGTCGCCGCTTCGTCAGGTCAACGGGTTGATGGCTGCCATTTCGACGGGAGTTGACGTATTTCTGGGCCAGAAGCGCCGCCATCCGAAAAACGGCATGGGCGTGCCGCAGGATGAAATGTTCATTTAGTTGTCCTCCAGCTTCTTCGCTCTCGGCTATTGCTGTGGTCTAATCGGTTAGTCATGTGGGCGGGCGTTCTTGCCCGCCCAATTTCGTCGTGTCGTTGGCCCATCCAAGAAACTTTCCCCTCGCTGCACTTCCTTTGACTACCCGCATCGGCGACATCTGAACTGCCATAATATCTTCCTCGCAAAAAGCCGACTCCGCCGAGAAAGCGCGGTGGTTGAAAGATGAGGTTCCTATGAACAGCGTTCTCTCACTGCCGTCGATGGCACTTGTCTTGTTCGCTACTCTCTGCGCATGCCCATTCTCTGTTCGCGGGCAAGTAGCGGTTCCAGCGATTCCGCCAGCCACTTCCTCGCAGAACCTGCAAGACCGTGTCGCACAACTGGAAGCCGAAGTCAGCGAACTGAAGATACTGGTGAAGCAACTGCAGACGACCGGTCAAAGCCTATCGTTGAGCGCAGGGGCAGTCGATCCGAAGCCGAGCCAAGCCGTTGCGACTCAACCATCGATCACTACCGATGATCGCTCGACTCTGGATTTCCTGCATGGCACGACCATCAATGTCGCGCTTGACGGCTATTACGAATACAACTTCAATCATCCGATCGGCCGAGTGAATCTGCTGCGCGCCTTTGATGTGTTGAGCAGCGAGTTCAGCTTGAACCAGGCCGACGTTATTTTCGATCATCCTCCCGATGTGGCCGCTGGCAGGCGTTGGGGAGGAAGGCTCGACTTGCAGTTTGGGCAGGCAACGGATACGTTGCAGGGAAATCCTTCGAACGAGCCGCGTCCAGATATTTATCGCAATATCTTCCAGGCTTATGGAACCTATGTGGTTCCGCTGGGCAAAGGTCTCAACGTGGATTTTGGCAAATGGGGCAGCTCACTTGGAATTGAGGGCAATTACACGAAGGATCAATTGAACTATTCGCGATCTTACTGGTTTAACTATTTGCCGTTTTATCACATGGGCCTTCGCGCCACTTATCCGATCAATGATCGCTTTTCCGTAAATTACTGGATCATCAACGGCACAAATCAGGTTGAGGCTACCAACGGATTCAAAGACGAATTGTTTGGCTTCACAGCCAAGCCGAAGAAAAGCGTGACCTGGACGATGAACTACTATCTCGGGCAGGAACATCCCGATCGCGCACCCGCCACGAACTGCGGGCCGGTGCCGGTACAGCCGGGCTTGTGCTTTAGCGAAATTACACCTGCGCCCGATGGCAGGCTTCACATCGTCGATAGCTACGTAAGCTGGCAGGCGACACCAAAGATGACCTTGCAGCTCGAAGGAGACTATGCGATCGAGCGCCTTTGGAGAAACCAGGCGCCGGGAGAATCATCGGCGCCGTCGCATGTCGACGGAGGGGCAGTATACGCGCAATATCAACTCACGCCCAAGATTGCCCTCGCGACACGGGCTGAATATTTGTCGGATCGTGGAGGTCTTTTCAGCGGCCTGACGCAAGCGTTGAAGGAAAACACGGTCACATTTGACTACAAAGTGGCCGACGGATTTCTGATGCGGTATGAATGGCGGCGTGACTTTTCGAATCAGCCATCGTTTCTGACCGACGTTCAAAACATTTTCAGCAAACAGCAGAATACCGCGACGGTTGGCGTGGTGTGGTGGTGGGGACAGAAGCAGGGAGCATGGTGAGGATGGGAGGCTTTTCAAGTGGGCGGTTGATTACCAGAAAAATAACAGGGGAAATACCCCCCTCCCCCACCCCAATTTCGCGTAAAGCATTTGGAGGCAATAACTTACCCGCAAAGTCTTCCGAAATAAAGAGTTAGCAGCAAGAATCGCGTTTTTAAAGGCTTTTTCTTACCTACTTTCGTAGACATTCGAGCAGAAAATTCGGACAATTTTCGGCGAATTATTTCGATGCGCATGTGTTATGAAAGAGTTAACAAGCCTCCAGGTAGAAACCCCCGCGCTCTGAAGCGGACCTTCGCATGGTGCGTGGTCGAGCATGGATATTGTCGAGCAAGTGGCGGCGGGACGTCAGTGAGGGTGGTCACGGGGAGTTTGTGAGATTCCAGACCGCTGAGGCCCCCATATTGTAACGAGCTGTTACTGCTCCTCCTGACTTCCCTCCGCGCTCTCTTCGTTCCCGAGCACGCGGGCACTTTTCGCATCGGGAACGAAAATGGGAAACACGTTCTGCCCGGCTGCCAGCTTTTGGAAGGTTCCGATATCAAGGCTTCGCACCTGATCCCATCGCGCCAGCAAATCATCGGTCTGCTTCTTCAGGCTGTTGAATAGCTGGTATGCAGCTGCGGTAGGAGCTGAATCGGCAAAGCCGGAAACCGACATAGACAAGAACGCCAACTTTCCGTCGATCCCCGGAATGTAGGCCAGTGAATCCTCGCTGGCGCTGATTTTGAGGTTGATGAGCGGATCGCGCACCTCGAGCAGTTTCGCATCGAGCGTGGTTACGCCGTCCAGCAACGTTTTTGACGAATCCGGGCTGAGCCGCTTCTTCAAGCCTGCCAATTGTTCGCGCACATCCTGAATCTGGTTGACCGCGTCATAGACCCGATTCAGTTCCTCGCGAATATCCATTTCGAGTTTGAATTGTTTTTCGAGATCGGCCTGGGAAACCGTTACTCGTGGATCAATTTTCAGATCAAACGCGGCGGTCTGGCTCTTGCCATTGGCCGTCAGCCGCACCTGATAATTGCCCGGAGCCGCGAGGGGGCCGCGTGCTCCGTCTTCATATTCCCAGAGGAAATATCCCGGCACACGATGCGCTTCTTCGTAGCGCAGATCCCACACGAAACGATTGAGCCCATCTTCGGGCTTGATCTGCTTCTCCGGTCTCTTGTCTTCAGGATCAAGCGGCTCATCGAGCGGCTCGGTGCGTTTGCTTGAGAAAGTCCGAATCACGCTTCCCGTGCTGTCGAGAATCTCGAGCTTCACTTCATCCGCCGGAGCTTTCTTGAAGTAGTAATAGATCACCGCGCCGTTGGGAGGATTGGTTCCGGTAAAGTCGTGGCGGTGGGGTGCGTCTCCGGTGTGCACGCGACAGGC
>Ga0335078_10013014_pt1 | contig 12333 bp, 11 predicted proteins | sample Lox_Sample_32_FD_206711 | JGI IMG/M metagenome (GOLD analysis project Ga0335078, IMG submission 206711) | Soil microbial communities from Loxahatchee National Wildlife Refuge, Florida, United States - Lox_Sample_3.2 | ecosystem: Environmental > Terrestrial > Soil > Wetlands | place: USA... | reverse complement strand
TCTTGCCGTGCACGGCGTCGAGAAAAGCTTCGGCAACCGCATGGTGGTCAGGGGCGTCACGCTTTATGTGCGCCGGGGCGAGGCGGTGGGACTGCTCGGCCCGAACGGCGCCGGCAAGACCACCGTATTCTACATGATCACCGGCCTGATCAAGGCCGACCGCGGCCGCATCGAGCTCGACGGCTACGATGTCACCGCCTTGCCGATGTATCAGCGCGCCCGCCTCGGCATCGGCTATCTGCCGCAGGAGGCGTCGATTTTTCGCGGCCTCAACGTCGAGGACAATATCCGTTCGGTGCTGGAAATGGTGGAGCCGAACAAGCGCCGCCGCGAAACCGACCTCAACGCGCTGTTGGAGGAGTTCAACATCGCGCGGCTGCGCAAGACGCAAACCATCGCGCTCTCCGGCGGCGAACGGCGGCGCGTCGAGATCGCCCGCGCGCTGGCGACGCGGCCGAGCTACATGCTGCTCGACGAGCCGTTTGCCGGAATCGATCCGATCGCGGTTGGCGACATCCAGGCGCTGGTGCGGCACCTGACCAATCGCGGCATCGGCGTGCTGATCACCGATCACAATGTACGCGAAACGCTGGGGCTGACCGACCGCGCCTATATCATCTATTCGGGCTCGGTTTTGATGGAGGGTCGGGCCGACGACATCGTCAACAATCCGGACGTTCGCCGACTCTACCTCGGCGAGGAATTCAAGCTTTAAATCAATTTCTCGCACAAATATTGTGCATTACCGCACTGCGGAATCGCATATCGCTGGCGCGAAAGACTTGGTATAAGCAATAACAAGCAAGAATCGGACCAGTTTCCGCCGGGAAGCTCTTATGGCGTTGTCGCAAAGATTAGAGTTCCGCCAGACGCAGGCGCTGGTGATGACGCCGCAGCTGATGCAGGCCATCAAGCTGCTGCAGCTTTCCAGCCTGGATCTCGCGGCCTACGTCGAGGGCGAACTCGAGCGCAATCCGTTGCTAGAGCGCGCCAGCGAGGGCGACGACGCGCCCGCCGAAGCCCCCGAGGCGGAAGCCTCCGCGTCCGAAAGCGGCGAGGGCGGCGAAGAGGCCGCCGCCGCCGATTGGATCGGCGAGGAGATGGAGACCAGCCGCAGCTCCATGGAAGAAGGTCTCGGCACCGAGCTTGAAAATGTTTTTCCCGACGACGGTGGCGAGAAGAGGCCGGCGCCGGAAACTCCGCCGCCGGCGTATTCGGAATGGTCGGGCACGGGCTCTGGCGGCAGCGACGACAGCGCCTACAATCTGGAAGCCTTCGTCACCGCCGAGATCACGCTCGCTGCGCATCTTGCCGAGCAGATGGCCCTGGCGATTTCCGATCCGGCCGGTCGCATGATCGGCCAGTACCTCATCGATATGGTGGATGAGGCGGGCTACCTCACCGGTGATCTCGATGCCGTCGCCGACAAGCTCGGCGCGTCGCGCGCCGACGTCGAAGCCGTGCTCGCGATTTTGCAGACGCTCGATCCACCGGGCGTCTGTGCGCGGAATCTCACCGAATGTCTCGCGCTCCAGCTCAGGGATCGCGACCGCTACGACCCGGCGATGCGCACGCTGGTCGAGCATCTCGATCTGCTGGCGAAGCGCGACCTTGCCGCGCTGCGCCGTTTGTGCGGCGTCAACGAGGAAGATCTCGCCGACATGGTCGCCGAGATCCGCAATCTCAATCCCAAACCGGGTCTCGCCTTCGGCTCGACCATGGTGCAGCCGATCGTGCCGGATGTGTATGTGCGTCCCGCCGCTGACGGCACCTGGCAGGTCGAGCTCAATTCCGACACGCTGCCGAAAGTGCTCATCAGCCAGAGATATTACGCGCAAGTGTCGAAGACCGCGCGCAGCGACAAGGACAAGTCCTATCTCGCCGATTGTCTGCAGACCGCGACCTGGCTCGTGCGTGCGCTCGATCAGCGCGCCAAGACGATCCTTAAGGTGTCGAGCGAGATTGTGCGCCAGCAAGATGCGTTCTTTGCGCACGGCGTGCAGCATCTGCGGCCGCTCAATCTCAAGACCGTCGCCGACGCCATCGGCATGCACGAGTCGACGGTCTCGCGCGTCACCGCCAACAAATACATGGCGACCACGCGTGGCATCTTCGAATTGAAATATTTCTTCACGTCGTCGATCGCGTCAGCGGACGGCGGCGAGGCGCATTCCGCCGAAGCGGTGCGCCATCGCATTCGCCAGTTGATCGACGCCGAGACCGCGGCCGACGTGCTCTCCGACGATACGATCGTCGAGAAACTACGCGAAGCCGGCATCGACATTGCGCGCCGCACCGTGGCCAAATATCGCGAGGCGATGCGCATCCCCTCCTCGGTGCAGCGCCGGCGCGAGAAACAGGCGGCCGAGGCGTAAAACGAGAAAACCCACTACGGGGCGGCGGATTGACCTTTCACTCGATAGTGCCTAGCTGAATCGACGGCCGAGCGAAAAAACTGGAGGCAAAACAATGCCTTTGCGCGTGTCTGGGAAGAACATCAATATCGGCGTGGCGCTGCGCGAGCGCATTGTCGACCGCGTGGAAGAGGCGATGTCGAAATATTTCCGGGGCGGCTATTCCGGGCATGCGACCGTCGGCAAGGACGGCTTTGGCTTTCGCACCGAATGCGTGCTGCATCTCGATTCCGGGACGCTCTTGGAAGCCGAAGGCATGGCGGCCGACGCCTACGAAAGCGCGGATCAGGCGGCGATCCGCATTGAAAAGCGGCTGCGCCGCTATAAGCGCCGCCGCGTGCAGCGCAGCCCCTGACACTATGGGAAAAAAATGCAGGAAAAAAGCGGAACGCAACGCCGGCCCCGGCCATTGACGCGGGAACCCGCCATCCGTATGGTCCGCCGCTTCCATCATCCCTCGCAATCGAGCGCTGCCGTTCCCGATCATTGGCCATGTCCATGACGCTCACCGATGTCGTTGCGCCGAATGCGATTGTTCCGGCGCTCAAGGTCAACAGCAAGAAGCAAGCGATCCAGGAACTCGCCGCCCGCGCCGCCGAGCTGACGGGTCAAAACGAGCGCGCGATCTTGGAAATCTTGCTGCAACGCGAGAAGCTCGGATCCACCGCGGTGGGCAACGGCATCGCGATTCCGCACGGCAAGATGCCCAAGCTCGGCCGGCTGTTCGGATTGTTTGCGCGGCTGGAGCGGCCGATCGATTTCGAGGCGCTCGACGGTCAGCCGGTCGATCTGATTTTTCTGCTGCTGGCGCCGGAAGCCGCCGGCGCCGATCACCTGAAGACGCTCGCCCGTGTCGCGCGTCTGTTGCGCGATCCGGAGGTCGCGCGCAAGCTGCGTGAGTCGCGCGATGCCGACGCGGTCTACGCCGTGCTGGCGATGCCGGCCGCAAGCAGCGCGGCCTAGCCATCACTGTCGTCCCCGCGAAGGCGGGGACCCAGTATTCACTGTCTTTGGGAATTAACGCCGGCCCTTGCGATTACTGGATGCCCGCTTGCGCGGGCATGACAGCAATCATTCAATGCACGCTTACCGCCTCAAGCTCCTGGCTCCAGGCATTGGCGAGCGCGGCTTCGCGGGTATCGGTCAGCATGATCGGCGTGCCGTCGGCGCTGTGCAAAGCAAACAGTTTGATGCCGGGCGCGATCTTCGGCGCCTGCGGGAACAGGTTGGCGACGTCTTCGGAATTGACCGCCTTGACGTAGGCCAAGCGGCCGTCGCCGAGATGGGCGAGCGCTTCCTGCGTGATCACGGGGTGCGCGGTGTTCGTTTCAGTCATCTTGTCGTTGTTCATGGCCCTCGACTCCTGTTGAGTTAACGCTTGACGCGGTCGAGTCCTGTTTTCACGAATGCGTCATTCCTGCTCGCTGATGGCGATTGTCTTCACGATCCGCTCGGCTTGCGGCCGCACCAGATCGATCGACAACAGTCCATTCTTCAGGTCGGCGCCCATGACCTCCATGCCGTCGGCCAGCACGAAGGTGCGCTGGAACTGCCGCGCGGCGATGCCGCGGTGGAGATATTGGCGGCTCTTGTCGTCCTGCTGCCGGCCGCGGATCACCAGCTGACTTTCCTCGACGCAGACGTCGAGTTGGTCGCGCGTGAAACCGGCGACCGCGAGCGTGATGCGGAGCCGCTCGGGGGTTTGCCCCTCGCGCGCCAGCCGTTCGATGTTGTAGGGCGGGTAGCCATCGGCTCCCTTGGCGACGCGGTCAAGCACGCGCTCGATCTCGTCGAAGCCCAGCAAAAACGGGCTGGATAGTGACGGTACTCGTGACATGGTCTCAAAGCCCTCGCACGAAGCGACTTTGACGGGGCCCCTTGGGGGCACCCCAACCGGGCGGCAACTGCCGTCCGGTCGCCCGTAATATGGGCAGACCGGGTTAAAGGTTCAAGAACAAGGGAAATCCGGCGGGATGGCCGCTATAATGGGCCGCAAACGAGGGTTTCATGCCGGTGCAAGCGTTGCTAACCGTGCGGGCCATCCGGGCCACGCCGGTTGAGGTTCCACCCACCTTCATCCTCGGCACCAGCCGCGGCGCCTTCCGCCAGGTGCCGCTGCTGCTGATCGACGTCGAGACCGAGGAGGGAGTCACCGGGCGCTCCTATCTGTTCTGCTATCTGCGCGCGGCGGCGGGGGCGATCATCAACTTGATCGACGACGTGGAGGCCACGATCGAGGGCGACCGGCTCGATCCAGCGACGCTGTGGGCGAAGCTCGCCGGCCGTTATGCGCTGATCGGCGTGCAGGGCATCGTGCGCATGGCGCTCGCCGGTTTCGATATTGCCTGCTGGGACGCGCTGGCGCTCGCCGCCGGGCAGCCGCTCTCGCGCCTGCTCGGGGCCGAGCCGAAACCAATCCTCGCCTACAACAGTTGCGGCCTCGGCCTCATGGATGATCTCGGCGCACTCGCCGCCGAGGCGGAGAAATTGCTCGCCATCGGCGCCTTCCATGCGGTCAAGCTTCGCCTCGGTTATCCGTCGCTGGAGCGCGACATCGCCGCCGTGCACGCGGTGCGCAAGCGCATTGGCGCGGATGTGTCGCTGATGGTCGACTACAACCAAGCGCTTTCAGTTGAAGAAGCGCTGGCGCGCGGACGCGCTCTCGATCAAGAAAATATCTATTGGCTGGAAGAACCGATCCGCCACGACGACTATGTGGGCGCCGCCCGGCTTGCGCGCGAGCTCAAGCTGCCGATCCAGATCGGCGAGAATTTCTCGCTGCCGACGGGGATGGCCGCCGCGCTCGAACAGGCGAAGCCCGGCTACGTGATGCCCGATCTCGAACGTATCGGCGGCGTCACCGGCTGGCGCGAGGCGGGACGGCTCGCCGCCGCTTGCGGCATTAAGATGTCGTCGCATCTGTTTCCGGAGGTGAGCGCGCATCTCCTGGCGGCGACGCCGACCTGCCACTTCCTCGAATACGTCGATTGGGCAAACCCGCTGCTGCAGGAGCCGTTCAAGATCGTCGATGGCCATGCCGTTGTGCCGGATCGTCCGGGCAATGGCATGGTGTGGGATGAGAAAGCGGTGAAGCGCTTTCGCCTAACCTAGTTTGAGCTTGAACAGCTTGATCGCGTTCTCGCGGCCGATCTTGAGGCGGTCGGCCTCGCCGATCGCCGCCTTATCGAACCACTCGGCGCCTTCGTCGACCGCCTCGAACGGCCAGTCGACCGAGAACATCACATGGTCGGCACCCATCTCGGTTACCGAATTGACGAGTGCGGGCGTGCTGAAATTGCCGGACGTGGTGAGGTGGAAGTGTTCGCGGAAATAATGGCCGACGCCGTGCTTGGCGGCGTATTTGTGCGGTGCCTTCATCCAGCCGTTACGGCCGTCGATGCGCCACAGATAGATGGGAATCCCCTCGCCAAGGTGGCCGAGGACGATCTTCAATTTGGGGAATTCATCGAATAAGCCGCTGCCGATCAGGCGCAGCGCATGTACCGCAGTTTCTGCATGAAAGGCCCAGTTGGGGCCGAGCAGCCAATTGTGCCCCTCATATTGCCGCGTCCAGCTCGGCAGCGGGTTGCGCGGATGCAGATAGAACGGCACGTCGAGCGCCTCGACCGCGCGCCAGAACGGCCGGTACTGCGGCAGGTCGTAATAGGCGACGTTGTCCGGCGCGCCGACTTGCGAGAAGCCGTTGACCAGCGCGCCGACAAAGCCGAGCGCTTTGACGCAGCGGGTGAGCTCAGCGGCGGCCGCTTCGGGATCCTGCATCGGCAGCGCGGCGAAGGCAGCGAAGCGGCCGGGCCGCTTGCGCACGTTGTCGGCGAGAACGTCGTTGGCCTGCTTGGCCACTTCGATCGCGCGTTTGACGTCGTGGATCGCCTGCACCGCCGGCGCGTTCAGCGACAGGATCATCATCTCGATGCCGTGTTTGTCCATTTCGGCAAGCCGCATGTCCTGGATGTCGAGCAGACGCGGGCCGAGCTGGGACCAAACGTGTCCGCCGAACACCCGCGAGTCGTCGAGCGTCGCCTCGATGGCGAAATGCTCTTCGAGCGCGATCTTGCCTTGCATTGAGTTTCCCCCGTGGCTTTTCCGGTATCATGCAACGTGGAAGCGATCGCTGTCAGCAGCGCCGCGTCGTCATGCAAATAAAAAAGCCGCCCGGGCGGGCGGCTTGCCAACCGTAGCCGCGAAGCGGCGAAGGCTGGTGGAGCCAGGCGGGATCGAACCGCCGACCTCGTGAATGCCATTCACGCGCTCTCCCATCTGAGCTATGGCCCCAATTCGCAAATTATCGTGCCGCAAGTGTGGGAATGCGCGTGCGGCGCGCGCTCGTCAAGGCTCCTCTTCCTTCTCGATGCTTTCGCCGATGATGTCGGTCACGTCGGCATCGCCTTCTTCTTCTTCCTCGATGAAGGCGGCATCGTCGAGGCTCTCGTCGATCTCGACGTCTTCGGCCTCGCCGGCGACGGCCTCCTCCGGCGCGGGCTTCTTGCCCTGCTGTTCGGCCTCGGCGTCCTCAAGCGATACGAATTCGGCATCCGCCGTCTCCGGCGCGACGACCTCGGGCTCCGCCACCGGCGCTGGACGCGCAACCGGCGCCGGCGCTGCCGGCTCGGGGCGCGCGCGCGAGGGCGCCGGCGCGGCGATCGGGACGACCTTGCCGGTGTAGGGAGAGATCACCGGCGTCTTGCCGAGATCGTAGAACTTGCGGCCGGTTTCCGGACAGATGCGTTTAGTGCCGAGTTCAGCTTTCGCCACGGTCGGGTTCCTCGAAATGGTCGATAAATCGGTGTTTCACTTGGCTAGTCGCAAGGCCCCTGTCAATAGCTCAGACGCGCGGCGCGGCAGGATGACGGGCCGCGCGGGCGCGTGGTAGGACGGCGCCATCGTTAAGGATGACGCCCGTGGATTCCGCCGTTTTAACCCCGTTAACCGCCCGCCGCGGCGGCCCCTTGCAGGGCCGTATCCGGGTGCCAGGCGACAAATCGATCTCGAATCGCGCCTTGATTCTAGGCGCGTTGACGGTCGGCGAGACGACCGTCGCCGGACTGCTGGAAGGCGAGGACGTCCTGCATACCGCCGACGCCATGCGCGTGCTCGGCGCAAGGCTTGAGCGCGGGGCCGATGGGCTGTGGCGGATTCATGGCGTCGGCGTCGGCGGTTTCGCGCAGCCGGCGGGCCCGCTCGATTTCGGCAATTCCGGCACCGGCTGCCGGCTGACGATCGGCGCGGTCGCCGGTAACGCGGTGACCGCGACCTTTATCGGCGATGCTTCATTGAGCAGCCGGCCGATGCGGCGCGTGCTCGATCCGTTGGAGAAGATGGGCGCGCGCGTGATCGATGCGGTCCAGGGCGACCGCCTGCCGCTGACGCTGCAGGGCGCCGCCGATCCGGTGCCGATCGTTTACGAACCGCCGGTCGCATCGGCGCAGCTCAAGTCGGCGGTGCTGCTGGCCGGACTTTCTGCGCCAGGCGAAACCACGGTGATCGAAGCGGAAGCCACGCGCGATCATACCGAACGCATGCTCAAGCATTTTGGCGCCAAGCTCACCAGCAAGCCGTTCGGCGAGCACGGCCGCCGCATCACGCTGCAAGGTCAGCCCGAGCTCGAGCCGGCGAACGTCGTGGTGCCGGCAGATCCGTCGTCTGCGGCGTTCCCAATGGTGGCGGCGCTGCTGGTGCCTGGCTCCGATCTCATCCTCGATGCTGTGATGACCAATCCGCTGCGCACTGGTCTCATCACCACGCTGCGCGAGATGGGCGCGTCGATCGAAGCGGTTGCCAAACGCGACGACGGCGGCGAGGAGGTTGCCGATCTGCGCGTGCGCGCTTCGGCGCTCAAGGGCGTCGACGTGCCGGCCGAGCGCGCGCCGTCGATGATCGACGAATATCCGATCCTCGCGGTCGCAGCTTCCTTCGCGCAAGGCGAAACGCGTATGCGCGGCTTGAAGGAACTGCGCGTCAAGGAGAGCGACCGCTTGGAAGCGACCGCCGCCATGTTGCGCGGCAACGGCGTGACCGTCGAGATCGAGGGCGACGATCTGATCGTGCAGGGCAAGGGCAATGTGGCCGGCGGCGGCGACGTGGCGACGCACATGGACCACCGCATCGCCATGTCGGCGGTGGTGATGGGCTTAGCGTCCGACAATCCGGTGCGCATCGACGACTCGGCCTTCATCGCCACCAGCTTTCCCGGCTTCGTCGAATTGATGCGGTCGCTGGGGGCGGATCTCGCATGATCATCGCCATCGACGGTCCGGCCGCCTCAGGCAAGGGCACGCTCGGCAAGAAACTCGCCGCACATTATGGGCTGCGTCATCTCGACACCGGACTGCTCTACCGCGCGGTGGCGAAAAGCGTGCTCGATGCCGGCCGCCGTCCCGATGACGAGGCCGCCGCGATTGCCGCAGCACAAGCGCTCGACCCAGGCGGCTTCGATGAGGCGGTGCTGAAAAGCCATGCGGTGGGCGAGGCGGCCTCGCTGGTGTCCGCCGTTCCGGAAGTGCGCGCGGCTCTGGTCGCCTTCCAGCGCGATTTCGCCGCCAAGCCGCCTGGCGCCGTCATGGACGGCCGCGACATCGGCACGGTGATCTGCCCCAATGCCGACGTGAAGATCTTCGTCACCGCCACACCGGAGGTGCGCGCCCACCGCCGCGCGCTCGAATACAGGGCCGCCGGGCGCGCCATCGATACGGCCACGGTCTTGGCCGACATCCTGCGCCGCGACGAGCGCGACACCCAAAGGGCCATTTCGCCGCTTAAGCAGGCCCCCGACGCGCACTTGCTCGATACGGCTAATATGGATATATCCACGGCCATCCGGGCCGCCATCGACATCGTCGAGGCCACCCGAGCGGGCCGAGGGCGCGATTAACGCCCCTCGTGTTGGAGGACAAAGCCCCGCTCGAGCCTCTGCGTTGGGCGACCTGACCGAACCAATCGTTCCAAAAGCACGGTTTTAGCGCCGGCCAACCGGGGATTCCGGTTGGCTGTCGAAGGTCTTGCGGGGCCTTCGGCCCGCGCCTTTGCAACGCCATTCCAACCCGCCGGCGCGCCGCTTACAGGAGAACTCATGGCCACCGCTCAAGCATCGCCCACGCGTGAAGACTTCGCCAAACTGCTCGATGAAACTTTCGGCGGCGGAAACCTGCAGGAAGGGTCCGTCATCAAGGGCACAATCGTCGGCATCGAAAAGGATATGGCCGTCATCGACGTCGGCCTGAAAACCGAAGGACGTGTGGCGCTGCGCGAATTCGCCGGGCCGGGCCGGCAGGCCGATCTCAAGGTCGGCGATACGGTCGAAGTTTACCTGGAGCGCGTCGAGAACGCGCTCGGCGAAGCGGTGCTCTCGCGCGACAAGGCGCGGCGCGAGGAAAGCTGGGGCAAGCTGGAGACCGCGTTCAAGAACAACGAAAAGGTCACCGGCGTCATCTTCAACCAGGTCAAGGGCGGCTTCACCGTCGATCTCGACGGCGCCGTGGCCTTCCTGCCGCGCAGCCAAGTGGACATCCGTCCGATCCGCGACGTCACGCCGCTGATGAACGTCAACCAGCCGTTCCAGATCCTGAAGATGGATCGCCGCCGCGGCAACATCGTCGTCTCCCGCCGCACTGTGCTGGAAGAAACCCGCGCCGAACAGCGCCAGGAGCTGGTGCAGAACCTCGAAGAGGGTCAGATCATCGACGGCGTGGTCAAGAACATTACCGACTACGGCGCCTTCGTCGATCTCGGCGGCATCGACGGCCTGTTGCACGTCACCGACATCGCCTGGCGGCGCGTCAATCACCCGACCGAAGTGCTCAACATCGGCCAGCAGGTGAAGGTCAAGATCATCAAGATCAACCACGAGACGCACCGCATCTCGCTCGGCATGAAGCAACTGCTCGACGATCCGTGGCAGGGCATCGAGGCCAAGTTCCCGGTCGGCGCCCGCTTCAAGGGCCGCGTCACCAACATCACCGACTACGGCGCCTTCGTCGAGCTGGAGCCGGGCATCGAAGGCCTCATCCACGTCTCGGAAATGTCGTGGACCAAGAAAAACGTGCATCCGGGCAAGATCGTCTCGACGTCGCAGGAGGTCGAGGTGCAGATTCTGGAAGTCGATCCGGTCAAGCGCCGCATTTCGCTCGGCCTCAAGCAGACCATGCGCAATCCGTGGGAGGTCTTCGTCGAGAAGCATCCGCCGGGCTCGACGGTCGAAGGCGAGGTCAAGAACAAGACCGAATTCGGCCTGTTCCTCGGCCTCGACGGCGACGTCGACGGCATGGTCCACCTCTCCGACCTCGACTGGAAGCGTCCGGGCGAGCAGGTGATCGAGGAGTACAAGAAGGGCGACATGGTCAAGGCGCAGGTGCTCGACGTCGATGTTGAGAAGGAGCGCATCTCGCTCGGCATCAAGCAGCTCGGCGGCGACCCGATGGAGCAGGCCGGCGATCTCAAGAAGGGCTCGGTGGTCACCTGCGAGGTGACCGAGGTGAAGGAGGCCGGCGTCGAGGTCAAGATCGTCGGTACCGATCTCACCGCCTTTATCCGTCGCGCCGATCTCGCGCGCGACCGCGGCGAGCAGCGCCCCGAACGCTTCGCGGTCGGCCAGAAGGTCGATGCCCGCGTCACCCAGTTCGACCGCAAGACCCACAAGGTCGGCGTCTCCATCAAGGCGCTGGAAGTGGCCGAGGAGAAGGAGGCGCTGGCGCAATACGGCTCCGCCGACTCCGGCGCTTCGCTCGGCGACATCCTGGGCGCCGCGCTCAAGCAGCGCGACGACAAGGCCGACGACAAGGCCGAGACCGAAAAGGCCGGCGACTGAGGCTTGGCATCGTTGAAATCGTGAAACCCCCGGGGGGCCACCCCGGGGGTTTTGCTTTGCCGGAGCGGCGTGCCAAGAATCGCCCCAATGGGTATGCTTGATCGTCCTTCGGGGCTGGTTGCTCCGCTCGCGCCTGAAACGGCCGGTTCACACAGGATATCGCCATGTCGCTCGATGCCGATGCCATCGTCGATCGCCGCCGCATGCGGCGCAAGCTCACCTTCTGGCGCGTCAGCGCTCTGCTGATCGCGCTCGCCGGAGTCATCGGCCTCGGCGTCGCGCTGGTGCCGGGCTTGCGGCTCGCCGTGCCCGGAAACTACATCGCCCGCATCAAGGTGCAGGGGCTGATCCGCGGCAACCAGGACCGCGTCGAGGCGCTGGAGCGGCTCGGCCGGTCGAGCGCGCGGGCCGTGATCGTGCATATCGACAGCCCCGGCGGCACCACGGCGGGCTCCGAGCAGCTATACGACGCGTTGCGCGCCTTGCAGGCGAAGAAGCCGATGGTGGTGGTGGTCGACGGGCTCGCCGCCTCCGGCGCCTATATCGCCGCGCTGTCGTGCGACCATATCATCGCGCAGGACACCTCGCTGGTCGGCTCGATCGGCGTCTTATTCCAGTATCCGAACTTCACGCAAATCCTCAAAACCATCGGCATCCAGGTCGAGGAGGTCAAATCCTCGCCGCTGAAGGCGGCGCCCAACGGCTTCGAGCCGACGAGCCCGGAGGCGCGCGCGGCCATCGCCGCGATCGTCACCGACTCTTATGCCTGGTTCAAGGATTTGGTTAAAAACCGCCGCAAAATGGACGATACGCAGCTCGCCGCGGTCGACGACGGGCGCGTCTTCACCGGCCGCCAGGGCGTCGGTTTGAAGCTGGTGGACGATCTCGGCAACGAAAAGACCGCGCTCGCCTGGCTGGAGAAGGAGAAGAAGATCCCGGCCTCGACGCCGGTGCGCGACTATTCGCTGGAGCCGAGGTTCAGCGAGCTTTCCTTCCTGCACGTCGCCGCCTGGACCTTCGAGGCGGTGGGTCTTTCCGCCGTTGCGCACCGCATCGAGGCATGGGGTGCGGTGCAGGCGGTCGAAAGACTCAATCTTG
>Ga0335078_10013013_pt1 | contig 12333 bp, 8 predicted proteins | sample Lox_Sample_32_FD_206711 | JGI IMG/M metagenome (GOLD analysis project Ga0335078, IMG submission 206711) | Soil microbial communities from Loxahatchee National Wildlife Refuge, Florida, United States - Lox_Sample_3.2 | ecosystem: Environmental > Terrestrial > Soil > Wetlands | place: USA: Florida... | reverse complement strand
AACAACGACTCGGCGTTGGTCAACATCCCGGTCATCGTCAACGAGCTCGACGCGGTCAACGTTTCCTGGGTCTACTACGCAGGGTACTACGGCACCACCAACGGGTGGAACCCCCTCCCGGCGGACGAAGCCTACCTCAAGACGCACCCCCAGCTTCAGGGCCTGAGGGACCCTGCGGACTTTCCCACTGACATCGCCAAGCCAGGGTTCCCCTCTGTAGCTTGGATAATGCCTGAGGCCGACGAGCTCAGCGAACATCCCCCCTACAACGTCACGGCGGGGGAGCTCAGCGTCGTGAGCGAGATCAACGACATCATGAAGAGCCAGTACTGGTCGTCGAGCGCGATAGTCCTGACCTGGGACGACTACGGGGGCTGGTACGACAACGTCGCCCCGCCGCAGGTCGACCAATACGGGTTCGGCTTCCGCGTCCCCGCGCTGATTATCTCCCCCTTCGCGAGGCACGGCTTCGTCGACAGCACGCTCTCCGAGTTCGCTTCCACCCTAAAGCTCATCGAGACGCTCTTCCACGTCCCGTCGATGACGGAGCGAGACGCGAACGCCAGCGACCTCCTCGAGGCGTTCAATTTCGACCAGACACCGAGGGCACCCCTCGTCCTCCCCGGGTCTTTCATCCCCAACCACTACCCACTCGAATATCCCAACGGGACCCTCTTCGGGCCTCCCCCAGCCGGCCAGCCCGGCAAGCCGCTGCAGACATCCGCGTCGTCGCCCTACGACCTTGACTACACCCTTCTCCTCGTCGCGGGGACCGCCGTGGTGATAGCCGCGATCGCCTGGGTCGGGATAAAGAAGCGGCCCGAAAGCATCGCCTAGGAACTCGGGCCCAGGACGGCCCCCGCCTCTACGTTGATGTCGCCGGTCACGAACGTCGAGAACGGGAACGTCGTCGTCCCCGGCCCCGTCGCCACCTGGTACTCGCTCCCCGCCACCCCCGACGCCGCGTAGGGAGACCACGCGAACCCTGGGCCAGAGCCGTTCACGTTCATCGCCGTGGCGATCAGGATGTCACCCGACGAGTACGAGGCCGAGGCGCACGTCGGCGCGCACGAGACCGCGCTCTTTACAGCACCGACACCCCGGAACTCCCATATCGCGACCCTGAGGGCACGGGCTGAGGAACCCTCGCTGACCGAGATTGATTCTGGCCCCGACGACGGGAGCAGCCCCCAGTATATGTCCGCCTGGCACGTGCCGGTGTTGGAGATGCAATCGGGGCTCGTCGTCGCGCTCACGGCGAGGGTTATCCTCGTCCCCATCGAGTCCGTGACGACCAGGTTGGTCAGGTCGTCGCTGACCACTGTGACGACGAGCATGTCTCCCGAGCGGACGTAGCCAGAGAACATCGCCTGGGCGGACCCGCTGGCGCAGACGTAGGAGCACGTAGATTCGGCCTGCTGGACGAGGGCGGGCAACCCGGGCGGGCCAGACTGGGCGATCAGCTGCTGAATCGTCGCGTTGAGGCCGAGGACCTCCTGTTGCAATTGGGCGAGCGCCGCGGAGTCCGCGGCCCCGGTCGCGTCGAGTTGCGCGGTCACTGCTGCCAGTTCCTCTTGGAGGGAGGTCACGTTCCCCCTGAGAGAGGTGACGACGGCCTGCGTCGAGTTGAGCTGGTCCCCCACCGCTATCAGCTTGCCCTGCAGGGAGGCGATGTCGGCCGCGGTCGCGTTGAGCTGCCCGCTCGCCGCCGATAGCTTCTCTTGGAGAGAAGTCTCACTTCCTGTGAGAGAGGCCACCGTGGCCTCCGTCGCGTTGAGCTGACTCCCTACCGAGGAAAGCTTGCCCTGGAGCGAGGCGAACTGTGCCTGGAGAGCGTTTATCTCTGCGTTCTGGCCTCCAAGGGTCGAGTTCATCGTCGCTATCTCCCCGCCCATCGTCGCACTCGAGTAGAGACCGTACCCCAGAGCAGCCGCTCCCACGATGAACGCCACAGCGACCGCCGCCGCGGAGGACGACGCCGCCCTCCGCCTGCCCGCGAGAACGCTTTTCATGCGCAGACACCACGAGAAAAATCGGCGGCGGGCCACTATAAGGCTTGTTCACCCATGCTCCTCCCTGCCGCCGGGACGCAAGCTTAAAGTGGCGACCGGCGCCGCGTGGCGAAGGTCTTCGCCCGGGCTTGATAATCCCAAGATTCGGCATCTCTAAGAGGCGGCATCTCCCCGCCCTCAAGCTCCTTGACCACTCGATCAGCCCGCTGCTGGGCCCAGCGGTGATACGCCAGTTCTGGAGGTGGAGCTTGGAGCAGGTGCCGGGTTCGCCCCTCGTCCAGGTGTCCACCCCTCTTGACAAACTCGTGATGAGCAGGGACAGGGCCGGGATGATGCTCTACGAGTGGAGGACGTGGACGAGATGCTACGCCCCTCCCGGGTTCGACTTCCACGGCAAGACCGTGCTCGACGTGGGCGCCGGGGAGGGGGAGACCGTGGAGCTCTACAGGCTCGTAGGCGCAAAGAGGTTCCTCTGCGTGGAGCCCGACCCCCAGAGGGCGGCGAGGCTGCGCGAGAACGTCGCGCGGAACGGGTGGGAGGCCGAGGTCTTCGAGGAGCCTTTCTCCCTGAAGTTCCTCGAGCGCGAGTTCGACTTTCTCAAGATGGACTGCGAGGGGTGCGAGAGCGCCCTGGTGGGGAAGCGCCTCGCGTTCCCCTGCGTGCTGGAGACCCACGGGAGCTCGACCACCGATTCGTTCCTGAGGATGGAGGGGTTCAAAGCTGTCAAGTCGGCCGGGAACACCGCGCTCGTGACCAACGTCGCGCGGCGCTGAATGGACCTGGAAGGAAAAATCCAGGAACCCGCCTACCTTTCGGATTTATAGCGGCCCGGCGCAGGCTCTCACGTCTTGCTCCTCGGCTACGTAGAGTTCGTCGCCCTCCTCTTCCTCCCCGGGCTCGCGTTCATGGAGCTCTTCGCGGTCGGGGCAGACCTCTCCTTCGCCGAGCGCCTCGGGCTGGCGTTCGGGCTCAGCATGGCCGTCGACGTCCTCGTCCTCGCCTTCCGGACGAGCGGGGTCCTGATAGGGTCGCAGCTGATGGTGGGGATCTTCCCGGCGACCCTCGAGGTCATGCTAGGCGCCTCTCTAGTCGTGTTCGCCGCGGCCGTCGTCCTCCGGAGGAGGGCGACCTTCTACGTGAGGCCCGAGAGGTACGACGTCTACGTCCTTGGTCTGGTTGTCGCGCAGGCTCTCCTGGTCCTGGCCCACTTCTCAAAGTACCCGATATTCCCCCAATTCTCGAGCGTCGACTTCATGCAACACGTCGAGATCACTACTGACCTGCAGGCTGGCAGGGCGACGATGTTCCCGGGCGGGATACTCTATTACGGAGCCCACCTGCTGATGGGCTCTCTCGTCGCGCTCTCCGGCGACCTGCCTCTCGCCGTCACCCAGTACGCGATGGGCTTCCTCACCGTACTCTCTCCTCTGCTGGTGTACCTCGCGGTGGGCTCCATGACCGCATCTCGGCGCGTAGGCCTGGTAGCGACGCTGCTCTACGTCTCGACTGGCTTCGTGTGGTTCGGGAGCGTTTTTGACGCGGGGCTCTACGCGAACTTCTACGGAATACTCTCGATATTGCTCCTCTTCGCGCTCGTCCCTGTCGTCCTGAAGCAGCCGCGGAGCCCCGGCGTCTGGGTCGCGCTCGCGTTGGCGGTGGGGAGCGGGTACTTCTCCCACTATTCCTATGTGACCGTGATTCCTGCCTTGGTGGCGCTCCCCATCCTGCTCTTCGCCACCGAGAGGAAAGTGAGTCTCCCTGCGCTCGCTATCCCTGCGGTCGTGGTAGTTCCCGGAGCGGTCGCCCTCCTCCTCAGGCCAGACCTGGTCTCTCTTCTTGTTCAGTTCATCGAGGCGAGCGCGGGGGGGAACGTCCCCGCCGACACCCCCCTTTCCGGTAGCCTCGCGGGATGGCCCGTGCTCCGATACATCGTCGTGGAGGTCACCGACGACGTGGGAGCGGTGTTTACCCTGTTGCTCGCGGTTCTCGGGGTGTACGTGGGCGCTCGAAGCAAGAACCCCCTGGTCTGGATGTTGATAGTGTGGCTCCTCGCGATACTCGTAGTCGCTCCCTTCTCCGAGGCGGCGTGGCGCTTCTCCTACATGGCCCTCGTTCCGCTCCTTATGATTGCCGCCGTCGGGTTCGAATGGCTCGTCCCCGGGTCGGAGCAGAAGGGCTTGAAGCAGCGCAGCAAGATGAGGGCTCGGGCGGACTACCGACGCTACAGGCTCGGTCTGGCGGGGGTCGTCTTTCTCCTCCTCTTTGTGAACTCGTGGAGCTGGCAGCTTCTCGGGGACGCCGCCTCGCTCGCGACCGAGAGTAGTCAGACCCAGCACGGCGTCATCGCGGCGATGCAGTGGATGAACGCCACCACTCCTCGCGACAGCCTCGTGGTCTCGGTGACAGACTCCGACTATAACTACTACCAGCTGCTCTACGGCCGGCAGTCCGGATATGTCCCCCTAGCCACACCTGACCAAGTCGTCGCCGCCAGCGCCGGAAGCAAGTCGCCCACCTACGTCGTCATTACGACTGTCGGGACTGTCCCCCTCGTCAACTCCAGCGACAACCCCTTCAACCTGTACCCTGGCGACACCAGGTTCCAGCTCGAATACAACCAGTCCGGCGTCGTGATCTATATGCTCAAGGCCTGAAGGGATTGACCAGAATCGGCTAAAATGGAACCGGAATATGGATTTCCCGTACGTATTCTGAAACTGTGCGGGAGATTCGGTAAAAGCTCTCTCTGTTCCTGAAACAAGTTCAATTCAGGCTCTAATTGGGGAAACAGAGGGTGTTTTTTGCTCATTGTAGACCATTTGTCCATTAGCCTTATATAGTGTAACTTGGAACCGAGAAGTTACGAAAATAAGTGAATAATATGCAAATGCATATCACACCAAACAACAAACTAGCTTCTTTAGGAACGGTAGGGCTGCTATTCCTCGCAGGGATAGCAGGAATGGTCTTTCTGCTCCCGGCTTCGCCGGTGCACGCAGCGAGCCCAACGGTATCCCTATCTACAATAACAAGCGGCGTGGAAACCGCCGCGACATCGGGAACCGTTGGCTCTAGCCTTACCATTACTGGTAGTGGCTTCACGAGCGGTAAGCCCATAGCAATCACGACGACCGTCGGAACGACCGTCGTTTCGTGGTTCACATCAGCCAGCCAGAACACCTGTGGAGGCGCCTTTGGGAGCGCCATAGGTGGAATCGGGACCCAGAACAGCCTCTACACCGGATCAGCCGCGACTGCTTGCTTGACGACTAGCGCAAACGGTGCCTTCAAGACCACAGTGACGGTTCCGGCGATGCCTGGTGGTGCAGAAACCATCGTGGTCACCGACGGAATAACCCCTGTGAGCACCGCGTTCACCATCAAGGCAGCACTCACAATGACCGTGACAGCGGGCGACAGCAACTTCGGATTCCCTCAAGAGGGAATCCCTAACACCATGGCCGTGACCGGGTTCGGCGCCTCTGAAGCCGTAACGGAGTCATCGACAGCGTTCACCACGACCGGATTCTCGTGCACGACAAATGCACTGGGATCCTGCACGTTGAACACTGCGACGCTCACAGTCGCCGACCAGAATTCGGGCGCGAAGACGATCTCGGCAACTGGCGGTACCAGTGGCCTGACCGCTTCGACCACGTTCACGGTTAATCCGTGGGCGGCATTCTACAACTCGGCCAACAGCCAAACTCAATTCAGTTTCCTCGGAACTGCTCCAACCTCGCTCGTCATTGAAGCGCACGGGCTGCCCGCGGGCACTATCGGAGCCAACAGCATCACCATAGGTGGCGTAACCGCCAGCAACACTGCAATCACCGTCGGCACATCAGGCATTATCTCCAACGTCGTCGTCTCGCCAACGTCCAACGTTCCGTTCGGACAGGCGAATGTCGTCATTGACGGGACCACCTTCAGCTATGCCGCAGGGAACATCGCAACCTCCACCGGAGTGACCTCGGGCGTCGTCGCAACGACTGCAACAGGGGCTGCCCCGTGGGGTGGCGCGTTGGTCTCCTCAATTCTGGGTCATGCCGCCGTTGGGACGGGGGTCGTTGGCCTAGATGCTACCAGCTACAAGCCGGGGTCCGTCACAACTCCTTCATCCACTAGTCCGGCGCCCGCGCAGAATGCAATAGCATTCTTCGGGTACGGGTTCGTGGCAGGAGCTGCGACAATCAACCAGCCTGCGGGTGCAGGAACAATCCTCGTTGGCGGATTGACGCCAACAGCTAGCGCAAACGGAGCAATCTTCAGCGTCACCTCGCTGAGCGACACACCATGGTCAACATCAGCGAATCCAACAGTGGCCGCGACCTACTCGCCCACTGTAACACAAGGCGGTGGTCCAGCAAACGTGCTGAGTCCATCGTTTACCATCACCCCGTGGATAGACACCACATATGGCGCAATCCCAGCAACGAGCGTCGACTACACAACGTCCAGTGAGACCTTCATCGCGCACGGCTTCGGGGCGACAGACGTCCTGACCGCCACGATTGGAGGAGCTTCAATGCTATCCGGCGGAACTTGCACAGCAGTGAACGGGGCATGCACTACCCAAATGGGTAAGGTGCCCGACCTGGCAGGCGGCCCACAAGCCGTCCAAATTGCCGGAAGTGTATCTGCTGCAAGCCAGATAGCGGCTGGCGCAGTCACCTACTATCCAATTGCGAACTTCTACGCCGCGACACCGAGCACGGCCTTGAGCATAGTTGCAGGAGCGTCTGGCTCAACAACGATACTCAGGACTAGCACGGGATCGAACGGCTTTGGAGTTCACGGATTGAACGCCAACACCGGATACAGCGTCGTGTGGAACGGCATGGGAAGCACCCAGGTCCTTGGCACCTTCACCTCTACGGCAACGGGAGGTATTCCGGTGCCAGGAGTGCAGGTGACTCTACCATCCGACGCCTCGGGCATCCATGTCATCGACATCCAACTAACTTCCTCACTCGGCACGAGCGCCCTCTTCGGGAATACGCACGTGGGCGACCTCGCTTTGACCGATAGCGCAGACACCTCTGGCCTACTCACAACGTACACAAGCCAATACGGCGACCTTCTCTTCAACCTCGGCACCTCACTCATTGCGAGTCCAACAGTCGCGAATGTGGGGCAGCACGTGGCCATAACAGGGAGCGGTCTCTCTGCCGGAACCCAATTTGACCTGGGCGTCTCCCTAGGCGGCTCAGGCAACGCCAACCCCGTATCCTCGACCAACCCAGCCACAACTTGCGGGCTGACCGGAGTTGGAGCGGCGAGCGCACCGACGGTGATCGTCGGCTCGTTCACAGCAACCAGCACGGGCGCAGTCCCTGCAGGAACCACACTGACACTGACTGACACGCCAACAGTTGCCGGACACGAAGAAGGAACCTTGTACTGCGCGTTCGCGCAGACTGGAGCCACCTTCGGAACCGCAGCCGCTGTCGGCACAGCGCAGTTCCTGCTGGCAGCATCTGAGTCATTGAACATGACCACGGCTCCAACAGGGCACAACGTCATCATCAACGCGCACGCACTGGCAGCGAACACCGGATACAACGTCCTCTTCGCGCCATACACCAGCCCAGGAACAACCACAATAACCGGAACTGTAGTGGGCGCAGTCCTCTCCAACTCCGTTGGAGCAGGCCAAGCCACATTCACAGTCCCCAGTACAATCCAGACAGCAAGCGGTAGCCAACCAGTGAGCAGCGGCTCGACCTACAGCGTGGAGCTCCAAAGCGTAGGGAGCACCGGCGTGGCCATCTCGTCGCCAGGCAGCATCACGGTGGGATCCGTCTCAATAGCCTCTTGCAACACCACCTCGTGCATGTCCGTTAGTGGAACTCCAACCTTTGGAGTGCAAGGCGCCTACAACGGCATCACCAGCTCTTTCACCAACACGTCGAATGAACCAGTGACGGCCTTTGTCTACGCGGTAGTGCACAACGCACTAGGACAGACCGTCGACATCTCGACTGCCACAATCACCGCGCCCGTTGGCGGAAGCGCCACGGCGTTCAACATCGTTTTCGGCCTACCACCAGCAACATACAGCGTTACCATCTTCGTAACCTCCAGCGCAGGAACCGCAATCTCAAGCACAAGCACAGTCTCGGTGACTATTCCGTAGTCACCAGGTGATCGAAATGAAGACATTCAGAACCATCGCAACAGTCCTTCTCGCGGCCTTCCTGGTCCTCGGACCAGTGGTCGCGTTCGCGGCGGGCGAGACCGTAACGGTCTCGACCAACGCGGGCACCTACTCAGGCAACGCAACAATCCAAGTCACAGGAACTATCAGTCCGGCGCCGACCGCGGCCGGTACGGACGTCGTCGTAACGACGACGGGCCCGATGGGCGCGGTCGACACAGGAGAAGCTCCGGTCGCAGCAACCTCGGGGGCGTATTCGTACGTCCTCGTGGCGGGTAGCCCACAGTGGGTCGGAGGGACCTACACTGTGAACGCCACCTACGGCGGCCCCGGCGGCACAGGCTCCGCGACGACAACCTTCCAATATTCGGGCGGCATAAGTTCCGTCACCACCACCACCGTCACGACGACGGTCACCACGACTAGCATCAGCACCACCACCACGACGACAGCCGTCTCCACAATCACGATCGCAACCGTGGACTCGGCTATCGAGAGTTCCATCAGTTCAATGAATAGTCAATTGACAACCATGACTGGCTTGCTCAACACCATCTCATCGGGAGTGTCTGGAATAACCAGTACTCTCAGCCCACTCGCGAACAACATCGCCACACTCGGCGGCCTCAGTGGCCAGCTAACAACAGTGACGAACGACGTCAACAACAACCAGACATACGTTCTGGTAGTTGCGGCACTCGCAGCAATCACCCTAGTCCTCGAACTAGCAATATTAGTAAGAAAGCTGTCTTAAGCTAGGACAGCTTTTCTCCTCTTTATTTTTCCAGACCTAGCGTAAGCCATGGTTCCATTCACGCCAAATCACTATCGGTAGGCGTAGAGCAAACCCTCGGAGCCCACTTCCATGAATCCCTTGACGGTGCGGGCGATTCGACCACTCCCATAAATCAAGGAGAGCAGCAGTCGGTACAGCGTCGCGTTACCCTCGTTGTACCGCTTCAGAGCGCAATTCCAGGGCTTCGTTGCGCCGTACACGACGCCCTGAAACGGGGACGGCATCATGACGACTTCGAAGCCGGCGTGACCGAGTTTGGCAACCATCTTCCTCAAGCCTTCCCTGTGGGCGGAGTTCTGGACGTGAACTTCGGCGGTTATCTTGTCGACTTCGTCCAATGCAGAGTAGCTAGCCGCGAACACGCCGTACTCCGTTCCTTCGATGTCCATCTTTAGCAGGTCGACGTGGCCGATGCCTTCGACCAGATCGTCTAATGTGGTCGTTTCGACGAGTTGTTCTCCGGTATCCTGCAAGGCAGATACGGTCCCGGCCTGAGAGAACGCAAAGACGCCACGCCGCGACGACAGGGCGACTTGGCGCGCCTCTACGTTTTCGGCGCGGTTCAGTCTAATGTTAGACTCGAGGTACCAGTAGTTCCGCTCGCCCGGCTCGAGAGCCACGACCCTCTTCGCGTATCGTGAAGCTTTGAGGGTGTACAACCCGACAAAGGCACCTGCGTCCACGACCGTCGCGCCGGGAGGAAGACAGGAGAGCCTGAACCTATCGAGAAGCTCATAGTCCTCGTAGACCAAAACGTCCTTTATGGCGACCCACAGTTGATTTGAGGGCAGGAGGGCCCGCATAAGCATCCCCCGACTCAAGAAGTCAACCTGAGCTTGCCCTCCCTTCGATGCCCCGATCGCGTTGAATAGGTGCCATGGACTCAGGATCTTGACGGCCACGCGCTCGACGACCTCCTAGGCGCAAAGGGGCCGGGCGATTTATCTTTTGGCGTCGCGCCGGCCCGAAGACGCTCGAGACGCGCCAACCCATATCTAATATAACGTGACAGCGAAAGAGGCTGTGGCGCGTTGAATCCAAGCTCGGCCGTGTCCGGTACGCCTTCGTGCGCCTTGCTGACCTGTCCTGGAAGGTCGATGCATTGAGGTGTCTGGTCACGGGAGCCGCGGGCTTCATAGGCTCGCACCTCTCCGAAACTCTAGTTTCGCGGGGCGACGATGTGCTCGGGGTGGATTGCTTTACGGACTACTACCCGAGGAAGCTCAAGCTCGCAAACCTATCTGTGCTTCGAAAGAACAAGCGGTTTCGATTGGTCGAAGCAGACATCTCTTCCGCGGACTTGACCCCGCTCATCAAGGGGGTGGACTGCGTCTTTCATCTTGCCGCCCAACCCGGCGTTCGAGCGAGCTGGGGAGCGGGCTTCGGCAACTATGTTAAGGACAACATCGTCGCGACACAGAGAGTCCTCGAAGCCCTCAGGGGGGGCAAGACCCGAAAGATGGTGTTCGCCTCGTCCTCCTCAGTCTACGGTGATGCTGAGCGACTGCCAACGCCCGAGGACGCCGTCCCCACCCCGGTCTCACCATATGGGGTGACAAAGCTAACGGCCGAGCAGTTGTGCGGCGTCTATTCCAAGAATTACGGCGTTCCGGTCGTGAGCCTCAGGTTCTTCACTGTCTACGGTCCGAGACAGAGGCCGGACATGGCGTTCAGCAGGTTCGTCTCAGGAATACTCGCTGGAAAGGAGATCGAGGTATTCGGGGACGGAACACAGGGAAGGGACTTCACCTTCGTGAAGGACATCGTCGCGGGCAACGTTCTTGCTCTGGACGCTAATCCCGGAACCATTTACAACGTCGGGGCAGGGAAGACGATCGCCCTCAACGAGGTAATCGCGACGATAGAGTCGATAGTGGGCAGAAAGGCCAGAGTCAGGCGCAGGGCGAACGCTCTGGGCGACGTGAGGAATACGTCTGCCGACATCAGCCGAATCTCGAGGGATCTTGGGTATGCGCCGACGACCAGCCTCAGAGAGGGTCTGTGTCAGCAGGTCGAAGCTCAAGTCGCACGCTGACCCTTCGACGCGAAAACGAACCTTGCAAGAGATATCAACTCGGTCATGTCTGACCTCCACGGTTGCCAATGAGGCCGTCTGGCGGGTCACAATCCCGCGTGTCCGTCGTGATCCCGACCCGGAACAGGATCGACAAGCTCGCTAGGTGCCTTGACTCGGTCTGCGACAGCGACTACAGACAGACCGAGGTGATCGTCGTTGACGACGCGTCTGATCGACCTGTGGGCGATACACTCTCTTCGAGGTTCCCAAATGTCAATTTTATACGAAACGACCACCGGCGCCTCCTCTCTTGCTCTAGGAACGCCGGAGCCGCCGCCGCCAGCGGCGAGTTTCTCTTCTTCTTGGACGATGACAACGTCTTGGCAAAGGACGCCATCCGCCTCCTCGCGGAGACGCTGGACAGCTCGGATCGGGTCGCCGTCTCGTCTCCTGTGATCTACTACCTTGGTAGACCCGACGTGGTGTGGACGTCCTACATCTCCAGGAGCCCTCTCCCAGGATTTTACGCTCTCCACACCGATGTACCGGCCTCCAGCGCCGCAACATTTTCCTTCCACAACTCGTTCATGGTGAAGAAACGGGTCTTTGACGAGCTCCATGGTTTCGATTGCGCCGAATTTCCCGTTCGGTTCGCCGAAGTCGACTTCGCCCACCGCCTCAACTCGCAGGGTTACGTCGCCGTCCTCAACCCTCATGCGAAGGACTGGCACGACCTTGGGTGGGCCTTGGCTCATGTGGAGAGCAAGAGGGCTTACTACACGGAACGGAACAGGATGATAGTAATCAAGAGGTACTACCCGAGAAACGCGTTCAGGTTCTATTGCTGTTGCCTCCTTCCTTTTCTGACTGCTTATTATCTGCTTCACCACCCGCTCAGTTCCTCCGACGGCCGACTGAAGACTGCTTCGAGCTTCCTGAAGGGAGTGGTCTCCGGTCTCACGACTGACGCTCGAACCAGCGCCTTCATGGAAGCCTCCACACATTGAGGGAGAGGTCGAAGATCAGCTCGTAGCACCATTCTCGGGACGACCTTTTTCGAGCTGATTTTGGGCACCAATCAGACTAGTCGGAACGTTACAATTTCACATTCTTGCACCGACGAACAGAGAATGATACGATCGACTTGTGCTACAAGGTTCTGCTCCAATCGGGTCAGTGAAGAGAGTGGCCAGCCCAGAACGCCTTGTCTGCATCGCGGTTCACAACGCAGTGCTCTTAATGGGTGCAACCGAAAGCCATTCCTGGCGGCGGTGCGGTTCAAGGTGATTGAACTCAACTCGCGCCGTTGGGAGGTTAGACTGCATCCACTTCTTTTTGCGTCCGGGTT
>Ga0335078_10013012_pt1 | contig 12334 bp, 10 predicted proteins | sample Lox_Sample_32_FD_206711 | JGI IMG/M metagenome (GOLD analysis project Ga0335078, IMG submission 206711) | Soil microbial communities from Loxahatchee National Wildlife Refuge, Florida, United States - Lox_Sample_3.2 | ecosystem: Environmental > Terrestrial > Soil > Wetlands | place: USA... | reverse complement strand
ACACGCTCGCCCACGGCGAGTTCTGGAATTACATAGAGGACAAGGCGTTCGACCGGGGCGTCCCACGAATCAACCCGAAGAAGCCGGTCACCTGGACCGCCAGCTTCAACGATTACCTGTTAATGCCGTTTGGCAAGGTCATGCAGCCCACGGCCGAGGGGCACCTCCTCTGTGGCGGCAACTTGGGGGATACCCCCGGAACCCGTCTCGTGATCTTTGACTACAACAACAGGAAGGTGCTCCGAACCGTGAAGAATCTCGATGGCATCCAGGATGCCATCATGGTCGGCAAGGACATCTACGCGTTTGAATGCACAGAAAAGGAGTGGCCCGTCCACCCGAGGATCATCCGCATCACGCCGGACGACAAGCGCGAGACCGTGTTCACGGGCCAGAACTTCGTCGCCTTCGCGCGCACCGATGACGTCGCTTTCGCCAGCGATACGGGAACGGGCACGATCTACCAGGTGGTCAAGGATGGCAAATGGCTCCAGCAGCCCATCGTGATCGTCTCGGGCCTGAAAGGCCCGCAGGGGATGACCGTCGCCAACGACGGCAGCCTGCTGGTGATGGAGATCAACGAAGGCTACGACGGGCGCATGCTGAGAGTGGATCTCAAGACCAAGGAGATCACGGTCCTCGCCGACAACCTGGGCGTCAATCGAGAACTGGATAAACGCGCCTGGGCTACCATGCGGCCGGACGCGGTGGTTGCCCAGGCCTCCGACGGTGCGATCTACTTCACCGAGCCCGGCGCCACGAGCTTCAGCGTGCTGCGGGCGCAGGACTAAGTAGCAATAGTCGGCTTAGCAGCGTATCGCCGGGTGGGGGCCTTTTCCCGATGAAGGCCTCTGCCCGGCGGCTCGGCGTTCTCAATCACGCAACTCAGGTATCGCGAAACCTCGTCAATTCGATGTTCAGAATCGCGTAGCTTCATTCTTCATCTGGCCATGGCGACATTGGCCTTGGCTCGCATGCACCTCGCGACGGTTGGCAAGTTGACCAGCAGCCAGCCCGACATGTGCGCCATGCCGAGCATCTGCACATGGTCATTGATCATGGTGATAGTGGTGGCGGGCAACTTCGCCGGCAGATTGCCCGCGCACTTCATCGCCGCGGCGGTCGTTTAGGTGTTGATGGTCCCGGCACTCCGTCCCGAGCATGGACCGTTCGGCAAATAAAGAAAGAGTGGAATCTAATGTCGCGCATTTGAATGATAGAGAGCAAAAGAGGACAGGCTTCATGCGGCTGCCAGCATACGCTAGATGTGCCGATTCGCGATGTCTTCTGCTCTTGGCGAGTGCACTGCTCTGTGAACCGATTTTTGGCCAAACCACCTCTGATCCCAACCAAGACACCCAGGAGATGAAAGTCTTCAAGAACCCGTTCGCCCAGACGCTCGCGTTCTGGTTTGAATTCGACACCGCCCGTCCCATTGGGGACTACAGTCGCGTACAGAACCTGTTCAGCCTGACATCAATAATTCCCATTCCGTTGGGGACAAAGTGGGACCTCATCACGAAGAGCGCCATTTCTGCTGTGTCCCAACCAGACTTGATGAACCCTCGTGGTAGTGCTTGGAAGTTAAGCGACTTCACTACGAGCTTTTACTTCTCGCCGGACAAGAAGGGCCTTCTCCAATGGGGTGTCGGGCCCACGTTCCTTTTGCCGACCGCCACGGGTCAGGATGTTGGAAACAGTAAGTGGGGCGCCGGCCCGGCGGGCGCCGTCTTTGCGGAACCAGGGAAGTGGACGTTAGGCGTGGAACTCAGTGATCTCAGATCCTTCGCCGGCGACCGCACTCGCCCTGACGTTCACTACGCGAACCTGCAGTATTTCGTGACCTATAATCTTTCGAAAGGATGGTACGTGACGACGCAGCCTCAAACTTCGGCCGACTGGACGATGCCGCGGGAAGATCGCTGGCTCATGCCCGTTGGGTTCGGCGTGGGTAAAGCGACAACGTTTGGCAAGCGCCAGGTGAGTGGCGAATTGGACGGGTACTATAACATAGTCCACCCCAGCACGTTACCGTATCCGAAGTGGATCATTACGCTCCAGTTCACGTTCGCGCGGAGGAACTTCTTGTAGGGGCACGACGGGAAGTTCGAACGGAGAAGCCGGTTCAAGCCCGATCGTTCTTGGGTAGGTGCTCGTCGCAAACTACGGCGATAAGGCGGAGTTCCGCGACGACCCCGAGCACATGCGCAGCAATATTGGGGCAGCCCGGGTGGTCGCAGATGTGCTCCGTAAGCTGTTCTTCCCGTCCGTCCGGACCGATGATCCCAGTCTTGATGGTTACCCGAGGAATCGAAAATCTCCCATCTCTTTTGCAGTGTAGCGAAAACGACCGATGGGCGCCAAACCATTTCCGAGCTGTTCCGGGCGGCCAATTAACAAGCCGCTCCGGCCTTGATCCGTTCCCAACAGCTCGATGAGGTCGAGTTTCTTGCGCTAGTCGTCAACCGAGATCAGATCCTGGACGCCGACTGAAGTTCGGGCGAGCCCTTCACTGGATGCTTGCGTGTGGCGCCCAGGCCCTCCCGATCCTCCGCGGACGCTTCGAGTCGATCTTCGGAATCCGGGAAAGATTCCGCGATGAGTGCGGCCAATCGCCTTCGCTGGCTACGGAGCGCCGCGTGCCGTTCCGCCGGCAAGCGGTCGGTCAAGTCCGTTAGCAATGCGTTCATGCGGCGCATTACCTGCACGCTGTCTTTTCCGCAAGCGCGGATCTCACTGAACGCCAGTTCCAGGAAGTCCTCCCACGTCGGAACGGGAAACACCAGGCGCAGTGTACCGAAGCGATTACGAATCTCCCCGATCTCGAGACGGCGGCGCCCCACGCGCAACAGTAGGTCTTCAATCTGATCCAACGCCTGCACCGCAGTGGTTGGATCGTTGACGGCCGCGGACAACGCGCGCACGGCGATGTCCACCAGAAGGCGGATGGAATACTTCGGGTCCTGTTCGAATGTCCGCTCCATGCCGGTCTTGATCGCTTTTCGCAATTCATGCTCGGCGATGGTCCCGCGCGCGCCAAACACGCGCAGCATCGGTGTACTCTCGACAAGTGTGTCACCCACGGCCGCAAGCACTTCGATTACGGCATCCGAATCCTCGGCCCGTGCCAAGAGCGCGCCAATGTCCAGTGACTGGATCGGCCTGGGCGGCCCGTTGTAGATCAGACTTTGCGTCAGAGGCAATAACCGGAATTCGCTGGCGGGAGTTACGGCTGACGATGTCTCCAGCGGCGGATAGATGAACTCGATCACTCGACGGCCGAAGTCCGCTGTGAAGCCGAGCGCGCGATCGACTTGCAGCCGGTTTAACCGCTGCACCAGCCCCATGAACACCACGATGCTCGCCATGAGCAGCACAACCGTTAACCACACACTGATGAATGGCACCTTTTCGTCGTGCCGGCGATCTACCCACGCAAGCGCACCGATGGCATACAGGAAAGTGGCGCTGAACATGCCCATGGCGTGAAACAGGAAAGGATCGCGCGCCATCCACAGCACCAGCCGCGGCGAATAGGCAGTGGCGCTAAACTGCACCATTACAAAAATCAGCGAAAACACGATTCCGGTCAACGCAATCATGCCGGTCGCCACCGCGGAGTAAATCGCCATTGCAGCGCTTACGGTCATCGGCGATGTCCATTCCGGAAAAAGACTGGCTTCGATTCTTGGAACTGCCCACGCCAGCAGGACAGCGATCACCGAGTATCCCAGAGGGATGATCCACATAGGCACTTTGAACTGACCCATCCCACGGATTCTTGCGGCGTGATTGTGCTGCAGCATTGTCGCTCTTTTCGACTTCCCGCGCGTTGAGCAGTGGTCTAAGCCGGCATCCTCAGTCCCCAAAGAACCAATGTCACGTTCCAGAAACGGGATGCAATTTCAGCGTGCTATCAGCGCGTGCTCGGGCCCAAGGGCACTTGGTCGCGCGCGCGGCTACCACCATTGTGGCTCGAACTGCTTCGCTCGCCCTGCGGTTTAGTCATCACCGCCACTTAGTGCCGATCCAGCCGTATTGCAAGGCGAAAGATACCCTCTGAAAGTCGCCGCCAATCGTCGAGTAGGCTCCCAAGCTGTATGAGAGTTTCGTCGACCAATGCCCCTTCAAGGGGATGGAGACAGTTACCCCGGCACGTGAGTCGGTCAAGATCTTGGCGAATTCTACACCGTTGTTGTTCGAGCGGCCTCCAGCCCAGAAATTTCCGTCAAAGGAGAACCATAGCCGAGGTTTTAATGCATAACTCAGATGCGCTTCTCCCGAATATACAGGCTGCTGCGTGAGGATGTGATCGCCGGGGTAGGCCTGATTGTTGGCAGTGTAGAACCAAACTCCTCCGTATGAATCCAGGATCCAATGCGACAAGTGCCGTGAATACCCGATCTCTGGTTTGATGCTCCATCTGTTAAGCCCTAGGTTAGCGAGCCGTGCCGGATCATACTGCCCGGTGGGCGGAGCCACAGTCAAGCTAAAGCCAAGGAGCCGGTCCTCACTCCATCGCGAGTACTCCTCAGTGGTCATCGCCGGTCCGCCTTTGAGGTTCATCGAGAACCGGATACGAGCGTCCGTCAGCCCCGATTTGTGGGCCTGACTTGGTAATACACTGGTCAACGGCGTCCCTCGAAAATCCCCGATGATATATGGCAGCGCCACGGTGATGCTGGATGTTCGGCCCAGCAATCCAAACGAATGGAAGTAGCTAAGGGATGGCATGTGGAAGTGCGCGTGACCATCTATGACGGGGACAACGGGATCGGTGGAGACTGACCCATCGTTAAACGCATAAGACCAGATCAGGGCGTTAGAATCGACGGGAGTAATGACGTAAGCCCGGGGTGCAAGATCCTGGGCTTGGGTGAAGGGCCCCGCAATCATGACAGCGAGGAGCGCCGTATAACTGCAAGCGCCAAACTTCATTGCCCCTCCAATTCAATCCATGCTATGTCGCAATACGACCAGTACCTGGTCGTATTGATCCACGCGGATCAACCCCAGCCGCGGGTACTCGATATCCAGGACCACGAAAACGGACACCACAGTGACGACCACAAATGATGTGATGTGCAGCCAACTGAGTCGCTTGCTGTCGGCCATAGCATAGCCAGCCAATAGCGAGCAAACGAGCGCCAGCAGGAACAAAAGGCCGAAAATGATCCCGGGGGGATGAATCCTTGCTGCCATCGTCCGCGTGACTGCAATATCAATCATCTCGTTAAGCGTCGGGACAACCAGTTTGTCCACATCTGGATGAGGGCCCGGCAAGCGGGTGGCTGCCACCGCCTGAGCCCACAAATCCATCTGAATTCTTTGGGATTTTGAGAGCTCCCCCATCACAGCTTCCATATCCGGAAACTTCCTATACGCTTCCAGCCGCGAATCCAGGTAGTTGCGGAATCGCTGGCGGATCGCGGGCTGCGCATGTCAAATCTCGCTGGGGCACCCGAAAAGGTCAGAGCGAGTAGCAGCGCATATAGGCCGAATATGGCGGTTTCTACCCTGCCGAAATCGGATATAGCCACCGACGGATCCTTGCCTAACGTGTGGCGTCCGAGGCGGCGACCTATTTCCAGACAGATCAGCATCCCGAAAAGTAGGCCGGTGGAAAACTGCCAAGCTGGAATCACGTGTTTCATGTGACTCGGCTCCTTCTCGGGAGGCTTGATCTCTGGATCGCGTTCAAGGTTGGCTTGCGGTTCCCGCAGCCGGTTTGGCGATCTTAGAAAGTCGTACGACAGCAGCAGCCGCGGTGAAGCGGACAATATCTTTTTCGTCCTGTAGCATGGGTACGATTGCCGGGATCAAGCTGGGGTCGTTTCGGATCGCGATAGAGTCCAGCGCGGCCGCTCGTACAACCTCACTCTTGTCGGAAGCGGCTTCAACCAAGGCCTGGCCGCTGCGGGCGTCCGGGTCGGAGGCGAGCGCCGCTGCAGCGCCTGCTCGCACCGGAGAGATGTCGTCCTTTCTGATCGCTTGGAATGCGCCCAAAGCGACTCCCCCAAAAGGAACAAATCCTATACCTTGCTCGATGCCAAACTGCGCCATCTTCTTCGGATCGTGAAGCATCTTCTTTTGCTGATCCAAGAGCCCCTCTCCGGTTTTGCGCTCTCCGGTCAAGATGGCGTAGTAAACTTCATAGGCGATTGGATCGCCCAGTGACTTCAGTGCCTGAGCGGCTGCCATCACCACCGGAACTTCGGTATCCTTCAACAACTGATGCAGCTTTTCTGTTGAATTTTTGGACCCCATCTTCCCCAGTGCCGTAGCACCGGCCGATCGCGCGTCCGCATCCTTATCCTGCAAGGCATTTTCGGCGATTTCGATCGCTCGAGGTTCGTCAGGGATTAATCCAAGCACTCGCACTGCGGTCGCCCGCTGTGTTCCATTGCTACTGGTGGTCCCGGTTCCCAGAATCTTCCACGCATCCTGTTCGGGAGTCTGCGCCTGGGCCGCACCCGCCGCTGCGATTAAGATGAACAGCACGCCTGTAACTGAATACTTCGTTGTCATGAAACTGGCTCCTTTTCCTGCCTGCCCGCTCCCCTGAATGGCCTCCAGTTCGTAGGGCAGAAGGTTGAGGGAACTGGTTCGATCAGCCGGCCCTCGATGACCTAATGCGAGCTGTAAGCGACAAGCTTCATTGTTTTCTGTTGTGGTTTTTTGCGTGTTGCTGACCGAGCTCCTGCACCTTACGCGGCATTTCTCGCGCGCTGAACCAAGTCGAGACCCGCGGTTTCCACCACCGTGTGAAACTGAATAAGTGGAGGCCGATCGGCCATGTCCATCAGTACCAACAAGTGTCTGTAGTGGTCGGATCGGAGATGCCAGAGCAGGTCTTCCTCGGATCTCCACTTCGCTTCATAGCAAAACGCATCGGGGTCTTCGGCATCCTGAAGAATCCGGCAACTCAAACAACCCGGCTCCACCCCGGCTGGCCCCGTCCATGCAGCGAGGGCTCGCCGCATTTCTTCACGCTTGGCGGGTGCCACAACAATCTCGACACTTTCGATTATCATCTGCGCTCCTCGACGAACCGTCCGCGTATTGTCGTATCGTTGCATCGGTCCAAACACACGACGTTTGGATTCCCAGTTGAGTCCCGGAGCACGCCAGCATCCTTGGCGTCCGGAACGCATTTGGGGAACTAAGCGCAAAATACGCAAGAGTTTACGGAGTTGACAGTTGTATCGAGCGACGCAGTGAACCGGCACAAGGTCCGGCACTTCGGAGAAAGATCTGAAATATTGGAGAGGATTTCGACCGAGCAATGCGCAGTTTGCGCCTTTTCGAAAACGATGTACGACGATCGAGACTACGCACAAGAGATCAGTTCAACGGTTACTGATCTGGCGGACTTCGTACTATTCTGGTGCCCGCCCCTCGGCTTCGCGGCGACCTTCTTGTTCCAGGTGACGACTCGCCGCACCCTCAACCAGCCGAATCGTTCCGAAGATCTCTGTTTGGACAGCAATCGGAAACGAGAATCGGTAGACACCTGGCCGGATTCCATCTCCGTCTCTTCCCTTGGTAGGAATCACGAATAGAAGACACTCAGGGAACTCAAAGTCATAACGACCGCAGAGGCTGTTGACTCGTCCCATCTTGCTGCCAATCTGGTCGCAAAGGTTCTCAAACGAAGGATGGTAAGTATCCCGGTGGACATCATCGGGAAGGTGCCCGTCGGGTTGCGCCGCGATAAACTGAGCATCTCGCTGCTCCCATTCGTCCACCAAACCTATCATCTCAATCACCTGAGCCTGAAACTCACGGATGAAATCGAGCTCCTGTTGGGCTTCCACAAAACTCCTTGATCGGAAGGCCTCATTCTTTACCTCGCTAGTGCGTTCTTCGTGCCACCCCCGTGCTCAGGTCATCCGGGATGATCCCTTCACACACGAACTTATTCAGCTGACGGTAAGCCTGCGGATGCGCCCTGCGTGCGAGGGAGAGCTCATTCGCTATGCGCTGAGCCCTATCGGGATGGGGCAACTGCTCGGAGACTCGAGCGCAATCTCGCCAAATTTTACGCCGACGGTTGTGAGCCTTTCCTTAGCAGTGTCGGCACGAAGGCGCAACGCTTGGAGTATTTTCTCCCTCTCTATCGCCTTGCTCCTGCCTGGGAGTGTACCGGGAATGATCGTCGACTGTCAATCTAGCACTCCGTATCTATGGTGCGACAGCGGGAGCCGACGATCCGCGGATCGTGACATCCACCCCCAATTTTGGTTCCACCGTTGGCCCTTCGCCGCCGTCAATGACGATTCATGGCGATAAGCCGTCGATTACAGTCGCGACAGCGCACGCCCCGAGTCATAGTTTGCTTTTCGGTAGGCACTTGTCTCTGGCTTGGTTCTGTATCGCCAAACCGATTCTGCAGGCAAGCTACGAACAATGTGGAACGAATAAGCTAATCGGCACAAATCTGGCATCTCGGAAGACGATCTGAAATGGCGGAGACTATTTAGCCCGAGTGATTCCCAGCTTTTGCATGCGTGATTCGAGTGTCGTGGGTTTCATACCCAAGATCTTGGCGGCGCCCGCTTCACCACGAATGTGCCAAGAGGTTGATTCCAGAATCCGCACTATATGGCTCCGCTCGATTTCCTCGAGCGTCAGACCGTGAGCTGCCTCCATCACCTTTTCGGCGGCTTGCCAGTCCCCACGGAGTACGGTATCGGTATTTATGATCAGGAGACGCTCAATCACATTGCGGAGCTCGCGGACATTGCCGGGCCAGGAGTACTTTCTGAAGGCCTCCATCGTACGAGCGTGAATGCTCTCGATGCGACGCCCCATGCGTTGGCCCAGTTCGTTCACAAAATGCCAGACCAGTGGTGGGATATCTTCGCGCCGCTCGCGGAGCGGTGGGATTTTAATGGGGAAGACGTTGAGCCGGTAGTAAAGGTCCTCTCGGAATTTGCCTTCTTGGATCGCTACCTCCAGATCGCGCGCGGTCGCAGCCACTACGCGGACATCCACGCGAATCGTTCTCGGACTGCCGAGTCTCTCAAACTCGCCTTCTTGGAGGACCCGCAGCAGCTTGGCTTGCAGATCCAGCGGGAGTTCGCCGATCTCGTCCAGGAAGATCGTGGAGCCGTTGGCCAACTCAAAGCGTCCGATTTCGCGCGTCAGAGCGCCGGTATAGGCTCCCTTTTCCCGGCCGAACAGTTCGCTCTCTATGAGCGTCGCTGGTAGTGCGGCGCAGTTGACTTTGACCATCGTCTTGTTGTGACGCTTGCTGGATTCGTGGATCGCACGAGCGATCAGTTCTTTGCCGGTCCCGGTCTCTCCGAGTATGAGCACAGTGGCATCGGTCTTGGCCACCTGTTCTGCCTTTTTCAGTACGCGGCGGATCGCTTCGCTTCCTCCGACCACTTCTCGGTGCTGTTGATCCAGCTTGATTTCTTCTCGAAGATAAAGGTTCTCCTGCTCCAACTGGTGCTTGAGCTGTTCGATCTCCGAGTAGGCCGTTTGCAGCTCATCATTGGCTCGCTTGATTTCGGAGATATCGATGCACGAACCGATATAGCCGGTGAAAATGCCGGCTGGTGTGAAGCGTGGAACACCTTGGTCGAGAACCCATTGGTATTCTCCGCCTGCCTGGCGTAACCGGTACTCCATTCGGAATGGCCGGCGGGCGTCAAAAGCCCCAGAGTAGGTGGCGATGCAGCGATCGAGGTCATCGGGATGCACCCCCTGGCTCCAGCCGTCCCCCAATTCCTGCTCCAACGTGCGGCCCGTGTAATCCAACCAGGGCTTATTAAAAAAAGTACAGAGCTTGTTAGTATCGGCAACCCAGATCAATACGGGGGCTGTGTCGGCCATGTGCCGAAAGCGTTCTTCGCTTTCTTTGATCTCCTCTTCGTCTCGCTTCCGTTCGGTAATGTCCAGCGAGGCGCCCATAAATCGCTCAACACCACCTCCCGGACCAGGATAGCTTCGACCCAGGCTGCTGATCCATCGAATCGAGCCATCTGGCCGCAGGACGCGACACTCAACCAGGCAGTCTCCTGGTTTACTCAGCGCTGTCTCAATCAAGCTTCGGACCTTCTCGCGGTCTTCGGGGTGAACGGAATTGAAGGATGTGACGAAATCGATGTTAGAATCTTCCGGCCAACCAAACAACTTTCGAGTCTGCTCCGAGGCCCAGATCTCATCGCCTCCGGCCTTCCAACCCCACACTCCCAATTTGGCCGAATCGAGTGCCAGCTGTGTCTGTTCCCGGCTCTCATGCAGGTAGAGGTTCTCCAGCTCCAACTGGTGCTTGAGCTGTTCGATCTCCGAATAGGCCTTTTGCAACGCTTCATTGGCACGCTTACGTGCCAGCGCGTTCGCGAAAACTTCGGCCACCAAACCAAGCTGCTCGATCAGCGGCGCGGCCCATTCGCGCTCCTCCCGCATCGTGCCGAAAGCCACACCTCCGAATACTTTGCCGCCGGCCCTGAGCGGAAAGATGATGCTGGATTTCGGGCCGTACCGGCGGATCACCTCTTTCTCTTTAGCAGCCTCCTCCGGCAAGTCGTCTACCCGTGCGTATCGGATCGCTTGGCCCGCCAGGACCGTTCGGGCGTACCACGGGTAATCCCGATAAGCGGGAAGGAGCGGAGTAGGCTCGAACCCCTCCGCCGCCCATGAATGCGTAATGGGGAACTCATCGCCTGCCGGAGATATCTGCCCCAGCGCGCTCCGATCGAGCCCAAGCGCTTCGCAAATCCGCTTCTGAGCCGCCACAATTTGGGCGTCCACTTGGTCCGGGGCGAGGTTGATAAATGTCGCTGAGAGTTCCGCCCGCAGCGTTTCGAACGCTAACTGCTGGGCAAGAGCAGCTTCGTTTCTCTTGCGCTCCGTGATATCCAGCGACGCGCCCATGAATCGATCAATAGCACCCTGCTCGTTGTCGTAGCTTCGGCCCAGGCTCCTAATCCATCGAATCGAGCCATCTGGCTGCAAGATGCGAAATTCGGCCAGGCAGTCTCCTGGTTTACTCATCGCTGTCTCAATCAAGCGTCGGACCTTCTCGCGGTCTTCGGGGTGGACGGAATTGAAGGATGTGACAAAGTCGATGTCAGAACCCTGCGGCCAACCAAACAACTTTCGGGTCTGCTCGGAGGCCCAGATCTCGTCGCGCGCAGCCGTCCAGCCCCACACCCCGAGCTTGGCCGAATCCAGTGCCAGATTCGTCTGTTCTTGGCTTTCGCGAAGCGCGAAGACGAAACGCTTACGGCTCAAGGCGGAGGCGAAGACCTCAGCGGCTTGCTGAAAACGCGCGAGTATCAGGGAATCCCATGTTCTTTGCCGGCGAAACATACCTGCGACGATTGCGCCAATATGGTCGCCTCCAACCACCAGGGGGATCGCCAGCCAGGATTTTAAACCGACTGTCTGCATGTACGCGCGCTCAGCAACTGCTTCTTCAGGTACATCCTCTATTGCCGACCAGTTGCAGATTTTCATTTCGGAGATCCGGCTTGCTAGCCACGGAAAGACGTCATTCGTTTTCCCCGTCGGTGCAACCGGAAGACCCGGTCTGCGCCACGAATGAGTAAAGGCTCGGCTTTTCTTGTCGACGTCGGTCTGGGTTATGAGGATGCTATCCAAATCCAGGCCCTCGGCAAGGCGAGCTAAACCGCTAATCACCGCGCCATCTATTTGGTCCGCGCGGAGGTTGATAAAAGCTGTCGATAAACCGGATATCAGCCTCTCGAATTCCAGCCCCGACTCCAACTCTCTGGAGCGCCTGATCTCGGAAATATCCCGAATGGCGCTCAACACCAGGGATCCACCTTCGCTTTCAAGCGGACTCAAACTAATCTCCACAGGGAACTCGTGGCCATCCCGATGTAGCCCATACAGCACCAAGCCTGCTCCCATGGGCCGAGGAGTGGGTGCCGAACTGTAACGGGAACGATGCGCGCAATGGTTGCTCCGAAAGCGTTCCGGAATCAGCTTCTCAACCGGCTCGCCAAGCAACTGCTCACGCGAATATCCAAACGTCTTGTCAGCCTGAGCGTTCACCTCAAGAATTCGGCCTTGCTGGTCCACTAATAGCATGGCGTCAGGCGCGGACTCGAACAAACGGGTCGCATCTAAATCACGCAGTGCGTCTTTTTCCTGGTCGCGTTGAGGCTTCCCCCCCAAGTGTCCCCCAGACGGTTCTATATCATACCTTCCCAAGTTCAACAATGATAGCCACCCTAGGCTGGATTCAATATCTACGATATTTCGTGGACATACGGAATTCCGGAGAGCCTACGACTGACTTCCCAAAACCTAACAGAATTATCTTCAGGGAGTTAGGCGATCTAGCGAATGGATA
>Ga0335078_10013009_pt1 | contig 12336 bp, 11 predicted proteins | sample Lox_Sample_32_FD_206711 | JGI IMG/M metagenome (GOLD analysis project Ga0335078, IMG submission 206711) | Soil microbial communities from Loxahatchee National Wildlife Refuge, Florida, United States - Lox_Sample_3.2 | ecosystem: Environmental > Terrestrial > Soil > Wetlands | place: USA... | reverse complement strand
CCCACCGCGCGGCCAGGAAGGCGCCGACCGACGTGCCGTTCAGCCGGCCAAGCAGGAACCGCAGTGCCGGGTTCGCGCCGGCCCTCGTTGCCACTGCAAGCCGGCCGGCGGCGGTCGGGTACAGCACCTTGATGTCGCGTGCGGTGATCGCCAGCAGCGCGGCGATGCCAAAGACGCAGGCGGGCAGCACGACGCCGTCGCGGCGGAACGCGAGCCTGCTGAGCTGCCCAGTGCCAGCGAAGCCGGTCATCACTGGCCTCCGGCCGCGAACCGCTCCGGCGCATAGTGACGGAGGAAGAGCTCCTCAAGAGTCGCTGGCCGGACGGTCAGCGACCGGATCCCGGCCTGGTGCAGGCGGCCGACCACCTCGTCCAGCGCGGCACGATCGGCCCGGCAGCGCACCACGGTTCCGGTGACAGCCAGCTCGTGCACGCCCGGCAGCCCGTCGAGCGCGGCCGGCCCGCTGAGCTCGGCCTCAACCAGCACCCTGGTCAGGTGCCGCAGGTCGCCGAGCGTGCCGGTCTCGACGGTCCTACCACGGCGGATGATCGTCACCCGATCCGACAGCGCCTCAGCCTCGGACAGGAAGTGACTGGAGAGCAAGATCGCGCGGCCGTCGCGCTGCTCTTCGACCACGCAGTCGCGGAAGGTGGCCTCCATCAGCGGATCCAGGCCCGCCGTCGGCTCGTCAAGCAGCAGCAGCTCGGCCTCGCTGGCCAGCGCCGCGATCAGCGCGACCTTCTGGCGGTTGCCTCGCGAATAGGTGCGCGCTCGCTTGGAGGGGTCGACGTCGAACCGCTCGGTCAGCGCCTTCCGGCGGCTGGCGTTAATGCCGCCGCGCAGCCGGCCGAGCAGATCGATGATCTCCCCGCCAGTCAGGGCCGGCCACAACGTCACATCGCCCGGAACGTAGGCGAGCCGCCGGTGCAGCTCGACCGCGTCGCGCCACGGATCGCCGCCGAGCAGCGTCACGTTGCCCGCGTCGGCCTTCAGCAGCCCCAGCAGGATACGGATCGTGGTGGTCTTGCCCGCGCCGTTCGGCCCCAGGAAGGCATGCACCTCACCGGCCCTCACCTCAAGATCCAGCCCATCGAGCGCGGCCACGCGGCCAAATCGCTTCGTCAACCCCACGGCGCGCAGCACGACGTCGCCGCCGGCCGTACCGGCCGCCGCCGGCCGGCTCGCGCTGGGGCCGGGCAGCCGCGATCCCGCCCCTCGCCAGCGGTCGGGCATGACTACCCACCCCCGGATGCCTGGCCGCCGGGCGAGCTCATCCGCGGTCTGGCCGGACGCGTGGCCTCATTCACTCCTCCGATGACTGCTGGCCGGCGGAAGGCTGCCGAGGGCCTTCCCCGGGCCTGGTGGCGAGGTGGAACGTCGCTGCCAGCTCGCGGGCGTGGTGGCCGACATCGAGTGCCGGATCCCGGGCGAGCTGCGATGGCACCGCGTTGATGGCAGCACGGATCGCCATGGCCATGACATGCGGGTCAAAGCCGGCCCGGAACTCCCCGGTGCCCTGGAAGTAGGCAAGCAGCTGCTCGAGCGCGGCCACGCCGGCGTCCCGGATCGAGAAGTCGTAGAGCGGGCTGCCGTCGGAGGCGCGGGCATTGAGCGCGATCTCGAAGATCGCGACCATGCCGTTGCGGTTCTCGCGCATGAAGGTCAGGTTGGACTCGATGTAGGCCCGCAGCTTGCCCGCGCCGGCAGGCTCGGCCTCGACCCGAGGCTCCATGTACGCGACGCCCCTGGCCACGACCTCGGTGACCAGTTCTCTGATGAGCTCGTCCTTGCCACCGAAGTGGTAGATGATCACGCCCTTGCTGGTGCCCGCGGTCTCGGCGATGCGGGCCAGCGAGGCCTGCCCGTACCCCAGCTCGGCGATGGTGTCGATCGCGGCCGCCACGATCTGCGCCCGGCGGGCGGTCTCGGTGAACGTCCGGCCCGTCCTGTGACCGATCGGACTGCCCTCTGACCGCATGGTCCAAAATTATTACGGCCGGTCAACAGGGTCAAGCCGCGGTCATCAGCGCCCTGGCGCAGGACGACCAGCTCGCCGCCGATTCGCGCGACATCAGCGGCGAGCTGGTAAACGGCGTGCCTTACCGGTAGGTGGCGAGCTCGCCGGTGCGGCGCACGTCGAGCGTCACGCAGTGGAACCCGCCGCCGAGCGTTCTGGAGTGGGTGAGCTGCGCGGGGATCACCTCCACTCGGTGGCGCTCAAGCACCCGGATGAGCTCCAGCTGCCGTTTGTCCACAATGGCCTTCCCGGGCGCGACCACCAGGAAGTTCATCCCGATCGACACCGACGACCTCGGATGGTGACCGACGAAGCCGATGTCCACCAGCTCCGGGCAGGCAATCCGGTCCCAGCCACGCAGGAACGCGGGCATGTTGTCGTCGTTGACCCGGGCCGGGTTCACCAGCATGAGCCCGGGCTGCAGCACCGTGATCGTCGAGTCGATATGTGCGTCCCGGTACAGGTTCTCGCACGGGTGCACGGTGTACTGCTCACCGAGCACCGACTGCAGCCAGCGCGCGCCGAGCATGTTGCCGCTGTCGGAGACCTGGTAGAGCAGATCCGTGCCGAACCTGAGCACGTTCGCCGCGTCGAAGGCCGGTTCCAGATTTCGCAGCCGCTGCCCCGCCGGCGCGGTTGGCTCGTACATGTCGTCGGTGAGCGCAGGCTTGGGCGCTGACAGCCATCGCGCGCCGCTCTCGAAGTACTCAAGGAACAGGTCCTTGTAGGCGAACCCTTCGAGGAACCGGGACCGCAGCACCATCGGCGTCTCGATGATCGAGTTGCCGATCGCGAGGAACCCGTCCCGCGGGCAGTAGTCGTAGAACCCGTCCGTGCTCCAGTCCGGGGTGGACACGATCGACTTGTGGTCGCGCCCGCCCGGCCGCCGCACGGTCACGCCGAGGCTAGTGAGCAGGTCCGCCAGCTCATCGAGTTCGGCCTCGGTCTGCTCGACCACGTGGCCGGGATACGGGCCGGACGAAATCTGCTGCGGATCGGTGATGTCCGGGTACTCCGTGGCGACCAGACTCCGATCCGCGACCGGCACCCGCGCGCCTGCCATGATCCCGACGATGACCTCCTCGAGCGGATCCCATTCGGTGTGCACGTTGACCAGGCTCATCGGACTGTCCTTCCTGCGCCGGACGCCGCAGGCGCGGCGTCAGTCAGTTGCTCGACCTTGAGCGCGGCGGCGAGGCCGCGGTCGAACCTGGCGATCAGCAGGTCCGCCTCGGCCGCCGTGAGGATCAGTGGCGGGGTCAGGAGGACGAAGCCGTTGGAGATCGAGACCAGCAGGCCCACGTCCCGCAGGCACCGCTTGACCTGCTGCATGGCCGGGCCGGGCAGCGGCTCGCCAGCGCCGTCGGCTAGCCCCACCGCGATCATCAGGCCGGGGCCGTGCACGCTGCGAATGGCCGACCGCCCTATCCGGTCAGCGAACGCGGACGTGAGCTGCGCTCCCCGGCTGGCGACGTTTGCCAGGATGCTGCCGTCGGCGAACTCGTCGAGCACCGCTGACGCCGCAGCGACAGCGAGCGGAAGGCCGTCGGCGGTGGACCCGTGCGGGAAGACGCCCGCCGGTAGCCTGAGCGTCCGCTCGAGCACGTCGTCGGTCACCGCGATCGCCGACAGCGCCGCGTAGCCGGAGGTCAGGGCCTTGCTCAGGAGCAGCATGTCGGGTGCCAGGCCGAGCTGGCCGGTGACCGTCAGGCTGCCGGTGCGGCCAAAGCCGGTGCTGACCTCGTCCAGGATGAAGTGGATGTCCGCCGCATGGCAGAGGTCCTGCACCTCGTGCAGGTAGCCGGGCGCGAGCTGCTGCACGTCCGTGCCGAGGATTGGTTCCATGATCACTGCCGACAGCCGGCCGGCGCCGATGCTGGCGACCGTCGACCGGAGGGCGGCGATGTCGCCGGCCGGAACGTGGTGCACGCCCGGGCACAGCGGGGCCAGCGCCTCGTGCAGCGGCCGTTCGCCCGTCAGGGTGCTAGCCAGGCCGGCGATGCCGTGGTAGCCGTCCCATAGCGCGAGCACCTCGGAGCGCTCCGGATGTCCCTCCCCGATCCTGATGAACCGTGACAGCAGGACCGCTCCCTCGGCCGCCTGCGCGCCGGTCGTGCAGAGCCGCACGTGCCGCAGGTTCGCCGGCAGCACGCTGACCAGGCGGCTGGCGTAGTCGAGCGCGATCTTCGTGGGCTGGTCATGCCGGATGATCTGGGCGGCCGTCAGCTCGTGGAGCTGCCGGGTGATGGCCGCCCTGATCCGCTCGTTGCTGTAGCCGAGCGCGGTGCTCCACAGCGCGCAGCGCGCATCCAGGTACTCTCGTCCCGAGACGTCGCGAACGAAGCAGCCGTTACCTGACACGAGCGCCCGGTCCGCCCATGCGCCGTCGTCCTGCGCCGTCAGGGAGCTGAACCAGAGCGCTGGACGTCCGCAGGCACTGTCGGTGAACTCCTGCCCTGTCATGGATGGGCCTCCTTCTGGGCTTGCTGGCCGGAGTGGTAAGAAAGCGGGCGGCCGCGGGGGCCGTAGCCGTGAGCTTGCAGGACGTCGGCCACCTGCGCCTCGGCCTCGATTAGCTGATCGAACGTCATCTTGATCAACGTCGGCCGCCCGCGGCCACGGGCCGCCGACGCGGTCGCGAAGTGCAGCGCCATGGGCAGGTCATGCCAGAGGTCGTGGGCCCGGCTCACCAGCTCCTGGTCAGGCGAGCCCGGCAGGAACTGGCGCAGATGCGCGTACCGGAACGCGTGATGCCGCGCGCTGGCCCAGATGTCGTCGAAGAATCGCTCCCCGGCCAGGACCTGGTGGTCAGGCCCCGCGGCCCAGAGGTCACGCAGGAACCGCAGGGCCTGCGCGGGCTCGGTGAGCCATCCGGGCGGCAGCGCCGCGGTCCGATGCGGCAGCGCGGTCGGTTCGGGCGCCGCGGCATGGCCGAGCCACTGATAATGATCATCAGGCGGCAGCGGCACGGGCAATCCGAACACGTATTCCTTGCGGAGCCGCAGCTCGGGGCGTAAGGGCGACGGCGGGGTCATCGCTTCGGTCAGCTCAGCGGTGCTGAGCCACCCCGTGAATGGCTCCTGGCTTCCGCTGGGCAACAGCGCCTGGAATGGGTCCTCGACGTGCCATCGCTGCCCGTGGCGCTCGCGCACCAGCAGGAAATGCGGAGCGCTGGCCTGGCCGTCCGCCGGCGACCAGGCCATCGAGCCCGTGTAGGTGACCGCCAGCACCCCGGGGCCAGTCCTCAGCTCCGCATCCAGGCCGACGGGCACGGCGGCCGGGTCGGCCGCGCCGCGGTAGCCGAGCCGGGAGCCGTCAGGCAGCTCGTTGAGCGCGAGCCAATGATGGGAGAACGCGATGAGCCCGCCGGGCAATCCCGGGCGCACCGCCAGTCGCACGGAACGAGCAACGTGGGCCAGCGGGTCAGGGCACCAGCCCTCGAGGTAGCGCGCCAGCGCCGCCGTGTAGCAGCTCAGCTGCCCGGGCTCGATCACGGCGATGACCCGTTCGCCACCTGCGCGGCGGAGGCGATGAGCTCCGCGAGATCGCCCACGGTATGAATCTGCCTGCCGGTAAACAGGTCGTCGGGCAGCAGCACGCCGAGCGCATCTTCCAGCCGGATGAGCATTCCCAGCAGCCCGAGTGACGTCATTCGCAGCAGGCCGCCATTGAGCGGCTCTTGCGGCGCCACGGTTTCCGGGTCGATCGACAGCCGGGATTCCCTGACCACCATCTTCCGGACCGCTGCCAGCACCGCGTCCGGGGTCGGCCTAGCCGCGTTCAGCACGGCTGTACTTCCCTTCATCGCGCGCGCCGGCCGCCTCGTCACCGAACCTGACGGCGCCATGCCCGTCGACCCGCCACCCGTAGGTCATCAGCGCCCCCGCCGTCACCGGCCCCCGCGCGTGCAGGCGGCCGGTGCTGATCACGATCTCGGTGCCAAGGCCGAGGGTGGGCCCGTCGTGCAGCCGGACGGAGCCGTTCACGATCACCGCCGCCGAGTCCACCTTGCGGCAGAACTCCTCGGCGACCTGCTCGTCCTGCGTGACGATCGCGTCGGTGTGCCCGGTCCCGTACCTGACCACATGCGTGATGGCCGCGTCCGGCCCGGCCACGCTGGCCACCGCGAGCGTGGGGCTCAGGAACTCGCGGCCCAGGTCTGCCTCGGTCAGCGGCTCCACGGTCAGCCGTTCGGTGAGCGCGGCTGGCAGGCGTTCGAGCAGGTCGGCGCCGACCCGCAGGACCAGGGACTCCAGGCCGGGGTCAGCGGCGCGAGCGGCCAGCAGTTCCAGGAAGTCACCGGCGATCGCGCTGTCGAGCAGGACCATCTCCAGCGCCGTGCAGCCGTCCGGCTCGGGCAGCTTGCCGTCGAGCAGCAGGCGCACCGCCAGCGGCAAGTCGGCGGCGGCGTGAACGTACATGTGGTTGACTCCGTCCCCGCCGACAATCATCGGGATGCGCGACAGGGAACGGCAGGCGTCCAGCAGGCTCGGGCTGCCGCGGGGGATGAGCACGTCGATGGCGTCGTCGCGGAGCAGCAGTTCGCGCAGCGCGGTCCGGTCCAGGTCGGGGAGAACCTGCACCAGGCCAGGCGGCAGGCCGGCCCTGGCGAGCGCCTCGGCGATCACGTCGGCGAGCGCGGCGTTGGTGCGGGCGATCTCGGCGCCGCCGCGCAGCAGTACCGCGTTGCCGACGCAGGCAGGCAGCATGGCGCCGTCGATGGTGACCGTCGGCCGCGCCTCGTAGATCATCAGCAGGACGCCGAGCGGCCTGGCCACGCGCCGGGCCACGGTGCCGCCCGCGCCGCGATAGGTCGGCTCGCGGTGCCGGGCCAGCTCCGCAAGCTCCGCGACCACTCGCTCGGCCAGCAGCGCCGTCCCGTCCCGGTGCGCCTCGGTCAGGCACATCCGGTGCAGCCACGACTCTGGCAGGCCGCGCTCTCGCCCCGCCGCCAGGTCCTGCGCGTTCGCCGCCGCGACCTGCGGCCAGCGGCTCGTCATGACGGCGGCCAGCGACCGGGCGAAGGCCGGGTATGCGGGATCACCGATGACCGGAGCCAGCGACAGGGCGGCACGCGCGGTCCTAAGGCAGTGAACGCTCACGATCTCTCCGCATCTGCCCTTCCGCAGGGATGCCCAGCCTGGAGATATCCGGCCACCGACGTCAGCCTGCTGTCCAGCAGATCGCCCCGGGCCGGCCGCTGCCAAGCGGCTGGCAGGTTGCTGCCTGCGCGCCGATGGCAGCAAGCGGCCTCCCCGTTGCCGCGCCGGCCACGACTGACGTACGGTCGCAACCGACCAATGGGGACAATTAACCCCCGGAGAGGTGACCACTGGTGCCCAGTGTGCCGCCGCACGGCGTCCACGCCGCGTGCTCCCGGTTCCTGCCGATGGTGGACGGGGCTTACCTGGATTGCGTCTGCGATGACCTGGCGCTGTTGCTCGCCGCGCGGCACGTGACCAACCTCCGGGCGGTGTTCGGCCAGGACTGGCGGTTCGGCATCGTCGAGGAGGGCACGGCGCTGCCCCGCCTGGACCTGCCGCCTGCCGACGCCGACGAGCTGATCGCCCAGCGCACCGGCTGGCGGCCACGCTGGCGGCAAGCCTGCTCGCCCGAGCGGGACGCGGCGGACTGGTGCGCCGAGCTGAGCGCTGGCAATCCGGTGCTCGTCGTGGGCGATGCCTATCACCTGCCGTGGCTGCCGTACGCGGGCCACGAGCACATGGTGCATGGCTTCGTGGTCGACGGGCTGTCCTGGGACGACGGCGCCTTGACCGTGCACGTCACCGACCCCTACGACAACATGACCCAGTGGGGCCCGGCCCAGCCCGTGACCGTCCGCCAGGAGCTCAGCTCGCTGGGCCCGGGACTCGCGGGCGGCCGCTGGGCCGTCCTGGTCGCGGCCGGCCAGGCCTGGCAAGCCGATCCGGGGGAACAGGTGGCGGCGAACGCTGCCGGCATCATCTCGGCGGCGGAAGACGGCACCTACCAGCGCTTCATCGACGCGCATGACAGGCCCGGCGTCGAAGCGGCGCGCAGCCTTTCCCTCGCGACCTGGTTGCTGGCCCGCAATCGCGCCCTGCACGCCCGCTGGCTGGCCACGCTCCCCGACTGGCAGCTTCCCGGCTCGCTCGCCGTGCGCTTCGAATCCGAGATCAGCGAAGGCTGGCGCCGCGCCAGGGAGATGTGCTACATCGCGCTGCGCCGGGTGCTCGACGGCCGCGCCGCCCCGCCGGCCGCGATCCGATCGGTCCGGCAGGTCGCTGCCGCGGAGCGGAGCCTCGCCGAGTCGATGCTCCCCGGCGCGGAACGCCGCCCAGTCTCCAAGAAACCCGCGGATGCCTACCAGTGACGCCATACTCCGGGCGGCGGGCCGCAGGCCGCACGCCATCGCCCTGACCGGGGCTGGCCAGCGGCAGGTCAGCTACCGCGAGCTGGCCAGGGGCATGACCGGCCTGGCCAGCGAGCTGGCCGGGGCTACCAGCCCGGGGGCACGGATCGGCATCGTCAGCCGGAAGTCACCTGAGACCGTCATCGGGATGCTCGCCTGCCTGCACGCCGGCCGGTGCTTCGTGATGATCGACCCGGCGCTGCCGCCACCGCGCCGCGACTTCATCCTCACCCAGTCGGCCTGCGCGGTCGTGCTCTGCGACTCCTCGGCCGCCGGCCTGAGCTGGCCGGTGCCGGCCCTTGACCTGCCGGGCCAGCTGCAGCGCGTCGCCGGCCAGGACCACGAGCCTGCCGCGGGCCCGCAGCGGGTGGCGCGCCCCGATGACGAGGCCTACGTGCTCTACACTTCCGGCTCGACGGGCCAGCCCAAGGGCGTGGTGATCACCCGTCGCAACATGCGGGCGTTCTTGCGGTGGGCGTCGGCGAAGTTCCCCCTGCGCAGCGACGACCAGGTGGCCGTGCACGCGCCGCTGCACTTCGACCTGCCGGTGTATGACCTGTACGTGGGGCTGGCGGCCGGCGCGACGCTGCACCTGGTGCCCGAGCGCACGGCCCTCTTCCCGCAAGGGCTCTTCCGGCTACTCGCCGAGGGCGCGATCACCCACCTGTATGCCGTGCCATCGGCGCTTGGCGCCCTGGCCGACCGCTCCACGCTCAGGCAGCACGGCCTGCCGGCGCTGCGCCAGATCCTGTACGCGGGCGAGGAGTTCCGGCCCCGGCCCCTGGCCGCGCTGATGGCCGCGCTGCCCCAGGCCAGGGTCAGCAACCTGTACGGCCCGATCGAGACCAACGTGGTGACGTCCTGGACGTTGCGGCGGCCCCCTGACGACGGCGAGCGCGTCCCGCTCGGCCACCCGATCAGCGGCGTGACGCTCGCCCTGCAAGCCGACAACGGCGAGGCTTCGGAACGCGCGGCGATGGAAGGGGAGGTGCTGATCGCGGGGGCGTGCGTCACCCCGGGCTACCTGGCCCGCCCGGACCTGACCCGGCAGAGCACGATCACGCTTGCCACCGAGGGCGGGGCCCGGCGCTTCTACCGCACCGGTGACTTCGCCGTCCGCGATGACCGCGGGGTGCTGCACTTGCTCGGCCGGCGCGACGGGCTGGTGAAGACGCGCGGCTACCGGGTGGAGCTCGGCGAGATCGAGGCGGCGATCGGCTGGCATCCGGCGGTGAGCGAGGTCGCCATCGTGGCCGAGCCGGATCCAGAGCTGACCAACCGGCTGCACGCGCTCGTCGTCCCCGCCGATTCCCGCCGACCGAGCGCCGGCCTGGCCGAGGCGGTGATCGCGCACTGCCGTCAGCGCCTTCCCGGCTACATGGTGCCCGGCCGGGTGCACGTTCTCGCCGCGTTGCCGCGCACGAGCACCGGCAAGGTCGCCCGCCAGCAGCTGCCTGACCTGATCGCCGGCCTGGCGGGGGACCCGTCGTGAGCGGCGAGTCGGCCACGATGATCGAGGACCGGGTCCTCCGCGCCGTGGCGGCGGCGCTCGGCGTCCCGCCCGATGCGATCGTCGCCGCGCCCACGCTCTTTGACCTGCCCGGATTCGACTCGCTGGCGGTCGTGACCATCCTGTCCCGCCTGGAGGACGAGTTCGGCGCCGAGGTGCCGCCGGACGCGATCGTGCCCGAGGCGTTCGAGTCGCTGGGCGCCCTGACCGAGTTGTTCCGTGCCACCAGGGGGCAGGCATGATCCCCACGCTCCTTCATGATCTGCTGGACCATCGCGGCCTGGCCGATGCGCAGGCGCCTGCCCTGACGCACGGGGACCGGACGTGGACCTACGGCGAGCTAGCCCGCTGGTCTGCCGCCATCGCCGGGTGGCTCCGCGAGCAGGGCGTCGGCCGGGGCGACCGGGTCGTGATCCTCGGGCACAACAACTGCGAGGCCGTCCCGCTCATCTTCGCCGCCTCGCGGCTCGGCGCGGTGTTCGTGCCGGTCAGCGACCAGCTCCCGGCCCGGCAGCTTGAGCACATCGTCACCGACAGCGGAGCCCGGCTGGTCGTGGCCACGTCCGCGGGCGCCAGCGCCGCCGGGCGGCTGGCCGACGCTTCGGTGCGGGACGTGGCCGAGCTGCCCGCGCTCCCCGGCCCGGCCTGGCCCGGCCCGGCCACGCCCGGCGCGGCGCCGTGCCTGTCCATCGACCCGGCCTGCCTGATCTACACCTCGGGCAGCACCGCGATGCCCAAGGCCGTCGTGAGCCCGCACCGGCAGGTGCTGTTCGCCGTCCGGGCCATCTCGAGCCAGCTCGGGTACCGCGACGACGACGTGGTGCTCTGCTGCCTGCCGCTCTCCTTCGACTACGGCCTGTACCAGGTCTTCCTCAGCTGCGCGGCCGGCGCGCGGCTGGTGCTCGGCGACGACTTCGACGCCGGCCCGGCGTTGCTGCGGCGGCTGGTGCACGAGGACGTCTCGGTGCTGCCGCTCGTCCCCAGCCTCGCCGTGCTGCTGTGCCGCCTCGCGGGCCGCGGCGGCCAGCTTCCCTCGCGGCTGCGGATGGTCACCAATACCGGCGCCGACCTCAGCCCGGCGATGTGCCAGCAGCTCCGGGCGGCGATCGGCGACCTCGCCGTGGTCCCCATGTTCGGGCTGACCGAGTGCAAGCGGGTCTCGATCGGCGAGCCGAACCTCGACCTCTCCCGGCCCGGGTCGGTCGGCCGGGCGCTGCCGGACACCGAGGTCCTTGTCGTCGGCGAGGACGGCAAGCCGGCGCCGCCGGGAACCGTGGGCGAGCTGCTCGTGCGCGGCCCCCACGTCATGGCCGGCTACTGGAACGCCCCGGAGCTGACCGCCGCCCGGTTCCGCCGGGACAGCCTCGGCCAGCCGGTGCTGCACACGGGCGACCTGTGCCGCCTCGATGCGGACGGGTACCTCTACTTCGCCGGCCGCGGCGACGACATCTACAAGCAGCGCGGCGTCCGGGTCAGCGCCACCGAGGTGGAGGCGGCGGCGCTGGAGATCCCCGGAGTGGAGCTTGCCGCGGCGCTGCCGCCGAACGGCTCGTTCGGGTCGCGCCTGACGGTCACCGGCGACCTGACGCCGCACCGGCTGCTGGCCGAGCTGCGAGCCAGGCTCGGGGAGCAGAAGCTGCCAGACGAGTGCCGGGTCATGACCGCCCTGCCGCTGGCCATCAACGGCAAGATCAACCGCCGGGCGCTGGACGAGCAGTGGGCGCAGGCCGCCGCCCGCTCCCCAGGCCTGGTGCGCGAGGGCGAGCCGGCCGGAGTCGGGCCATGATCGCCGAAGAGGTCGCCGCGCGGTTCGGGACGCCTGTTTACCTCTATGACCTGCAGGCCGTGCGGGACGCGCACGCCGACCTGCGAGCCGCCGTGCCCGCGCACGCCGACATCTACTACTCGCTCAAGGCCAACCCGCACCCCGAGGTCGCCGCCGAGCTCGCCAGGCTCGGCTGTCACGCCGAGGTGTCGTCGCAGGGCGAGGTCGACACGGCGATCGGCGCCGGGTTCACGCCCGCCCGCATGCTGCTGACCGGGCCGGGGAAGACCGCGGACACCATCGCGCACGCCCTGCGCCAAGGCCTGCGCGCGTTCTCGGCGGACTCTCCTGGTGACCTCGCCAGGATCGGCGAGCTGGCGGCGGCTCACGGCACGGTCGCCCGCTGCCTGCTACGAGTGAACGCGGACGTCCCGGTGCCCGGGCTAGGCCTGGCCATGACGGGCACCGCCTCGCAATTCGGCGCAGACGCCTCCTGGGTGACCAGGCGGCCGGAGTCGTTCCGGGGAGCCGGGGCCGCCCGGGTGACCGGCCTGCACCTTTACATGGGGACCAACATCGAGGACGAGGAGACCCTGCTGGCACAGTTCCGGGTGGCCACCGGCATCGCCGCCCGCCTGTCCGCGCTGTTCGGC
>Ga0335078_10013007_pt1 | contig 12337 bp, 15 predicted proteins | sample Lox_Sample_32_FD_206711 | JGI IMG/M metagenome (GOLD analysis project Ga0335078, IMG submission 206711) | Soil microbial communities from Loxahatchee National Wildlife Refuge, Florida, United States - Lox_Sample_3.2 | ecosystem: Environmental > Terrestrial > Soil > Wetlands | place: USA... | reverse complement strand
TGACATCTGCAGCAGTGTGAGCCGCCACCAGTTCGTGCTATTAACCTGGGGCGGTGTTTTCATTCGGCTCGGCTCGCAACCACAGATTAGCTTCCTGCTGGCATACTAGTCTATCGGCGAGGAGCGTTCTGGTCGCAAAACGGGGTTATCGAAAATCGTCTGGCCGCACAGTGCGCCAGCCCGCAACTCCCTCTGCCCCCTCCGCGCGACAACCTCATGGAACACCGCACGCTCACAAACCCCACGAATCCTCCTCAGCATTTTTTCTTCGCGCCTCCGCGTCTCTGCGGTGAACCACATCCGTTCCGCGATATCATGAGCTTTAAGCATGGCGTTGATCGCCGTTTCGGGCCATCCGGGGTGCCGCTTCGAAGAAGTCGCGCGGCTGACTTCGCAGCGGCTGGGGTTCGAGCTGTTGACTCAATCGCGCATCCGCGTGCTCACCGAAGAGGAATTCGGCGTCGGCGCGCAGATTCCCGATAAAGCCTACCCCAATCTGGTCACCTCCATCCTGGCGCGGCTCGCCACGGAACATCACCTGGTCTACTGCGCGGTCGGAGGCGAGCTGCAATCGCGGCATTTCCCCGGCGCTCTCCGCATCCACGTGGTGGCGCCGGAGAACGTGCGCGTCGGCAACCTGATGCTCGATCACCGACTGGAGCGGCCGGCGGCGCGTCAACTGCTGCTGGAAATGGAGGCTGCGGAGCGCTCGGCGCGCAAGGCAAAGTTTGGCAAGACCAAGGCCACCGCCGACCTCTTCGACCTGGTTTTGAACGCTGAATCGCTGAGTACCGAACAGATGGCCGACTTGATTGCCGCCACCGTTCACGCCGTGGGCCTTCAGGAGAAGGGGTACCTTTCCGCGGCGGCCGAGGCGCAGCTTCAGTTTCAGATGCGCCTCGGCCTCGCGCGCCATGGGATCGTGCCGCCCGACAAGATCACGTTGCGGAAGAAGGTCTTCGCCAACAGCAGCGAAGAGATGTTCGCGAACCTGCTCGATTTTTACCGCATTGCGTGGGAGTATGAGCCGCGGAGCTTTCCCGTGCAATACGATCGCGACGGCCACGTCCACGAAGCCTTCACGCCCGATTTCTACCTTCCCGAGTTCGACCTCTACGTGGAATTGACTACCATGAAGCAGTCCCTGGTCACCAAGAAGAACCGCAAAGTGCGCCTGCTGCGGGAACTGTATCCGCACCTGAACATCCAGATTTTCTACCAGAAGGATTTTGAGAACCTGGTGTTCAAATACGGTCTGGCGGCGCGGCCTGTGCAGGTATGAGCACGGTTCCCATCCCCGGGGTGGAGCGAGTATTGTTCACGGAAGAGCAGATCGAGACCCGTATCCGTGAAGTGGGGGCCGAGATTTCGCGGAACTACGAAGGCCGGCCGATCAAGCTGGTGGGCGTGCTGAAGGGCTCGATCTTCTTTCTTACCGCGCTGGCTCGCCACATCGAAGTTCCGCTCAAGATCGACTTCCTGGGGATATCGAGTTTCTCCAATAAGACCGGCGCCCCGGGCGTGGTGCGCATCGCCAAGGACCTGGATGACGGCATTGAAGGCGAAGATGTGCTGCTGGTGGAGGATATTGTCGATACCGGCTTCACGCTCCGCTACCTGCTGCAGACACTCGCCGGCCGCGCCCCCAACTCGCTCTCGGTGTGCACGTTTCTGGATCGCACTTCGCGCCGCATCGTGCAGGTTCCGGTGGACTACCGCTGCTTCGAGATCCCCGACCGCTTTGTGGTGGGCTTCGGTCTGGACTACAACCAGCTTTATCGTAATCTGACGTACGTTGCGGTCATGAAACCGGAGAAGGGGCCGTAGGACTTGCCCTCCCGCCTCCGAAAACCTGACACAGGCAAGAATGCCTGTGCTACGTACCGGAGAAAGCACCTTAGACTTATCCAAAGATTCATCGTTTCGTCATTGTGATCCGCAGTGCCAGGGGCTAAGATTAAAGAGGATTAAGCAAATAGGAGCGCCGCGTATGCGATCCCGGATTCTGTGTATCTCCGGGCATCCGGAAGATGCCCGCAAACTTTCCGAAATGCTGCACGCGCTTCCCTTGGTTCTGGACCACGTGGGATCCTTGCGGCAGGCCCGCACCCAGCTTCAAGCGCATGAGTACGATGCAGTTCTGACCGAAGCCGCGCTTTCCGATGGCAAATGGCTTGACGTGTTGCACCTGGTCCGTGAACACCCGCGTGAGATCGCGGTAATCGTTACAGACCCCCACGCAGACACCCGTCTGTGGGCGGAGGTGCTCAACATGGGCGCCTTCGATTTGCTCGCGCAGCCGTATCATGAGCCCGAAGTCAGACGCATTTTGTACAACGCCTGTTCACGGTTCGAGTATTCCGTGGCCGCCGTATAATGGTTTCTCCGAAAGGGGAAATCTTGTCCACCGCTACCGCAACTTTCGTCAGCCAGAACCGCGCCCGCCTGCTCGAAGAGCTGAAAGAGTTCGTGCGCATACCGAGCGTGAGCACGCTTCCGGAACACCGGCCGGACATCGACCGGGCAGCCGCGTTCGTGGCACAGAGCCTGGGCAAGGCAGGACTGGAACACGTCGAGATCATTCCTACGGACAAGCATCCGCTGATTTATGCGGACTGGATGCATGCAGCCGGCAAGCCCACGGTGCTCTGCTATGGACACTACGACGTGCAGCCGGCCGACCCGATCGAGCTGTGGACCAGCCCGCCCTTTGAGCCTTCCGAGCGTGACGGCAACCTCTACGCCCGCGGCACTGCCGATGACAAAGGCCAGATGTACATGCACATTAAGGCCGTGGAGGCGTTGCAGGCGGTCAATGGCACGCTGCCGCTGAATCTGAAGTTCCTGATCGAGGGCGAGGAAGAAGTCGGCGGGGCTTCCATTGCCAAGTATGTGGCCGAGCACTCGGACAAGTTGCGCGCCGATGTGGCGCTGGTCTCCGACACGGCGATGTACGCCGAAGGAACGCCGACGCTGTGCGTGGGCCTGCGCGGTTTGATCTATGCGGAAGTCGAGGCCGCCGGGCCGATGCGCGATCTCCACTCCGGCCTCTATGGCGGCGCGGCGCCCAATGCGGTCTACGGCCTGATCGAGTTGCTGGCCAAAGCCAAGGACGCCAAAGGAGTTCTCCAGATTCCGGGCATCTACGACGCGGTGGAAGAGCCCGCGCCCGCCGAGCTCAAAAGCTGGCATAGCCTGCCGTTTCGCGAGGCGGATTTCTTGGAGAAGGAAGTGGGGGCGACGGAACTCACTGGAGAGGAGGGGCGTTCCGTGTTGGAGAGGATCTGGTCGCGGCCTACGTTTGAAGTCCACGGCATCGCAGGTGGTTTTACGAGCGCCGGGGCGAAGACCGTGATTCCCGCGACGGCCACGGCGAAAGTGAGTTTTCGCTTGGTTCCACGGCAGGATCCCGATCGGGTGGTGCGGGCGTTTGAGGATTGGGTGGGGAAGAACACGCCGAGAGGCATCCGGACGAAAGTGCGCATCCTCAGCGCGTCGCCGGGGCTGGTGGTAAATCCGGAGCATCCCGCGATTCGCGTAGCGGCACAGGCATTCAGCGATGTATTCGGGAAACCTACGGTGTTCATCCGCTCGGGCGGCTCGATTCCGGTGGTCGGCGACTTCGCCACGCATTTAGGCATTCCCACGGTGTTGATGGGTTTCGGTCTGCCCGATGATGGCCTGCACTCGCCCAACGAGAAATACAAAGTGGAGAACTACTACAAAGGGATCATGACAATTGCCCAGTTCTTCGAGCAATATGGGAAGTGACTACCAGCGGCGTTTGAGAGTGACCAGAAAAATCGCGAAGAGGGTAATCGCAGTAGCGAATGTGCCAGCCACCATATAGTCGAATGGCCGGCGATCTCCGGGGATAACCCACAACAGTATACCGATGAGAGCGGTAAATATCAGAATGAGGCTGGCGATCAGGATGACTGGGGGCTTGATCTCCAGGGTCACGAACCAATTGTAGATCGAGGCGGTACCGGTACGCCTGGTAAATTAGTGGATAAGTGTGTACGAGGGTTCCATAACCAGAGTTAGCGTGGCGGGGGTCCTGATGTTGCTTCTGGTCTCCTGCCAAAGCAGTCCCGAGCGGCTGCCACCCATCGGCGAAGCTTTTGTGGGTCCGGCGGTACTCAAGATTCGCAGCGACATCCCCTTGCAGTCTCCGGTGGCGGCCACCGTCAAGCACGGCGAGCGCCTGGAAATCGTGCAGCGCCGCCGGCGCTTCTTTCGCGTGCGCACCGCTTCCGGAGCGGAGGGTTGGACCGATGAGCGGCAATTGCTGGCCGCCGAAGATATGCAGCGCTTGAAGGATCTGGCGCAGCGGGCCGCCAAGATGCCGGCGCAGGGCCAAGCCACCGCGTTCGGCAGTCTCAACGTGCACACCCAGCCGGCGCGCCAGTCGCCCAGCTTTTTGCAGGTGAAAGAAGGCGAGAAGGTAGATGTGTTGGAGCATGTGACCTCGCCGCGGGTCGATCTGCCACGAAAGCCATTGCTCCCACCGCCCCCGCCCAAGAAGGCCGCCGAAAAGAAACCGGCGAAAGAAGTCAAATATCCTCCGCTGGCGCCTATTCCCAAGCCGCCGGGACCTCCCTCGGATTGGCTCGAACTATCGAAGAGCGAACCCGATGAGGAACTGCCGGAAGAAGTGCCTGCCAAGGACGAGAAGCCCCAGAAGATCGACAAGCCGGTAGCTTCGGACGACTGGAGCCTCGTTCGCGATAGCAGCGGGCAATCTGGTTGGGTGCTGACCCGGCGCCTCTCGATGGCCATTCCCGACGACGTTGCTCAATACGCGGAAGGGCGGAGAATCGTGTCGTATTTCTCGCTCGGCGAAGTGGCGGACGGAGACCAGAAGAAACACAACTGGCTTTGGACGACGATTGCGGATGGTGTGCACCCATACGATTTCGACAGCTTCCGCGTGTTTATCTGGAGCCTGCGGCGGCACCGTTACGAGACAGCCTATATCGAGCGGAACATCCACGGCTTCGCGCCCGTGGTCATCCAAGATGTGGAACTGGCGGCGCCGCGCGGGAAGGATGCGGCGGCGGCAGCCAAGTATCCGGGGTTCTCGATCTGCCTGGAAAAAAAGGATGGCCTTCGCTATCGGCGCTCTTATGCTTTCTTGACCAACATCGTGCGTTCCGCCGGGGAGCAATCGTGCGAAGCGCCGCCGCAGGAGACCGTGGTGGCTCAGGCCCCTCTGCCGGCCGGTGGGCAGGAACAGCCGCAAAAAGAAAGCCTTGGCAAACGGCTTCGCAACCGCTGGCACGCACTCACACGACGCTGGTTTGGGCGGTAAAAATGGGTGCCCGCATCACGTTGCAGCGATGCAACAAGTGTGCCTACAATGGGTGAAAGTAGGACGAGTTGATCCAACTAAAAACCGTTCCGCTTTGAAGCGACGGCCAATCATTATCTCTGCAAAAAGGATGGCGTCCCGTGGAAGCTGTCAATCGCAAACTTATTCGTCCGTCTCTGAACGAGATTAAGGAACAGATTACGCCTCCGCGGCGCGGGCCCCAGCAGAAGAAGCCTGTTCCGCCGGATCAGACGAACGCTGAGAATTTTTACTACGTTAAGCAGATGCAGGCAAAAACGCCGATGGTGTTCGTCTTGCGGGACGGCGAAACGCTCCATGGCACCATCGAGTGGTATGACAAGTGCTGCCTCAAAGTGAATCGCGACGGCGAACCGAACATTCTGCTCTACAAGCCCAGCATCAAATACATGTATAAAGAGGCTTAGCCGGCCGTCTCGCCGCGTGGGCGGTTGCTGTGCGCCAGGCGATACGCCCGGCGATCCCCCGCCTCGCGATAGCGGCGTTGTTCCTCTTCCGTTTCGGGTATTACCGGCACAACCGGAGTGGGCCTTCCGTTCTTGTCCAGCGCCACGAAAGTCAGATACGCGGAACAAGTGTGCGTCCGCCGCCCCGTCAGCAGATTCTCAGTGGTCACTTTGACACCGATCTCCATGGACGTCCGAAAAACCCGATTCACAGAGGACCGCAGCACGATCAATTCGCCGACGTGGACGGGTTGATGGAACTGAAGACTATCCACGGAAAGGGTAACCATGGGTAGGCGGGCGTGGCGTATTGCAGCCAGCGCAGCGGCCAGGTCCACCAGGTGCATCACCTTGCCGCCGAGGACGTTGCCCAAAGGGTTTACGTCAGTGGGAAGCGCCAACTCGGAATATTCCGAGACTGATTCCCGTACCGGTTTGCCGTGAGTCATGGGTTTGAGATGCCGCTCAGCGCACCAAAGCTCCCGTTCTGCGCCGCAGGTAGCTTTGCACGTAGGCCTCGGCCTGGCGCGCGAAGGTTTCATCGGAGGGCGGCTGAAGCAGCCGGTTGGCGGCGAGCGAATATTGCAAAGGGCCGTGCGCGAACGGATGATGATCGCGCTCCATGACGTAGTAGAGTCCGATGGAGGCGCCATCGTCGCTAGAGATCGTGAAGCGGACGGCATCGGGGCCGGTATCGTCTTGGGGAAAGCGGTCGCAGCGTCCGCGCGCGTATCCGAAAGAGCATAGGGGACGGAGTTGCGCTTCCTCCGGCTGCCACGGCAGGCCTGGAGCCGCGCGACACACACCCGACCACGCATCCCCGAGCGGCAGAATGGCGGACTGCGGGCCAAGATCTCCCGCGTGCCGCTCCACGGGGTAGAAATAGGGGCAGGCCATTTCGGAGGTATAGTAGCACAAGCATGGCGACGACTCGGCTGGAAGTGCTCAAGAGCATGGTGGCGCAGAATCCGCGCGACAGTTTTTCGCGATACGGTCTGGCTATGGAATACCGCAATCGAGGAGACCTGGACGCAGCCATGGGCGAGTTCCAGGCTTTGATGGCAGCCGATCCGGACTACGTGCCCGCGTATTTCCACAGCGGGCAGACGCTGGAGAAACTCGGCCGGGTAGAGGAGGCGCGCGAGATCTATCAACGGGGAGTGGAAGCGGCCGCGCGCAAGGGCGATCATCACGGCGGTAGCGAGATGCAGGCCGCGCTCGACATGCTCGGCTAGCCGAGGAACCGTGTAGAATAGAGAGGTTCGGGCCGTGGCGCAGCCTGGCTAGCGCGCTTGCTTGGGGTGCAAGAGGTCCCGAGTTCAAATCTCGGCGGCCCGACCAGCCTTTTCAATCAGAACAACTAGGACAGCGCAACCGCTGGTTCGTTGTGACGCTGATTGTGACGTAACGCTAGTTGACCGCACCCGCCGCGGGTTGCTTCCTCGTCCGGCAGAGGTTTCATTAGCCCGCCTTCGAGGCCCTCTAGCGCCTGCCTCTCAGCTCCCATTCGCACGTGCGAGTAGTGCTCTAGCATTTGGCGGGACATATGGCTGTGTCGGATGCCGTCGTTGACCGGCCCGGTCCCTATGTACCGTTTACAACCGAGGCCATCCATTCCAAGTACGCGGGAGTTAATTTGGTGTAGATATCGATGCCGTTCCCGCACTGGGTCTCTAGGCTTTCGGACAGGTAGTCGGTGACAAATCCCAAAACGATCGGCATGTCGGCAACCTCGATGAACAGCGGGCCGGTATCGCCGTAACAGACCCCTTCAAAGACAGAGGGCAGCTGCAGAGGAGGCGCGGGCGTGAAGCCAACAGGCATGGCGCAGAACAAGGTGTCGTTGAACTGAAAAGGCGCTTCGGTCAGAATACCGCCACTAATGTACTCCGCGAAATAATTTAGGACGCCCTGGCAGTAGGAAGACGGCTGAACCACTTCGTTGATTTGCTGCAAGATCGGCGAAAATGCGGCGGGCGGAGTCAGAGTTACCTGCGACTGTTGGGTCGATCCCCATCCTAAAACCGTGCCGGTTAGACCTGTGTAATCGCCCTTGAATTTCGCGGAGAAGACATTATCCGTAAAGATAGGGTAAAGCCTGACGATCGACGGTCCAACCGGCTCCGCAAGGCGTTGCAAGCCGATATCCGCAACTGAACTGGAGACCACCCCGTAAACAAATTTATACTGAAGGGGGTCATACGAATATTTGGGGTTCCGTATTTCCTGAGTCACTTCGATGACCGACCCATCTGAGAACATGAGCCCCACTTTGTAGGAATATGGGCCGTTCAGACAATGGCCTGCGGTGACCGCGTAATACGGGCTTATGATCATCGACGAGCAACCGCGGTCCTGCCAGTGAGTCTGGCCGGGAAACTTGGCCACGTTCATTGCCAGCCAGGGATACTGGGACCAATTGGCGCTGGTTCCACCGATGATCGCCAACGCCGACTTCAATCCGAATCCGAGACAGATTACGGCCAAGCGCGCGAAGTGACGGAAGGTGCGGCTGTGCGGTGATTCGCGGTGGCCGGTAGTGGAGACGTCTGCGAGACTCTTCATTTGCGTAGTGCGTGTCATGTTGTATTTCATTCAGCCGCCAAGCTCCATATGTGGAGCAAGGAACGGCAGATTCCCTCCAACCGTAATCTACTGGGATCGTAGTTTAGCCTAAAGCCATGCCGGACGCTACCAAGCAGGATGCAGCACGATGCCCGTCGTCCCGCTGATGGCGAAAATTCCGCCGAAAATGGCAGTGAACCGTGAAATCGCGCGCGCGGTTGTGACGTGGATTGTGACGTAACCCCGGCTTCCAGCGTTCATGTCATCGACTGGCACGAAGTGTCTCCAGGAGGCACAGTCGGTTGACACTGGAGCCTAAGGCCACTGCAATCTATCGGTTCGGATCAACGTGTGACGCTCACTGTCCGACGGTAACCGCATGGGCTAACAATTGGGGTGCAAGAGGTCCCGAGTTCAAATCTCGGCGACTTGCGAAGTACTGCCCCCCATGCAGGCCACCAGCTCCCGCGGCGCTGGCTATTCTACACTCATGATTGTATGGCGCCGGATCCTATGGAGCTGCGGCAACTCCTCGACCTCGCCAAACAGATAGATCCATCATCGGAGCTGTTCCGCCGCACCCGCGAAATCCTCGCTCCTGTCGAAGAGGCAACCGGTTGTTCGCGCACATTGCTGGCCGACGGCGGGCTCCTCGCCTGGCCGATCCTGCAACGCATGAAGCCGATGGAAGGCTGGCTGAATGAAAATGAAGCGGACCTGCTGATCGCTGCCACCGCCATGGCTCTTACCGGAGCTTCCGATGCCGGTGCATTGGTTGAGGTGGGCAGTTACTGCGGCCGATCCACCTGTGTGATCGCAGGCGTCGTGAAGGCTCTCGGCGCTACCGCCAGAGTCTACGCTGTCGATCCCCACGAAGGGCGAGTCGGAGCCGAGGGTCAGGAAATCGAGATCAAGGGATCAACACTCGAAAGACTCAAGAAGAATCTTCGCGATGCTAAAGTCACGGACCAGGTCACGATCATCCAATCACACTCTTGGGAGGTGGTCTGGAACAAGCCGGCGAGCTTGCTTTTCATCGATGGCCTACACGACTACCAGAATGTGGCGGGTGATTTCCAGCATTTCGAGTCATCGCTGGTCGTTGGCGGATACGCGGCCTTTCATGATTACGGCGGCCGCTATCCCGGCGTGACCGCCTTCGTCGATGAACTGCTGAGCAACGGGTGCTACGAGAAGATTCATTGCGCCGGGAGCATGCTGGTGATGAAAAGAATCTCGGAGAGCAGAGCAATCGCCGGTCGGACCGCGGAGTAATTCAGGTCAACTGTTATAATTACTGCACTTAATGGGAAGGCACTCTTGCTTCACAGGGGTGGGCGTCGGGGCCTGGGCCGCTAGCCGCCAGCAACACGCATGAAAGCGATCGTATTGACAGCGGGGCTGGGAGGGCGCATGCTGCCGCTCACCGAGCGGACTCACAAGTGTCTGCTGCCCGTGGGCGACAGCACCATTCTCGGCCGCATCGTGGACGGCCTGCTCGGTATTGACGTCCGGGATATTCTCGTAGTCACTGGTTACCTCTCCGGCCAGGTGCACGCCTTTCTTCGCGAGCATTACCCCGATGTGCCCTTTCGCTTCGTTCACAACGAGCGCTACCGCGAAACCAACAACATCGTTTCGCTGGCGATCGCTCTGGAGCAATCGGTGCTGGATTCGGACATCGTCCTGATCGAGTGCGACGTTCTTTTCGACCCCGCGCTTCTCCGCCGGCTCACCACCAGCGAACGCGGAAACATCGCGCTGGTGGACTCCTACCGTCCGGGCATGGACGGCACCGTTGTTAGCGTGGACCACGGCATCATCACTCAGGTCTATCCGCCGCATCTTCAGGGGGAGGACTTCGACTACCGCGACAAATACAAGACCGTCAACATTTACCGCTTCGACCAGGACTTCTGTCGTGCACGCCTGCAGCCGCTACTCTCCTGCTATGCGCACGTCATCGATAGCGGATGCTATTACGAGCTGGTGCTCGGGATGCTGATCAACATGCAGCGCGAGACCGTGCGCGCCGAGCTGGTGGATGGCAGCCAGTGGGCCGAGGTAGACGATCCCAATGATCTCGCGTCGGCGCGTTTCGTTTTTGAGCCGAAGGCGCGAGCCGGCATCCTGGACCGCGCTTCGGGCGGGCATTGGAATTTCGACGTCCTGGACTTCGCCTTCATGCGCAACATGTACTTCCCCACCGACGCCATGATGGCCGCGATGCGGCGCGCCCTCCCCACCCTGGCGCGCTCCTACGGCACGGCCCAGCAGTTGCTAAACGAGAAACTGGCTTACCCGCTCCGGTGCCGCGCTGAGCGACTGGTGTGCTTGCACGGCGCGGCTCAGGTTTTCCCGTTCCTGCCGGATCTTCTCCAGGCGAAGCGCGTTCTGCTGCCGGATCCCACTTTCGGTGAGTTCCCACGCTGGTTCCCGGATCACGAAGTGTATACGGATGGCCCCGGCATCGACTGCGACGCTCTCGCCCGGCGCGCCGAAGACTTCGATCTGGTGGTGGTAGCCAATCCGAACAACCCCACCGGCACCACGTTGTCCACCCAATGGCTGCACGCCCTCATCGCGAGCCATCCACGCACCACTTTCCTGGTGGATGAATCTTTCATCGACTTCGCAGGCCAGGAATCGCTGCTGCGCTGCCTGGAGCGCGAGCCGCTGCCCAACGCGCTGGTCATCGCCAGTCTGAGCAAGTCGCTGGGCGTCCCCGGGCTGCGGCTGGGCTACGCGTATAGCTGCAACACGCGCATGATCGACAGCTTGCAAGCCCGCATCCCAATTTGGAACCTGAGCTCGCCCGCCGAGTTTTTTCTGGAATTGCTTCTGAAATTCCAGCCCGAGTTGGCCGCTTCCTTTGTCCGCACGGCCTGCGATCGCGCCGCGTTGGAGGCAAGCCTCGCACAAACTCCAGGCGTCGCAGCCGTCTGGCCGAGCGGCGGGAATTTCCTTCTTCTTCGACTGACCGGCGATCAGCCCGGCCGAGCGCAACAGGTCGTAGAGTACCTGCTGGCGCACGACTCGATATACGTCAAGAACGCCACTGCGAAGTTCCATTCCGCGGCGCCCTACCTGCGCGTTGCCATACGCCGGCCCGCCGACAATCTCCGGCTGCTGGAAGCGCTACGCGAAGCGTTGCGCGTCACCGAGGCGACTGGCCAGTGACTTGGAAAGAGGTTTGGGACGCCCGCCAGGCGCCCACGGCTGGCTCGGTTCTGGCGCGTCTGATGGCCGCTGACGGCCTGGATACGGGCTTCGGCAGCGTGGGCGAGGAGTCTTGGCGGCGCTTTGTCCTGGAAACGGCGGCCGCCATGGGAATCACACCGGGCTGCAGCATCTTCGAAGTGGGCTGCGGCTCCGGCGCATATTTGTACGAGCTGTACCGGCAAGGCTGCACCGTTGCGGGACTCGACGCCTCGTCCGCTCTCATCGGTTATGCCAGGGAAGCGATGCCCCAGGGAAGGTGGCAAGTCGCGGAGGCATCTCAGCTCGATCCATTCCCGGAGTACGATTTTGTCGTATCGTGCGCGGCCTTTCTTTACTTCCCGTCGCTCGATTACGCGCAACACGTGCTGGAGGGAATGGTGCGCAAGGCGCGCCGCGGAGTGATGGTCCTCGACGTTCCTGACCTCGCGCTGCGCGATCCGGCCCTGGCCATGCGCCGGCGCATGACCGGTGAAGAAGCGTACGCGCGCAAGTACGAGGGGCTGGACCATCTATATATTTCCAGGTCGTGGTTCCAATCGACACTTGCGAACCTGAACGTCGCCGGCGTACGCATTACGAATCAACAGATCGAAGGCTATGCTAATGGGGCGCATCGGTACAACGTCTTCGTGGAAAAGACTCGTTAGGCACTCTCGGGGCCGGGCATGGCGCATCGGATGAGGCCGCCGGGTCGAGACTACTCCAGGGCCAGCTACTTCTTTCTCTGGAACGGAACCGCGAAGGACCAACT
>Ga0335078_10013006_pt1 | contig 12337 bp, 10 predicted proteins | sample Lox_Sample_32_FD_206711 | JGI IMG/M metagenome (GOLD analysis project Ga0335078, IMG submission 206711) | Soil microbial communities from Loxahatchee National Wildlife Refuge, Florida, United States - Lox_Sample_3.2 | ecosystem: Environmental > Terrestrial > Soil > Wetlands | place: USA... | reverse complement strand
CTTCCGTCGAGCCGGTGAACGCCACTTTATCCACGTCCATATGCCGCGCAATCGCCGCGCCCGCCGTCGGACCGTAACCGGGCAGCAAGTTCACGACACCTTCCGGGAAGCCTGCTTCCATAATCAATTCGCCGACGCGCAACGCCGAAAGCGGCGTCTGCTCGGCTGGCTTCATCACCACCGTGCAGCCCGTCGCGAGTGCCGGTCCCAGCTTCCACGCCTGCATCAGCAACGGAAAATTCCACGGAATAATCTGTCCCACCACGCCAACGGGCTCATGCTTGGTGTAGCAGAAATAGTTGCCGTTCACCGGGATGGTCTTGCCTTGTTGCTTGTCGGCCCAGCCTGCGTAGTAGCGGTAGCAAGCGATGACCAGGGGCAAATCGGCGGCGCGAGCGACATGGTAGGGCTTGCCGTTGTCCAGCGACTCCAGTTGCGCCAGTTCGTCGGCATGCTTCTCGATCAAATCCGCCAGCCGATTCAGCATGACGCCGCGTTGCGACGGAGTAACCTTCCTGCGCCACGGCCCTTTGTCGAACGCCGCGCGCGCTGCGCTAACGGCCTTGTCGACATCGGCCGCATCCGCTTCCTGCACCTGCGTGATCACATCGCCGGTCGCAGGATTGATCGTCGGAAAAGTTTTCCCCGACGCGCTATTCACCCATTGCCCATTGATGAGCAGTCGGGTCGCACTGATTCTTACACTCGGTTCCATTGCAGCTGTTGCCATCTGTTCCTCCCGATCCAGTTCTCGCGGCAGCCGGACCTGTACACCACGCGCCGAGCGGGCAGCGCAAAGACAGTCGTGGTGGTGCTGGAGGCCGCGAAGGAATCACTTGAAATGTACCGCCTCTGGCGGATTGGCAGCACATCCACGCTAGTCGAAGGAAGGCAGGGCCGAACCCCTTCAAGCCCTGTAAACCCGCAGCAGTGCCACCAGCGCCAAAGCCTATACCTGCGGCCCGCGCGACGCAAGCTGCCTGCATCGAGCCTCGCGTCGGGTTGCGAGTTTCGGTTGTTTCAGCAGTCCTCTGAAACGATTCCATGCTTCACACCACTACTCGCCAAGCCTCCCGGCGTGAGTTTGCCGCCATGCCCACCCCGGCTCGCCAAGCTGAGGGGCTACGCGCAGCGCGAGGATTTGCCGATGAATCCACGGCAGACGCCGCTGCACGTTCGGTCGCCAGTGCCGGACGCTGACGGAGCGCCGGCGCTAAAGGAGCAACAGCTATGATCATCATCATGGGACACATCGGGTCGGATGCCGGCTACACCTACATCGGGTCGGATGGAAAGATTCACCACGTGCCGGGATGGAACCCCGAAGCGATGGCTGAATTTGACGCCGCCGTGGCCATCATGCGCAGCGCCGCCCAACTGAAGACTCCCGGATTATCCGAAGCGATCCTCAAGAGTGTGCTGCCATTCGCGCAGAAGCAGATCAGTACGTACTTTGGCGGCTCCGGCGACAGCGCCGTTCTGGTCGCCAACGCCTAGTCCACCGCAACCATGACTGCAGTACCGCAGGCCGCGCTCTCGCCCGGCGACTCCGCGAAGATCCAACGCTATGTCGCCTGGTTTCACGCGCTGGACGCGTGGACGGAGTACTGGGACATCTATCATCCGGAGAGCCGCGGCCACTTTTATTTTGGCAACGACGCCGACGAGCCAGGCTTGTTAACGCTCTTTTTACCGCGCTCGAAGCGCCCGCCTGCCTTTGCAGCATGGACGCAGATGGCGCTGAGCTCTGACCCAGCGGCGGCCGCGGCATTTGCACGCGAAGTGCGCATGCCGGAGGTTGCCGCCGCTATCCTGGAAGTCGATGGCTTGCTCAGCCGTCTCTTTGCCGAGCATTTTGGCGACGCGCAAGATCCGGCGGTGGCGTCGGATTATCTCGAGGCGATGTTTCTCTTTGCCAGTAACACACTTCCGCCGGCTCTAGAACGGGATGCCCGCATTCCCGCTTCCGACCCGCGCAAATCCACTGCCGGTCATCACACTTTGCAGGGTGACATCATGTGGTTTGCGTGGTCGCTACATACCGAAGGGGCCCACATCCTTGCCGGGGAGGATGCGCAGCATGCACGACGGGCTCTCTTTCTTGCCGGCGTAGCCACCGGCTGTCCCGTCGATTTCGCCCTCCATGGTCACCGCTACACGCGGCCGGAATACGCCGGGCGAAATGACCTGGCAGGCTATTTGCGCAAGCACGGAATGCTGTGGGCCAAGGACTTAGCCGCCGCCGCCGCAGAAATTCACGCCCTGTTTCGCATCCGCGAGCGCCATGGCCAGGAATAAGTAAGGACGAGGGGCGATTCGCGGGTTCGGGCCTGGTGTCAACATGTAAGCTGCACGGACGGCCGCGCTCGATAAGGGTAGTGTGGAAAGTTCGATCGAGGGTGTTCCACACCCAAAGTCTTTCGCGAGGCACCGTAACGTTTCTTCCGGCCCGCCAGTTATCATCCTAGAGTCATGGTAGCGGCCCGACGTCCGGCACCTACTTCGCCGCCAGAGGCGGACGAGCGTCTGCTCGTCCAGGCGGCGCAGGCCGACCCGTCCAAATTTGACGCTCTGTACGAATTGCATTTCGAGCGGATCTATTTCTTTATCGTCAGCCGGGTACATGACCGGGCGGTGGCGGAAGACATCACGTCGGAAACCTTTCAGAAAGCCTTGGCTAACCTGGGAAGTTACGAATGGCGCGGCACGCCATTCTCAGCCTGGCTGTATCGCGTCGCGTCGAATGGCATTGTGGACCACTACAAGCGGTCCAATCGCGAGCAGCAGATCGACGAGCTGGAAAATCCGTTGGCGGACAGGACGGAGCTGGCGTCGCACGACATTGAATTTATCGAGCGGCACGTGCATTTCTTCGGGCTCGTCGCGCAGCTTCCGGACGTGCAGCGACGCGTGGTGCTGGAACGGTTTGTGGAAGATCGCAGCATCCGCGAGATTGCGCAGCGCCTTAGCAAGACGGAAGGCGCGATCAAGCAGTTGCAGTTTCGCGCGTTGCAGACGCTGCGCGCGCAGATAGGAGAACGCCATGCCTAAGCGCTCTCCTGCTGTCGAGCTGGACTTGGCCATCACCGCGTTGCTGGCGACGCCTGGTGGTTTTGTGGAGGCGCCCGACAAGGGCGAAGCGGACGGGGCGCGCCGCGCCAAGAGCAGCGCCGAGGTTTCGCAGTTGCTGACGCTGGTGCGTGATCTGCGCGCCATGCCGCGTCCGGAATTTAAGGCCGCGCTTAAATCCAAATTACACCTGAGGAGTTTTATGAGCCAAGCTGCAGCAAAAATCGAAAAACAGACGGCGTCGTTCCGTCCGCCGAACTTCCGCAACATTGCGCCATATTTCCTGGTGGAGGATGCTCCGAAATTTATTGAGTTTTTGGTGTCTGGCCTGGGCGGCAAGGAAACGGGGCGTTATCTGCGGCCCGATGGGAAAGTGATGCACGCGGCGGTGGCCATCGGTGACTCGATGATCGAACTGGGCGACGCCAACGAGCAATATGCGCCACGGCCGATGACCGTACATTTGTACGTGGATGATTGCGACGCGACGTACGCGCGCGCGTTGGAAGCTGGCGCTACAGCGCTCACACCGCTGGCCGACCAGCACTGGGGCGACCGCTGGGGCGCAGTGAAAGATTCGTTCGGCAACACTTGGTACATCGCGACGCCGAAAACGTATGACCCTGCTCAGTACGGGCTGGTGTCGGTGCAGCCCTATATGAACCTGCGCGGCGCACATAAGATGATTTCTTTTGCAGAAGCGGCACTCGGGGCGCAAGGACTTGGTGTGAAAGAAGGACCGGATGGAAAGATTCTGCACGCCACTGTGGAAATTGCCGGCTCCACGTTTGAGCTCAGCGATGCGCAAGGCGGCCATGAGGCCAGCAGTCCTTTCTATCTGCACGTGTATGTGCCGGATACGGACGCGCTCTACGCGCAAGCCGTGGCGAATGGGGCCAAGGGCAAAACGCCGCCGTACACCGCGCCTTACGGCGAGCGGTCGGCGACCATCGAAGATCCCTTCGGCAACACCTGGTTCCTGGCGACGCATCTCGGTCAGAGCGAACCGAGCCACTAAGCTTCACTGGCGTTTACAAATCCACTGGCCTCACCTACTATCCGCTGGCCAAGTCTGGTCACGGAGAAGACAGCATGAAATCTAGCCGTTTCGCTCGAATCGTTGACTCGTTCGCGCTTGCCGCTTGCGCTGCGGTGGTGCTTTGCGGCGGGCAGCTTTCCGCGCAGCAAGCTTCGGCAAACGGCCCCGCGACAATTGACCTCTCGCTGAACAAGCCGGAGTCGGTGGGGTTTTCGTCGCAGCGACTGGAGCGGTTGCACGCGCTGATGCAGCAGGAAGTGGACAAGAAGCAGTTGCCGGGAATTGTGACGATTCTGGCGCGGCACGGAAAAGTGGTGGACTACAAAACCTACGGTGTGCGCGATTTGGGCACTGGCGCACCGATGACCAAGGACACAATTTTTCGCGCGTACTCGATGACCAAGCCCGTAACCGGCGCGGCGATGATGATTTTGTATGAAGAAGGGAAGTGGCTGCCGTCAGACCCCATTGCGAAATTCATTCCGGAGTTCGCACATCTGAAAGTTGCAAAAGGCGTAGATACGGCCGGGAATTTTATTCTCGAAGATCCGATTCATCCGCCGACGATGCAGGAGTTGATGACGCATACGGCGGGATTCGTTTACGGATTTTTCGGGAACACGCCGGTGGATAAGGAATATCAAAAGGTGAATCCACTGGATTCGAGTTCGCTGCACGAGATGATCGAAAAGCTGGCGAAAATACCGCTGGCGTACCAGCCGGGAACGAAGTGGGTCTACAGCGTTTCGATGGACATTCAGGGCTACGTCATCGAAAAGATTTCCGGCCAAGCGCTGCCCGATTTCATGGCGGAACATATTTTTAAGCCGCTGGGAATGAAGGATTCGGGATTTTATGTGCCGCCAGAGAAGCAGAAGCGTTTTGTGACGTTGTATCGCAGCGATGAGAAGGGGCAGCTGGTGTCGCTGCCTTCGTATCACCGGGAGTTTACGCAGCCGCCGGTGGCGCCCTCGGGCGGAGGCGGCCTGGTGACAACCGCGGAAGACTATTTTCGGTTTGCGTCGATGCTGGCGAACGAAGGGGAGTTGAACGGAGTGCGGGTGCTCTCACCGGCAGCGGTGCATTTGATGAGCACGAATCATCTTGGAGCGAATTTGCTCACCGGAGAGTTCAGTATCGGTGGGCAGGTGATGCGGCCAGGTTTTGGATATGGCTACGACTGCGCAGTGGAATTCGATCCGCAGACGGCGAATCTCCCCGATGGCCGCGGAACGTTTTTCTGGGATGGCGCGGCAGGGACATGGTTCTGGATTGACCCGACCAATGACGTGATTTTTGTAGGGATGATTCAAAGGCTGCTAGGGCCGGACAGTCCGAATGTGGAGTACCTGAGCAGGCCGTTGGTGTACCAGGCGTTGTTGAATCCGAAGAAGTGATCGAATCGGTTCCTACGAGCCGCCAGCAACATACCGGCTAGAAGAAATTCCTTTGGAAGGCGTCGTGGCGCTGGCGCGCTAGTTCGAGGATGGGCGAGAAGCCGCTTTCTCCGCGGAGAGTGTTCAAAAGCGGGTCGGAGGCGAGATAGGGATAGCAGAAGAAGCCGGACTCGACGCCGCGGCGCAGCGCGGCCAGCGCGGCCGCTTTGTCGCCAAGAACAGCGTAGGCTTGGGCAATCTTGTATTCGGCTTCGGGGTCGCCGACACCGCGCTCGGCAATCTTTTTTTCCAAACCACGCAGAATTTCCAGTCCTTCTGAAGGATGGCGGGTGATCGAATCGCTCAAAGCTTTTCCGATCTGCGTGTACAGCGTTGGATAGAGGTCATTCGCGCGGTCGAAGTCTTGGCTGGCGTGTTCGAAATCCCTTTTGTAGAACTCTCCGAAACCACGATAGAAGAGATGAAACGAGGAGTCGTTGGCGTCCGGCAGACTGGCGAGGAATTTATCGTACTCGCCGAGATAAAGATACGTGTTTAAGACCGACCCATTGGAATTTTTGACCAGAGGATCGAGCTGGAGCGCGCGTTCGCATTCGGCGGCCGACTCTTGCAACATGCCAGCGAAGCGGTAGGCGTAGCCCAACTCCCAATGTACGGGCGCGTAGTTGTCGTTGGCTTTGAGGGTATTACGGAGCAGCGGCACGGCCTGCTCGACCTTGCCGGTATCCACGAAGAGATTGGCAAGGAACATTGGGGCATCCATTTGTGAAGGTTCCAGGGCGAGAGCTTTTTCGTAGGCGACTTGCGCGCGGCGGTACTGTTCGCGGCCGCCAAACTCGAAGGTGGCATCGGAAGTGTAGGAGGCTCCGAGATAGGCCCAGGCGAGAGCGTAACTGGGATCCATCTCGGTGGATTTTTCGAGCATCTTGATGGCCAAGGGAAATTTGTGCTGGCTGTGCAGATCCACGCCGCGCAAATAGTATTCGTAGGCCAGCGGACTGACCGGAGTGACGGGCTTGAGATGCTGAGCTTCTGAGGGCGAGAGATTTAGTTGCAGTTTGCTGATGATTTGTTCGGCGACTTGGTCCTGAACGCGCAGGAGGTTGTCATATTTCAAGTCGATGGTGCCGCGGCCCAAGATCTTTTCGGTTTTGACTTCGATGAGTTGGTAGGTGATACGCAGATTGTCGCCATCCCGCAGGAAGCTTCCTGTGAGTAGAGTGTCCACCTTGAGGTCGGAACCGACGCTGGCGATGTCAATGAGCTTGCCGCGATATTTTTCAACGGCGGTGGAGGGCCGGACGGTGAGAGAGCTGACGTAGTCGAGCTTGGTGATCACGGCATCGGCAAGGGAGAAACCTAGGAAGTCGCTCGCCGCATCTTGCCGAATGTTTTGCAGCGGCAGAATCGCGAGGCTCCGAGGCGAACCGGTTAGCGGCGGTTTGGGGCGGAGGGCAGAGGGAAACTTTGCTAGGACCATGGCCGCAACGACGAGCAAAGCCACGGTTACAGCAACGGCAAGCCGAGCGCGAGAGATAGGGGAGGGCGCAGGGCGTTCAGCGGCGGCTACGGTCGCTTCGTTCGGGTCCACTCGCGCAAGAGCCGCCGCCGAGGCTTTCGCGTCGTTGGCAAATTGAAGGAGCGGTTTGCTATTGCCCCGGCGGTCCCGATGCTCATCCTCGGCATCAGGTTTCAGTTCGGCGGCGAAGCGATAGCCGCAGCCGGGCACGGTGACGATATAGCGCGGCTCGCTGGCGGATTCCCCCAAAGCTTTACGAATCATCGAGACTTGCTGGGTGAGATTGGATTCTTCGACAAAGCTGTCCGGCCAAAGAGCCTGCATCAGCTCTTCCTTGGAAAGCATGCGCCCGCAGTTTTGCACTAGAAGCAAAAGCGTGTCGTAGGTTTTTGGTGTGAGCGGCACAGGTGTGCCTTGTTTCAGCAAGCCGTGCTGAATGGTATCCAGCACAAAGGGGCCGAACGCGTAACAGGGGCGAGCCTCAAGCCCTTTCGCGGTGGGCCGGAACTGATTGGCGGTACTCATAGAGCGGTGGCTGCGCGTGGCCTGCAGAGAACTTCGGTGAGGCAGGGAGGGGACTTGACTCGGACGGAGCTTTCGAGGCGCCGAACGAGGAAGTGCCAGACCCCACCGCATGCCCGTGCCCCGGCAAGGCGCTTACTGTAAGCGAGGCAGCCGGTTAAAACCCCGGAAATTGATTCTACGTCAGGTGCCGAAAGAAGTAAGCGAGAAAGAAGGCTTTTTGCAGATCTGGACGACACAGGGGCTGAAGGCCGGGGCGAAAGCAAGCCATCGCAAGTGGACTCCTAATCTCTTGTGTTTCAGCGGGCTAAAAGGTTTCCTAGATTTTTGAGAAATCTTTTAGGGCGGGCTCAGGACATTCCCACCACATTCCAGCAGGATGAGCGCAATTCGAGCCGCTTCGGCGTCGGCCGGGCTCTCGCGCCTCGCGCGGGATTTTCTTTCGCGCGGGAGACTTGCTTCTAGGAGTTGGCTATGAAACGTTTTCTGGGACTGCTTTATGGAATCGCTTGTTACCTGGTTTTCCTTGCCGCGTTTCTGCGGGCGATCTGGTTCGTTTGGACCATGGACACCGCCGAATCCGGCTCAACACTGACTCGCGCCCTGCTCATAAATGCGGGCCTGCTCTCGGCGTTCGCGATACAACACAGTGGCATGGCTCGTCAGGGCTTCAAGCGGGCATGGACCAAAATCATTCCACGGCCACTGGAGCGCAGCACCTACGTGCTAGCGGCCAGCCTAGTGCTGCTCGCTCTTGTGGAGTTTTGGCAGCCCTTGCCGGGCGTGGTCTGGACAGTACACAACACTGTGGCGGTGAGGCTTTTGCAGGCCTTCTTCTGGTTCGGTTGGGCTTTGTTGTTCACCTGCACCCTGTTGATCGACCATTTCGACCTGTTCGGCCTCAAGCAAGTATGGAACTACTGGCGGAACGAGCCCTACCAGCCTCCGGTCTTTCGCACGCCAGGCCCGTACCGGCTGGTGCGCCATCCCCTTTACCTTGGATTTTTAATTGCTTTCTGGAGCGCACCCCGGATGACCAGCGGCCACCTTTTCTTCGCCGTGATGTGCACCGGCTACATTTTGGTCGCCATTCAACTCGAGGAGCGCGATCTGGTCGTCTTCCATGGCGAGTCGTATCGTATCTATCGCAGTGGCGTTTCCATGCTCGTGCCGTTGCCCGGCAAAAAACCTGCTCAAAATCCCCAGGAACTCCCGGATGGGTCAAATTTGCTCACGCCATGAGTGGGCTCGCGCGCGAGGCTCCCGTTTCGCAACAGCTTGTGGATCCAGCAGCATAGGCGCGATTCAAGCTGCCGCGGCACCGGAAATCGGAGTCAATCGGCTGGTGGTTCCGTATCGCTGTATTCGCGGCAACCGATAGGAGGAAATATGCAGGGTCAGGCGACCTGTTCCCAGGGAGCGATGGAAGGCGGCGGTTCTTACAATCGGCATTCGCGGATTCCGGCGGGCGGCGGTGCTTTGGCGGTGCCGTTTTTGGAGCAGGCGGTCCAAAGGATCGTGTTGAACGGGAGCGCACATCCGTTCGTGATCGCTGATTACGGGTCGTCGGAGGGCAAGAATTCGCTGGCGCCTTTGCGAGCCGCGATTCGGGGCTTGCGGGCGCGCTTCGGTCCGGACCGTCCCATCCACGTTGTGCACATTGACCAGCCGGCGAATGACTTCAACTCGCTCTTTGCTGTGCTGCACCGCGACCCGGAACGCTACGCCGCCGACGACGCGAACGTTTTTCCAAGCGCCATTGGAAGGTCGTTTTATGAAGCCGTGTTTCCGCCGGAGCATGTGGACCTGGGTTGGAGCTCCTACGCGGCGGTATGGCTGAGCCGCGCGCCTGCACTGATTCCCGGCCACTTCATCATGACCGGCAGCACAGGTGAGGCGCGCTCGGCATTTGACCGGCAGGGGGCTGAGGACTGGAAACGCTTCTTGTCGCTGCGCGCGGCCGAGCTGCGGCCCGGCAGTTGGCTGGTCGTGGCGCTGCCCGCTCTGAATGATGAAGGGGTGGCGGGACTTGAGCCGCTGTTCGATCAAGCCAATGCTGCCATCGCGGAAATGGTTGCGGAAGGGAGCCTTCGCGCGGAAGAACGCTCCAGAATGGTATTGCCGGTTTATGCGCGCCGGAGAGCGCAACTTCTGGAGCCCTTCGATTCGGCTGGGCACTTCGAAGGGCTGGTAGTGGAGCAGTGCGAGCTTGGGGAGGTTCCCGACGCTATTTGGGCCGAATATCAGCGGAGTGGCGAGGCGCAAGCTTTCGCCAAACACTATGCGGCGTTTATACGTGCGGTGTTTGTGCCAACTCTGGCGACGGCTCTGGCTGACCCCGCCAGTCGAAACCATTTCGCCGACCAGCTAGAAACCAAGTTGCGGCAGCGGCTCGCGGAACACCCGCAGCCTTTTCATTCGTTTGTGCAGACGATGGTGCTGGCCAAACAAGATCGCAACGCCAATTTGAGCGAGCGGGCCAGGTGAAAGCCGGCGCATGAGCGGCACGTCGTTGCAGAGCGGACCCTTGTCGTCACTCGTTTCGTCTGCGCCAAGGCAGCACGCTTCTGTTTTTTATGGCTGGTGGGTGGTTGCCGTTTCGGGGATCGGCCTTTTTTTTGGGGGCGTGCCACTGACCGTCTACTCGTTTGGCGTTTTCTTGAAGCCGCTGATGCAGGAGTTTCACACCGGCCGAGGCGTGATTTCTCTTGCGTATACATCGGAACTGATGACTGGCGCGGTGGTCGCTCCCGTCTTTGGTTGGCTGATTGACCGCTATGGATTGCGCAAAGTAATTCTGCTCGGCACAGCCATTTTCGGCCTTACGTTGCTGGGCAATCGTTTTATTTCCGGCAGTATCTGGGAACTCTATCTCTTCTACATCCTTCTAGGGACGACGCTGCACGCTTCTGGGCCGATCCCCTATGGCAGCGCAGTTTCTCATTGGTTCGATCGGCGGAGAGGCTTGGCTCTCGGACTGATGATGTTGGGAATCGGCCTCGGCGCGGTCGTGGTTCCCTCGTTGGTGCAGCAACTTATTTCGCGGTGGGGCTGGCACGCGGCCTACAGCATTTTGGGCGGAGCGATGTTGCAAATTTCCATTCCGATGGTCGCAGCGTTCTTGAAAACGCCTCGAGAGAGTGGGCTGGGACACGATGGCTTGCCCGCAACCCGTAGTTTTGAGCAGAGGAATGCCGCTTCGCTGGGTGTTAGCGCCAGCGAGGCTTGGCGCACGCGAGCCTTTTGGGTGATGGTTGTCGCGTTCTTTCTGATTAGCGCGAGCGTCCAGGGATGCCTGGTACATATGGTGGCGATGCTCACGGACCGCGGCCTTACCAAGCAAGTAGCCGCGTCGGGAGCTTCGTTGATGGGCGCCGCGGTACTCTTGGGGCGCGTAGGCACGGGCTATTTGCTAGACCGGTTCTTCGCGCCGCGCGTTGCCGCCATTCTCTTCGCGGGCTCGTCGTTGGGCATTCTTCTGCTGTGGCGTGGCGCGACGACCGCTGCTTTCCTCGGCGCGTTTCTTGTTGGATTGGGCCTGGGCGCAGAGCTGGACATTATCGCCTACCTGACGAGCCGCTATTTTGGCCTGCGCGCCTTCGGCACAATTTATAGCTTAGTTGTCGCAGCGTTTGCCGTGGCGGGCGCTCTGGGCCCGCTGGTTATGGGCGCAGGCTTCGATCGAACTGGCTCCTACCGCGCGCCGCTATTCGCATTTGTCTTTGCTTCTCTGATCGCCGCTGTGCTCGTGACTCGTCTGGGACCATACTCATTCAGTCCCTCTCACGCACAAGGTACGGAGCGTACTCAGGGGCAAGATTCCGCAACGGCCCAGGCGCAAGATCACCCGCCCGCTGAAGGCTAACAGGAGCAATGGGTTGGAGAAGAATACCGCGCCTACTGCGCGCAGACCTGTTTCTAGGCAAAGCTAAACATCGTTGCGCTTGAAACGGTCTACCAGGTGGTCGCAGGCGCGAACGGTGATGGCCATGAAGCTGAGCGTGGGGTTTTGGCACGCCGTCGAGACGAAGCTGGCGCCATCCATCACGAAGAGATTTTTTACGTCGTGGGTTTGATTGAACGAGTTGAGCACGAATTTTTTTGGGTCGTTGCCCATGCGCGCGGTGCCCATTTCGTGAATCGCCATGCCCGGAGTTTCGACGCTGGAGCGCACGCGAATGTCTTTCGCGCCGGCGGCTTCCAACATTTCCGCGGCGGCGGCTCCAGAGTCTTCCATTAACGCCGCCTCGTTATCACCGTGGCTCATGTGGATGTGCAGCGCGGGAATGCCCCAGGCGTCCTTCAAGTTGGGGTCGATGGCGACGTAGTTGTCCCAACGCGCCAGCGATTCGCCGAAGGCGCCGAGTCCAACGGAATACATGCCGTCCTTGACGGCTTTTTTGTAAATGGAGCCGTAACCTTCCGCGCCAAAGTTAAAGTTGGCCTCCGCGCCGCCCTGATAGCCGTAGCCGCGGATGAAGCGCGAATGCTTGCCGCTCTTTGGCGTGTTCCGGAAGCGCGGGACGTAAATGCCGTTAGGCCGCGCGGGTTCGTTGGCGTTGGGCAGGACGCGGAAGGTTTCGAGCCGGCCGCCGGCTCCGCCACCGACAACGTGGTCCATCAAATAGTGGCCAAGAGCGCCGCTGGAGTTGGCGAGGCCGCTGGGATATTCGCGGGTGGAAGAGTTGAGCAGAATGCGCGCGGATTCGAGCGCCTGCGCGCAGAGAATCACGGTTTTGCCTTTAACTTCTTTTACTTGCCGCGTGAGGCGATCCACATAGGTGACGCCGG
>Ga0335078_10013005_pt1 | contig 12338 bp, 12 predicted proteins | sample Lox_Sample_32_FD_206711 | JGI IMG/M metagenome (GOLD analysis project Ga0335078, IMG submission 206711) | Soil microbial communities from Loxahatchee National Wildlife Refuge, Florida, United States - Lox_Sample_3.2 | ecosystem: Environmental > Terrestrial > Soil > Wetlands | place: USA... | reverse complement strand
GCTCACCAGCCGGAACCCGTGCTTCGCGTTCGGGCTGGCCCAGTACAAGATGGCGAACATGACGCTGACAATGATCAGCAGCACCGGCCATTTGGCGATGTTCCAGGCGGTGACGGCGGCCGACCCGATGCCCAGCGCGTGCCCGACCCGGGCCGCGAGCGTGCCGGTCACCACCACGATCAGGGCGGAAGCGACCAGCAGGACCAGCATGACCAAGGTGACGCCCAGCCGGATCGGCGTGGTCTTCCAGATCGGCCTGCCCTCGGGAACGTCGTAGATGACGTTGGAGGCGCGCATGAACCCGGCGACGTAACCCGATGCTGACCACAGGCCGACCACGATGCCGACCGCCGCCAGGATCCCGGCCGCCGCGTGGCTGTGCTGCAGGTGAACCATTGCGTTGAGGACGATCTGGCGGACCGAGCCGGGCGCCGCCTTGGTCAGCCCGGTGATGACCGGCTGGGTGGCGGCCTTGCCCAGCAGGCCCAGCAGGGACACCAGGACCAGCAGGCCGGGGAAGATCGACAGGATTCCGTAGTAGGTCAGCGCCGCCGCCCAGTCCTGCAGGTTGTCTGCCTTGAATTCCTTCATCGGACGCTTGGCCGCCGCCAGCCATCCGTCCGTGCCGAGCCTGCCTGTCGTCCCGTGGTCCACGGCTGCACCGCCTTTCGCTGAAGGCCGTGCTCTACCCCGCCGGCGTGCGCCCTAACGTGAAGTTGTAGGCGGCCATGGGCCCCAGCAGCTGGACGTCGATCCGCCCGGCCCACTCGCGGGCCAGGTCCTCGACCGCCCGCTCCAGTGCGGGCTCCTGGTCGGTGGCCACGAGGAACGCGACATGGACCGCGGCCTGCTCGTGCGCCGGCTCCAGCGCGACGCTGGCCACGCACAGCCCTTCCGTGGCCTGCCTCAGGGCTCGCGTGTCCTCTTCCCGCTGGCCCTCACCCGGGACCGCGTCCGTGAGGTAGCGGCCCTTGACCTGGAACTCGGTGCGGCCCTCGAGCCGATCGAGGGCGGCGGTGAACTCGTCGTGACGGGCCGCCAGCAAGTCCTTGGCCACCGCGTCCTCACTGGCCAGGACCGTTCCGAAGCGCAGCGGCAGGACGGGCACCTCGGCGGCGGTGGCGTCCAGGATCTCCCGGTGGGTGCGCAGATCATCGGGCGACCCGAGCCGTCTGGACGAGTCCACCTCGCTGATCAAGGCGGCCAGGCCGTCGCAACGGACGTCGCGCAGCAGGCCGGGATGTGCCCCGACGCCGGGGATGCCGCCCGCCACCTCGATGTCAGCGGGGAGGATCCCGTAGACATAGATGCCTTTCTGCCGGGGCGAGCGGCTGGTTTTCGCACCGTCTCGCGGGCGGCGGCGCCGCTTGGCGGTGACCTTCCGGGCTTGCGCTATGTACCGGGCCGCGATCTGGCCCAGGGCGTCACCGTCCTTCCGGCACAGATCAATCTCGTACGCCTGGCCATCGAGGCCGAACGTCCTGGTCTGGACGTCGTCCGTGGCGCCGCATACGTCACAGGTGAGGTTTACCTGAGTGACCGTCGTCATCGTCGTGCTTCCTTCCCCCGCTAGCCGGGCTCGACCATGCGCCACCGCGCCTCGCACCAGGAGTACAACCCGAAGACCGCCAAGCCGAACGCGACGGCGACCAGCAGCCACGGGCCCAGCGGGGTGGCCGCGGTCTTGCGCAGCGCGCCGTCGAGGCCCTGCGCCTTCTGCGGGTCGAAGGTGACGGCCGCATCGATCAGGAACGCGCCGGCGATGCAGAACACCACCCCGCGCGTGACGTAGCCGGCGACGCCGAGCCCCTCGACCATCGTGCGGGCGGCGGGGCTCATCTGCGCCGTGCGCAGGTAGGTGGCGAACATCCGGCGAAGCCCGTAGATGCCCATGCCCACGCCCGCGGCGGCAGTCGCCACGCCGACCGCCGCGACGAGCACCTGACCGCCGCTATGCGCGAGGAGCCGGGCGGTAAAGCTCTTCGATTCGGTGTCGCTGGACGCGCCGCCGGCGCCAAGGATGAAAGTGACCACGACGCCGCAGGTGAGGCCGTAGATCAGGGCCAGCGCCAGCGACGCCAGCCGCTTGGGCGCGGCCTGGCCGTCCGGCCCGGCCTGTCCGTACGCGGTTTCGGCGAGCCGCCACACGGCCAGCCCGGCAAATCCCGCCGCCAGCAGCCAGAGCACGACGATTCCGCCCGGGTGCCTGGCGACGGCGCGCAGCGCGCCGGCGGTGTCGGCCTGCGTGCCGCGGGAGCCGAGGGCGATCTGCACGGCGAGCAGCCCGACGAGCAGGTAATTCACTCCCCGCGCCAGCAAGCCAGCCCGGGCCAGCCCGCGCATCCACCGGCTGGACGCGACGTCCCGGCCGGCCGAAGCCACCTCGCGTCCTGCTCGCCCGGCCTTATCGGCGGCGTCCGCTCCGCGCGGGGTCAGGCGATCGTCGTCGTGGCCGGCGTGCCGGTGCAGCTCCTCGTAGCGCATGAGCCCGTACTGCCCCGCCGCGGTGGCATCATTCCGGGAGCGCGGGAATCCGGCTGAGAACAGCGGCCGATGACAAGGAAATGGAGAGGCGCCACACCTCTCCACTTTCAATATATAGCGCACCAGGGGGCTTGCCGCAAGACCCGGGTCATGCCGCATAATCGCAGGCTGGGGACCAGAACCTAGGGAAACGGGGGTTGCGACATGCGTACTCAGATCGGAGCGGATAACGGGAACCACATGACGGCCAGCGCGTTCGACCTTCCCGGCCGTCTCGCCCGCAAGGCCGACCCGGCCCTGATCGCCGACGACGAGCGGCACTTCGCGGCGATCGCGGAGAGCCTCGAGCAGTCGATCGCCGACCTGTCCGGCCGTCTCGAGGCCGAGCGTCAGGCGCCTGGCGGCATCGGCCAGGACGCGATGGACCGGGACATCGAGATCCACAAGCTGACCGCCCGGCTGCGCACGCTGCGGCGCTTCGGCCTGGACCTGTGCCTCGGGCGCATCGTCAGGGAGGGGAACCCCGAGCCCGTGTACGTCGGACGGCTCGGCCTGACGGACCGCGAGGGGCGCCGGCTGCTGGTCGACTGGCGCTCCCCCGCGGCCGAGCCGTTCTTCGGGGCGACCCACGCCAACCCGATGGGCCTGGCCAGCCGGCGCAGGTACCGCTGGACCCGCGGCCGGATCAGCGACTACTGGGACGAGGTGTTCACCCCGGACGGGCTGGACGGGCACGCCGCGCTGGACGACCAGTCCGCCTTCATCGCCAGCCTGGGCAGCAGCCGTTCGGCCCGGATGCGAGACGTGCTGGGCACCATCGCGGCCGACCAGGACGCCATCATCCGCGCCGGATCCCGTGGCGCTCTGGTCGTCGACGGCGGCCCGGGTACCGGGAAGACCGTCGTCGCCCTGCACCGCACCGCCTACCTCCTGTACTCCGATCCCCGCCTCGGTCACCGCCGGGGCGGCGTGCTGTTCGTCGGCCCGCACCAGCCCTACCTGGCCTATGTTTCCGACGTGCTCCCCAGCCTCGGCGAGGAGGGCGTGCAGACAACCACCCTGCGGGACCTCGTCGCCGAGGGAGCCACGGCAACGATCGAGACCGACCCGGACGTGGCCCGGCTGAAGTCATCCGCGGACCTGGTGAGGGCGATCGAAGCGGCCGTCAGGTTCTACGAGAACCCGCCCGCCAAGCCGATGACGGTCGAGACCCACTGGTCCGACATCTGGCTCAGCGCCGCCGACTGGGCGGAGGCGTTCGAGGCGCCAGAACCCGGTACGCCGCACAACGAGGCGCGCGGCCAGATCTGGGACGAGCTGATCACGATCCTGATGGACAAGCATGACGGCGACGCCCCTGAGCACCTGCTCCGCAGGTCGCTGAGGCAGAACGAGGAGCTGCGGACGACCTTCAGCCGGGCGTGGCCGCTGCTCGAAGCGACCGACCTCGTCGCAGACCTGTGGTCGGTACCCGCTTACCTGCGGCTGTGCGCCCCCTGGCTCAGCCCGGCGGATGTCCGGAAACTGCAGCGCCGGGACGCCCAGGCCTGGACGGTGTCGGACCTGCCGCTCCTGGACGCGGCCCGGCAGCGGCTCGGCGACCCGGAGACGGCGCGGCGCCAGCGCCGGCACGACGCGGCCGTCGCCGCCGAGCGCGCGGAAATGGCCAAGGTCATCGACAACCTGGCCGAGGCCGCGGACGACGAATACGGCGTCGGGCTGGTGACGATGCTGCGCGGCGAGGACTTCCAGGACGCCCTGGTGGATGCGGCCGCACTGCCCGGTACCGATCCGGACCGGCTGGCCGGCCCGTTCGCGCACATCGTCGTGGACGAGGCTCAGGAACTGACCGACGCGGAGTGGCAGATGCTCCTGGTTCGCTGTCCGTCCCGGAGCTTCACCATCGTCGGGGACCGCGCCCAGGCCAGGCACGGGTTCACCGAGTCGTGGCGGGAACGGCTCGAGCGGATCGGGCTCGATCAGATCAGCCTGGCCTCGCTGAGCATCAACTACCGGACGCCGCAAGAGGTCATGGCGGAAGCCGAGCCGGTCATCCGGGCCGTACTCCCGGACGCCAACGTGCCGGTCTCCATCCGCAGCAGCGGGATCCCGGTCGGGCACGGACCCGCGTCGGATCTGGGCTCGATCCTGAACACGTGGCTCGCCGGGCAGGCCGACGGGATCGCCTGCGTCATCGGCGATCCCGCGTTCGCCGGGACGTCCCGCGTCCGCTCGCTGCCCCCGGAACTGTCGAAGGGGCTCGAGTTCGACCTGGTGGTGCTCGTCGACCCGGAGGCGTTCGGCCCGGGCATCGAAGGAGCCGTCGACCGCTACGTCGCGATGACCCGGGCGACCCAGCGCCTCGTCATCCTCACGAGCGCCTGACGCCGCGGCGTGAAGTTCGGTACGAGGCATGATCTGGCGCTGGTGGGTAGCTACCTAACACGTCCGAGGCCCGCAGCGCACTGAGGCTCGCTCCTGGGACCGGCCAGCACCACGCGGAGGGGAGCCTCGGTGAGGAACATCCGGATCAGCAAGCGCCATTATCCGGACAAACGGTGGCTCGAGCCGTTGCCGCTGGACCCGCGCGACCCCGACATCATGCGTGCCAAGCGCATCGCCAGGCCGGTCCCGCCCGCCCGGTCACGCCGGGCGGGCTCACGGCGCCGCGCCTGACCGGTGAGTTCTGGCATCATGGCCAGTCGGAGTGGTTATGAAGCGCGCAGTCGAGTTGTTCACGTTCGAGCTGCAATCGTCGCGCTCGCCCATGATCGAGCAGACGTGGCAGACATGTAGTGAGCCCGCGGAGTCTTTCATCTCGGTGGCGGTGAGCCACTGGGAGATGGTCGTCACGCGTCAGCGGGGGACGGCCCGGCTCACGGTACGAGGGCCCGAGACGAAGGCGACGACGGCGCCGATCCGCGAGGATGCGGAGTTCTTCGGGATCCAGTTCAGCCTCGGCACGTTCATGCCAGGGCTGCCGCCGGGGCAGCTGGTGGACGGCTCGCTGACGTTGCCGCAGGCCGCGAAGACGTCGTTCTGGCTCGACGGGGACGGATGGGAGCTCCCGGGGCCGGACAACGCCGATGTCTTCGTCGACCGGCTCGTCCGGGCCGGCCTGCTGGTGCATGATCCGGTCGTGCCGGCGGCCTTGCGGGGGGAGGTTGACGGTTGGTCCAGGCGCTCGGTGGAACGGCGGGTGTCGCGGGCCACGGGCCTGACCCAGGGAGCCATCGAGCGGATCAGGCGGGCCGAACGGGCGGTCGAGCTGCTGCGCCTGGGCCTGTCCCCGATCGACGCGGCGGATCAGGCCGGATACGCGGATCAGCCCCACCTGACCAGATCGCTCAGGCGCTTCACGGGCCGGACGCCGTCTCAGGTCCCGGCGTCCGCGCTCGGCGCGTAACTGTCGTTTTCGTTCAAGACGACCTGGCTCGCTCCGGTCCATACTGGCGGACTATGGGATCCATTCACGTACACGAGTTCATCAGCCTCGACGGCGTGATCGACACGCCGACGTGGACGTTCGACTATGGCTTTCTCCCCGAGATGGGGACGGCGATCGGCGCGGTCACGGGCCGTTCCCGGGGCATCCTGCTCGGGCGCACGACCTACGAGATGTTCGAGCCGGCGTGGTCGACGCGGACCGTGGAGGAGGACCCCGGTGCGCCGTTCTTCAACGACACCATGAAATATGTCGTCTCCGCGACGCTCACCGAGCCGACGTGGAAGAACTCCGAGATCATCGGCGACTACGACCCCGACCGGATCCGGAGCCTGAAGGACGAGGCCGGCGATCTTTACGTCAGCGGCAGCGGCACGCTGGTGCGGGCGATGCTCGCCGACGGCCTGGTCGATGAGCTGCACCTGGTCATGTACCCGCTCACCCGCGGGCCCGGTCCGCGGCTGTTCACCGACGACGCGGAGGCCCGCACGTTCTCGCTCGCGGCCTGCGAACCGTTCAAGAACGGCGTCGTCTACCTGAACTACCGAGCCCAGGTGTGAGGCCGGCCTCGCCCGGCTATTGCGGCTACGTCGACGTGGGCGCGCTGGAGTTGTACTGCGAGCGCCACGGCGACGGGCATCCGCTGGTGCTGCTGCACGGCGCGTTCGGCACGATACTCTCCCGCACGCTGGCGCCTGGCTAGCTGCGCGTTCCAGGCGGATTCCAGTCCCGCTCCAGGCGCTCTGGCCATGCTGGCTAACCGACGGTTGCGACATGGCCGTGGACTACCTACCGAGAGGAATCCGCATATGAGCGTCTACGACAGCATCGGCGGGGCGCCCGCTGTCCGCGCCGCGGTCGACGACTTCTACGCCCGGGTCGTCGCTGACTCGCGGCTCACGCCGTTCTTCGCCCGCACTGACCTGGAGCACCTCAAGGCTCACCAGCGTGCGTTCATCGCAGCCGCGATCGGCGGCCCGGAGATCTACGCGGGCCGGGACATGGCCGCCGCGCACGCCGGGCTCGGCATCGGGGACGCAGACTTCGACGCCGTCGTGGCCCACCTCGTTGGCACGCTGACCGCCCTCGGCGTGCCTGAGGACACGATCGGCCAGATCGGCGGCGCGCTGGCGCCGCTTCGCGACGATATCGTGACCACGCGACGGGCCGGGCTGGCCGGTTAGCATCGTCAGCCGCCGACGGCCTTCCCCGGTGGTTACTGATAGGAGACCATGGACAGCTGCGGGGTCCTGGCCATGGTCTGCCGCGGGCTCATCATCGGGTGGTCTTTGACGTAGAAGTTCTTCCACCCGAAGAACACCCCGGCGGGGGCGGCCGCGGTGACGGCCTGCCAGGTCTGCAGTTTGTCGCCGGGGGTGCCTTGCCCGTCCATATGGATGAGGATCGCCAGGTCGTTGTGCCGGGTGTCGAGCTCGTGCTCGCCACGGATCATCGACAGCCGGAACTGGTGCAGCACCAGGAGCTTTTGCGGCAGCCGGTAGCGCGCGGTCAGGCCGGCCAGCCAGCTGGCGACGCTGTTGACCTCGCTGATGCTCACGCTGCCTATCTGCTGCAGCGGCAGCTGCCCCGGCGCCAGTTTCCACTCCGAGTCCAGGGCCAGCCCGACATCGGGCAGCTTGAGCAGCGACTGGTACTCCTTGGCCTGGGCGAGCAGGCTGGCCCGGCCGGGCTGCAGGTCCAAGATGACATACATCCCGGCGGCGGCCGCCCGGCGCACCCAGGGGCGCAGGGAAGCCACGCTGGACCGGTAGGAGTAGTCGCCGTCCGGACCCGGACGCGCCCCGGCGACGGTGGCGATGATCTCCAGGGCCGGTACGACCGGGACGCGGCTCAGGGCCCGGTAGGCCGAGGCTACCTTCCTGGCCCGGGCGATGCTGGCCGGCAGGTCCTGCTGGCCCAGGGCGCCGAGCGCGGGGGCATCCGGGTGCCCGTACAGGGCAACCAGCAGGCGCCCGGGGAACAGGATCTGGCCTCCGCCGGGCAGCTGGACCCCGGTCTGCGCGACGGCCACCCGGGAGGCCAGCCGGCTGGCCGGCCCGAAGCCTGCTCCGATGGCGAGTACCCGCCGAGGGCGGGCCTGCGACAGCGCGGCGATAGCGGCCGGGTCGGCGCGCGGGTCGCCGCCGCGAACGGCGATCACCCGCGCCCCCGCCACCCGCGCGGTGGTGACTGCGGCCAGCATCACGGTGTCACGGTCACCGGGATGCACGAGCAGCGCCAAGCGGCCCAGCGGCGGGGGTGTCCTCGTCGCGGGCAGCGTCGCCGGGCTGGTGACCACCCGGATGCCCGGCAGCGCGGCCGCGAGCACATTTCCGGGCATCCCCGCCGCGAGCACGACGTGCGGGTCCAGCGCCTTGATCCGCGCCCGCAGCATGGCGCTGACGGTGGCCCCGCCCGCCTGAGCCGAGGCCAGCAGCAGCGGAGCGTGGGCCCGCAGGGCCCACCGGGCGGCCGTCAGCTCGGCGGGCCGGTCCGGACGGGCCACGATCACCACAGGCGCCGAGGCGAACAATTGCTGCGCGAGGTTCCCGGCCACCATGTCGGCCGGGCCGGCCAGCACCGACGTCTCCGGTACGGGCAGGCGGGTCCGCGCGGCCAGCGGGACCTGAGGTGGCTGGCTCGGCCGGGGCGCACCGGCACAGGACGCGGCGGCGGTAGCGGACGCCAGTACGACCAGGACGACCGCGGCCGTGCGCAGCACCCCAGGACGGCGCCGTCTGGCCGGCCGGACCGGCGCGCGGGATCCGTGCAGCCCGCGTGCGGCCCATCGGTCGCAAGCGTCCCGCCACGGTATGGCGGGGAGTTGAGTTTTCCGCAAGCCCGGCACCGTTAGCCGAGCCTAGTGGCCGTGACGCTTGGGACGCTGGATTTCTCCCGATCGGCGTGGCTCGCGTGATAACGACGAGGTTCCAATATGAGTGACCGCCTGCTGGCGAGCGCTATCATCTACGCGGTCCGCGCCGGCTGGGAGATCGGAGCACCCATGAGCAACGGAGCGAGGCGGGCACTGGTCACCGGAGCGTCGGCTGGCATCGGCAGGGCCTGCGCCGAGGAACTGCATGCGGCCGGCTGGTACGTCACGGGAGCAAGCAGGCGCGGCACGACCTCGGGTGAGTGGGCTGGCCTGGTCATGGACGTCGATGACGACGATTCGGTGCGGGCCGGCGTGGCGGGCATGCTGGCGGCCGGCGGCCGGATCGACGCGCTGGTCGCGGCGGCTGGATGGGGTCTGGCCGGCGCGGTCGAGCAGTGCACGATCGGAGAGGCGAAGGCCCAGCTGGAGACCAACTTCTGGGGCTGCGTGCGGGTGCTGCAGCAGGTGCTGCCCGCCATGCGGGCGCAAGGCGGCGGGCGCATCGTGCTGATGAGCTCCATCGGCGGCGTGATCGGCATCCCGTTCCAGGCCTTCTACAGTGCGAGCAAATTCGCTCTGGAGGGCCTGGGCGAAGCCCTGGCCTACGAGGTGGCGCCCCTTGGCGTGCACGTGACGCTGGTCGAGCCGGGCAACGTCAAGACGGACTTCACGGCCAGCCGCCAGATGGCGCAGGCAGCTGGGGACGATCCGGTCTACGGCGCCGCCCTGACCAAGGCCGTCGGTCTGATGGAACGCGACGAGGTGAACGGCGTGCCCGCCGCCGACGTGGCCGCCGTGGTGCGGCGGGTGCTGGTATCCCGCCGCCCGCCCCGGCGGGTATCGGTCGGCAAGGCGAGCGAGCGGGCGGGGCTGCTGGCCAAGCGGCTGCTGCCGTTCCGCGCCTTCGAGGCCGCGGCGAGAAGCAGCCTGGGAGTCTGACGTTCGGCTGGCCGGCACTGCGGCGCCGCTGGCGTGATTTGCCAGCCGCTGGGCAGGCGAAGCGGATAGCAGTTCCCGGCCCGACGAGAGGATGGCCAGATGACTGGCACAGGACGTCATATAAGGAGCAAGCTGCGATCCTTGATACCGCCGGTGACGCCCAGGCTGATCTTCCGGGCGCTCCTCGGGGTCCTCTTCTTCTTGTGCGGCATCGTTTTCGGTTTCTGGCTCATTTTTCGTTTCCGGCGGCATGTTCGCGTGTGAGGTCCTTACCGCAGGACGAATCCCGGGACGAGCGGGTCGTGCGGGTCGATCCAGAACACATGCTCGCCGATACGGTACGCCATCCCGGTGACCTGGGGAATGACGGCCGGGCGTCCGTCAGCGTCGCCGGGGCCGAGCACGCTCCCGGTGAACGTGCCCAGACCCCGAGCGCGATGGTGCCGTGCCCGCAGGCGGTCGAGAAACCGTCCTTATGCCAGAACAGCACGCCCAGGTCAGCGCCCTGGTCGTCGGGTGGCACGAGGAATCCGCCGTACATGTCCGCATGGCCGCGCGGTTCTGAGCACAGCACCGCGCGCAGGCCCTGAACCGCGGGGTCTTCGATCGCCCGGGCCCGCCGCTCGGCCACCGTCCGGCCCGGGATCGGTACGGGAGGGTCGGCCACGATCCGGAACGGCTCCCCGCCGGTGTGGTAGTCCGTGGCCGGAATTGCCGAGGGCAGCACGGTGACATCCTGCCATGCAGGTCCGGTTCCGGAGGTGGGCAAGCCCCGGCGGGTGGGCGTAGGTGCTGCGCGATGCGGTCCGGGTCGGCCGTCCGGCCACCCGCCTGACGTCGCCCTGGTTGCCATGGGCATGCTGGTGGCCAAGGATGGTAATGCCTAGATGTGGAGGGCGGGCTCTGGCACATGCCGGATATGCGGCTGTCGCACGTGCATCCCCTGCGGTGGCTCGGCCAGCGCGATCGCGGCTATGCCGCACTACGCCGTGCCACCCGGACGGCGATCATCATGCCGGCCATGTTCGCCCTGGGCGACAAGGTCATCGGCAACCCGCAGGTGGCTACGTTCGCGGCGTTCGGGTCTTTCGCGATGCTGCTCCTGGTTGACTTCGGCGGCCCCATGGCGGAACGGCTCCAGGCGGAGGCGGCGCTCGCGGTGACCGGCGCCGTGTTCGTCAGCCTGGCCACGCTGGCCTCGCAGACCGTGTGGCTCGCGGCCGTGGCGATGGCGGTGGTGGGGTTCGGCGTGATCTTTGCCGGGGTGGTCAGCTCGGTGCTGGCCGGGGCGACCACGGCGCTGCTGCTGGCGTTCATCTTGCCGGTGTCGCTGGCTGCTCCGCCGTCGGCCGTGCCTGACCGGCTGGCCGGCTGGGGGATGGCCGCAGGCGCCGCGCTGGTCGCGATCGCGCTCCTGTGGCCCGCGCCCGCGCGCGACCGGCTGCGTGGCCCCGCGGCCGGCGCCTGCCGGGCGCTGGCGACGCGGCTGCGTGCGGGGATCGCGTACCTGCTCAGCAGCAGGGACGAACAGTTCGCACGGGATCGCGACCACGCGGTTGCGCAGGCGGACCAGGCCGTTGCGGCGCTGCGCAATGCCTTCCTCGCCACCCCTTACCGCCCGACCGGGCTGAGCACTCCCGCTCGGACGACTGTGCGCCTGGTCGACGAGCTGAACTGGCTGAACAGCATTGTTATTCAGCCTGGGCTGCACCGCGACGGCGTCAACCGCGCGGCGCTGGGGGTCAAGGAGAGCGCGGCGACGGTTCTCGACCGGGCCGCGGATCTGCTCGACGCCCGGGGCAGGAGCAGCGATGAGCTCGACGCCGCGCTGACCGACCTGGCGGCTGCGTACGCGAAAATGCAGAAGGGCGTGATGGCCGACCTGCCGGTCCGGTCCCTGCATCCGGCGGGCGACCCGGCTGCGAGCGGGGGGCCGGCCGCGGACGGGGAACCGGCCAGTGAGTTCATCACCTCGCTTGACCCCGCCTTCCGGGCGGAGGAGCTGAACTACGCGGTCTCGGTCATCGCGCGCACCGTCGAGCTGACCGCGGCCGCCGAACGGCGAAGCTGGCGGGACCGGTGGCTTGGCCGCCAGCCCGAGGGTGTGCCGGGGACCCTGTCCGCGGCGCGGGAACGGATCACGTCCTACCTCGAGCCGCACTCGGTCTGGCTGCACAACAGCTTGCGTGGCGCCGCCGGGCTGGGGCTGGCGGTGCTCGCCGCGCGGCTGACCGGGGTCCAGCACTCGTTCTGGGTGGTCCTCGGCGCGCTGTCGGTGCTGCGCTCGAACGCGCTGAACACCGGGCAGGACGCCGTTCGCGCCCTGCTCGGCACGGTAGCGGGGTTCATCGTCGGCGGGGCGCTGCTCGTGGGGATCGGCACGAACACCACGCTGCTGTGGTTCTTGCTGCCGCCGGCGGTCTTTCTCGCCGGGGTCGCTCCGACGGTCATCTCGTTCGCCGGAGGGCAGGCGGCGTTCACGCTCACCCTGGTGATCTTGTTCAACCTCATCCAGCCGACCGGATGGCGCGTCGGCCTGGTGCGGATCGAAGATGTTGCCATCGGGGTCGGCGTGAGCCTGGTCGTCGGGGTCCT
>Ga0335078_10013004_pt1 | contig 12338 bp, 10 predicted proteins | sample Lox_Sample_32_FD_206711 | JGI IMG/M metagenome (GOLD analysis project Ga0335078, IMG submission 206711) | Soil microbial communities from Loxahatchee National Wildlife Refuge, Florida, United States - Lox_Sample_3.2 | ecosystem: Environmental > Terrestrial > Soil > Wetlands | place: USA... | reverse complement strand
AGTTCCGGGAACGCGGTCATGCACGGCCCGCACCAGGTGGCCCAGAAATCCACCAGCAGAACTTTGCCGGTGGGGTTGGCGCGCAGCTTCTTCAACTCGGCGGCATCGGCCATTTCCAGGCGCACCGGCTCGGCTTCGATCTTCTTCATTTCCGCGAGCTGATTATCGTGCTTCGATTTCCACTTGGTGGAGCAGCCGAAGACGCCGGTGTGGGGCACGGCGACCGGCCGGCCGGCGAGCAGCGCATCGATGGCGTTGCCGGCGTCGTGCGTGCTGACCAGCGATTCGCGCTGGCTGTTGTCAATGCGCCCTTCATAAGACAATTTGCGTTCCGCATCGAAGATGAAGACGTGCGGCGTGGCTTTGGGACCGTATGCGCGCGACACCGCCTGGGTTTCGCCGTCGTAGAGATAGGGGAAATTGAAGTGACGGTATGCGGCGCGGATCTTCATCTCTTCGAGGCTGTCGCTGACATCGGTGTAACCGAGCTCCGAGAGCAGGATCGCGCCGGCATCGTTGGGTTCGATCGCGACGAAGGCCACGCTCCTCGCGCGGTACTCTTCGACAAGCTGCTTGATGCGGCTTTCGTACAGCTGCGCGGTCGGACAATGATTGCAGGTGAAGATGACCACCAGCACGCGGCTGCCCGCGTAGTCCGATAGCGTATGGACCCTGCCGTCAATGCCGGGCAGCGCGAAACCGGGCGCCGCGGAGCCGAGAGCGAGCGTAGGATGAGAGTCCTCCGCCATCGCGAGGAATGCGCAGGCCAGAAAACCCAGGAGCCGCAACACCTTGTTCACCCCTTTCGCGTTCCGTCACGCCTGCACGGAACGCTCCTTTTCTGATCGCGGCTGCGGAGCGCAGGGGCGCGATCTTCAGTTGACAAATCCCAGGCGGCGCAGCGTGGCCGCCGGCTCAGTTCCGTCAAACCGCAGCACCGCGGTTCTCTCCCGGCCGTTGTCGATGGCGACGCCGAACGGGTAGGCTTTGTAGCCGAAGGTGCGCTTGAGCAGCTCGAAGTCCGGAGTCACCACCGCGTTCAACCCGGTCTCGGCAACAAACTGGCCGGCGTACTGCGGCAGTTCGACGGGAATGGCCACCACGCGCGTTTGCCCCCAGGCGAGCCCGGCCATTCCCTTGGCGGCGTCGAAGCAGTGCGTGCAGGCAGGGTTGAAAAAGAACAGAAAGTATTTCCCGTGCGCGAGGCTGTACGGCTGGCCCGCGACCAGGATGCTGGCGGGCGCCCTGGTTCCGCTCTGCCGCACTTCACTCACCCCATAGGAGACCAGTGCAAAAACCGCGACCGCGCCGGCAATCACCACCATGGCGCGCAAACTGCCGGCCGGGCGCGACCACCAGCCCGCCACCATGGCCAGGCCGAGCATGGCCAGGTCGCCCAGAAAGAATTGCGGGCCGATGGCGCGCTTGATCCAGGGGAAGCAACTGCAATCGGCGCCGCGCAGCGCGTCGTAGTGGGCGGCAAAATAGGCCATGAATGCGATTAACAGCAGACCAATGAGGAGCGCACCCCAGCGCCGGAACCGCGGCACCAGAATCAGCACCGCGCCCAGGGTCTCGGCAACCCCCGCGAGCAGCGCGGCTGGGACGCCGAGCGCGCCCGGCATCTTCAGCTGAATGATGCGCTGCGCCCAGCCTTGTGTGTCGGTGATCTTCCAGAGGCCGGAAAGGAGGAACAGAATGGCCAGCAGGACCGCGGCAGCCCAACTCAGCCTGGTTTTCCACCCCGGGAACTCAACGGCGTGCAAGCGGAACCGTGCCCTCCTGCGGCTGTGCCATACTGTCGTGCATGGCCTCATTGTAGCCCCTCGGGCAGGTGCGAGGGCGCAAACGCCGGGCCACTGGTTTCGCTTTATGATCGCCCTGGTTTGCATGCTGGCGCTCGCCGTTGCCTCCGCCGAGGAGTTGGTTGACCAGGTCTACACGATTCCCGCCGACGAGTGGCGCTATGTCGACCTGGGGCTGGGGCAGCGGCCGGCGCTGCTCGAGGCGGAATACCAGGTGCGCGCCGGACCGGATCAGGTCCGCCTGGCGGTGATGCGCCGCGACGACCTCGATCATCTGCGCGAAGGCCTGCCGCACGGGGTGTTGGAAGCGACCGTTCCCGGCCGTTCCGGCAGGCTGACCTGCCGGCTGCGGTCGCCGGACGAGTACGTGGTGGTGGTCGACAATCGCATGGGCGACGGACGCGCGGCGCTGGTGAGATTGCGCATCGTGGTGGATTTTTCGCCCGGCGCCGGGGCGATTCCGCAACGGCTGTCCGCGCAGCGGCGCCTGAACGTGATCCTGATCAGCTTTGCCGTGTTCTTCGCCATCGTCACCTGGTCGGGGCGAAAGCTGCTGCCTGCGGTCAGGCGTTGAAGGCTTCGCGCGCGGCGGCAATCGTCTGCCGTATATCGGCTTCGGTGTGGGCAGCGGAAAGAAACGCAGCTTCGAACTGCGACGGCGGCAGGTACACGCCCCGCTCGAGCATCGCGCGGAAGAACCGGCCGAAGCGCGCAGTATCGCTGCGCCCGGCGGATTCGTAATCCGTGACCGGACCGTGGTGGAAGAAGAAAGTGAACATGGAGCCCACGTGGTTCGCGGTGACGCCCGCGGGCGCCGCGGCGCACAGTTGCGCGGCGTGCTCCTCCAGCTGGCGGTAGATCTGCGGATGCCGCTGCAAATGCCGCAGCATGGCCAGGCCGGCGGCCACGGCCAGCGGATTGCCCGAGAGCGTGCCTGCCTGGTAGACCGGCCCGGCGGGCGCCACCTGGCGCATGATGTCCTTGCGGCCGCCATACGCGCCCACCGGCAGGCCGCCGCCGATCACTTTACCCAGGGTGGTGAGATCGGGCCGGACACCGAAGCGCTGTTGCGCGCCGCCGAACGCCACGCGAAAACCGGTCATCACCTCGTCAAAGATCAGCAAGGCGCCGCGCCGGCTGGTGATCTCACGCAAGGCTTCGAGGAAACCCGCCGCCGGCGGAACGCAGCCCATGTTGCCCACCACCGGCTCGACGATCACCGATGCGATGTGCGGGCCGTGCCGGTGAAACGCCTCTTCCACCGCCGCGACCGAATTGTAGGGCAGGGCGATGGTGGTTTCCGAGAAGCTCTTCGGCACGCCCACCGAGTCCGGCAACCCGAGCGTAGCCACGCCGGAGCCGGCCTTCACCAGCAGGGAATCCACGTGGCCGTGGTAGCAGCCTGCGAATTTCACGGTCAGGTCGCGGCCGGTGAAGGCGCGCGCCAGGCGGACGGCGGACATGGTGGCTTCGGTGCCGGAGTTGACCAGCCGCACCATCTCGATGGAAGGCACGGCCTCACAGATGGCCCCGGCCAGCTCGACCTCCGCCTCGGTGGGCGCGCCGAAGCTGGTGCCGATCGCCAGGGCGCGCTCGATGGCTTGCAGAATCTCCGGATGCCGGTGGCCCAGCAGCAGCGGTCCCCAGGACCCGACGTAATCGATGTAGCGATTGCCGTCGGCGTCGATCACGTGCGACCCTTCCCCGCGCGCCAGGAACAATGGTTTTCCGCCCACGCTGCGAAACGCGCGCACGGGCGAATTGACGCCGCCCGGTATCAGCTCCTGCGCCCTGCGAAACAGCTCTTCGGATTGGGAATGGTTCATCGGCGTCGACCGGCGGCTAGCATTCCTTCATGGCTTCCGCCGTGTTCCCGCCGGGCACCAGGCGGGCAAAGCGGAAACTCATCGCCATGTCATACAGGCTGCCGTTCAGGTTCCGCAGCAGCCGCCGCTTGAGACTGGCATAGGGCTGGCGTCCGGCGAACAGATCCTGCATGATAACGGAGAAGCGCGGGCTGCGGCGCGTGAACTCGACCATCCGCTGGGTCACCGTGCCGCAAAGGAAGCGGCCGAGGAAAATGCGTTTCGCCAGGCGCGCGCCGAATTCCAGGTCGGCGGCGAAATCGCGGCGCAGGAGCGCGCGGTAATGGGCCAGCCCGGCCGCCAGATCACCTGCCTCGGCGAGCAAGGCGCGCGCCGCCAGGTCGGCGGAGCGAATCGCGTAGTAGAGCCCTTCACCGGTCAGCGGATCCACCAGTCCGGCCGAATCGCCCACCGCCATCCAGCCGTCGCCGGCAACCCGGTTCGCCTGCCAGGAGCCGCTATCGAGCGAAGGCAGCAGGTGCGAATAGAACTTGCCGTCCTTGGCGGAAATACCGCGCTCCTCCATGAACCGCTCCAGCCGCTGGCGCAGCGCCGCAGCCGGCTCGCCCTTGCCGCAGATTCCCACCGAGAGATGGCCGCAGCGGGGGAAAATCCAGATGTAGCCTTCCAAATGCGGAAGGAACTGGATGTCGATGCGCTCCTGATCTCCCGGGACGTAATATCCCAGGGCTGCCATGGTGTCCTGGGGCTTCCATTGCGAGCCCACCTGGCGCAGCGGGTTGCGGGCGCCCATCGCCACAATGCAGAAATCGGCGCAGGCGGCGCCGCCCGAGGTGCGCAGGAGCCAGCCCGCGCCCTGGCGCGTCATCTCCTGCACGCGCGCCTTCTCGATCTGCGCGCCGGCGCGCTCGGCGCGCTCGAGCAGCATCCGGTTGAGATCGAGCCGGGAGTAGATTACCAGCGGTTCGGTCAGCTTCAAGCGGGCTTCGCCGGCGCGCGGCGCTCCCAGCACCGTCTCATGCACCAGGCGTTTCGGCGTGGAGTTTTCAATCAGGAATGGATACTGCTGGTAAGCCTTGTAGGTGAGGCCGCCGCCGCAAGGTTTCTCCCACGCGAGCTTCTCGTCGAACAGCATCACTCTGAGCCCGGCGGAGGCCAACTGCTCCGCGGCAAACGCTCCCGCCGGCCCGCCGCCCAGGACTGCCACAGTTTTCATTTCTTTGACTTGTCGACGGGAGGCAGATCCTGCGGCGAGGGCATGGCGCCGCCGGCGCCGTGCGGATTGGCCATGCCGCCGGGAGGCATCGCGCCATGGGGGTTGGCCGCGCCCGGCATGGCGCCACCGCCGTGCGGCGCGCCGCCCGCCTGTTTGCGCCCCGTAACCACCCATTTCGCGCCCTGTTGATCGAGCACATAGATCATCGCCATCCCCGCGCCCGGCGCGTTTTTGGGAGTGAAAGAAACATTGGCTTCGGCGTGGCTGCCGGTGAAGTTCACGGCCGTGACGTCGATGTTCATCGCGGCCACGCTCAAGCCGCGGCCCGCGACGTAATCGATCACCGCCTGGCGCACGGCGTCCTTACTGGCAGCGCTTCGCTGGCAGCCGGCCAGCGCCAGCACCGCAAGAGCCAGGGCAGACAGATTTCGCACTTTCTGATTATAATCCGCCGCCCGGGCCGGAATTCCGTTTCGGCAGGCCGCTCGGGTTTCCGGTCCGCCTACCCGCCGCGCCTGCCCATACTCCGGCCGTAAACCGATCGGTTCCCGGCTGGTTGGCATTTGCCCGGTTTGCGGATAGACTAAACGCTATGCATGGCAACGAAGAGGTTTTGAAGTGTCTGGGTGCATCCCTCCGCGCCGAGCTCACGGCCATCAATCAGTACTTCCTGCACTCCAAAATGTGCGAGAACTGGGGCTACTTCCGGCTCGCGGGCTATTACCGCAAGGAGTCGATCGAGGAGATGGTGCACGCCGAGAAGCTGATGAACCGGATTCTGTTTCTCGAAGGGACGCCCAACATGACGGATCTGGGCCCGATCCGCGTCGGCACCAACGTGAAGATGCAATTCGAAAACGACCTGGCGCTGGAGCTCGACGCGGTCCAGCAGCTCAACCATGCCATCAAGACGGCCACTGGCGTAGGCGACAACGCTTCGCGAGCGCTGTTCGAAGAGATCCTCCGTCAAGAAGAGGATCACGTCGATTACCTGGAGGGACAGCTTCACGCCATCGGCGAAGTGGGCTTCGACAATTACCTGGCGCAGCAGCTCCACAAAGGCGAAAAGGAATAGGCCGCGAGCCCGCGGTACGAACCCGCGTCATCACGGGAACTTTCACCAGAGCGTAGAAGCTGCTCCCGGCCGGCGTTTCCATCATAATAGCGGCAGGACCCCGCATGGCACTCCATCGCAGCGCGGTGCTGGTGCTGGCTGGACTGGCGCTGGCGGGCCAGGCTGCCGCTCAGGTTGCGTGGAGCGGCCGCGTGGTCGACCAGAATGACGCCCCAGTTGCCGGCGCTCGGGTGCGCGTGCAACTGGAATCCCAGGCTGTGCTCGAAGCCGATTCCTCGCCGACCGGCTCATTCGTCATCACCGTGCCCGCGCCCGGCCGTTATCTCATCACCGTGGATCGCGCCGGGTACTTTCAGCTGCGCGGACAGGCGGTGGAGATCGCCGCCGGCGGCAATGAAACCACGCTCGTGCTCAACGTACAGGAGGAGGTCTTTCAGAGCGTCCACGTCGGGGCAATGCCCAATCCGGTGGAAACCGGCGCTACCGGGGGTGAAGAACGGCTGAGCGGCACCGAGATCAACGACATCCCGTACCCCGCCAGCGAAAGCCTGCGCAACGGCATGAAGCTGATGCCGGGGGCCATCGAAGATCCTGCCGGCGGCCTCCATTTCCACGGCGGCGGCGAATACCAGACTCAGTACACGCTGAACGGGGTGGATATCACGGATCCGATCAGCGGCCGCTACACGACGGTGCTGGCGGTCGATGGCGTGCAATCGGTGGACCTGGAAGGGGCGCGCGAGGCCGCCCAGTACGGGCCCGGCTCCGCCGGCACGCTCGCTATTCAGACCGACAGCGGAACCGACCAGTACCGCTACACGGTGACGAATTTCGTTCCCGGAATCGACCAACGCGGCGGCACGCGGATTGGCGATTGGACGCCGCGCGCGGTTTTCTCCGGGCCCATCGCCAAGGGCACCGCCTGGTTCGCAGACGACTTCAACGGCAGCTACAACAGCGGCTACGTCGCCGGCCTGCCCCCGGACGGGAACACGAACGCGGCCTGGGGGCTCGGCAACCTGGCCCACGCTCAAGTGAATCTGTCTCCCGCGAACATTCTCTATGCAGACCTGCTCACCAACTTCGATCACCAGGCGCACTTCGGCCTGGGGCCGCTCGACCCGGATCCCACCACCTCCGGCGTGAGCGATCACGAATGGCTGCTGACGGCGAAGGATTCGCACTCGTGGTACGGCGGATCGCTGCTGGAGTTCGGCGTCGCCTGGCAGTCGGTTTATCACCGGCACACGCCGGAAGGAACCGAGCCCTATCTGGTCACCCCGGAAGGCGCCAGCGGCAACTACTTCGTCGATTCGCGCCAGGCCGGGCGGCGCGGCCAGTTATTCGCCAACTACTTTCCCCGCGCCCGCCGGTTTTGGGGCCGCCATCAACTGCAAACCGGCGCCAATGGTCGGCTACTGGATTACGATGCGCGTTTCACGCGGACCGAGAACGAGGTGATCGGCTTGAGCGGCCTGCCCGAGTTCATCACCACGTTTCGCGGCGCGGGGGTATTCGATCAAGGGAACTCGGCCGCATCGTCCTACGTCACCGATCACTGGCAGCCGGGCGACCGCATTACGGTCGATGCCGGGGCGCGCCTGGATTGGGACCGCCTGGTGGGGCAGGCCGCGATTTCGCCGCGCCTGGCCGCCGCCTGGGCGCCGATGGCGGACAGCCGCACCAAGATCACCGCCGGGTATGCCATTTTGCGCGACCCCTCCAACCTGGCGCTGTTCGCCATGCCGCTCGATCAGCAGCCCGTCACCACGCCCTACAACTCTTCCGGAGAGCCTCTGGCGCCGCTGGTTACCGCGTTTTACCCCGGGCACGACCTCAAATTCCCGCGGTACAGCCAATGGAGCGCGGGAGCGCAGCGCGACCTGGGGCACCGCATCGCGGCGAGCGCGGAATGGATGCGCAAGCGCGGCACGGATGGCTTCGCATACGCCACCAGCGGCCCGCCCGCGCCGGTCAATTTCGATCTGGTATCGCTGGCCGGAGGATATGGCGGCGATTACGTACTCACGAACCTGCGGCGCGACGACTACGACGAAGCGGCGTTCAGCGTGCGGCAGTCTTTCGGCGACCAGTTCGGCTGGATGGGCAGCTACACCCATTCGCGAGCTGTTTCCAACGCCATTCTCTCAACCACTTTCGACGAGCCGCTGCAGGTGACCGGGAGCTTCATCCCGATGCCCTGGGACGCGCCGAACCGCTTTCTGGGATGGGGCTACTTTCCCGTGCATGGCCCCAATTGGGCGCTGGCTGTGATGGTGGATTATCGCACCGGGTTCCCCTATTCCATCGTCACCGATTCCGGCGTAGTGGTTGGAACGGTGAATGCAGCGCGCTACCCCGATAACTTCGACCTCAATCTTCACATCGAGCGCCGCTTCGTTTTCCGCGGCTACCGGCTCGGATTACGGCTGGGTTGCAACAACATCACCGGCCACCAGAACTACACGGCGGTGAACAACGTGGAAGGCGCGCCGAACTTTCAGCAGTTTTACGGCGACGAAGGCCGGCACATTGTGGTGCGCATCCGCATGTTCGGCCGCGCCGACAAGCGGTAGCAGCGAAGAGCCGGGATGGAAAGCCGTGAGACGACCGGTTGGCAGGTGAAAGCGCCTGCCCAACCGGACGCAGGTATTCGATAGCGAAGCGGGGTAGGCGCTAGGTTCTCTACCTAACAGGGCGCAGCCGTCCGACAATTCAACGATGTTACTTAATGGGACAGCCGCAGTATGGCACTCTGGATGGTGCTCATCGCGTTACTGAGCTGTGTCGTGTTGCTGGCCTGGACATAGAGCCCGGCTTGCTGCGTGTTGTTAAAACAGCTGTAGCCATTGATCGAACAGCCGCTCACGTTGGCGATTTTGGTCAGCAAACCCCAGTCGGTACCGCCATTGCCCGTGTAGCCGATGGTCATGATGGTAATGGCCATTTGGCTGGTGTCGCCAGCCCGGCTCGCGTAATTGGCGTCGTTGCGAATCGCGATGGCGACATTGTCTACCTGGTCCCATCCCGCCAGCCCCCAATTATAGGCGCTGGTTGGGTCGGCCGTGCTGAAGTCACCGGAGGCTGACTCGTAAATACTGGTTGCATGCGAATCGCCGGTAATTGCAGAAAGCCGGTACCCGTTAACACCGGCATCCGTACTCGGTTGCAGCGAGTAGCCGTATTTGTCGTAGATCGGGATAGCGTTTAGATTGGCCTGTGAACCCCAGTTGCTTGAGTTACACCCGCCATAATTGTTGGGAATTATTGTGGTGCTGCTTTCTCCCGGCGGGCTGGCGGTCATGTCGTATCCGGGTTGGTTCATGTACCACTGGGGCGTGTGGGAACTGGTGGTGTCCAGGCTTGCAAGCTGGTAGAAGTCCATGGTACTCGAATCTGAATAGGGCGGGGCGCCAGTGATAACGACGTAGCCGTACATCGGATGGGTGGGGGTGGCAGCGTCGGTTGCGTAGGTGCAGCCGCTCCCATGGGCGCCCGTTTTGATCACGGAGTTGGTGTTTCGGTTCAGATAGGTGGAAACCGCCGATGGCACGCCGTCGGTAAAAAGCACAATGACATTCATCCGGTTATCGGCGCCGTTGGCCGCCATATCCCGCATATGGGCCTTCTGGAGTTCGATATACGCCAAAGCCAGGGCATCGCCCATTCCGGTGCCGTCGTTTGCGGTGACCTTGCCGATCTGCGAGTACATATCGCTCGAGGAAGATCCGCAGACATAGGGGGCGGAGGTTCCGCAGAAGTTAACATCGGGACCACCCGAGCCGGTAGGCGAGGTCTGGTAAGGCGTTGGGGTCGTCGGGTAGCCGACCACGCCGCTACCGCTGAATACCACCAGCCCCAACTCGTCGTAGCCTGGAGTGAAGCCCTGAACAAAGCCCTGCGCGTAGGTAACCAGGTCTTGAATCACTGTGCTCCCGGCGCCGTCCGAGGTGTTCATCGAGCCGGAGCGGTCTATGACGAGTTCAACCCGCGCATCGCGGCGGGTAGCGGTGCCCGTGGCCGAAACTGTGGTTGCGTTGAAGCCCATGATTCGCATAAACAGGAGCGGAACGGTGACCGACGCAGTCACCGTCACTGTCTTGGTAATGCCCGTCGTGACAGTAATGGTCGGCGAGAGATTGTAAGCTGCCCAGAACCCAGGCTGGCCGAGGCGGAAGTTTGCGTTCAGATAATCGCCGGCGATGTTCGTTGAGTTGGCGTTGGTGCTCAGCAGGCGGCCGGTGCCCAATGCCGCCCCATCTACAGCAGCCGAAAGCTCGGTCTGAACGATGTAGCAGACGGTGCCGTCAATGGCGAGCCCCACCACGCCGGCCAATATAGGCAATGTAAGCGTCATCAAGATGAGCACATTGCCGCGTTGGCCCCGCCTGGAACGTGTCGTTTTGAGCATGTAAGTCAACCTCCCGAAAGTAGATCAGAAGTACAACTGAGCGTAGGTCATGGTGCCGTTGCTGAAGGGTGGCATGTTGAACCCTGTTGCTGCGGCCTCGGACACATAGACCCACTGACCCGAGGGCAGCCCGTCGCCCGTGGTGCTGTTCCAGGGGTTGAAGCCCGTGATCGTCGCAACGTCGCCGGTGTTGACAGCTTGATTGGTGATGGTAATTGTTCCATCGGTAGTGCTGACGATAGAAGCGGGAGGCGTCCCCAGGTTGCTGGTGCGCAAGGTGTTATTGCCGATTACCAGTCGCTGTGAAAACACCCAGTCCCCGTAGTTTGTGCAACCGGTCGGGACGCCGTGCGAATTCAGGCTTGTGAAGCCAGCCAGACCGCAAGCGCTGACGTCCATATATCGGACGGTCGAGAGCAACAGCACTGCATTACCCGACCCAGCTGTCCCCGTCGTGCCAGAGCCGGCGCTCAGGCCGAGCGGCCCGGCGATGAAGCTCAGGATCTGCTGGTTCCCTAACAGGGTGAAATTGATACTGCGGGCGAACATGTGGCCGGCGTCGCGCGCCACCTGAACGGTTTGCATCTGCAGGAGCATGCTAAGCCCGAGACCGATCACACCGAGGAACAATGGGACCAGCACCATCAGGGAAAGAGCAAACTCGAGGGCGGCGCCGCCTTGTTGAAGCCCTCGTTTGAGCTTAAGCTTTCTTCTCATCCGACTCTCCGATCTCTAAGGAGCGGTACCCATGGTTGGCACGTCGCTCGATGGTTCGATCTCATCAGCGGCCATTGCGTTGATTTTGGTCTTGGCAAGATCGACCGGAGTATGCCAGTTAAAAAAGCGGGGAAATAGCGCGGCGAGCGGGAAGCCGTTCACGGAAACTTGCATGATGTTGGGGGAGACGTTGCCGGTCGGCGAGCTGTTGACGTTCGTCAAGCCCGTAGACGAGCTTGAATCCTGCGCAAAAAAATTCACTTGAATATAGCTGAGCCCGGTTGCGCCGTTGAGAAGTCCCAGGGAGTTTGCCTGCACTGTGCTCTTTACCATCTGAACGAGTGTCTGGTTTGCGGCAGTGGCTTGCGTGCCGGTGATCGTGATCCCCGTGCGTACTCCGGTACGCACCGCGTACTGCAGCGTCGCCTTGACAAAGATCGCCCACGATGCATCCATCAGTACGCCCATGAAGGCAAGGAGTGGAAGCAGTACCAGAAGAAACTCGATAAGGTGGACGCCCCGCTGCCTCCGCCTGCGCAAACCAGCACCCTTCTTTTCATTGCTTCGCATGAGTGGCTCCGAACTGCCTGATCGCCCGCTCGGCGTTTTCCGCGACTACCGCTGCGACCGCTGAGCGCGATTTACAATCTACCTGCACGTAGTTAGGACGATCGGTCCACTAACTCTTATTTACAAAGCCGCTCGTTTTATCGCGGCTTTTTTGAGAAAGCAGCGTACTACTAACTAAAGCAAACAGGCCGGGCGTTACCGAATGGCTATCTGTTTCCGGCGAAACCGCCGGAGTAAGATCGAATGCGATGGAGCCAAGTTACGGCAGCCCGCCCACGGCGGGGCTCGAGCAAGAAATCGCCGGCCTCTACGAGCGGGAAGCCGGCGGCTTGCTCCGTTACGCGGGCGCGCTGGCGGCCAATCGAGAGACGGCTCACGATGCACTGCAGGAGGCGTTTTTCCGTTTCTTCCTTTGCCGGTCCGGCGGCCAGATGATCCGTTCCCCGAAAAGCTGGTTGTTCCGCGTGGTGCGCAACTATGTTCTCGACCAGAAGAAGGCGCGCTCGCAGAACGAACTCGGCATGGAATCTCTGCGCAACGTGCCGTGCGCTCCCGGGCATCCTGAGGCCGCGGGCGATGTCTGGGACCTGTTGCAGCGCCTGCCGCAGATCGGTCTGTCGCTGCGCGAGATGGAATGCGTCCGGCTGCGCATTGAAGATCTGGGCTACGAGGAAATCGCCGGCGTACTGGGGTTGCGCACGGGCACCGTCGGCGCCCT
>Ga0335078_10013003_pt1 | contig 12339 bp, 9 predicted proteins | sample Lox_Sample_32_FD_206711 | JGI IMG/M metagenome (GOLD analysis project Ga0335078, IMG submission 206711) | Soil microbial communities from Loxahatchee National Wildlife Refuge, Florida, United States - Lox_Sample_3.2 | ecosystem: Environmental > Terrestrial > Soil > Wetlands | place: USA: Florida... | reverse complement strand
ATGTTGATTGAAGCAATCCGCAGAGTTCCACCATCACCGGCACCAACAACTCGCAGCTCGTTGCGGTCGCGCCATACACGCCGGCATGTAACGGCGACTATGGTCCCCGGAGGGATGCATTCCGCAACTGGGAACTGACAATCTGCTAACCCCGCCCGGTGATAGGCCAATGTATCGGTTGGCCTATTCCAACGATCCTGTCAGCACGCATGTGGGGCCGACCGCCGGTCGAGTTCCCCAACAACAATTGGTGCTCAGCCACAGAGTCACCGGTTCAGCAGGGCAAAATACCGTGCGTTGGTACGAATTCGTAGCCTCTGAGCACACGGTCCCGGTGACCGCGCTGACGGTCGCTCAACAGGGCACGTACGCCCCCGACGCGCATCACCGGTTCCGGTCTTCGATTGCCCGCGATAAGGCAGGCGACATTCTGGTGGGATATACCGTGTCAGATGCAGATATCTATCCTGAAATTGCAATGGCAGGCCGGACCGTGTCTGACCCGCTGGGCACGCTGGAACCAGAGCAGTGGTCTTCAGCGGTACGCTCCGCAAAACACCGTCTATCCCTCCTGGGGCGACTATTCGAGTATGGCAGTGGACGCGGCTGATGGCTGTACGTTCTGGTACGTCGGAATGTACTACACAATCCCAGGCATTGCAGATTGGAGCACCCGAATCGCTTCTGCAAAGTTCCCAAATTGTGGCCCATAGCCCAAGAGCTTCACCGGCCACGCAGACAGGTTTTGCCACAGGAGAAATCTCAGCCCACGGGCACCTAGTTGGAAACACTGCGGCAGCTAGTCTCCAATGCTCACATGCTGCAATATCGCGTTTTGTATCCACCCGCACTTGCCGCTGCGGACGGGAAACCCGCTCTCGTTCTTATGTGCCACGTAGTCGCCTATGAGGTACCCGAGGACGGAGCCGACGAAGACGTCGGAAGGGAAGTGCTGGCCGGCGGTGACGCGCGTCGTGCTAACCGTTGTAGCGAGGCCATACATCATGATGTCGAGAGGGAGCGAATGGTATCGGTGCGCGACCGTAGAGGCGATGGTCCACGACAGCATCGAATGTCCTGACGGGAAGGAGCTATTCTTCCAATTGCCGGCGAAGAATTTTCCTTCGCCTTCACCGGTGAACGGCCGTTGTCGGGCCGTGATGACCTTCAAAATTCCATACATGATTACACTGTCCGCCGTAGCTTCCGCGGTGCGGATGCCGGTCTCCTGGGCCGACTTGCTCTTGTCAATTAATCCCGTGAGATAAATAGCCGTCGGGATGGCTACGGTTCCGACGACGGCTCCGTTCGAGATATTGCGGTTGATTTCGTGCCAACTGGCGGGCACAGAATGCAGCACCCTCTCGTCAGTTGAGACTAGGGCGGTTGTAGCTCCCACAAAGAGCACGTCCCAGACGATCGCCTTCCTCTGGAAAGGTGCCATGACGAAGTGCCGCTCGTCTTGACCGATGGTGCGTACGATGCCCCCCAGCCTGTTACCGAAGGATGAATCGAAATCGCTGGACGGCGACCCATCCGCTGCATGGTCCGCACCAGCGGTTGCGGCCGCAGCCGGTGCTTCGGTAGCCTGCTGGGCGCAGGCAGGCTGTCCGAAACTAACCAAGGTTAAGAACAGTAGCGCGACCTCGAGGACAGGAGTCAATTTTGCAATCATATCTCCGGCAACTTTCGTCAGAGGTCTTGTTTCAGTTCTGCATTCAGTGCGTGCAGTTGCAGGGAACATCTTTCGACTCCGGTGGACGCCAGAACAGTATGCCCAGCAACCTTAATCGAACCTTAACGGCGAGGTCGGCCGACGAGGCTCCGCTCATCCAGTTCGAAAAGCAAGGGAAGATTTACTGAGACAAATTCTGCAGCAGTACGGACGGCGACGCGGAATATCGGGAAGCTGAGTTCGTCAAGGGCAGCAATACAACAATTTTTGTGCCTCCTTCCTGCGCGCGTTGCGCGCTGATGCTGCCACCGTAGGCTTCCACGAGCGCCTTGGTGATTGCAAGACCAAGGCCATATCCGCCTGTATCACGCGTGCGCGAGGCATCGCCACGATAAAACCTCTCGAAAACGTGCGTCAGGTCGGCATCGGACATGCCCGGTCCTTGATCTTCGATTTCGCCTCGTACTTGCTCGTTGTCGGCAGACAGGCGCAATTTGACCTGACTACCCGGCGGGCTAAAGCGGATGGCATTCTCCAGCAGGTTGCACCAGACGAGGCAAAGGTCTTCGGCGTCCGCTCGCGTCGACGCGATAGCCACGCGGTCGAACTCGAGTCGCACGCCGTGTTCCCGCGCCAGCGGAGATAACAGATCCAGCGCACTCTGGCAGCTTGCCGCGAGATCGACAACTTCAAGCTCGCGATTTTCTGCCGGGCCCTGTTCCGCACGTGCCAGTCTTAGCATCGCATGCAGCAACTTCTCCAGGCGGTCCAGATCGTTCAGGGCCTGTTCCAAACCTGCGCGATACTGCTCCGCGCTGCGCGGCCGCTGAAGCAGCAGCTGCAACGTGGATTTGAGAATGGCGACCGGCGTCTTCAATTCGTGTGCGGCATTGGCCACGAATTCGCGCTGCTGGTTGAAAGCTCGGTGAAGTCCGTCCAGCATGGTTCGCATTGCATCGGTCAGCGGCACAAGTTCAGTGGTGTTCAGGGCCTCGGCTCCGGGGTTCAGTTGCCAATGCGCAGGCGAGACTACGGCCGCGCTTTCGACGAGGTCTGACAACGGACGAAGCCCGCGCCGCATGCCCCTGATGGCGAAGGCAACACTGAGGAGCAGCAGGATTGCCGTCCCTACGCCGGTGTAAATGCCCGCCAGCAGTACCTGGCGATTGAGCTCGTCCAGTGGCGAAGCGTAACTAACGATCAGCACGTCAACCGTGTGCACGTCAGGCTCACGATCGAAAACCGGAATCTGCAGCCGCACGCCGCGATAAGGCACGCCACCAACAACGAAGTCTCGATGCGAGCCGGTGGGTGTATCGGCGAACTCCCCTGCCGCATCCCAGTCCGGTGCGCGCGCTATCACCGCTCCAGCAAGCGTGGTGACCTGGTAAAGGTCAGCATGGTTGCGCTCGAGTGGCGGCGGGACCAAGTCACCCTCGAAAGTGAGCCGCGGGGGATTCTCTACGGAGTAACGCACCAGGGCGGCGATGGTCATGACGCGCTCCTGGAGCGCATTGTCGAAGGCGCGCCGCAGCAGATGCCGGTTGAGATACACCGAGCCCCCAACCAGCCCCACTGCGAGCAGCAGTTGCGACATCACAACCGTGGCGATGAGCCGGCGCTGAATGGAAGTCCTCGGCATGTCAGTCCCGCAGAATATATCCCTGGCCGCGCAGGGTATGTATCAGGCGTGCCTGCGCTCCGCCCTCGAGCTTGCGGCGCAGCCCGGAGATGTACACCTCGATGACGTTGCTGAAGCGCTCCCAGTTGAAATCGTAGAGATGTTCAAGCAGCTCGGTCTTGGAGACGACAGCTCCGGCGCGATGGGCCAGGTATTCGAGTACACGGTATTCCATTGCGGTCAGATCCACGCACTTGCCGTTGTGCCGGACGCTGTGGTCGGCGGTATTCACTTCGAGGTTGCCGACCTTCAGCACAGGAAGGCTGTGCCCCTTGCCCCGGCGCACCAGGGCTTTGCAGCGGGCCAGCAGCTCCCCGAGATCGAATGGCTTCGCGACGTAATCATCCGCACCAAGGTTCAGTAGCGAGACGACTGATTCTTTCTCATCGCGGGCGGTCAGCACCAGCACCGGAACCGGTGAACTCTCCCGCAAGACGTTGAGCACGCTAGGTCCGTCGATCTTCGGAAGCATGAGGTCGAGGATGACCAGATCGTAAGCGTTCGTCTGCGCCATGAAGAGGCCGTCTTCCCCGTCAGGCGAGATGTCGACTGCGTAACCGGCACCTTCCCGCAGGCTGCGCGCGACATTTTGGGCCAACTGCGACTCGTCCTCGACGATCAACACGCGCATATCGATTTGAGTGTACCGAACAGTACCCTCGTTACACTAGGAGCTTTGGTTTCAGGTACTGGTGTCGTTTCCAAGCGGCACCATTAACTGGTTCAGCTTCGCTTAAGGTTACGTTTGCGATTGTCGAAGCTGGAGTGTTGTGTATCGAAGTTGCCAATTGCTTCTGCTCGGAGTCGCTCTGTCGCTTGCCAGCGTGTCGGCGGCACAGACCATCTCGGCGGCGCTGCAGGTTGCGCCTCCCGCGCAGGATAACGCCGCAAGCGCTGCCCTTGCCCGGCTGCTTGCCCCGGCACAAGCCGCGAACTCAATCACGTTGACTCTCGCCGATGCTATCACCCGTGCGAGGGCCAACAATCCGGCTTTCCAAGCTGCGCTGGTGCATTTGGGCATCGCTCGCGAAAACCGGTTGCAGGCACAGGCCGCGCTGCTGCCCAGTGTGGATTACAACAACGGGTTCATCTACACCGAAGGCAATGGCACACTGACTGGCCGCTTCGTCGCTAATAATGGCGTACACGAGTACATCAGCGAAGGCGCAGTAACGCAGAACTTCGGCCTTGCCCAATTTGCCGAGTACCGGCGCAGTGCGGCGGAGCAGGCGTTGGCGCGCGCAAAGGCTGAGATCGCCGCGCGTGGTCTGACCGTCGCCGTAGTTCAGGCTTATTACGGGCTGCAAGCCGCCAATACCAAGGCTACGAACACGCGTGCGGCCGCGGACGAGGCGCAGCGGTTCCTGCAAATTACACGCGAGTTGGAGCAGGGCGGCGAAGTCGCACATTCCGATGTCATCAAGGCACAAATTCAAGCGGAAACGCAGCAGCGTGCGGTGGAGGATGCCGCGCTCGCGGCGGAGCAGGCGCGCTTGAACCTGGCGGTGCTTGTGTTTCCGAATTTCTTCCAGGACTTCACGGTCGCCGATGCGCTGGATCAGTCTCCGGCGCTGCTGCCCATGGCAGACGTCCAGCAAATGGCGGAGAAAAACAACCCGGAGCTGGCTGCGGCATTCGCAGCCGTTAATGTCGCTGCCCGCGACGTGCAGCTAGCTGAGGCCGCGCACATCCCAATGCTCTCGCTCAATTACTGGTACGGACTCGATGCCAACCAGTTTGCCCGATACGCACCCCAAGGTTTCCCCAACCTGGGTTATTCGGCCGCCGCGACTCTGAATATCCCTGTGTGGCATTGGGGCGCGATCGAGAGCAAAATCCGCCAAGCCGAGTTGCAAGAGAAACAGGCGAAGGTAGAGTTGAGCGCGGCGCAACGGACGGCGATCGCCGATCTGACGTCGTTTTATGCCGAAGCGAAGACAGCGCGCGGGCAACTCGACAGCTTGCGAAGCTCGATGGATCTGGCCGCCGAAAGTTTGCGGCTCACAAATCTTCGCTACAAGGCAGGAGAAGCGTCGGCGCTCGAAGTGGTCGATGCGCAGAATACGCTGACCACCGCACGGATCGGCTATAGCGACGGCCTGCTGCGTTATCACGTGGCACTCGCGAATCTACAGACCTTAACGGGGAGCTTCTGATCGATTGACGAACAACGTCAAAAACCGAGGCATCGTTGTGGCCAGCGCATGCGTACTGGCAAGCGCCATGCTTTACACGTCGTGCTCGAAGAAGGAACAAGCGGTCGAGCCGGTCGTGACAGTCCAGACTGCGCCGGTGCAGCGCGGCACTATCCAGCAGATTGTCAGCAGCGAGGCAATTATGTTTCCTCTTGAACAGTCCGCCATCACACCGAAGATCAGTGCACCGGTGAAAAGGTTTTACGTAAATCGCGGCGACCGCGTCCGCAAAGGTCAATTGCTGGCGGTGCTCGAAAATCGCGATCTCGCCGCCGCCGCTCTGGACAACGAAGGCGCCTACGAACAGGCGCAGGCTACGTATGGGCTGGAGACCGCGTCGTCGCTCCCCGAAGAATGGCAGAAAGCGGAACTTGACGTCAAAACGGCGCACGAAACGCTGGACGCGGAGCAGAAGGTCTTCGACAGTCGCCAGCAGCTTTACCGCGAGGGAGCGCTGGCGCGCAAGGATCTCGATGCGACGGCCGTGTCGCTGGCCCAGGCGAAGGCCCAATACCAGATGGCGGAGAAGCACCTCAATGCGCTGCAGGCCGCGGGCAAGCAGGACCAGCTCAGAGCCGCCAAAGGACAACTCACCAGCGCAAAAGGGAAGTACGAGGGCGCTGCGGCACAGTTGAATTACAGTCAGATCCGCAGCCCCATCGATGGTTTCGTGACCGATCGCCCCGCCTACGCGGGCGAGATGCCGCCCGCAGGCACGCCGCTGATCACCGTGATGGAAACGGCTACCGTGGTAGCGCGTGCACACATACCCCTGAGCGAGGCAGCACTACTGAAGGTTGGCGATCCAGCCACCATCAACGCACCTGGCGATGTTCACGCGAGCGCGAAGATTTCCGTCGTCAGCCCTGCACTCGACCCCAACAGCACCACGGTGGAGATTTGGGCGCAAGCGCCGAACCCCGATGGGCGGCTTCGTTCCGGTTCAGCGGTCACGATTACGGCAGTTGCGCGCACATTGAACGACGTCATTATCGTTCCATTATCGGCACTGCTGAAAACACCTGATGGCGCCACCATCGTCATGATCGTCAAAGACAATCGCGCGCATCAGGTTCCGGTCGAGACGGGGGTCCGGCAAGGCGATCGTCTACAGATCACGAAGGGGCTCAGTGGCGGCGAAACCGTGATTGTAAACGGCGCCTACGGACTGCCCGACAATACCCAGGTGAAGGTCGCTCCTTCGGAAGAGCAGTCCGCCGCTATGCCCGCGAAGGGAAGCGAGTAGATGTTCTCCCGCCTGCAGGGGTTGTTTAGGCGACTACACGCCACCACCGACGAGCGCTACTGGTTCACACGCTATGCGCGCTCGATTATGTTCCTCATCCTTGTTCTGGCCAGTGCCGGCGCGTACCTGGCGTTCACCATTCCGATCTCCGTTTTTCCGACCACCAATTTCCCCCGCGTGATCGTTGGCGTCGATAACGGCGTCATGCCCATCGACCAGATGATGGTGACCGTTACGCGCCCGCTTGAGGAAGCGGTGAATAGCGTACCGGGATTGCAGCAGGTGCGTTCCATCACCAGCCGCGGCTCAGCGGAGATTGACCTGTTCTTTGACTGGCACGTGGATATGGTTACGACCTTGCAACTCGTTGACGCCGCTATATCGCAAGTTCGGTCGGAGCTGCCCGCAACCGCAGTCATCCAGACACATCGCCTGAACTTCGCCAGCTTCCCCATCATCGGGTACAGCCTCACCTCCGACACTGTGCCGCAGACCCAGCTTTGGACGCTAGCGAACTACGATTTGAAGCCGCGGCTTAATCGGCTGGACGGCGTGGCCAGTGTGATCGTGCAGGGCGGGCAGGTGCCGGAGTTCCACATCACGCCCAATCCGGCGAAACTGCTCGAAGCCGGTGTCACGGTCACCGACATACTTGACGCTGTACGCCGCACCAACCTCATCGACTCACCCGGACTGCTGCCTGAGAACCATCAGCTCTACCTGACCCTCGTCGATGGGCAAGTCACGGACCCGGCACAACTGGGCAATATCGTCATCAAGACCACGCAGAGCGGTACGCCCGTGCATGTCGCCGACGTGTCGACCGTTCAGCCGGGAGTGAAGCCGGTTTACACCATCGTGACTGCTAACGGGAAGCAGGCTGTGCTGCTGAACATCAATCGCCAGCCGGACAGTAACACGGTTGCGGTGGCCGACGGGGTCCACACCGAAATCGAGGACCTTCGGCGCGAACTCCCGCCAGGGATTCACCTGGAGCCCTTTTACGACCAGTCCGAGATTGTCACCGAGTCAATCAAGAGCGTGCGCGACGCCATCATCATCGGACTGGTCCTGGCCTCGGCAATCATGGTGCTGTTTCTGCGCGACTGGGGTACCTCGGCGGTCGCCGCGCTTGTCATTCCAGTCACAGTGCTGGTCACGTTCATCGTGATCAAGATGTTGGGCGAGAGCTTCAACCTGATGACGCTCGGCGGACTGGCGGCCGCGGTAGGCCTGGTGATTGACGATGCCATCGTGGTGGTCGAAAACGTGGCTCTGCACCACGATGCCGGCCAGGCCCGCGTTCAGGCGATTCACAGCGCCTTGTCGGAGATCACCGTCCCACTGATAGGTTCGACCATCACGCCGATCGTGGTTTTCCTGCCGCTGATCGCAATCACCGGCGTCACCGGCGTATTCTTCCGCGCGCTGGCAATCACTGTGGGCGCCTCGCTGCTGACCTCACTGGCCTTCGCCCTAAGCTGGACGCCGACCTTGAGCCAGTATTTCATCCATCAGGTTCATCACATCAAAACTCAAAACGATAGCACCTCCGAACGGGAGCGCCTTGTGCAGGCTGAGGAGGCGAGCGTCGGTCCGCGTTTCCGGAAGATCATCAACTTCTACGAACGAGCCCTGCGCTTTGCGCTGGAGCGTCCGCGCTGGATTGCGGCGTTTGCGGGCGTGCTCATGGTCGCGTCATTCCTCTGTTACAAAGCGCTCGGTAGCGACCTGCTTCCGGCAATGGACGAAGGCGGTTTCGTGCTGGATTACATCACGCCTCCGGGAACCTCGCTTCAAGAAACCAATCGCATGATCACGCAAATCGAGCACCTGGTCAGCGAGGTTCCCGAAGTCCAGACCTACTCGCGGCGAACGGGCCTGCAACTCGGGCTGGCCGCCGTTACAGAAGCGAACACCGGCGACATTGCGCTCAAGCTGAAGAACAAACGCAGCCGAGGCGTAGACGACATCATGGAAGAGCTGCGCAAGGAGATCAACCTGCAGGAGCCTGCGGTGGATGTCGAGTTCACGCAGGTGCTGCAGGACATGATCGGCGATCTCTCCAACGCGCCTGAGCCTATCCAGATCAAGCTATTTTCTCCCGACGCAACCTTGCTGCGGACGTGGGCGCCACGCGTGGCGAATAGCATCTCGAAAATTTCCGGCGTCGTCGATGTTCTGAATGGAATAGACAACACCATCAGTGGGCCCGCCACGGTGTTCAAGGTGAATCCGACCGTGGCGGCGCACGCGGGGTTCACCCCGGAGGAAGTCGCCACCGACGCTTCAGCCATTCTGGAGGGGGAACCCGCCGCTACGCCGGTCATCGCGCAGGATATTGCCTATACCATCCGCGTCCGCTACCCCGACACGAACCGCAGCTCACTCGACGCAATGAGCAATACATTGCTGAACAGCGCCAGCGGACACACCGCGACACTAGGCACGCTGGCTACGCTTTCGCAAGAGCCCGGCCAGACGGAGATTCGGCGCGAGAACCTGCAGCGCGACGTGGCGGTTACCGCGCGACTGGAAGGGCGCGACCTGGGCAGTGCGGTCGAAGCCGTACAGAAGGTGGTCAGGGACATGCATCTGCCGGCCTCGATTCGCGTTCTCTACGGCGGGACATACGCAGAACAGCAACAGTCGTTTCATGACCTGATGGTGGTGCTGGTACTCGCTGTCCTCCTGGTCTTCCTGGTCCTCCTGTTTGAGTTTCGTACGCTGGCTGCGCCCATTGCGATCCTAGCCTCCGCGCTTCTGTCGACTTCGGGCGTTCTGCTGGCGCTGTTGGTCACGAACACAACCTTTAACATTGCGTCGTTCATGGGCCTGATTATGGTGATCGGCATCGTAGCCAAGAACGGCATTCTGCTACTCGACGCCGACCAGCGCTTCCGCGCCTCGGGTATGTCGGCGCATGATGCGATGGTTCAGGCGGGGCGCCGCCGCTTGCGGCCGATTGTCATGACCGCCATGGCCGCGATGGCGGGGATGCTGCCACTGGCGCTGGCCTTGGGCGCCGGATCGCAGATCCTTCAGCCCCTCGCCATAGCGGTCATCGGCGGCATCTCGATTTCCATGGTGCTCTCGCTCATCATCACCCCAGCGGTCCACTACTACCTGACAAAGTAAAGCCTGTGTTGAACCACAATTGCGCGACATCATCATTTGCCCTGCCGAGAGATGCTAAGCGCCGCGCGAAGCAGCGTTCGCGGATCGCGTTCTCAAGGCAGTCAAACAACCGAAGCGGCAGCGGCGAAGCATTGCGGAGAAGCAACTGTCGCTTCTCTCAGTGTCTCACTTTAGGGGTGCAGTGCACAGACAGACAGGCGCACAAAAATCGAATCTAGCAGCGGGGCTCTCAATCACCGGGCAGACACCTACGGTTTGGAGGATAAGCAAAGAACGAAACTGGTAAGCTTAGAATCCGATACGCCCCACGCGAACTAGCGCAGACCAATCAGCAGATCCGTCCGCCGCCTGGCCTGCAGCATTGATGTGTTCTCGCTCCTTCAGTTCCCGGAAGGGTAGTCCGCCCGTGACCAGGCGCCCCCGGTCGTACAGCAATTCATCCAGCGTGCCGTTGAGCAGGAGCTGGTAGTTCCAGGGCTGAGGATTCTTCATATCCGCGGCTATCTTGGTATCGAGCGTGGTGGTGCAGTTTCGGGTGAGCGCGTTGTACCACTCCGGATGATCTCTCAACTGGTTCAGATAATCGGCATAGATGAGGAATATCTCTCTCGCCCTATCCGCCGAAACGGTTGTGCGATACATAAACACTTGCTCGTCCTTGCGGAAGTTGGTGCGCAATCGGATGACGTCGCGCTCGTCGGCGGTGATGAAGATCAACTCGTACTGGCGGAAGAATCCAAGAATCGCCGAATACGACTGGCCAACTTTATAGCGTGCCTCAATCGAGAAGGCGATGTGATCGTTGTCGCCGAACTGAAAACTGAGAATCGGGTGACCAATATATTTCGGACCCCAGGTGGTGAAGAAAAGGTCGACGTGGCGGAGTTGCGATAGGTAGACCGTCCTATCGCTCCAGCAATTTGAGTAATCGGTCTCCGTAAGGTAATCGCAGTTGCGCAGGTTGTGAATGGTGACTCGGTCTCCGTTAAGCTCGATCCAGGCAGTCCGGGTAGCGTCTGCCTGCCAGTCTCCATCATTCGACGGCCTCAGTCTGAGCCACCATATCAGCACAATGCAGAAGCCGGCGAAACACAAAGCGGCAGCCCTGGGCCGTCGTTTGACCTTGACTAATATGGTGAGAATCGCGACTACGTAAATTACGGTCACCGGAATGCGCAAAGCTGCAACGCGAAAGTCGACGTACAGAGCGGCAACCGCCCACAGGGTCATCAGCGTCAGAACACTCCACATCGCTGTGAGCCCCGTCGTGCGCAGCGCCCGGAGCCAAACCGGAGACCTCGTACCTCTAAGGAGTCCTGTCGGATTAGTCATTCAGCCTACAAATATACAGAGAGGGTCGTTCGAAATCCCGCACGAGCCGAAATCCTTCCGAGCAATGGCGGACGCCTGTCGGAGAGGCGAGCGCGCCTGGCGACCTTGAAGAGCTTCAAAGCTCATCCGAGGCAGGACAGCTATATCGTCAAATTGCGGCTTGTAGAGAAGAACGGCGCTAATGAGGAGCAGGTCCCCAGATGTACGAAGGCATGGAGACCCCTGGGCCGGTGATCATCGCGCGGGTGTCGACCTGGAACGGCTCAGGCTTTATTCACCGGTGGGGCAGAGGGCAGAACCAACGAGAAGCTAGGCGCGGATCAGCCGTCTGTGGTCCACTGTCATCCGACGCTTGACGAGCTGCATACCACAGTTCTTGGCAACACGCTGCACAGTCCTCGTGCGTCCCGCTCAAATCGTTTGCCGCAGGGACAAGCCAAGGATTCCGGCAAACGCTCGCCGCACTCACACATGAAGCCGATCTGCCGGGCGGGATTGCCTACCACCATCACATAAGCCGGCACATCCCGTATGACCACTGTACCCGCACCCACGAACGCATACTGACCGATGGTTACGCCGCAGACGATGGTGGCATTAGCTCCAATGCTGGCTCCCTCGTGAATATGGGTTGTGACGAACTGTTCCCGGCTCTTCTTGACCTCAGCGCGCGGGTTGCGATCGTTGGTGAAGACGGCGTTGGGTCCGACGAATACATGATCTCCCAGTGATACACCATCCCAAACGGCAACACCGTTCTTGATGGTCACGCCGTCTCCTACGATGGCATTCGATTCTATGAAGGCATGGTCCCCAATGTTGCAATACTTGCCGACCACCGCACCCTTCATGACATGAGCGAAAGCCCATACTCGGGTACCCTCGCCAATCGCATCAGTTTCGACCAGAGCCTGCGGGTGTACGAAGAAAGCGTCCGAATTCATGGGCCTCCCGATTGGGCGATTGAACCTTATCAACGATGCAGATCGTTACGCTCTTACCGACGCGGCGCCCCGAGGAGCTTCACTGGCCGGCACTCTTCGCACCGGTCTCGGGCCGCGTAATGCCGGGA
>Ga0335078_10013002_pt1 | contig 12339 bp, 8 predicted proteins | sample Lox_Sample_32_FD_206711 | JGI IMG/M metagenome (GOLD analysis project Ga0335078, IMG submission 206711) | Soil microbial communities from Loxahatchee National Wildlife Refuge, Florida, United States - Lox_Sample_3.2 | ecosystem: Environmental > Terrestrial > Soil > Wetlands | place: USA: Florida... | reverse complement strand
TGAAGCTTGCCACATACGACGACTGGGACTGGATCATGGCAGTGAACCTGGGCGGCGTGATCAACGGAGTACAAACTTTCCTGCCGCGCATGCTTGCTCATGGAGAAGGCGGACACATCGTCAGCACGGCGTCCATGGCCGCGATGCTGCCTTGCCCCTACGCGGGTTTATACACGACGACAAAATTTGCCGTCGTTGGGCTTTCGGAGTCGCTACGCACCGAACTCGACGCGGAAAACATTGGCGTTTCGGTATTGTGCCCCGGTCCGACCCAAAGCAACATTGGCGAATGCGGCAAGAACCGCCCGCAGAATCTCTCCAACACCGGATATGCCGAGAGCGACAAACGAAGGCAGGGACACGACATGTCCATCTTCATGGATCCTATGAAGGTGGGACAGCGTGTGCTGGACGGTATTCTTCGCAACGATCTTTACATCTTTACACACCCAGAGTTCCGCGACGGAATCCGCGCCCGTTGCGAAGCAATCATGAGGGCCGTTCCCAAGGGAGAGCCCGATGCGAGGCTGGTGGCTGCGGTTCCGTTTCTGCTTTCCAACCCTATCTACGAAAAAGCGAGCTGAGACGCTCGGGAGTAGCTGGTTTTGCCGTATCAAAATTCAGCCACTATACCCCGCCCTCCAAACGGTTGCACCGGCCCCCGAGCTCTGATATTGTTTGGCCGCCTCCGGTCTTGGACTTCCGGATCGGTTTCCAGACGAGCCGGATTTTTCGCGGCCGGTGACTGCCTGGTTCGGTTCCCCCATTGTTTTCAGCCCCGCAGGCTTCGCGAGTTGGACCTGCAGGAGGCAGAAATGATTCTGTCCCGTCCCAGCACGCGCTCGGATGCTAATAGAACGCCTGGCGCGAGAGTTGACGCGGGCCTTATCTCTTCAGCCGCCGGGAGGCTGGAATCGTTTTCTGCATCGTCCACGCGCCCGGATTCTGATAAGCTCTGTGCAATCGTTTGGTGGAGGTGCGCCGCGCCGCGGCGTTCCCGGTCAGCAAGACCCGCTCCGTCGGTAGGACATGCAATCTACAGCAGCGTCTATTTCAAATCAGCGTTCCCGGGGACTCAGGTAGAGATCCCGCATCAGGAGGCCTCGCAATGGATTCAGGCTCGTTGAGTGCACGCATTCTGCGCAAGTGGTGGTGGTTCCTGCTGGCGGTGGCTCCGGTCCTGCTGTGGGCCGGCAACAAGCCCAGTGCGCCGCAGCATTCGGCGCCGCAGGCGCACTCCGCTCCGGCCCAGCATCCCAACCTGGGCGGCGGATCGCATACCAACACCAATATGAACCGGGGCAACACGAACGTGAACCGCGGGAACACGAACATGAACCGGGGCAACACGAACGTGAATCGTGGCAACACCAACATGAACCGCGGGAACACGAACACGATGAATCGTGGGAGCACGAATACGAACCGCGGGAACACGAACACGATGAATCGTGGCAACACGAATACGAACCGCGGGAACACGAACACGATGAATCGTGGCAACACCAACATGAACCGCGGGAACACGAACACGATGAATCGTGGCAACACGAATACGAACCGCGGCAACACCAACACGATGAATCGCGGCAACACGAATACGAACCGCGGCAACACCAACACGATGAATCGCGGCAACAACATGAATCGCGGCAATGTGCACAATGCCGGGACCCATGGCGCGCCGCAGAACTTCCATCCCCACGGCACCGAAACCCACATGGCCGGTGGACGCACCAGTATTCATGACGCGCACGGGCGCACCTACGTGACCGGCCGCAACGGCCACGTGGAGCACTTTGCCGGGCACAGCGGATCAGCCAACTTCCGCGGCAACGGCCACTTCCGCGATGTGCACGCGCGCGGCATGGATGTGCACTACGGACTGCACGGGGGCCGCGTGTACTCCGGCCACTTCCACGATGGCGGCCGCTACGTCGGCTGGGGCCACGGCCACGGCTTCGTTGAGCACCCCATGATGTGGCATGGCCACGCTTACGTGACCCGCACCTACTACTGGGGCGGACATCCTTACGCCTTCGCTTATCGCACCTACTACTGGGGAGGGGCGCCCTACTACTGGTACGCGTCGCCTTTCTACTACCATCCCGCGTTCTATGCCTGGGCGTGGAATCCGTGGCCGGCACCGGTCTACTACCCGATCGGTTATTGGGGCTGGGGCGGATATCCCTGGTACGGCTATTACGGCTACTACTTCGCGCCAGCGCCGGTGTATCCGGTGGCCTCGCTGTGGTTAGCGGATTATCTGCTGGCCGCGAACCTGGCCAACTCCTATCAGGCGCAGCAGGATGCCATGGCGGACGCCAACGCTGGCGACAGCGATGCGGCGCCGGCGGATAACGGCAACACCAGCAGCAACGGACAGGTGCAGCTCAGTCCTGAAGTGAAGCAGGCCATCGCGGATGAGGTGAAGCGGCAACTGGCGGCGGAGCAGACAGCCTCAAAAGCGCCGGGCTCAGCGGTGCCCGCGTCTGATCCGAGTGCGCCGCCGGCGCTTGATCCGAACAACCGGGTGTTTGTGGTCTCAAGCCAGCTTGATGTTTCGACCGATGACGGCCAGGAGTGCTCACTCACTCCCGGCGACGTGGTCAGCCGGATTGATGACAGCGCCGACAGCAACAAGGCGGTGCGGGTGAGCATCCTGAGCAGCAAGAAGGGCGATTGCTCGGGCGGCGCCATGCCGCGCGTGCAGGTGGCCGACCTGCAGGAGATGCACAACCAGTTTGACCAGCAGGTGGATGCCGGCACGCAGGCGCTGGCCAAGAAGCAGGGCCAGAATGGCCTGCCCAAGGCGCCGGACACGGGTACCGTGAATGGCGATGCTCCGCAGGCCCAGCCGGACGCCAACGCGGCCAGCGAGCTGAACGATCAGCAAAGCCAGGCCGACCAGGCGGCGCAGGATGTGCAACAGGAAGCCTTCTCCGATAACGGCAACAGCGGAGGCGGCAACCACTGACGGGTATCGGAAAGTAAAGCGCGGTAGGAAGTGAAGTAAAGAAAACAAACGGTTGCCCCACCCTTCGCGATTTTCGAAGGGTGGGATGTGGGTGCCGGACTATAATTTCCCTCCGAAACGGTGGATCATCCGCCCGATGCAGGCAATGAAAATCACGCAGTGAAAACCAGCAGGAGGGAGAGTCCCATGTGGAGAACCGCTCGCTTCATCATTCCAGGTAGTTTGTTGATCGCACTGTGCCTGCCGGCGGCGATGGGGCAGACTACTCCTCCGCTCGAGCAGCAATTGCAGAAGGACTACAAAATCGTGAAGCTGGGATCGGACTCGAACGGGACCACGGTTCTTGAGGCCGGCACCGTGCTGGCAATTCAGCGCGGAGGCCTGCTGGGCGTGCCCGAGAAGAGCATGGCGGTGTGCCCGGCGAAGTACGAAGACGGAAATCTGAAAGCGCCCAGCACGATTTGCCGCATGGCGGTGAAGAAGGACTCGCGCTATTTCAACGTGGGCGACAAGGTTTATCCCTCAAAGATCGAGGTGAACTACAAAGACGACCGGGTGCAGTTCTCGGTCGTGTATTGCGATTGCAACCAGGCGCAGCAGGGACAGAATTTGCCCTGGTTCTACAAGTCGCAAATCATGTTTCAGTTTCCCAAGGGTTCGCTGGCGAATACCGATGCTGCCAAGGTGAAGGACATGATCGCGCAGGTTTTCACCGTGGATACCAGCGGCAACGCGAACAACAACGGAAACAACAACAACGGAAACAATAACGGTGGCGGAAACGGGAACAACGGCGGCGATCAGCAGGGGCAGGGCCAGGGGAACGGCCAGGGCGATCAGGGCCAACAGCAAGGAGACCAGGGACAACAACAGCAGCCCGACCAGCCGCCTCCAACCATTCAGATGGGCGAGAGCATTGACGATGTAGTGAACGCGCTCGGCCAGCCGACCAAGATCGTGAATCTCGGCCACAAGCAGATTTACGTGTACAAAGACTTGAAGATCACCTTCACCAACGGGAAGGTGACTGACGTGCAGTAGGTTGAGTGGTCCATCTTTGCGGTCTGCGCAAAGGGGGAGAGTTGGTTTCTTCGAGCATGGTCCCACCCTTCGGCTGCGCTCAGGGCAGGCGCTTTCGAAAAGCGCGAAAGGTGGGGCACCCAAGATTGAAGCTGATTGCTGGTTTCCAGAATCACAAATCGTAGTTTCACACGTGGGCAAGAATCTTGCGTTCGGCGTCGGCGAGCAGTTTGTCGCCGACATCCCTGGGAACATAGAAGTAGATTTTCTTGGCCGGGATTTCAAACCAAACGCAGTCCTGCATCGAGATCGGTCCGGGGGATTTGCAGGTCGGCGCCAAAGTACTTCATGGAGCAGCGGTGGCTGCCCCAGCGACGCTTGCGCAGGGGATGGGTCAGCAGGTAGAGCGCGGAGGTGTCGGCGCCGACTGCGGCTTCCATGCCGGATTCGAAGTTGGCGAACCGTATCACGCACTGGTAGCGCTGGCCCGGAAATTGGCCGCGATAGGTGTAGTCGCGCTTGAAGCGCTTGATGACGCTGGCGTTCCAGGCCGTCAGGGCGACCGCGACGGCGCAGGCTGCGATGACGAGGAGAGGACTCATTTTTTCCGGTACCGATGTTAGCTGATGGTTTCGGCGGATTCACGTTACCGCAGTGCTGGCGGCTTGCGGTTCCAGGATCACAATTCGTTGGTCTCTTCGAGCCTGGTCCCACCTTTGCGCAAAGATCGCGCAAAGATGGGGCACCCAAGATTGAGGCTGAGTACTCGTTTCCAGGATCACCCACCTTGGGCTGCGCTCAACGCAGGCACCTTCGAAAACCGCGAAAGGTAGGACATACCAGATCGAAACTGAAGATGGGCGCTGACTCCCCCCATTCCGAGGTATTTCGAGTCAAGGTGGGCGATCGCCGAGTACGCCTTGACTTCCCATCGTAATCAGAGCAGTATTTCGCGCGAAGCCACTTAATACAGTGGCGGCCACAGGCTTCCCCACAAAGCAGGATACCCAGGTAAACCGGTCGAGCCCTTGGAAACGACGTGCGTTGTCGCTAGCGGTGCTACAACGACGCGCACGAGCCAAACTTCCGATCCAACGCAAGTGTCGCTTGTGCTTGCCTAACCTCGAGGGGACAGGAGATCTGTGATGAGAAAACTTTGCCCGATTGTCGTCGCGTTCGGTATGTTCGTGGGAGTAGCGATGGCGGGAAGCACGCCGCATGCTGTCGCTAAGTTCCAGATTTTCGGCGCAACCCGGCTGGTGGTGGGAGGAATACCGCCGGACGATCACGCCCTGGATTTAACCTCCAACTGCGGGGCGGAAACATTCAACCCAACCTGCTATAACGACCCGACCTTCACCTACTCGGGCATCGCTTTTGTGCCCGCTGCACCGCTCGCGTTATCCACGGTGACGACTCTCTCCGCCGATTACAACCTGGACGGCGCGGATTGTGGCGGGGGATCGCCGCGGTTCACGATATACCTGAGTGGCGGGCCGACCGTGTGGGGGTATTTCGGACTGCCGCCGAACTTCACCGGCTGCTATCACGGCTGGCTCAACACAGGAAACCTGACCAAAGATCCCACGGTCCGGTGGTACGTGGGCAACGCCCAATACACATGGGCGACGCTCGAGGCGACCTACGGCACGTCGCTGGTGACGGAAATTGACATTCAGGTGGATGGTGGATGGACCACGGCGCAAGGCCAGGATGCAACAATTGACAATTACACGGTCAACAACAACGTGATGCTCGCGGTTTCGTGCACGCATCGGTAGTGCGAAGAATAATCCCGGCCAGAGCCTGGATCGAGCAGGGACCCACCCTTCAAACACCGCGAAGGGTGGGGTGCCCCGCTCGCCGCCATCGCCCATCGCAACCATCGCCTATCGCTAACATCCCCCGCCGCACAAGCGACGGTTCCGATCTCGTAGCATCCCGCACAAACATTTTTATTCACAGCCTGATCGGTGCTAGGCTCCGGCTGTCACAATGCCTGGACCGAGTGGTCGGATTGCAGAGGGCTGGGCTCCTTCCCTTAACCACGCACCCTAAGCGTGTTGAACCCAATCTGCAAAACCTCTGCTGTCCTTTTTCCGGCCGGGCCATCAGGAAAGGAGACTTATGTCACCCAAGAAGCAGCTTGCCCTGGCGGGCAGCGAGCGGGCTCCCATGCGGGGAGCGCGCGAGGTTGGTCCCGCGAATCCGAATGAAATGGTTGAAGTGACGCTGCGTCTGCGCTCGCGCGCCGGCAAGCAGCCCATTATGCGCAGCGAAGTAGCCGCGCAGCTTCCCGCCAAACGCACCATCATGAGCCGCGACGAGTTTGCCAACACTCACGGCGCCGAACCGCAGAGCATCGCCCGCGTGGAAACATTTGCGCGCGAGCACGGACTGAAAGTGGTGGAGTCGAGCATGGCGCGCCGCACCGTGATTCTTTCGGGCACGGTCGCGGCGATGAACGCGGCCTTCGGCGTGGAGTTGAAGACGTACGAACATCCTAGCGGCCGATACCGTGGCCGCACCGGCACGGTGCAGCTGCCGGAGGACCTGCACGACATTGTGCAAGGCGTGTTCGGCCTGGACAATCGTCCGCAGGCCAAACCGCATTTTCGTAGGCGGCGGGAGCAGCCGGGCGTCCGCCCTCGCGCCGCTATGCTTTCCTATACGCCACCGCAGGTGGCCGCGCTGTACGACTTTCCCACCGGCGTGGATGGTTCGGGCGAATGCATTGCGCTGATTGAGCTCGGCGGCGGCTACAGCCAGTCGGACCTCAACACCTACTTCACTCAGCTTGGCTTGACCGAACAGCCGGCGGTCTCGGCGGTTTCGGTGAATGGCGGGCAAAATCAGCCAACGGGCGATCCGGGCGGGCCAGATGGCGAGGTGATGCTCGATATCGAAGTGGCCGGCTCGATTGCGCCGGGGGCGAAGATCGCTGTCTATTTTGCTCCTAACACAGATGCCGGCTTTCTGAACGCGGTTACCACGGCGGTGCACGACACCAGCAACAAGCCCTCGGTGATTTCGATCAGCTGGGGACAGTCCGAATCGGAGTGGACCGATCAGGCCATGACTTCGATGGACGAAGCCTTTCAGGCAGCCGCGGCCATGGGCGTGACCGTGTGTGTGGCCGCAGGCGACAACGGTTCGACTGACGGTGAGAATGACGGTCTCAATCACGTGGATTTTCCCTGCTCAAGTCCGTACGCGCTGGCTTGCGGGGGAACGAAGCTGCAAGGCTCGGGAACCACGATCACGAGCGAAGTGGTGTGGAACGAACTGGACAGCGGCGAAGGCGCAACGGGAGGGGGAATCAGCGACTTTTTCGATCCGGTGTCGTATCAAAAGAGCGCCAATGTGCCGCCCTCAAAGAACCCGAACGGGCGGAAGGGGCGCGGCGTGCCAGACGTTGCCGGCAATGCCGACCCGACCAGCGGCTATACCACGCTGGTGGATGGCCAGTCCGGCCCGATTGGGGGAACGAGTGCGGTGGCGCCGCTTTGCGCGGCGCTGATTGCGCTGATTAATGAAAGCCTGGGCAAGCCGGCGGGGTATATCAATCCGCTGCTCTACCAGGCGAGCGATCCGGAGGAGAATTTTCATGATGTGACCTCCGGAAACAATGGCGCGTACGCGGCGAGGACAGGCTGGGATGCCTGCACCGGCCTGGGCTCGCCGAACGGGACGCAGATTGCGGCCTTGCTGGGCGCACCGGCCGCGGCGCACGCGTAAGAAAAGCGGCCTGCTTTGGCCGATCGTGCAAACGCTGTTTCTACCTTGGCCGCGAAAAACGCGGCTAGGGTAGGCAGCCCACGACAATAAGACAATAAGAGAGTAAGAACTGTCTTAGGGTGCCCACCCTTCGCGGTGTTCGAAAGAACCCGCCCTGAGCGACCATCGAAGGCTGGAATTCGGTTTCAAGCCACGGGACGAGCTTGGATCACGCCCTCACCGAACCCCTCGTATACGAGCAGGAGAATCGGAATCCCACGGCTTGCGAGTCGCGGGACCGTGCCCTTTGCGAAAAGCGCAACCGTGGGCCACGATCAAAGTTCCACCTGCAGGTCGGTTCCCGGGTGTACCATCAAGTTGAACTTCAATAAACGACACCTCGCGGCACAATTTTCGGCCTCAGGCGCAATCGCAGGGTTGTATGACGCGAACCAAAGTCCTGGTTTCCCTGGTTACCGAGGATAACGACTTTCAACAAGAGCAGGCGGCCATGGCAAGAGCAGTGGCTCGGGAATTGAATTTCGACGCCGGGATCGTGTTTGCAGGCAACGATAGTGTTGAGCAGAGTCTGCAGCTGGTCAGGGCCGTACAATGCGATCTCGCGTCGCGCCCCAACGCGATTGTCGTCGAACCGGTGGGTACAGCGATGCCGCAGGTGGCCCACGCCGCGGCCGAGGTTGGCATCGCGTGGGTGGTTCTAAATCGAACAGCGGATTACATCGCCACCCTCCGCAAGACAGCCACCGCACCGATATTCGGTGTGAGCTCCGACAATGAAGAAATCGGCCGGATTCAGGGCGAGCAATTTAACAAATTGGTCCCCCGTGGAGGCAACATTTTGTATGTCGAGGGACCCTCAGCAAGCGATGTCACACGCGAGCGCACGGCAGGGATGTTAGCCACCAAGCGCGCCGACATTGCGATCCGAGTTCTTCGCGGCGACTGGACCGAGAACAGCGGGCATCGTGCGGTCGCATCTTGGCTGAAACTGACCACTTCCAAAGAAGCCACCATCCAGCTGGTGGGCTGTCAGAATGACGAAATGGCGCTCGGCGCGCGGCGAGCCATTGAGGAAACGGCCTCCCAAGCCGAACGAGAGAGGTTACTGCGGCTTCCCTTTACGGGCTGCGACGGGCTGCCAAAAGAAGGTCAAGCCCACGTGCAGCACCGCACGCTGGCGGCGACGATAGTAATACCTCCGCTGACGGGCGTTGCGCTGAAATTGCTGGCCTCTGCCCTCCAAACTCACAGCCAGCCGGCCGAGCACACTTGCACGGCCGCCCGATCCTGTCCACCGATTACCGAGTTACGAATGTAGCGGGTTTTCGGCCGGGCCGGCGCGGCTCGTTGAATCCCACCTTTGCGAAAGCTGCAAAGGTGGGCAACCCTCCTGTCTTGGGAACAAAGTTCGTCTCTTCGAGCCTGGTCCGACCCTTCGGCTGCGCTCGGGCAGACACTTTCGAAAAGCGCGAAAGGTGAGGCACCCAAGAACGAAGCTGAGGAACCCTTTCCGTCTCTACGACCTTATTGTTTGGTGCGTTCGGCGGCGGGCTCGACGGCCTTGGTTTTCGCCTTGGCGTGCTCGGCCACCATGGGTTTCGGTTGCCAGAAGTCGGGGGCCATCGCCACGATCTCCTGCGGCGGATTGCTGAGCTCGGGATCGAAGCGCAGGATGCGGGATTCGGTGCCCTCGATAGCGTCGGCGCTGATCTGGACGTATTTCTTGTATCCCTCGTCTCCCAGAACTTCGTGCATGCTGGGGGTGCTGTCGAAGGCGCCCAGCGAATTGCGAAGGTAGGAGACATAGAACATATTTCCCTTGCCGCCTTCGATGACCTCAGAGACCAGCACCGGGCCGGTGTTGGGATTCTGTTCGGAAGCGGCCTTGATCTGCTTCAGGAGATCTTCGAACTCGGGTACGTGGCCGGGGCGCACATGCACCGCGATGGTGCGCAGGACGCGGGATTCGGAGATGAGCTTGGCGTAGCCTTCCGGGTCGGTGGGAGCTTTGCGGGAAAGGTCCCAGCGGCGCTTGCGCAGCTCGGTGCGCGAGGAGGCGAGGCAACTCTCCCATTCGTTGAGGATCTTTGGCGCACCTTCGTTGCCGAAGGCCTTGTGGATGGCGGCCATGAAGGTGTCATTGGCCTTGTCCACATCGGCGTAGTCTTTGCGGCCGCTGGTGAACATGTAAGTGTCGGCTTCGCCGTACATGGATTCAGCCGTCAGCCAATTGTCGCCATTGTTGCGGCGGTTGGCGTCGGAGATTTTTCTGGCCACGGACTCAAACTCGGCAACTTTGTCGGGCTTGACCTGAACGATGTAAACGTCGAGATAATCGCCCTGCGCCTGGAGGGCCAGGGGCGCGATCAGCCACACGGCGAACAGCGCCGCCCAAAAAAGCTTGCGCATAAATGCCTCCGGAGATGAGAGAGATTTGTAACCGGGGAGCCCGACGGGACTGTACACCCCGGCGAAAGGGGTGTCAATGCGGGGGGAGCGAGCCCAAGCACGCAGAGGCAGGGTCGGCCCCGCAGCCACTTAGGGCGGGGTGTGTGATGGTGCCCCAGGTTAGCGCCAACTTCCAGGGCGCGAAACCTAGGGCGCCTGACGCCCAGCTTTTAGCATCCCGCCGCGCTACATAGCGGCACGATGTTATCGGATGAGAAGCGCGGCCCGTTGAAAGTCTTCCCGAAGGTTCCGGTGCAGCTTTGACTGTCGTAGCCGTGCACAGTCGCGTACACCCAGTCACCGCCCCGGTAACTCATGACCCATGGCCCACCGCTCGACCCGTAGGTCATGGAGCAGCCCATATTCAAAACAGCGTCCCCGCCGCAAGAAGACTTAGGGCTGAAAGTCTCTGACGTGCACAACTCGAGCGTCTGCGCATTCCCCAAATTCCCGGGATACCCCAACGAATGGAGTTCCTGATCGCCTCCGCCATCCCACGCTCGGCCCATCCAACCGACGTAATAGGCGACGCCGTGACCTGCCGAGTCGTTCTGCAGGTTGATGACGCACACATCCGATGGGATGTCGCCATGAACCACCCAGTCATCGAGAACGGTCACGCCGTCCCAGTCAAATGTGCCGAACGGCGCACTCCCGTTGTCGTAGGCCGGCACGAAACTCCAACCCCCGATCCAGTTTTTGGCGCTGCGATCGTAGCAGCAATGCGCGGCGGTCACGATTACGTTGTTACCACTCACAACCGACGCGGTGCACGTCCCCTCGTTGGTGAACAACTTGCCAATCCGCGCCGAAGGGGCATCAGGATTCATCACCGGACAACCTTCGCAATATTGAGTGAAGACGTCCGGTGACCCGGCCGCTAAGACGAGGTTTGCGTTCAGGTGCTCCTGCAGTAAACCCATGGTGTGGCCGGGTGCGGATTCGCTGATGCGTTTCCAATCTTCCGGGTGCAATCGTTGCGCCTCCCGCTTGGAATTAGGGTCCCGAGCGCCACCATCGGAAGACTTAGCCTCTCGCTTTTTGACCTGCTCTTCTTCCTCGGCGCTCACCTTCGCCCGCGGCGTTGGCTTCCCGATGGTGGCATTCCAATCCAGCGGTTTCGCCTGCAGGCGTGCTTCCCGGGTCTTGAACTTCTCGGCGTCTTTATCGGCTTGTGATCTCACTGATTCCCGGCGCAGAGAGGTCGTCACTTTTTGGTTCGTTCCGGTTTCCTGGGCAAAACCGCAGACTGCAGTCAGAGCTCCCAGGGCAACTAACAGCCACCAACCGAATAGACGTCTGAGGCTATGCAATCTTGTGTTTGCGAAAGTCATGTGAATTCCTTTTGCTGGATGCGAGAGCGTTTACAGTTCTCCATCAGCGCGTTTCGGACATTGATATTCGGAAAAGCCGACGATCACTAACGGTGCAAATACAGATCCATGCAATGAGCGCCGTATGGACTGCGAATCACGGGGAAGTGGTAATGAAGGGCCGCGAGCAAACCCGAGTCTTGATTCGCGGGGAAGTTTGCCTCTTTCGTGCAAGGTTCTAAACATCAACGCTGTATTGTTACGGAATCAGAACGGTGTGGTGCCTCGAAACTCATATTGCGAAGGAAAACGCTTCGGCGAAGTGCAGGGGTCCTTCGTTGGGTGTTCTGCGCTGAGCGCAGAACTCCGCGCCTCAGGATGACAATTCCCGGCGCGCGGGCGATTCCCGAGCGGAAGTTATGATTGCGGGGGCTTGGGCAGATGGCGCGAGACCAGGAACTGCCAGATGACTTCGTCGGCGTTGATGTCGTTGCTGGTCTTGCCGATTTCTTTTTCCGGCATGTACTGTTCACCGCCGGGCCAGGTGTTGCCCGCGCCCTTGATGCTGTAGAGCGCGACTTGCGCGCCCTGCTGGCAGTCATCGTAGGTATCCACTTCGGTTTTCATTCCGCCTTTTTCGTGGGGAGTGATGGTGGTCTTGTGCGGCTTCGACGGGCAGGAGTCGAGCTTGGCCCAGAATTTAGCGCTGTCATCGGCTGCGAGCGTGGCGGGAGAATTTTCCTTGGCACGATTGCCGTCGTTATAGTTCATGACGGGGTCGGAGGTGCCGTTGATCATGAGCACGGATACGGGCCGCTCGGGAAGGCAGGCAAGACCTTTCGG
>Ga0335078_10013001_pt1 | contig 12339 bp, 13 predicted proteins | sample Lox_Sample_32_FD_206711 | JGI IMG/M metagenome (GOLD analysis project Ga0335078, IMG submission 206711) | Soil microbial communities from Loxahatchee National Wildlife Refuge, Florida, United States - Lox_Sample_3.2 | ecosystem: Environmental > Terrestrial > Soil > Wetlands | place: USA... | reverse complement strand
ACCGTGTTTCGTGCGGATACCGGCTCGCCGGTTACCTTCAGCGAGTTGCTGCGGAACGGGTGGACCGACGTCCTGGTGTGGTCGCTCGACGAGCGGCATCGGCTCGTACCTGCGCCGCTGACCAACGTCTTCGAATCAGGGGTGAAGGACGTGTTCCGGCTCCGGCTCGCGTCCGGCCGCGAGGTGAAGGCCACCGCCAACCACCCGTTCCTCACGTTCTCCGGCTGGACTGCACTCGATGACCTAAAGTCTGGAGACCGGCTCGCGATCCCGCGCCGGATCCCGGCTCCCACCGTCAGCGGCCTTGGCTGGTCCGAGCAGCGCATCGGGCTCTTGGCCCATCTAATCGGCGACGGCTGCGTCATCAAGCGGCAGCCGGTGCACTACACATCAAACGACCCGGAGAACCTGGAGTTCGTCGAGGCGGCGGCAGCGGCCGAATTCGGCATCACGCCACGCCGGGTCGCGCAGCGGACGTGGTGGCACGTGTACTTGCCGGCGCCCGCTCATTGCACGCACGGCCAGGGGAATCCGATTCACGACTGGTTCCGCGAGCTTGGCATCGAGTACCGGGGGGCGCATGACAAGCGCCTGCCGAGTGCCCTCTACGCGGCCAGCGGCGAGGAGATCTGCCTATTCCTCAGGCACCTGTGGGCGACCGACGGGTGTATCTGGCTGCCGCGCGCTAATTCAGCGGCGAAGGTGTATTACGCGACCTCTAGCCGTGAGCTCGCCGACGGGGTCGCGCACCTGCTGGGGAGGCTGGGTATAGTCGCGCGCATCCGGCAGGTGGAGAAGGCGGGGCATGAGCCCGGCTATCACGTGATCGTCGCCGACGGACCAAGCCTGCGGACCTTCTGCACGCGCGTCGGGGCACACGGCAGGCGCGGGGAGACCGCACGGGGCCTGAGCGCGCTGCTGGCCGACCGAGCTGCTAACACCAATGTGGACACCATCCCGGTTGCCGTCTGGGACTTGGTCAAGTCGGAGCGAGTGCGAGTGGGGCTTACCGACCGGCAGTTCCAGGCCGCCATCGGCACGAACTACTGCGGCACCGCGCTCTACAAGAGCTGCCCGTCGCGCGGTCGCCTCCTGCGGTGCGCGACCGTCCTCAACTCCGAGCCGCTGCGCGAGATCGCATCCAGCGACATCTTCTGGGACAAGGTCGTTTCCATCGAGCCGCTCGGCCCGCAGCCGGTCTACGACGCAACGGTCAAGGAAACACACAATTTCGTTGCAAATGGTATAAATCTACACAATTCAATAGAGCAAGATGCAGACGTAGTCATTCTTTTGCATCGCGAGGACGCCTACGAGCGCGAGTCGCCGCGGGCGGGCGAGGCGGACTTGATCGTCGCCAAGCACAGGAACGGGCCGACCGCGACGGTGACTGTGGCCTTCCAGGGGCACTACAGCCGCTTCGTCGACATGGCTCCGGGCTAGCAGGTTGCTGCTTGTAGGTTCTCATTTAAGGCTGCACCTTCTCAAACTCGACTGCACCTGCACTGCACTTGTGCAGATTGATTGAGATACGCCTGTCCGGTCTCAACGAACCTGGCCGATTCTCAGTAGACGCGCCAGTAAGCTGACCGTGTCTCAATATAGATGGCAAACTTCGACGCAGAGTGATCGAATCGGCTCGATTGTCACCACGCGTGGCCGGCTGGTCCGTAAAAGGCCAGGTTGATTGAGACTACTCAAGATCATCTTCTCAATAGACCTGGCATACGCCCAGCTCACGCCAAGGTCCTTGGACATGAATACCGAGACCGGACAGCGCCGGGCGCAATCCTCGGGCAGTCGAGGTCTACGACGGCGAGAGCGCCCGGAAGCCTGTGACCGACGGCAGACACAGCGTGAAGTTCTGCGTCCTGCTTCAAGTGGTGAGATTGAAAAACCCGAGGTGCTCCATAAGCTTGCGTGCGGCGTCGATTATGGCCTTGGCTGCTTCCTCGGGTTCTACTGTCTCGTCTGGGAGTTCTGGGTACTCCAGTTCGTTGCGGCGGCGTCGCATGACCGCGTAGGGGGCGAACGTCGAGCCGAACTGCTGGACGACGGCAACTTGTACCGCGTAGTGGCCGCCTGCGGTGGTCGGGCGCAGGCCCTGCTGTGCCAGCAGTCCGACGCACGCGAACCGTGCCGCGTCGTAGGCCAGCGTGTAGGCGGAGTGCGGGTCGGAGGGGGAGATGCACTCGGCGGTCCGGATGGTAGCAGCGGCCTTGGTGAGCCAGGGGCCGCCGTCGGCTGCCGTTCCCGTGACGGCCTGAAGTTCGCCGGACTTGAGCATCCGCTCGATCTCCGCCTCTCCGCGTGCCCAGCGGGTCATGACGCTGTCTCCCTTCCGGGGTCAGGCGGCCTGATCTCCGTGGTGAGGTCGATGACCGGGCTTTCCTTGATCTGCCTAATCAGGGCGTCGGCGTCGGCTTCCCAGCGGCGGACGGACGCGAGCACGGGGTTGACCGGCATGCCGATGCGTGCCTGCGCCCGGTCGGCGGCGGCGTAGACGGCGCCCCTGTCCGCGTCACCCACTACGAGGACGTCGATGTCATGGGGCACGTGACCGGTCTCGCCGGCGTGACGGGCCGCCCAGGAGCCGAAAATGACCAGCCGCGAGATGCCGGGGATGACGCCGAACTCCTCTGCGATCACTGCGCTCGGCCCGTAGGCGTACTGGAGAATCTCGGTCAACGGCCGCGCCAGTGGGTGCTTGATGTTCGGGCGGAGCACCCGTGACCGGCCCACAAGGCTTACTGTGATGAGGTCCGCGTCCTCGAGTCGCTGAACCTCGGGGTGCAGTGTGGAGGATGAGAGCCCAAGCTCCCGCCCCAGGCTCGCGAGCGTCCAGGTTTCGTGCGGGCGCAAGAAAATGCAGGCGAGCAACCGCGCCTGCGTGTCCGTGCGGAAGATTGGCGCGATCGAGGTCGCTTCCCTTCGCATATAACGAAGATATCTTCGTCCTTCTCGAAGATCAATCTTCGATAAAACTTACGCAGGCCTTGATCACGCCCAACGGGAGCCTGCCCAGCTCCCTCACCCTCCGGCTGGGGCGAACCGGGTGGTCGTCACATCCGGTGCGGTCGTCGTCCTGGACGGGGCCAGCGTCTTCGGCCCGGCCACCGTCAGCCCTGCCAGCTACGCCGGCCAGCTCGGCAGTGAAATCGCCGCGGCCATCAATGCCAGCCCAGCCGAATCGCTGCGGCAGATTCTGGCTAAGGCCACCACCACCACCTCGGGCTGCCGCAGGCGCGTCTCTACCGCGAACGGCTGGCCGCCGGATCAGGCTACGGCCCCGCTCACACAACGACCCTACGAGACCTCCAGGCCGGCCAGCGGGGCCGCCGTAACGTCCCTGGCGGCTACTGGATTGCCTCCGCCAACTCGGAAGCGGCAGAGCACGCCATCACCCGCACCCTTCCCGCAGCGTCGCTTGAATGGATCGTCCTGGCCACCGACGGAGCCGCCGACACCGCCCGGCACCTTGGTCTCGACGACTGGGAGGCCATCGCCAGCTACGACGAGGCCCGGCTGTCAGTCCTCCTGCAGCACTGCCACGAATGGGAAGCGAACTCAGACCCAGACGGCCGCCAGCTTCCACGCGCCAAACGACACGACGACAAGGCCACAGCCAGCGTTCGGCTGAACTGACCCGATCCACGCTGGCGGACAACAACACCCGCAGGGGGTCACGCCGCCTCACTGGTCAGCCTGAGGAATTGGCCAGATCGATGAGAAAATCGCTGGCCAGATCGGTGAGAAATCTTGAGAAGACGCAGGTCAGCGGCCTGTCGTTGGCCAACTGTGATGAGAACCTACAATGCGGTCACCACGCCAACGTCGGCGAGGGCCAGCGCAACCTCGAGGAGCTCGGGAGCTGCGCCGACAATTCGGGGCCTGGCACGAGCCAATCCCGGCAGTCCTCGCGCACACCCAGCCGCAGGCCGCGCTGCGCCACGACATCTACCGGCTGCCGAAGCTCGACAGCTACCACCGGGGCAGCGTTGTCCTGCTCGGCGACGCCGCGCCCACACCCAGGCAATGTCCCGGGCAGCGACCCGGCAGCTGCGATTCGGACAGCAACTGCACAACCCGATCGCCGTAACGATCCGCAACACTGCGGTCGCGCTCACACCAGACCGCCTCGCGCTGCTCATCATCGCACGGTACGGCAAGTGGTACCCGCCCGCTAGCCGCGTACTTCAAGATGCCCGGCCTGCTCGAGCGTCGCCTGGCTGAGCAGCGCGTCAGGGCTACCACAGCGGCAAGAAGATCACGGGAAGAGGTCGGCACGTCGTAGTCGACACCGAGGGCTGGCTGCGCGCCCTCGTCGTCGTGGCCGCCTCGGTCAGCGACAAGGCCGACGCGAAACTGCTGGCAGCGCGCCTGGCCGCCATGTTCGGCACGCTGAAGCTGATGTGGGCCGACGCCTGCTACAGCGGGAAGCCGCTGCGAGTTCCTGGAGCGACCGTCGGCATCACGAACGCCCCCACCCCAATCCGCTAGCAGCTTCATGAACAGGATGCTATCATTCTGATATCAGTTTTAGAGAGCAGGTGGAGACCATGACTCAGTACGGCACATGGGTCAGCTACAGCGGGGATGCCAGGATCTGGCTCGCCGCCGTCCTGCTGGCCGCCGCGACCGCTACCACCATCGCCGGGATCCGGCTGCGGCGGCCCATCCGGGCCGTCCGGCCCGGGCCAGCCGGCCGGACCGCCATGATCCTGGCCTGGGTGGGCTCGATGGTGGCGTTCCTGATCTGCTTTGCCTTCTACGTCCAGCAGTACGTTCACGCCTATGGCTCGGCCGCGTCTTCGCCCAAGGACCGCATCGCGCCGATCACGCTGTCGGCTGTGGCGGCTACGTTCGTCATCATCTTCTGGCGCCGAACGCCTGTTTTCAGGACGAGGCTGGCTGCCGGATTCTTCGGCGCCATTGCCGCGCCGATGATCTTCGAGCTTCCCTTCGACCTGATCGTGATGGCCAGGACCTACCCGCCGATCCCTCCCGACCCGGCCTTCTACCGGGCCCTGTTCTTCGTTCCTCTGTTCCTGATCGAGATCACCACGCTGCTGCTGCTGCGGCTGTCGCCGATGGTGCGCGTGACCAGGGCCACGTTCTTTTCCTTCGCGCTGATGCTGGGCGTATTCGCGGTGTGGGCCCTGTCCGGTTTCGGCTACCCGTCAACCGCGCTGCCTACCGGGCTGAACATCGCCTCGAAGCTGCTGGCTTTCGTCACGGCCCTCACGCTGTTCCTGCCGCAGCGGCCCGCGCCCGGGCATGCACCCCCGCCGGACAGCGACGAGCAGGCCCATCGCGACACGCCGCCGCTGGCAGTCAACTCGCCCGCGATCGCCGGGATCGCGGGCGGTCCGCAACTGAGCGGCCAGCCCGCCGCGAGCAGTGTCATGCACGCGGGTCGGCCAAGGCGCCGGCTGATCGCCGGAGCTGTTGGCGGCGTGCTGGTCATGACGCTGGCAGCGGCCTGCTCTTCGGCGGGCGCTGCGGGGGCACCGTGAAGCCGGCCACCTGGCCGCGGTCGGCGGCGGCATCAAAGTTCGCCTGCTTCTACGTCTACCCGACGGCGAGCGAGGCCAAGACCGCCAACGCCGGCCTGGCCGTGACCAAGCTCGAGACATACGTCACGAACCAGCAGACGGCTGCGTTCTCCCAGGTCTGTGACGTGTGGGCGCCGCTGTACCGGGAGCAGACCTTGCCGACGGTGCTGAAAGGGCTCGCGGGCGACCAGAGCCTGATGCGCTCGAGCTTCATCACCGCCTACAACAGCGTTCTCCCCGCCTGGCGGTCATTCCTTGCGCGTACCGGCAGCAAGCCGATCATCCTGATCGGGATTCGCAGGGCGCGGCGATCCTGATCCACCTCATCTCCACCCAGGTCGATCACGAGCCGTCCGTCCTGCGCCGGCTGCTCGTCGCAGTCCTGGTCGGCGGGAACCTCCAGGCCGGCCAGCAGGTCGCCTGCGTCAACCCGGCTGCTCTCGCCGGCGGTACGGGCGAACTGGCTCCGTATATCCAGACGAACGCCGCGCTCGGGCTGAAGGAGCCGGTCCACACCACCTGGGTCACCTACCCTGAGCTGTATTCGGCGACCTGCGAACAAGGCGGCGGGGCCAGCTGGCTCCAGATCACGAGCCTCGCCGGGACCAGCGGCACCCGGCCCGTCGTGAGCGAATACGGTGTCAGCGCTACCGACACCGGCCCGGCCTGGGGCTTCCACGGTTACGAGTACGGACTCACCCTCGGCAACCTGCTTCAGGACGTCATCGGCGAAGAAGCCGCCTGGGAGTCGAGCCACTGACGCTCTGTTTCCGATAGCTTAGCTAGTTTCGGCTCCCGCTCTGGCAACCGGCGCCGCAGAGTCGCAGTGCGCTCTCCATGACCATGGGCGCCGCGTCGCTGGCGGTAAGGCGGCCGGCGGCGAATTGTTCGGCGGCGCTGCGCATGAGTCCGGCGACGGCGGCGGTGAGCCAGGTCGCGGGGAGCGCGCGGTCAAAGTCGCCGGTGTGCTGGCCTCTTCGGATGATCTGTTCGAGCCGGGCGATGCCGGCGAGGTGGGCGGCGGCGTGTCCGGGGTGTGGGCTTTTGGCGAGAGCGGGCCCGAGCAGGAAGGTGTTTCCGCCGATGAGCTGCCAGCCGATGTCGAGATACCGGCGCAGCGCTTGCGCGGGCGGGGCGGTGTCAAGGCCGGCGGCGTCCATGGCGGCGATGGTTTCGGTTCCCACCGCGTGCAGGAGAGCGGCGATCAGGGCGTCGCGTGAGGGAAAGTGCGCGTACACGGTCTGGCGGGAGACGCCGGCCGCGGCGGCGATGTCCTCCATGCTGGCGTCGGATCGCTCGCCGAGCACGGTGCGGGCCGCGCCCAGAATGGCGTCGATGCTGCGCCGGGCGTCGGACCGGAGACGGCGAGCGGGCAGTGCGGCATCGAGCGTGTCAGCCATCAAAGGCGAAGCTACCTGCCCGGCCGCAGTCTTGACAAGCCGTAAGAATTAAATCTTGACAAGACGTAAGACTTAGCTAAGGCTTACAGTATGTCAAGGAACGGGACGGCCGGGGACGGCCCGGCAATCACGCCCGGCCACTACCTCAAGACCCTCCTGCCCGGCACGCTTAGTATGAGCATCGCCATCGTCACCATGTACGGTGGCGCCCGTCTTGCCCAGGACGTGACCACCGGCGTGTTCGACCGCTTCCGATCCATGGCCGTCTGGCGGGGCGCTCTCGTGCTCGGTGGCCTGCTCAGCGACATCGGCCGTTATCTGTTCGCCGCCGTCAGCGTGGTGGTCCTTGGACTGATCTTGGGCTACCGGCCCGGCGGCGGCGCCCCGGGCGTGATCGCCGCCATCACCCGTGTGTTCGCGCCGCTCACCCTCCACCTCTACAACAAGCAAAGGTGATGCCGCGGAGGACCCGGTACCACCAGCCACGCCGCATGGCAGCACCCACCTCTATGAGGAAACGATGAAACCCATGGCCCCCACGACCATCACGATCCCCAGCTACGGCAGATGACAGACTCACGAGGAGACAGCGCAGTGGCAGAGCACATGTCCGGCGATCCGAATACTGGCGGCCGGTTCGGGCAGCTTGACGACGGCGACATATACGTCGTGCAGGACGGCAAACCGGGCGCGCCCGCCTTGCTGCTGATCCAGAATGCCGCGGCCCCCCTGGCCTGCTGGGATCCGTTCGTCCCGCAGCTGGCGGACGCGCACCGCGTCATCCGTGTCGACCTGCTCGGCCCCGGGAGCCCGGCTGACCCCGCGAACCGGTACGACATCCGCGCTCAGGCCCGCCGGGTCGGCGCCGTGCTGGACAGGCTCGGCGTGAACCGGGTGACCGTGGTCGGCCATTCCTCGGGATGCACCGTGGCCACAGCCCTGGCCGAGCAGCGGCCCGGCACGATAGCGGGCCTGGCGCTCATCGACTACGGCCCCACCCTCGCGGCCAAGATCCCCGAACGCCCGCTCTTCCGGCTGGTCCTGACCCAGTTTCCGGGACGGCTGCTATGGCGCCTGCGTACCGATGCGTCGGTCCGCAAGGCCGTGCGCACCGGCTTCACCCGTCCCCTGGACATCCCCGACGCCTTCATCGAGCACGCGCTTGAGATGACACACCGGGACTTCGTGGGAGCGATGCGCGGGCCCCTGAACTACCTCGGGCAGCGGAGCCTCCCCGACCGGCTGACGACGCTGGGCATCCCGCTGCTGGTGATCTTCGGCGCCGACGACCAGCGGTGGCGCTCCTCGCTGGCTTCCGCCTATAGAGCCGTGCCCGGCGCCCGCGTCGAGCTGCTGCCTGGCATTGGACATACGCCAATGCTGGAAGACCCGCAAACGACCGGCACATTGCTGCTGGACTTTGCCACAGCCGTCGGGGACCCCAGCTGACAGCGCTGGAGGGCTACGGGGCGGTTGTGCGCCGTCCGGCTGTGCCGACGAGCGTGCCAACGGTGCAGACATAGCCGCCACGAGCGGCCAGAACACGCGTTTCACGCCCACCGGGCAGCTCGATAGCGAGATCGCCGCGCTCACCGAGAGCGGATCGGTCGTAGAAGTGATAAACGCGGATGAGGCCGGCGCGCAGGCGATGGAAATCAACCTCATGGATCGGTCCGCTATACCGGCGGCTGTCGAGGAGGGCATACGGCAGGGCGAATCCGAGGCAGGCCGCCTCCGCAAGTTCTGGTCCGGCGGCTGAAGCTCGCGCGATTCGCAGCCGAATGTGGTTATCCCGGGGGTTTGGTGCCTGTTACGGAGCGGAGAAACAGTGACTGGGCAGGACTGGATTCTGCTATCCAGCGCCAGATGTCTTCCTCGGCGAGTGCGCGGTCGGCCTCGGTGAGCCACCCGTCGGCCACCACCTGGTGGCCGCGGGTGGCGATCACGCGTGGCCACAACGCGATGCGCCGCTGGTAGTCCGCGTCGCTGACCGTGGTCACCTCGTGCTGGTCAACCGCGGTTACGTCGATGAGGCCGGCCAGTTCGAACACCGCGGGCAGGTGGGCAGCGATGGCGTTGTCCATGCCGGCGTCCGCGCGCCAGTTGAGGAATGACTGGTAGAAGTGCCGGACCGTGGGCGGCATTGACGGATCCCACTCCGCTCGCGTGTGGTCGTAGTCGAGCGCCGCTATCGTTCCGCCCTGCCGCGCCGCCCGTGCCATCGCCGCTATCGCTCGCCGCGGATCGGCGAGCCATTGCAGCACCCGAGCCGATGCCACGATGTCGAACGCCGCTTCCCAGCACTTGTCGTGGATATCCGCCACCTCGAACCGGAGATTGCGGTACCCGGCGGAGGCTGAGCTCGCCGGGGCCGGGCCGTTCGGCGGGCTGATTGCGAGCGGCTGGCACACCGGCGCGATCTTCATGCGGCTGTTCGTCGACCACTACCTGTCGCGAGTTGCCGGCCTCGCCTCGCCCGGGCTGGACGAGCTGCGCTGGCCCGCCCCGGTCAGGCCCGGGGATACGCTCCGGCTGCGCACCACCACAACCGAGACGCGGCAGTCCCGGTCCAGGCCCGACCGCGGCCTCGTCTTCACCCACGCCGAGCTCATCAACGCCGACGACGCCATCGTGCTCAGCCTGAAGGCGATGAACCTGCTCCGCCTCCGCCATCCTTAAGCCGGTCGATTCGCACGGGTTACCCACCTAATGCGGTACCGAAGTTGCCGCAGGTGCCCGAGGCCTTGAACAAGGGCAATACGCTGCCGCGCCCCGCCCGGCCGTCGGCTTGGGCCGTCAAGGTCTCGAAACTAGTGCGCAGACGTAGAAGGTTATTCACGGCCCATGAGGGATGCGCCAGCGGCGTTGCCCGGACAATCCGGGCATATCGCCGCGCAGCCCGTGGACGTCCTGTCATAGTGGATGTTCGGGTACACCCGGGTGTACCCGAACATCCACTATCTTCGAAATCCTGGCCGCATGCGGGCATGGCCTGGGCGGTACGCAGGCCCGCCGGGCAGCCAGGTAACGAAATGATCACGAAACGGGTCCCTGAATAAGCCGCGTGCCAGGCGGCCGATGGTTTTTATTTCGGTGCCACCGAGGCAACGGACACCGAGTCGCTGGCCCGCATTAGCGCGGCGCTGACCGAGCACGTTGGGCCGCCGAGCCCGTTCCACTTCGCCAGTTGGACGGAGGCGGTCGGCGTCCTGCTCGATCTCGGCCGTGACCGCCCGGTTCCAGTGGTGATCGATGAGTTCCCGTACCTGGTGAAGGCGAACACGGAACTGCCCTCGATCGTCCAGCAGGCGCTGCGCCCCTTCGGCCATGCCCGGTCGGCGACGCGGACCAGGCTCCTGCTCTGCGGATCAGCGCTCACAGTCATGGGAAAGCTGCTCTCCGGCACCGCACCGCTTCGCGGCAGCGGGGCCGTTGTGCCCAGTTCGGATCTCCGGTTCCGGGCTCAGGCCTGATACGCGGTCGAACCGGGCTTGATCGCGAGGATCGTCGAAGTCTTGTCCTCGAACCTGTACTGGATGGATCCGGTAGGTCCCGCGCCGCGCGGTCCAGTCGCCTGCGTACGGTGCTGTCGCGCGCCTGCCGGGCCGGCTTCCGCTTCCGCTAGCATGTCTTGCTAAGTACTGGTAGTCAGTGTTACTTTATAGAAGTAGTCAGTAAGACTGAATAGCTAGGGAAGGAGGCATTCCGTGGCCAAGCTGGTGACGGAGATGCTCAAGGGGACGCTGGAGGGCATTGTCCTCGCGATCCTGTCCGGCCGGGCCGCCTACGGCTACGAGATCACGGCATGGCTGCGGGAGCAGGGCTTCTCCGACATCGCCGAGGGGACCATCTACGCGCTGCTGATCAGGGTCGAGCAGCGCGGTCTCGTCGACGTGGAGAAGGTCCCCTCCGAGAAGGGGCCGCCGCGCAAGGTGTATTCACTCAACGCCCAGGGACGCGAGTATCTCGAAGAATTTTGGCGGACCTGGGATTTTCTCACGGAACGCCTCGAACAACTCCGCGAAGGAGGCAGGTAACCATGACTGACGCTGAAAAGGGCGACTTCATCTCGAAGGTGATCTTGAAGGTGGCTGGCGACAAGAAGCGCTGGAGGGCGTACAAGGCGAGGGTGCGGCAGCTTCCGCCGGGCTACCGCACGGCGGCCGGTGCCGTCGAGCGGTACCTGATGTACTTCGTGCCGACCGGCGAGGACAGCGCGGCATCGCAGCTCGAAGACCTCGCCGACCTGTTCGAGCAGGCCGCGGTGGACGGGACGCCAATACGCGAGATCGTCGGGGAAGACCCGGTGGAGTTCGCCGAGGCGTTCGCCCGGAACTACTCCAAGGGCGGCTACGTCCCCGACCGTGTGCGCAAGCGGCTGACCGACGCCATCGCGCGCGCCGAGGAAGAGGGGCCCCGGTGACCGCGCTCACGAGCCCTGTGCCGGCGATCCGCGTGCAAGGCCTTGAGAAATCCTACAAGCAGCAGAAGGAGAAGCTGCGCGTGCTGCGCGGCGTGGACTTCGACGTGGCGCGTGGCAGCATCTTCGCTTTGCTCGGCTCCAACGGGGCGGGCAAGACGACGGTCGTGAACATCCTGTCCACGCTCCTGGCGGCCGACGCCGGAACGGCGACCGTCAACGGCTTCGACGTCGCGGCGCAGGCGGCACGGGTGCGGGAGTCCATCAGCCTCACCGGGCAGTTCGCGGCCGTGGACGAGATACTCACCGGCCGGGAGAACCTGGTGCTCGCTGCCCGGTTGCGGCACCTGAAGGGCGCCGGGCAGATCGCGGATCACCTGCTGGCCCGCTTCCAGCTCACCGACGCGGCGAACCGGCGGGCGTCGACGTACTCCGGGGGCATGCGCCGCCGCCTGGACATCGCCATGAGCCTCACCGGGAACCCGCCCGTGATCTTCCTGGACGAGCCGACGACCGGGCTCGACCCCCAGGCGCGGCTTGAGGTGTGGCAGGCCGTCAGGGAACTCGCCGGGCGCGGCACGACGGTGCTGCTCACCACACAGCAACTGGATGAGGCCGAGCACCTCGCCGACCGGATCGCGATCCTGCACCAGGGGCGGATCATCGCCAGTGGCACCCTTGCCGAGCTGAAGCAGCTCTTCCCGCCCGCCAAGGTCGAGTACGTCGAGAAGCAGCCGACCCTGGAGGACATCTTCCTCGCCATCACCGGCAGCGAGCGCAATGACAGCAGCGACAGCACGGCCGGCAGATAGGGAGCAACGATGAACGTGCATTTCTTCGGCGACACGGCCGTCCTGCTTGGACGGTCCATGCGCCACATCACGCGCAGCCCGGACACCATCATTACCACCGCGATCATGCCGGTCGCCCTCTTGCTGCTGTTCGTCTACGTGTTCGGCGGCGC
>Ga0335078_10013000_pt1 | contig 12340 bp, 12 predicted proteins | sample Lox_Sample_32_FD_206711 | JGI IMG/M metagenome (GOLD analysis project Ga0335078, IMG submission 206711) | Soil microbial communities from Loxahatchee National Wildlife Refuge, Florida, United States - Lox_Sample_3.2 | ecosystem: Environmental > Terrestrial > Soil > Wetlands | place: USA... | reverse complement strand
TTTTGGTGATCGCGTTTCCGAATGAGGAGGCGGCCAATCAAGGTCGCAAGCAGCTGCTATTGATGGAAAAGCAAGAACTGATCAGGATGGAAGATGCTGTTGTAGTCGTAAAAAAGGCTGATGGTGCCATCACGCTGAACCAACTTTTACAAGCGGACGCGGTGTGGGAAATTAGAGCCGCGGCGAGCGGATACCCCGCTCCTCCCGGCGCGGGCGCTTTGACCGATTTCGGCGCGAGCAACAAATTCGTGGAAGAAATCGCCGAGGCGATACCGCCCGGCGGGGCAGCAGTATTCGCGCTGGCACCAAAGATCACCTCTGACAGGGCTCTTGAAGCCTTGGGAGGCGTTGGCGGGAAGGTCTTGCGTACATCTTTCGACAAATCTGCAGTCAAAACCATTCGAGCGGCTGTAGCTGCTTCAGCATAGCGAGCGCCTGAGCTGGACGACCATGCAGACCGTGTCTCTTGAACAATCCGTCGCCATGATTCCCGACGGCGCGAGTTTGATGGTCGGCGGCTTTATGGGCGTGGGCACCCCGGAGCGCGTGATGGACGAGATCGTCCGCCAGAACAAGCGCGGCCTCACCATCATTGCCAATGATACGGCGGCGCCAGGCCGGGGCATCGGAAAGCTGATTGCGGCAAAGCTCGTGCACAAGACCATTGTCAGTCATATCGGGCTCAATCCCGAAACGCAGCGACAAATGATAGCGGGGGAACTGAAAGTCGAGTTGGTTCCGCAAGGTACTCTTATCGAGCGCATCCGCGCCGGCGGCCATGGCCTGGGCGGTATCCTCACGCCGACCGGCCTTGGCACATCGGTCGAAACCGGCAAACAGCAGATCGACGTCGATGGCAAACCCTATTTGCTGGAAATCGCGCTGCGCGCCGATTTTGCTTTGGTGCAAGCCTTTCTTGCAGATTACTTGGGTAATCTCAGCTACGCCCTGACAGCCCGCAACTTTAACCCGATAATTGCAATGGCGGCTGACACCGTCATAGCAAGTGCGGACAACATCGTTCCGGTCGGCGTGATTTCTCCCGATCACATCGTGACCCCGGCGCCGGTCGTCGATTTCCTCGTCACCCATTCGTGAGGCCGAAATGGAACCGCAGGCCGTCATCGCGCGCCGGATCGCCCAGGAACTCGCTCCCGGCATGCTGGTGAATTTGGGCATCGGGATCCCGACACTGGTCGCGAACTACGTGCCCAAGGATATGCATGTTTTCTTTCAGTCGGAGAACGGCCTCATTGGCACTGGCAGCCCGCCCGAAGAAGGCATGGCCCATCCAACGCTCACCGACGCCGGCGGCCGTCCGGTCACGGCGCTGCCGGGCGCCAGCACATTCGACAGCGCGATGTCGTTCGGCCTTATTCGCGGTGGCCACCTCGACCTCACAGTTCTCGGCGGTTTGCAGGTGGATCAGGAAGGCCGCCTGGCCAATTGGACGATTCCCGGAAAGATGGTCCCCGGCATGGGCGGCGCGATGGATCTGGTAACAGGCGCCAAGCGCGTCATTGTCGCGATGCAGCATAGTGCTAAGGGTGCGTCCAAGATCGTCAAGAAATGCACTCTACCTCTGACGTCGCTTCGTCCGGTAGATTTGGTCGTCACCGAACTGGCAGTGATCGCGTTTGCCAAGGGCCGAGCAGTTCTGCGTGAGACGATGCCGGGCATATCCGTTGCGCAGGTCGTTGCCGCCACCGAGGCCGAGCTTGTGGTTCCGAACGATGTCCCGGACATGACGCATTAAGTAAACTTCGCAAGACCTAACAGCACCCGCCGGGATGCCGGCAAGAAGGACTCCGCGATGATACCCGCTGTGAAAGCTAAACTTCTTGAAGGCAAAAGAGGGCTCATTGTCGGTATAGCCAACGAGAACTCGATTGCCTGGGGCTGCGCCAAGGCTTTCCGCGCATTCGGTGCGGAGCTTGCCGTAACTTACCTCAATGAAAAGGCCAAGAAATACGTTCAGCCGCTCGCGCGCGAGCTTGAAGCGTCGATTGTCATGCCACTCGATGTCAACGCGCCGGGCCAGATGGAGGCGGTTTTCGAACGCATAACTGAAAAGTGGGGCAAACTCGATTTCGTCGTCCACTCCATCGCCTTTTCGCCAAAAGATGCGCTGCAAGGGCGTGTCGTCGACGTGTCGCGCGAAGGCTTTCTCGCCACGATGGACATATCGTGCTGGACGTTTATTCGCATGGCGCACCTCGCCGAGCCGCTGATGCGCAAGGGCGGCACGCTGTTCACGATGACCTATTACGGCAGCCAGATGGTCGTGAAGAACTACAACATCATGGGCGTCGCCAAGGCGGCGCTCGAGAGCGCGGTGCGTTATCTCGCCGCCGAGCTGGGACCGAAAGGAATCCGGGTTCACGCCATCTCCCCGGGACCGCTCGCGACGCGCGCCGCATCTGGAATTCCGGAGTTCGACGCTCTCCTCGACAAGGCAAGAGCGAAGGCCCCGGCGCGGAGCCTCGTGAGCATTGACGATGTCGGCGTCGCTACTGCTTTCCTCGCCCACGACGCCGCGCGGCTTATCACCGGCGAAACGCTCTACATCGACGGCGGTTATCACATCATCGACTAGCGCGATCGGGCGATGGTCAGAGTTTCGACTACGAAGCAGATGGTGCTCCTGGCTGTTTCAATCAATTGAACCCTTGAAAAGGCCCGGCAGACAACATTGAGCTTGAAACATCTACAGGGGTGCGATTTGCAATAGCGGTGAGTTCCAGTCAGATTTGATCACCCGAGCCTGGAAGGCGGCAAACGTGGGCGACATTTTTGGAGGCGCGACCCGCGCGGCCAGTCGAACCGCGATTGTGGATTTGGTGGTCCAAATTGCCTGCCTCGCCCTCCTGCTTTATTGGTCGTTCCTTCTGGTCAAGCCATTTATTACGATCATCATCTGGAGCGTCATCCTCGCTGATTTGTTGTATCCCGGCTTCGCCTGGCTGATCCGCAGAGTTCACCTGCACCGCGTAGCAGCGGCACTTCTCATCACTGCGTTTTGCCTGGCCATTCTGCTCGGGCCGGTGGCCTGGCTAGGCATCAGCCTCGTCGGGACGCTGCGAACGCTCGCCGAGCGCCTCAGTTCCGGCGACATTACAGTGCCACCGCCCTCCGATACGGTCAAACACTGGCCGGTGATTGGCGAAGGTCTGTATGATTTATGGACTCTCGCCTCAACTAACCTGAAGGCGGCCTTGGTGCAAATCAAACCGCAACTGCGGCCGATCGGCACCTATCTGCTGGGGTTTGCCGGAACAGCCGGCATCGGAATGATCAAATTTGTGATCGCCATTGTGATATCCGGCTTTTTGCTTTTACAAGGACCGGCGCTCGCTGACAGCGTGAGGTCGCTGTTTCGGCGCATCGCAGAACGGCGTGGCGATGAGTTCGTCGATCTGATCGGTGCGACCATTCGCAATCTCGCACGCGGGGTGATCGGCGTTTCGGTCGTCCAGGCATTACTGGCCGGTCTTGGGTTCATTGTCGCGGGCATTCCCGCCGCCGGACTGTTCAGTTTTTTGATCCTGATTCTGGGAATTGTTCAGATCAGCGCCGCGGTCCTCACAGTTCCGATCATCGCCTACAGCTGGATCAAACTCGATCCGACAACGGCGCTGATCTTTACCATTTACATGCTTCCGGTAACGCTGTTGGACAACTTTTTACGGCCGCTTGTCATGGCGCGCGGGCTGAAAACACCGATGGCGGTGATTTTGATCGGCGTCATGGGCGGCATTCTGGTCCACGGCTTGATCGGTCTGTTCGTTGGCCCGATCGCGCTGGCCATTGCGTGGGAGTTACTGAAGGCCTGGACGCTGCAGAACGGCGAAGGGCAAAAGCCCGACGCCCCCAACCCAGGGCCTTCATAATGCTCCAGCAACTGAGGAAACAGCTCCGGCGCAAAGTCCCCGAATGCCCCAGAATTCAGGCAGCAACCTCCAACTCTCAAAAGTTTCTTGCGGCATCGGCATTGTTGGCCTGGAAATCGTGGATGAAGCCGTTTCTTTACCTTGTCCGTTTACCGCGCGATTCAGTTTTCAGCCCATGATACACCAATAAGTGTAGGTACAGACCCGAGCCATCATGAGGTCGCTATGAAAAAGATCCTGGCTGCAATCGCCGCTGTGACGCTGATCACGGCAGTATTGTCGGATACCGCGAACGCGCAGTGGCGCTACGGAGGTTTCGGCTACCGCGGCGTGGGTGTCGGCTACCGCGGCGTGGGTTTCGGCTACCGCGGCGTCGGTTTCGGCTACCGCGGCGTGGGTTTCGGCTACCGCGGCGTGGGTTTCGGCTACCGCGGCCTGGGTTTCGGCTACCGCGGCCTGGGTTTGGGTTACCGCGGCCTGGGCTGGGGTTATGGCGGCTATGGCTATGGTGGCTATGGCGGCTACGGTGGCTATGGCGGCTACGGTGGCTATGGCGGCTACGGTGGCTATGGCTACGGCGCCTTATATGGCGGCTATGGGAACGCTGGATACGGATACGGCGGCTGTGGCAATTGCGGCGGAGTTGCCATTGCCCCGGTCATTTATGTTCCCGTCGTCAACTATGGGTGCGGCTGCTAGTCAAGCGGCGTCCACGACGCCCGAGCAAGCGGCGCACCAAACAACGAGCGCCTGAAATAAAAGGGCCACGGACCGCGAGTGCCGCCCGCGCTGACGTGCTCTAATACGCGCATCCCTTAGAACCGCTGTTTACCCGGAGTCTTGAGGTCTTCAGAGACGACGGTGAAGTTCGGCCCAGACCGCGTCGCCGGGCCCGCCGGGTAATCGGTGATGAGCATGGTCGATCCCGGATGCAACGCATTCTCCATCCGGGTGATGGCCGTACTGTCGAGATATTCAATCCGCGCCAGCGTCGCGTTCGACCACACGTCAACAGGCACGCCGGCATCAGGGGATCCGTCCAAATCGAACGCAGTCCACTGCAAAAAATGGCGATCCGGAGAGGAACCAAGCAGAGAGAAAAGGTGAGTACCCAGCGGTTTTGCGGATTCCACGATGTCGATCTTCGTCTCAAATGCAATCTCACCGTCGATCATCAGAAACGCCTTGCGGTCTCGCCCGGACACGACGATGGACGAAGCGGCACTCTCAGCAACCGGCTTCACTTTCGCCGCCACCGCGGCGCTCTGCTTTTCGGCTTTGGCATCATCGGCGACATTTTGCGGCAGCACGAAGCCCGGCTCCAACGCAGCATGGTGCGGCGAGTCATGGTCGGCGATGATTACGGGCGTCCCATGTTGGGTCACCGTAAAAACCAGCTCGGAAAAACGGACCGGCAGCCGAACGCATCCATGAGACGCAGGGTAGCCGGGAAGATGTCCGGCATGGAGCGCGATTCCTTTCCAGGTCAACCGCTGCATATTGGGCATTGGCGCATTGTTGTAGGTGCTTGAATAGTGCTCCTTTCGTTTCTGCAAAATCGTGAAGACCCCGGTCGGAGTCTTGTGACCGCGCGCTCCGGTCGAGCAGGTTGATACCGCGATCGCCAGACCGTTCCTGAACACGTAAACAAGCTGGTGTGGCAGTGAAACGAGGATAACCACCGGCCCGCGAGGGGAGACTGCCGGCCGCCAAATGAATTCGCCGGCCTTGAGCGCTCGAATTTCCGCCAGGTCCATGGCGCATGCGCCTCCCGCACGCATGAGCAGTGGCGCAGCAAGAATTCCCTGCAGAAATTGGCGTCGCAGCATGATGGCTCCCGGTGGTGAGAGGCTGTTCTACCACATCGGATGCGAGCCGTTGCGCGTTTCAGCAAACAGGTTTGTTAAATCACTTGCCGTTTCGTGCCAAACCTATGACATTCTGGCTGCGGCTTGGATACGTAACTCTTGAAACTCGCGGAACATCGGCACTGAGTGCGCAACGCACAATGGCAACGATTTGAGGCAGTCCCATGGAGGATGACAGGATCATATATATTGTGTGGGGAGTCCTCCTGCTGGGGATCTTCTTATCAATCCTTCTGGCGTATCGGAGCCGTCGGCTCCGCGCGAAACGATTGTTGTTGATGGAGCTGTTCAGCGGCTATTTCCGGGGTGACATGCCCGCCGACCAGATGGGTCAGCGCGTGCGCCAAATCGCCAGTCGCCACTTTACGGGCAGTGCGGAATTTTTTTCTCTGGCAATCGCCGCCTTTCAAAATGCAGTCGATGCCAGACTCTCGCATCAGCCGCTTTCTGAGGAACGACAGAAGAAATTGATGGGATTGTTGGCAGCTTTAAAGACCGAGTTTGGCCTGACCGATCGTTATCAGATTGAAGGGTGGCGCGTTGGGCGAGAATAATCTTGCTACCGCTACTCGGTCTATTAGCGGCCGTTACAGCGCTGCTTGGTTGGTGATATTTGGCACCTGCAGCGATCGCCCGTTTGGTGCGAAAGTGCGGTCGTGACAGAGGCAGCGAAATACTCAACGTCAGAGCGTCTGCGCGACGGCCAAGAGATCGAGATTCGGGCGCTAACGCCAGAGGACGAGAACGACATGCTCGCGGCGGTCGGCCGCACGAGTGCTCAATCGCTCTATCGCCGGTTCTTCGGCGCCAAGAGGCATTTTTCGGAAAGCGAGAAGACGTTCTTCCTCAACGTCGACTTCGTCAATCACGTGGCCCTGGTAGCTGTCGCGGAAGATGCCGGCCGACGCATCATCGTCGGCGGCGGTCGCTACATCGTGGTTCGACCGGGAATTGCCGAGCTTGCTTTCGCAGTGATCGACGAGCAGCAGGGACGAGGCATCGGCGCGGCACTGATGCGTCATCTCGTGCGGCTCGCCCGCGATGCAGGAATCAAGGAACTGATCGCGGAAGTCCTGCCCGAAAATCTGCCGATGCTGAAGGTGTTCCAAAAGAGCGGCCTCGGCATGCAGACCAAACACCGCGCAGGCGTCGTTGACGTAACGCTTAGTCTTGCAAATGACGTCACAAGGGATCGGTGATTTTCGCAATCGCCACTGGATGAACGCGAGTTGTGGCAGAAATAGCTGCGGTGCTCAGGCTATCGGTTGACTAATTTCGCGCGTCAGTCCGGGATTGAGCGGCGCTGTCGTTTATTGACCGCCCAAGACTGACGTCACGGCCTCAACAACCTTCAACCCAGATGATATCCGTTTCCGCCAAACGCTCTTCAGGCAATCGCCGGAGCCCGATTCGGAGAACTTGGCGCTCTCCGCATCCAAGCCAAGGCACCGATGAGAAGAAGGCCCGCACCAAATAATACGACCGTGGGCGGCAGCGGTGTTGAGGACGGCGGGTCAACCGCCGAGATGCTGCCCTTTGAGAGCGTCCCGCCGAAGAAACTTTGTGTCAGATCGTAGCTGGTTCCTGACGTATTGAGCGTATCAAACGTGAACCAACCCGTTATGTCGGTGCCGTCGAAGTTCAAGCCGCTGAAAACACCGTTATGAAAGCTGACCGTGGCGGATTTATCTTGTGACAACGAGAAAGAGTAGCCGTCGACTGTCATCGACAGTTCGGTAAGGTTATAAGTCCGGTTGCCATTGGTGTTGATCGGGCCGTTCAATTCAAAAGTGCCGGAACCGCCAGTGTTGGCAGCGTAAGGCGAACTCGCAGTGAACGTCAGCGTGTAATCGACGGTCGATGCGTGTGCCGGCACCCATGCCAGCGTCGCAACAAGCCCGGCCAGAACCGCAAATGACAGACGAGACATCCACATCCCCTCTTTGACACGCTGATGTGCCGGCCCATCCTTTTTCGCAATTGCAGCACGAGGGTGTCAACACACTTTACGAGATAGCTGAAATTGAAATTTCCCTTATTATGCATGGCAGTAGTGCTATCTTACCGCGCTCGGCGCGCCGCCGCGCGTCGACAACACGATCGTCAATTCAGGATGGTCTTAAGCAACATGCAGTGCGCGCCTTTGGCCGTATTTACGGTTTGCGTCACGTGCAGGTCGGCGGCCAGACTGCAAAGAGTATAGGCGTCGCTCGCCGATAAACCGCGCAGTTCTCCGATCCAGCGGATCATGTCGCGCAAGGCTTGCTTGACGGCGTCGTCGAGGTCCTCATCGAAGCCCATCGTGATGTAATGCGTCGGCGTCTCCGCCCGCGGCGCAGCCAAGTGCATGTCCTTGCGCACGTTCAGGCGGAAGCGTCCGGAGAGAGAAGTTTCCACAGCCGTGATGCAGACTTCACCGTCGCCCTGCACGGCATGACCATCGCCACACGAGAACAGGGCACCTTCGTTGAAGACCGGAAAGAATACGGTGGTGCCAGCCACGAGTTCCTTGTTGTCCATGTTGCCGCCCATGGCGCGGGGAATGACCGACGTGATCCTTCCCCAATTCGGCGGCGGCGCCACGCCCATCACGCCGAAGAACGGGCTGAGCGGAAGCCTGCCGCCCCACGGCAGCTGTACGGTGTTGGCTTTTTTGTCGAGCGGCAAGATCTGCAGTCTGAAGTCGGGAAAATCCTCCGGCAGCGTACCCAATAGTGGGACGATGAGATTGAACCCCCAATTCTGCCGCAGCATGACATCCAGAATGTCGACTTGCAGCACGTCGCCAGGTCCAGCGCTTTCGACGTAGACCGGGCCAGTGAGGAAATGCGGCCCCGGCCCGCGCTCGGCGCTTTCGATGATCGAACGATGCTCGGGAAGAATCTCAAAACCCGGTTCGGTCGGCAGTGATGGCGCATCGCCGGAAACCGTCTCGATGAGAATCTCGGTCCCCGGAGCTACTCTGATCACCGCGGGCGTCTTGGAGTCAAAGAAACCCAATTTCGCCGTCTGCGGCGTGGCGGCGATTTTGATTGCTGTGGCGGCATCCATCGTTTCTGTTCCTCGCTGAAAAGACCGCTCGCGCCAAATTTAACGCGAGGGTCGACAGTGCCGCTATTTCTTACGTCCGTTCGCACCCATGGTCTGCCAATTGCCGGCGCGCTCGAACGCATCGGCAGCCTTATAGAGCGTCGATTCCTGCCAGTGTTTGGCGATCAGCATCAGCCCGATCGGCCGGTCGCCTTCACCAAATCCGCACGGGATCGATATTGCCGGATGATGCGTGATGTTGAACGGACAGGTGTTGGTGATCTGTTCCCAACTGTGCTGCATCAGCGCTTCGTAGGGCGCGTCCGGCGGCGGAATTTTCGAGGTCATCATCCGCGTCGTCGGCATCAGCAGCAGATCATAATCGACGAGTGCCTTGTCGTACGCCGCCCGTAACGGCCGGCGCAGGTTTTGCGCCTTGAAGTAAAAGTAGCCGCGATAATATTTGTCGTTGTACGCGGCGAGCAGCATGCCGGTCTTCACGGTGTCGGGCAGTTCGTTGGCGCGATCGTGCATGGCGCCGAGGCGGCCCGCGAGCGAGATCGGATAAACGCCCTCGATGTTCCGCGGCAGCGGGCTTGTGACCATCGCATGGAGCGTTCCCTCAAGCGCGATGGCGGCCCAGATCGGAATGCCGATCGGGTGCCACGGTATGGAGACTTCGTTTACCTTGGCACCGAGGCCTTCGAGCACCTTGGCCGCGGCGCGGACACCGGCGTCGACATCGGGATGGGAATCGTATTGTCCGAAGCCCTCCTGCACCACGCCGATCTTTAGTCCCGCAATCCCCTGCCCGATCGCCTTGGTGTAGGTGTCGACCTTCAGGTTGGCTTGCCTGGAGTCATACCCATCTTCGCCGGCCATCACCTCAAGGAACAATGCGTTCTCCGCCGCGGTCGCGGTCAATGGCCCGGCGTGATCGATCGTTGGATCCATGCCCATGATGCCGGTATAGGGAACAAGACCCCAGGTCGGCTTGATGCCGACCACGCCCGAAAGTGATGCTGGAATCCGGATCGAGCCGGCCTGGTCGCCACCGGTCGCCATGTCGACTTCACCCGCCGCAACCAGTGCACCTGAACCGGTCGAAGAGCCGCCTGGGGTGTGACCCCAGGCGCGCGGATTGTGAACCGGCCCGGAGGTGCTGGTCGCGGCGCCGCCCGAGAAAGAAAAATATTCGCAAACCGATTTGCCGACGATTTCCGCGCCGGCATCGAGGAGGCGCGTGACGACGGTCGCATCGAATTCAGGTACGAAACCTTCCAGCACAGATGATCCGTTAGTCAGCGGAACGCCCGCGATCGCGTAGGTGTCCTTGATTGCCACCTTTTTGCCCGCGAGCCGGCCGCTTGGCGCGCCCTTGATGTGCGTCTTCACGATCCAGGCGCCGTATTTGTTTTCATCGCCTTCCGGCCGGTAATAAGCGCCGCGCGGGTGTTTGATCGCTGGCACATCGTCAGGTAGCGACGCCAGCAGGCGAAATCCGTCTGCGAACGGCCGGATGTAATTGATGAACGAATTGGCGTAATCGGCGGTCACATCGAAGCCAAGTCCTTCGCCAAGCTGACGTACCTGATCCGTCGACGGCAGTTTGAACATCAGATCGCCTCCCTTTTTATCAGAAGCGCAGGCTCCGCTTCCGATTGAAGCCGAACGCACTGCGCGCAAACGCAGCAGACAACATAGCAATAACGGTGCCACGCAAACCGCGCGATTTGGCAAAACGGCGCCGACGCACAAAATAGATGCGTCGCGCATATCGCCGATGCACGGTCGCACCTAAGGGTCGCCGTTCGATGACCAAGCTGAAGGCCAACGTCAGGCATCGCATGAAAGCTGCGCAGTATTAGCGGTGAAACCGGCCGGCGCGAAACCCCGATAATGGCATGGTTTTTGCTCACTTTGCCTCGCACCACGGCACGGGGACAATAGCCATGAACACGACGCGTAGATCATTCCTGAAGACGACAGCGGCAGCGACAGTGTTCGCGCCGGCTGTCATCCGCGGCGCCGCCGCGGCGGATGAGCCGATTGTAATTGCCAGCATGTACGATCTTTCCGGCGGTCTCGAAGCCGCCGGCAAACCGATGTACGACGTACTCACTTTCGCCGTCGACGAAATCAACAGCTCCGGCGGGCTGCTTGGCCGCCAAATCAAGGTCGTGAGTTTCGACACTCAGACCAACATGCAGCTTTACGCGCAATACGCGCAGGAAGCCGCATTGAAGGACAAGGTTGCAGTCGTGCACGGCGGCATCACCTCGGCCTCGCGCGAAGTGATCCGGCCCGTGCTCGACAAATACAAGACGCTCTACTTCTACGACATGCCGTACGAGGGCGGTGTCTGCGACCGCAACATTTTCATCGACGGCCTCACGCCCGCGCACAACACCGAGGTTCTCGTCAATTATGGAATGAAGAACTGGGGCAAGAAGGTCTACACGCTCGCCGCCGATTACAATTACGGCCAAATCACCTCCGACTGGGTGAAGAAGTACGTCAAGGATGGCGGCGGCGAGGTGCTCGGAACGGAATTCTTCCCGCTCGACGCAACAAATTTCGGCAGCACGCTTTCAAAGATCCAGGCGGCCAAGCCGGATTGGATCATGACCGTGCTGGTTGGTGGCGGCCCGATTTCCTTCTACCGGCAATTCCACGCTGCCGGCCTGTCCGGAAAGATCCCAATCGCGTCAACCACCTTCGGCGGCGCCAACGACCAGATGGTCCTCACCCCGGATGAGAGCAACGGCATCGTCGTTGCGTACAACTACATCGAGGCGCTCGACAATCCGGTCAACAAGGATTTTCTCAAGCGCTTCCGCGGTAAATACGGCGCCGACTATCCGCCGATCTCCGACCTGACCATGTCGAGCTATCAGGGCATGCATCTGTGGGCCGCCGGCGTGAAGAAGGCAGGCACGCTTGACCGGCAAAAGGTCATCGAAGCGCTCGAAACCGGCATCAGCATCGATGGGCCAAGCGGCAAAGTGACGATCGATCCACCGACCCATCACTGCATCTTCGACGTGCACCTGTCCGTGTTCAAGGACAAGGTCATGAACCTGATCGAAACCTTCCCGCAGCGCAAACCCGCCGATACCGCGGCGGTGTGCGATCTGAAGAAGAATCCGCGCGAGGCCAAGCAGTACATCATCAAGGTGAACTGAGCCGGAAAGTACGTGCGCGCAGCGCCCGTCACTGCAAGACGCGCCGGCAACGCGCGATCGCATCATCGATCACGCGCGCCGGCACGAACGTACCGACTGTGCCTTCAGGGGGGCCCGCAGTGGACCTAGCGATCATCGTTGCGATTGATTTCATCTATGCGATCGCAACGCTGGCTTTGATCAGCCTGGGGCTCGCCATCGTGTTCGGGATGATGCGAATCATCAACCTGGCACATGGCGAGTTCATGGTGATGGGCAGCTACAGCGCCTCGGTCGCGGTCCATCACGGCGTCAACATCTGGCTCGCGATCCTGATCGTTCCGCCGATCGCGGTCGGCATCATCGGCGCCATCATCGAACGTCTGAT
>Ga0335078_10012999_pt1 | contig 12341 bp, 15 predicted proteins | sample Lox_Sample_32_FD_206711 | JGI IMG/M metagenome (GOLD analysis project Ga0335078, IMG submission 206711) | Soil microbial communities from Loxahatchee National Wildlife Refuge, Florida, United States - Lox_Sample_3.2 | ecosystem: Environmental > Terrestrial > Soil > Wetlands | place: USA... | reverse complement strand
TTCGATAAAGTCTTTGGAATCTGGGGTGGGAGATGGGAATCGAACCCACAACGTCCGGAGCCACAGTCCGGTGCTCTGCCAGTTGAGCTACTCCCACCGGATGTTTTCGATTATAGCAACTTGCTGCGGAACACGAAGGGACGGGAACCGCCCTTACCGCCCGACGCCAACGTACTCAAATCCCATGGCACGGAGTCGGACGGAATCAAGCAGATTTTTGGTATCGATAATCAGTGGCCGGCGCAGCAGTTGCTTGATTCGCGCGAAATCAAGGGCCCGGAATTCCGGCCAGCCGGTACCCACCACCAGGGCATCCACGCCTTCGGCTGCCGCGTAAGCCGAGTCACAATAATTGACGCTGCCATTGAGTTCGCCGCGCGCCTCGGGAATCGCCACCGGATCATAAGCCCGGACGCGGGCGCCATTGGCAATCAAGGTCTTTGCCAGCCGGATTGAGGCGGAGCCGGCGATGGAGTTGGTGTTGGGTTTGAAAGCTAGACCCAGGATGCCGACATCCTTGTTCTGCACGGATTGAGCGTACTGCGCGATCTTGGTTACAACCTGGTCCGCCACGGTCTGATTCACCTCGCGAGCCGCACTCAGAATTTTCAGCGAGACGCCCTTTTCCCGCGCCAGTTCCGCAAGCGAGTCCATGTCCGACTCGGCAAACAGCCCACCGATGGCAGCCCCCGGCTGCAGACATCGCGGCGCGATCTTCTTATCCAGCCCCAGGGCGAGAGAAAGGTTGACCGCGTCGCCATTTACCCGCTCACAAAGCGCCGCAAGTTCGTTGATGAACGAAATCTTGGTGGCGAGGAACGCCGTGGTGGCCTCGCGAACCATTTCGGCGGTTTCGTGGTTCGTGACAATCACGGGAACTCCGCGCATCACAAGCGAATGGAAGATTTGCTTGATCGCCAATACCGCTTCGTTGGACGAGGTGCCAAGGATAATGCGATCCGGCCAATTGAAATCTTCCACCGCACAGCCGGAAGTGAAGAACATCGGCTGCGAGACGATGGTGGCACGCAGGCTGGCTTGCTTCATCCGTTGTTCGAGATCCGAAGCGGCCCCGACTCGCACCGGGGTGACAATGGAGAGGACTGGGGGTTTGGCGGCCGCCCGGGCAATCCGCAGAGCAAGGTCGACCAGGTGATGGGGGGTATCTTCCGCAAGGAAGATCACTTGGGTTTTGCGGGCGAAGCCATCAATGTCGGTTGAATACGAGAGCCGCCCGGACCGGACATTGCGCTTAATGACTTCGGGCAGGTTTTTTTCGTGGAAAGGCACAGCGCCCTGGGCCATATCCACAATCCGCGAGCTGTCAGGATGGCAACAGAGGACCGGGGTCCCAAAATCAGCCAGACAGGCTGAAACGATCGTGCCGAGATATCCTGCGCCGTAAACCCCGATCTGCATATCGTCTCGAAGCCCCGCTGGCAGCGATTCACCAGAAAAGCGTCAACTTCTTTATTACGCTTGCGTTCAGGAACTTACAACGCACCGAGGGAGATGTACTTCGGCCAAAAGCCAGGCTGGTAACGGGAATTCGGACGATGGCCGGGAAGATGACAGGCCGGAGTTATCGGTTTACAAGGCTGCGTCCCAGAGGCACGCCAGCCAGGTCGGTCCAGCAGTTGTTCTCGTCCTCACGAACGAAGGTCAACTCTCGCACGGAGACCCGACGGCTGCCTTGGTACTCTGCCCAGCGATCTCGCGCCAGGATGTAAGCCCCTTGTGCCTGCTCCTCAGTGTTCACTTTAATAATCGTGAGGTGAGGCATATAAGGCCATTCTTCTTCGGCCTTAAGCGCCTCCGTATTGAGGCGATCGTGCAGTTCACGCATGCGATAGGCGGCGTGGGCCACACGGATGAAGACTGTGGGTGTAACTGGCACAAAGGTTTCGGCCTCTCCCAGGACGACCTCGAAAGGCTCAAATTGGCTGCAAATCTCTTCCAACGTCTCCAAGGCTGAAAGTTCGCTCCCCTTCAAGTGCCTGGGCGGCAAGATCGTGACATGGGCTGGCAAGTGCGGTAGTTCGGGGTGAAGCTGCTGGCGCAGGTTCTGGACGAACTCCCCAACCGAATTTCGCACGTAAGCCACCAACGCGTAACGCGGGTTTTCCATGGCGATGCCCGAATTATACCTCTACGTTTTCTGGAGAGGCGTAGCGTAGAGGATTCGCATGAGGCGGCAACACGGCCGTCTCAGTCCCGGCAGTCATGCGCCAGAAGGAGTGGAGCAAGCTTCTAAGCACAGATCTGTTAACCGTGTCAGTGATTAGGTAACGTTGGCGATTGCGCTCAGCCGGAAGCCGGTGCTTGAATCAAACATCATTGATTCAATCACTTACCATCAGCCTGTTGATAGCTTGTCCGCCCGAAAGCAAGTGCAAAACTGTTCCTAAATTGCCTTTTGGCATTCCAGTCGCTAAACTAGAGGAGTGCTGTTCCTCTGGTTGCCTGCGCTCGTAGGTGGTCCTGAATGTTAAGTGCTGATGGCAATTTCCACATAGGTGACAAAGTTGTATATCCCAACCATGGCGTCGGAGTAATCGAACAGATAAGTAGCCGCACCATCGGTCAAACCGTCGAGAAGTTCTATCTTCTGAAAATCAAGTCCAGCAGCTTAAAGGTGATGGTTCCATTCCATAGCGTCGTGAACGTGGGCCTCCGGCGCGTTGTCAAGAATGGAGAGATCCAGAAAATCGTGGATTATCTTGAGGATGGCTCCTGTGACAACAATGCTGACTGGAAAGACCGGTTCAAAGAGAATTCCGACCGGATGCGCACTGGCTCGCTGCTGGAGGTGGCGGCCGTCCTGAAGGGCTTGCTGCTACTGAATCACTCCAAGCCGCTGTCTTTTCGCGAGAAGAAAATGCTGGAGCGCGCGCGTTATCTGTTAGTCAGCGAGTTGGCCATGGCGCGCAATTGCGAAGAAGTGGATGTCGAGGATCTCCTCACCAAGTCGCTCGCAAAATCTGGATTACGTTTCCCCGAAGCTTCAGAATTCCAAGCCTGATTCGGGTCAGGCGCATTTTCTCGGATATCTACTCTGTACGGTGACCATCAGAGGTTAACTTCTGGCTGCCATTTTCGGCCCAAAGTTCAGGTTTATAATCCGGTAAAGCATGACCGAGCACATCAAGAAAAAGCTCCAAGAGGAAATCAACAGCCTCGAACACGAGTTGAGCCACGAACTCCCCAAGGAGCTTAAGCGGGCCATTGCGCTGGGTGACCTCAGCGAAAACGCTGAGTACCACATGGCCAAGCAGCGCCAGGAGTTCGTGAAAGCGCGCCTGCGGCAGCTAGGACGCCGCCTGGCGGACCTGTCGCTGATCAACATGAGTAACATCCCCAAAGACAAGGTCGGCCTCGGTTCCACCGTGAAGGTTTACGACAATACGAAGGAAGAAGAGGTCGAATACAAGCTGGTGACCAGCGAGGAATCTGACGTGGCAGCAGGGAAAATCTCAACCACTTCTCCGATCGGACGTGCCCTGCTGAACAAAAAAGTTGGCGACAGCGCCACCGTGGTCACACCTAATGGTAAGCGCGAGCTAGATGTCCTCAGTCTGACTACGATCCACGACGAAGCCGAGGTTTGATGGCAATCACCTGGACGAGCGCATTCGGAAGGGCCTGTGGGGTTTTGCTGGATGCAATCGTGCGATGGCTGGCGCTGGCGCGAATCAATCCAAATTTCCTTACCTTTCTTGGGCTGGTGGTGAATACCATTGCGGCATTCCTGTTCGGATATGCCAACGCGGACAATCAGGCGCGCCTGTTCCGCTACGCGGGGCTAGTGATCATTGGATCAGGTTTCTTTGACCTGGTGGACGGGCGCGTGGCTCGCGCCACCAATCGGGTGACCCGATTCGGCGGATTTTTTGATTCCGTTATCGATCGTTACAGCGATGCGTCGCAATTTTTCGGCCTTTTGGTCTTCTACGCCCGGGGCGAGCGGTTTGCGTATGTTGTGCTGACCGCATTTGTGATGGTCAGCGCGATTATGGTCAGCTATACCAGAGCGCGAGCCGAATCCCTGATCGGATCCTGCCGTGTGGGCTTTCTTGAGCGTCCCGAACGGCTGGTTTTAGTGATCATTGGCGCACTCTTCAACCGCATGGCCCCGGTTCTGTGGCTCATCGCGGTACTATCCACGATCACCGTTATCCACCGCGTTCGCTACACCTGGACGCGGACGGAATTGGTGGATCGAGCTGCCACTACCGGGCAAGCTGCGTGATTTCGGCCGCGCTCCAGCCCAAAACTTCGTGTTTCCGGTCGTGAAACCAGCCCCAGCGAACCGTGGGCTTCCTTTGGCCGGCGCACGGGTACAATCTCAACACATCGAGTCGAACGGGCTATAGCGCTGGGAACGACCGTGCTGACCGAAATTGGACATGTCGAGGCGATCTATCGGTACCCCGTGAAGTCCATGGCAGGAGAACGGCTCGAGTCCGCCGAATTGGGATGGCATGGCCTCCAGGGCGACCGGCGCCTGGCGTTCCGGCGGACCGACGACCGCAGTGGAATGCCATGGTTAACAGCGAGCAAGGTTCCCGAACTGGTCCTCTTTACTCCACTGCAGCGTGGAACCGACGGAGATTTTCCTACCCATGTTCGAACACCGGATGGCAAAGAGATGTCCGTATTCGGGGAGGACTTGGCTGCCGAGGTCGGGCGCCGCTACGGAGGTCCCGTGCAGATGATGCACTTGCGGAATGGCATCTTCGACGAGGCGAGCCTCTCAGTAATTGCCTCCAATACCGTACGTGAGATTGGAAGACTCTCGGGTTCGGTGTTAGACATCCGGCGATTTCGCCCGAATGTTGTCATCCGCTTACAGCAATGCGGGGCGTTCCTGGAGGATAAGTGGTTGGGCGGTGTGCTCTCGTTTGGTGAGGCGGATACTTCCCCTGCCATTGCCGTCACCATGCGCGACGAGCGTTGCTCCATGGTGAACATTGATCCCGAGTCCGCGAAGCTTACGCCGGAAGTAATGAAGGCCGTGGTCCGTGCGAATCAGAACAACGCTGGGATCTACGCCTCCGTCAGCCGGGTCGGTCGAATTGCGGTCGGCCAAATCGTGCGTTTGTATGCGGAGCATAAAACCGCGAATGCGTGATCCGTAAGATCGATCGACGACCTGCTATCCTAATCCGTCATTTTTGTGGGGGAGAAATTTGCCATCTGAACCGGTTCTGGTTGTCCATGGCGGAGCGTGGGCCATTCCCGATGACATGGTCGAGGCGCATCTGACCGGGGTCCGCAACGCACTTGCGGCGGGTTGGCGGGTTCTGAGTAAGGGCGGATGTGCGCTTGACGCTGTGGAAGAAGCCGTCGTCGTCATGGAAGATGACGAGACCTTTGATGCTGGCCGCGGCAGTTTCCTGAACCGCGATGGCAAGGTCCAGTTGGACGCATTGATCATGGATGGTGCGACGCTCCGTGCAGGCGGAGTCGGTTGTGTCGAGCACCTGCGGAATCCAGTGCGTGCTGCCCGCAAAATTCTCAGCGAAAGCCCGCATGTGTACTTCGTGGCCGAAGGAGCCGAGAAGTTCGCGGCTCAGCATGGGATTCCACTCTGCAAGAACGAAGATCTGATCATTCCCCGGGAAGTCCAACGACTGAGAGAATTTCAGGCCCACGCGGCGGAAGAGAAGCCGAACCTGTTTGCCCCTGCGATTTCGCATGACACCGTAGGAGCGGTTGCCCTGGATCAGAAGGGCAACATCGCCGCGGCAACTTCCACCGGAGGCACGCTGAACAAGGCTCCCGGGCGGTTGGGGGATTCATCTCTGATTGGTTGCGGCTGCTACGCCGACAACAAGACGGCAGCCGCTTCGACCACCGGATGGGGAGAACCCATTATGAAGCTGGTGCTGGCCAAATGGGCCGCGGACCGGGTGGCTTCGGGAAACTTGCCGGAGTGGGCTGCCGCAGAAGCTATGAATTACCTCCAGTCTCGCGTCAACGGCCACGGCGGGATCATTCTGCTGGATGCTCGCGGCCGCTTTGGCCTGGCGCACAACACTCCTCGAATGGCCTGGGCCATCAAGACCAAAGCTGACGAAAGCAGTGGAATTTCCCGCAACTGAATCGAAGATGAGCACCGAAAAACAATTGTATGTAACACTCGCCGGCCTACCCCTCTCCTTCGATCTCAAATGGCCTTTTCACAAGTCGACCTCTGGAGCCGATTTTTGGGTGTTACATGGCGACATTCGCCTGGAGAGCGCGGATGGACTGCACGCGCCCGTTGCCGTGAATCTTTCTGCGACGGTTAACGAAGTGATGCCCTCGCTCGACCCCAAAGACGTTGAGGCCCCGGTCATCAACGCCCTGCGGAAAGAAGTTGACCGCCGGCAACTGGAGTTCCTGAAATCGGGGAAGCTGGTCCCCGTGCATTTTTCCAGCCGCTATTACGACTTCAAGCGCAATCGATGGGTGTTTGGGAAGGCCAGTGATGAGGACGTGAGCCGGCTTCTGGCTCGTAAACTTTATTGGCATCACCGGCGATTTGGCAGTGCGGCATGGATTACTGACCCGACCGAAGCCTTGTATCTGGAGACTTCGACCACTCACCTCTTGCAAGTAGCGCAGTCCCTGCAAGAACAAGGGCTAATTAGCATTCAGGGCGAGTCCGCCAGCGCGACGTCAGCTTTGCTGGAGCGGGCCGCTACATTCGAGTCCGATGCGCGAGCCGCTCTCGAAGAATTGGAAAAGAAGCACGCATTCGAGCGCGGTTAATATTGTGTAGGGCAGACATTCCTGTCGCCAGATGGCGCCTATTCTGCCTTCATGGCGTCGATCAACTGAAACAACTGGGTTCGATCCACCACTTCAACGAACGGCTTTCCCTGGGTTTTGCTGCTGACCACGTAGATTGTGGGCGTGTGTTCCAGGTGAATTGATTTACCCAAATCCCGGTCTGCAGTGACTTCGGCCGCGAATTTGCCCTGCGGGTCAACCACAAAGGGGATACTCGTCTTGTGCTCCGCTGCAAACTTGTCGGAAAACGAACGCATGTTCTCTGGCGTAATCTCCGGCTGGTGCTCGAACATGTAGTCGCGATACTCGTGCCCAAGTTGCTTCGACTGCGAATCGAAGTAGCGAGCGATGACCGCCGCATCAAACGACCATTTGTGAAAGGGAAGCGGGAAGTCGTGCGTGACCAAAGGAATCTTGTAGGTCTTGGCTGCCTCGTCCAGCAGGGGTGCGGCCCGACGGCAATCCGGACACTCCAGATCCTCAAAGACCACAATGGCAACCTGGGCACCGCGTGGAGGCCGGAGAACGGGATTCACCGGTACCTGGGCGCCGAGCAGACAAGATACGGCAAGCACGAACGGCAAAATTAGAGTTTTTTTCATGGCAATGTTGGACCGCAGGAATGTCCCACTTGACGTCTATGGTAACCGACTCTGGAAGGAAGTGCCAGACATACGCCTACAGGAGTCGAAGCTGGCGCCGTTCCAGGGCCAGCAGCTTTTCCTTGATTGGTAAACCGCCTCCGTACCCGGTCAGCTTGCCATTACTGCCAATGACACGATGGCAGGGAATCACGATGGGAATCGGGTTGGAGCCATTGGCTAGACCCACGGCACGGCTGGCTTTTGGATTGCCGACGCGGCAGGCGAGTTGACCATACGAAATTGTCTCGCCGTAAGGAATTTCGCATAGCAGCTTCCAAACCTTTAGTTGAAATGCTGTGCCTTGAGGCGCAAGTGGAAGTTCGAAGTTCTCCAGCTTCCCGGCAAAGTAGGCTCGGAGCTGACGCATGGTTTCGCGCAGCGGCTTTTCGTTCTCTTGCCACGAAGGGTCAGGTTCCGCGGGAGGAAATTCAATCGTACGCAGACCCGTCTCGTCGGCCGCCAGCAACAAGCGACCCACTGGCGATTCCATTCGCGTGTAGTGCGTCATAAGTCTCGATATCCGTATTTGCTCAACTACAATATTGCCAGAACCGATGAGTACAGCGAAGCCTGAACAGAACTGGGGATCATCGTACCGCTTGGTTGCCGCCGAAAAATGGAAGGCCAAATCAGCGGCGATGGGCCGGGATGTCACCGAAGCCATTGTGGGTTATGCGCATCCGCAGCCCGGAATGAAGGTTCTTGATCTGGCCAGCGGTACCGGTGAACCCGCGATCACCATAGCCTCGAGAATCGGTCCCTCCGGTCATGTCACTGCGCTGGACCTCAGTTCTGAATTACTTGAAATTGCAGAACATCGCGCGCGGCAACGAGGATTGAAAAACGTGACTCTTCATCACGGCGATGCGCAGCACCTGCCATTTTCCGATAACACTTTCGATCTGATCACCAGCCGGTTTGGGGTGATGTTTTTTCAGGACTGCCTCAAAGCGCTACGGGAAGCGCATCGTGCGCTCAAACCGGGTGGTCGCGCCTGCTTTTTAGCGTGGGGACCTTTTGAGCAGCCGTATTGGGCGAGCATGATTGGCGTAGTGCTCAAGCATGTCGGAGGGCCAGCAATTCAGGAAGGCGGTCCGAATCCGTTCCGGTTTTCGGCGCCGGGGAGTCTTTCCACCATTCTGCGAGACTCGGGCTTCGATGACATTGAGGAGAGGACCGAGCGGGTCCCATGGACCTGGCCGGGAAGCACGGAGGAAGTTTGGGAGCAGGCACGGGCGGTTGCCACTCCGTTCTTGCCACTGCTCGGGCGCGCGCGGCCAGAACAGTGGAACGAGATTAATACTGAGATTTATCGAGAAATCAATCGCTATCGCGAGGGGGGTGTAATCAAGTTCGGAGCAGTTGTGGTGTTGGCCTCAGGGGTGAAGAGGTAGTTATCTCTGCGATCCTCTGTGGTTCTTTTTTTTCTAACCGCAGAGGCCACGAAGGAGCACAGAGTACGGTGAAAATCATTGTTGCCTGGATCGGCAAAACCAAAAATCCCGCGATCCAGTCGCTCACCGATGAATATCTGAAGCGTTTGCGGCAATACGCTGACGCGAGCGGAATTTCGCTCAAAGGTGAAGCCGCCTTATTGAAGTTGAGCGCTGCTGATGCGCGCCCGCGGCATCGCCTCATCCTGCTTGATGGTCAAGGCAAGCAATTTACCTCAGAGGAGTTCGCGAAATGGCTAGGTGAGCAGCAGGATCGTTCCATGCCGCTGCTGTTTGCGATCGGCGGCGCTGATGGATTCAGCGAAGAGGCTCGAACCGGCGCATCGTTGATTCTCTCCATGGGGAAGATGACGCTCGCCCACGAATTAGCGCGGATTGTGCTTCTCGAACAACTGTATCGGGCATTCACGATCCTCAAAGGACATCCTTACCATCTCGGGCACTAGCCTTTCACGCCGAGTACAATCACATACAACAATATGGCAGACGTTCGTCGTGGTCTGATCATCGTGAATACCGGCCCGGGGAAGGGCAAAACCACCGCCGCGATGGGAACGGCGTTGCGCGCCGTGGGACAAGGCATGCGGGTGCTGATGCTGCAGTTTCTGAAGGGTTCCTGGCATTACGGCGAACTGGATGCGGTGCAGGCTTTCGGCGATAAATTCGTGATGAAGCAAATGGGCCGCGGATTTGTAAAGGTGGGAACGGAGAAGCCCGACCCCGAGGACGTACGCATGGTCGAGGAGGCCTGGGCCGAGGCCGCGGCTGCGATCCAGTCTGGTACGTGGGATCTGATCATCTTGGATGAGATCAATTATGCGATCAGCTACGGCATGCTCGATCCGGCAAAGGTTCTTGAAGTCTTGAAAAAGAAGCCGGACATGGTGCATGTGATCTTGACGGGAAGGAATGCACATCCGACAATTGTCGAGCTTGCTGATACAGTTACTGAGATGCGCCAGGTGAAGCACGCCTACGAAAAGGGCGTCTTGGCGCAGAGAGGGATCGAGTATTAGTAGCGAGTAGCTGGTAACTACGAGCTACTAGCCCCTAGCTACTTCTTTATGGCTTGGTTCAAAAGACAATCCGGCGAATTGGAAGCCTCGGGCGAGAAGAAGGTCCGCACCGAAGGCCTATGGGTAAAGTGTGACGAGTGCCGGCAGATCATCTGGAAAAAGGATCTGGAAGAAAATCTCAACGTTTGCCCCAAGTGCAACCGACATTTTCGCATCGATGCGCGAACACGACTTGCCTTGTTGCTCGACAACGGCGAGTACGAGCAATTCGATACGAATCTCAGCTCGACCGATCCGCTGCATTTTGTCGACCTGAAGGCCTACGCCTCACGCCTGCAGCAGGCCCAAGCGGACACCGGTCTGAAGGACGCCGTGATTAACGCTCGTGGGAAGCTCAACGGGCGCCCGGTGATCGTGAGTGCGATGGAGTACGCGTTCATCGGCGGAAGCATGGGAGCAGCCGTGGGTGAGGCGATCACTCGGGCCATCGAGCAGTCCCTCGAATCCAAATTTCCCTTGATTATTGTTTCAGCCTCCGGCGGCGCTCGCATGATGGAAGGGGTAGTCAGCCTGATGCAGCTCGCGAAGATCTCGGCCGCGCTGGCGCGATTGGACGAAACAAAGGTCCCGTATATTTCTGTGTTGACCGACCCTACGACAGGCGGCGTTACCGCCTCGTTCGCCATGCTTGGAGATTTGAACATTGCTGAACCCGGGGCGCTGATCGGATTCGCCGGACCGCGAGTCATCGAGCAAACCATCCGCCAAAAATTGCCCGAAGGATTTCAACGCAGCGAATTTCTCCTGGAGCACGGAATGCTGGATGCGGTGGTTCCTCGTAAGCAGTTGAAGGGGTACATCGCGCGGGCACTCGATTTCATGACGCCAGCGGCAGCCTAGAGCTCCAGCCGATACCGGCCCTCGACTCGCCGAATGCTCCTAAACTGATAAGCTACAAGCTAGAGAATGGCAGGAAGCTCCTACCAAACTGCGGTCGCACGCATGTACGCGCTGGGCCATGAACTGGCGCAAAGTTCTGCGCAGAAGTTCGATCTGGCCCACGTCCGCGTGTTGCTCGCAGCCCTGAATAATCCCGAAAGGCGCTTTTCATCAGTTTTGATTGCCGGCACCAACGGCAAAGGGTCGACGGCTGCCACGCTGGCTTCCATTCTGCGGATCGCAGGCTACCGAACCGGACTTTACACCTCGCCTCATCTCATTCGAATCAACGAGCGGATCCGCATCAGCGACGCGCAGATTGCAGACCATGATTTCGCGTTACTACACGATCTGGTGGATCGCACTGCCGAACGGTTGGTGGAAGAACAGGAATTGCCTTGGCATCCCAGCTTTTTCGAGATGCTGACTGCCATTGCGTTCGAATACTTTGCGCAAAACAAAGTGGATATCGCGGTGTTGGAAGTCGGTATGGGCGGCCGGCTGGACGCGACCAATGTCGTTGATCCGCTCCTGAGCGTGATTACCGATATCTCGCTCGATCATCAGAAATTTCTTGGCGATACCGTCGCAGAGATCTCACGTGAGAAGGCGGGTATCATTCGGCCGGGCGGCATCGTGGTGACCTTGCCTCAGCATCCGCAAGCCAACGATGTAATCGGTCATACGATATTGAAACTCAACGCGAATGCGATCAGTGCTGTCCCCTATGTTCCACCAGTCTCGCCTGCGAGCGATGGGCATCTCGCGACCCAGGCTAGTGTTCCTATTTCGCGTTATCCGCTCGAAGTTCTCGGGGAACAGATTCTGGTCGAAACGCCGCTCCTTGGACGCCACCAGTTGCGGAATGTAGCTCTGGCAATTGCGTCCGCTGTGGAACTAAAAAAGCAAGGCTTTAAGATCTCCGCCAACACGATCGCACGCGGTATTCGCGACGCCCGCTGGCCCGGGCGCTTTCAGGTTCTACCCTCCGAGGGTGATGCTCCGGAGTATGTGTTTGACGTAGCGCACAACCCGGCAGGAGCATGGGCGTTAAGGTCAACTCTTTCGAGCTTCTATGAAGGCCGGCCGCTCACCTTCATTTTCGGTGCAATGCGCGACAAAGCCATTGGCGAAATGGCAGAAATCTTGTTTCCTCTGGCCGACAAGGTGATCGTCACGCGCGCCGATAATCCGCGCTCCGCGAGCTTCGAAGAGATTCGTGACGCTGCGCGTACATCCGCCGATTTGGAACCTGCCGAGGACGTTTCCGCTGCTCTGCACCTCGTACGCTCGCTTAGTCCCCCGGCCGTGGTTGTGATTACCGGTTCGATCTACCTTGTGGGGGAGGCGATGCGCTTGCTGGGGGTAAAAGTCTAACTTGCCAGAAGTGAAGTCATCGCTTGGAGAACAGACTCAGACCACCTCGACGCCGTCCAGTCGAGATTCCGACTCGGTTACGGGTACCAGGCAATCGCCTCATGCTACCGGCAAAGAGTATGGCTGGCTGAGCC
>Ga0335078_10012998_pt1 | contig 12341 bp, 5 predicted proteins | sample Lox_Sample_32_FD_206711 | JGI IMG/M metagenome (GOLD analysis project Ga0335078, IMG submission 206711) | Soil microbial communities from Loxahatchee National Wildlife Refuge, Florida, United States - Lox_Sample_3.2 | ecosystem: Environmental > Terrestrial > Soil > Wetlands | place: USA: Florida... | reverse complement strand
CCCCGGCTATGAATATTTGTTCAAACGCCATGTCATCCCACTCTGGGCGCACAGAAAAGATGGCATTAAGCCAAGGCACAAAATCCTCTCTGTTCGCTGGAACGCCCTCTTGCTGAAACCGTCTAGGCTGTTGACCGAGCTGCTTTGCTTCTGCCGCCAGGCGGTACCGCCTCGCCCGAATCCCCTCAACTATTTTGTAAAGACATAGATAACGATACGGGGGGCTGTTCGCGTTCAGAGCTTCACGGTAAATGCTAGCGCATCCTAGGAATTCGTGCTCCAGTTGCGCTGTGGGCATTACGCTCCAGGGCACTCCGGGATACGCAGGGAGTAGGCTCGTCTGCTTGTTTCCGGTGGCGCACTCAGTGCTTTCGACCTGAGAGACATTGAGGGGAATATCGAGTTCCGCCGACCAATAGCTGAGAGAGGGCACCAGTGCCCGGTAACCTTTCTGCTCAGCGTCATTGAATCCATCTGCTTGAAACGGATCAGATTCGACCCTCCCCAGGAAACCCCGCTCGTTGGGAAAGCCAGTAAACTGGAAGTGCCCGTCTGGGGAGAAGCCGTCAATTCTTATCTGGTCGAAATCTCCTTGCGGGTTTGTAAATGCCGGCTTCGTGATCGCAAGATGCGAGTCGCCCCTCAACATGCCAACGAATGAGTACTTGTATTCGGGCTCAAGGGGGAACCCAGGGCGAGAGAGAAGGAAAGCCACTTTGTATCGGCCTGGCGAGCCGGCTGGATGGGCCGCGTTGCAGGGAGCGCTTGGATTCCGTCTGGAGCGACCGACCGCAACGAGGTGCATGGTGTTCCCCGGGAGACCTAACTGTTGCAGATCTAGCTTTATCGACGGACCCGAAGCTGATTCCGCAGCAGGTCCGTCCGCGATCGGCTTTGTGGACATGACAGCGTTTTCCTCCAACACTCAACACTGAACCTGGGTCAATCCTACACCGCTGCCGCCACGCCCCCTTGCCCGCTCCAAGTTGCCCTGCCTCGACCGCTCTTTCTGGCTAGCTCTCCTCCTTTGGCCGCTCCGAGATGGAAGCGCCTCGGCGTCTAGCGGCCCACGCCGACGGTCCTCACTAGCATCGCCTCGCGCCACGAAGAAGCTGTGTCACTCGGCGTGCGACTCGTTCCGACCTAGTCCCTGCCATCTCTACGCTCCTGTCCACTTTTCGGCGAATTGCTCCCTCTGCCGGGGTGAAGGGAGCAATTGCTCCCCGAAAAGGAGAAAGAACATGAAAGTCGAGCAAGCAGAACAAATCGCCAGAAAGGCAATCATCGAACTCGGTGTGGCGCTCGAAAGGGGCCACAGCGATCGGCTCAGGAAGTTCCTGTCCGCGATGGCCAAGATTCATAGCTACAGCGTTCGCAACCTGATGCTGATCATGTCCCAGCGCCCCGACGCGACCGTAGTGGCCGGCCGTCGCACTTGGAAGAGCCTCGGCCGGCGCGTTAAGAAAGGCGCCAAGCGCATTTTGATATTGGCGCCCATTGTGGGTAAGAAGCCCCGCGGCAGACCGAGCCAAGCGAAACGCGGGGCGCGGGGCCCCGTGGGTTTCCGCGCGGCCTACCTCTTCGACGTGACGGACACCACAGGTGAGCCTCTTCCTCAGCTGGAAGTTATCCACGGTGATCCTGGTAAGTACACTGAGCGCCTGAAGAAGTTTATCGCGGCGCGGGGCATCGAGCTCAAATACACTAACGACATCTTCCCCACGGAAGGCCAGTACATCCGCGGAAAAATGACGGTGCTTCCGGGCCTGTCTCCGGCGCAGGAGTTTGCCACCCTAGCGCATGAGACGGCGCATGCGCTCCTGCACCGGAAGCCCGGGCGGAAGGATGCCCCGAGGTGGGTTCGCGAGACCGAAGCTGAGGCCGTTGCCTACGTCGTCTGCGAAGCGATCGGTGTGAAGTCTCCGAGTTCTGCCGATTATGTTCACTTGTCCGGCGGCGACGCAGGAACGCTGGCCGATTCGCTGGACCGCGTTCAACTCGCCAGCGCCGAGATCCTCGCCGCAATCCTGCCCGGCGATTAGGCCCTTGCGCGGGAATCCTGACGGCTTAACGGCACGCTGTCACAGCTTCTGCGTCGCCATAGTGAAGTCCGTTCTGGATAGACGCCTAGCGCGCAACATCTGCAGCGCAGTTCTAAGCGTCGCGAGTTCCTGCCTCGTGAGCAGAGAGCCTACAATCATGTCGTCAACCAACCGTGATGCGTGATCGGATCTCCCACGGCAGCAAAGTTCATGCGCCTCTCGGAACAGGCCGTTCAGTCGACATCCGGATATTTTGGGGATGACGAGTCGGCCTGCTTCCGAGGGCTCCAATTTCAGGACGCCCCCGCCGTAGCTTCGCCCTTCAACTTCGGCGCTGAACTGGGTGATCGTAGATAGGAAAGCGAGGGCCATTCGCCTCGCTTCTGAGTCGGAAACGGATTTGCTCCAAGTCAAAGCATGTATTGCGTTTGTACATGGAATCCGCGCTTCGTTTAGCACAAGGCGTGGAGACTTACCCGACATGTATGTCAAAAAGGCGTCAGGAATGCGACCTGTCGGAACGCGATACCACGGATCACGCAACGCACATTTTGTGCGCTTGGAGATTCCCTTCCGGGTGCCCTTCCGTAGATAGGACCGAAGCGACTTGTCTCCCGAATCGCGCAAGGGCGGGCGCAGCAGCAGGCAGGCAGAATCCCTTGTGCGCATCTTTTTCAGGGCCACGCCGTCGAAGACCAAGCCCTGCACGAACGCGGCTCGGCTAAGAATTGGTCTTGAATGTTTTCGGCGCAGGGACAAAGGCCGGAAGGCAGACGGCCGAAGCACGAAGAAATGATTTGCTCCAGTCACCACCCCTATGCGGATGCACGCTTTGTCTGCGAGCCGGTCACAGTGCTCAGCCGCCCGGTCATAAATGGAAAGAATTCGCGAATCCAGAAGCGCCCGAAGCCACGAGTCTTCTGCCTGTCTCGCACGCAGGGCATGCGTGGCTTGTTCGAGGCCTTTCGGGTCGAATCGTAGTGAGGCAAGCGAGCCCATTCCCACGCGGACCTCACGACCGTTTTCTGCGCGGCGCTCGGCCAAAACGAGGACACTTTCCTCCTCTGCGTCTGCGAATACGCGCTCTTGCAGGAAGATCGCGGTCACTTTGCCAAAGGCGTCTTGCAGCGCCTTCCGCACAGTGCATGCATAATCTGCATGTATCAAAGAACCCGGGAGAACGAGTGCGAGACGCCCGCCCGGGGCGACGAACTCGATCGCATGAAGAACAAAGTAGGCCCAATAGCTTGCCAATGCGGACAAGTGGTAATCGCCTTGAAGAAGCGCACGTGCGGCCACTTGTTGGCGTCGCGCGGAGAGCGCATGGTGTTTGACGTACGGCGGGTTTCCTAGCACAACCGTAAACAGGGTCTCGAAGTGCGTCGGACGCAGCGCAAGGAAATCCCCGAAAAAGAACTGGTCCTCGCGGGCTCCCTGCTGTAGGACTGATCGGAGCCAGGCTCGGGCCGCCGAATCCCGATCTACGCCATAGACCTGGCGTGCTGGATGATGCGCACGTAAGGAACTTAGCTGTTGAACGGCGGCACGGAGAAACGCGCAGCCGCCGAAGCTCGGGTCTATGACCTTGGCGTGCGGCGCCGTGATTGCCCACTGCGCCATCTTGTCAGCGAGCGAATCGGGGGTATAGAAGACGCCGTTTCTGCGGCGACTTTCCCTGCTCCTGTGCATTTGGTTAGCGGGCATCTCCCCACCGACCATTTTGCGCGCTCCCTAAAACACCGGACTCGCAAGACTGAGTGCAGCGATGATGATTCGGTAGAATTGCCGAGCCGGTTCACCGGAAATGACTACTCCGAGCTCCATCCGAGATCGCAGCCCCGACATTGTGAAGTTTGCAGTGCCCAGATAGGCGATCTCACCTTCGTCGGCAACCGCCGCCTTGAAGTGAAAGGTTTGTATATTCCGTTCGCCGGGACCGACACTGAACCACGACAGAACACGGCATCTGCCACTCGCCGACAACTGGCGAAGGCTTGCGGCTACAGCCGATGTGCCGGGCTCGGCGAAGCGACCCAAAACGCTCACGTGGACACCAGCCTCGATACGCTTCTTCAAAAGGTCAGCAATCTCATCGGCCGTCTCCTCGTCCCAAAAGGGAGACGCAAGCACAAGATCGCGTCGCGCCGAGGCAATGATTTCGAGAATCGCCGCGCGCAAGTCAGCAGCCTCGCGACGCAGTCCCTCCTCGATTTCTGCCTCAAGTTCCGGGGGTAGGGCAATACACAAACGAACAGGCGACTTCTTTTCGATGTCGGAACTCGAAACGCGAAGTCCTTGCCAGACCCCGGACCTGAAACCCGCGGTATCCTCTAAACACTTCTTGGAGAGATGCAGCACTCCACGATCATTTCGCAAAACCCCGAGGTCGACGAAGGCGTCTAGCACAGCCGTCGCCTCATCAGCAGTTGGCAGGCGGCCGGTCTTACGGGAGCGCACGAATGCGGCGTCGACCGTACACTCATCGGAACTCGCCGATAGAGCTTGTTCAACCTCCCGCATGAGCCAATCGAGGCGTGACGCCGCCTGAGCGTAGAGTTCCCCTGTCATCCGAGCCCGTCCATTGCCCAGTAGCCGACAATCCTCGTATCGGAGGACACGTCAGCCCAAGGGGTATGTCCCCCGACGAGAAACGCCCGGGACAAACCGTGGTTGAAGACACGGCAAGAGATCTCCGGCGAGTGAATGCAGCCATGGCAAGCGCCAGAATGGTCGATGCAGGCAGCGTCATAAAGACACTCTGTGGCATCCGAGCCGAGCGCGTCCAGAAAGGCGGAAAGCTGATCGCGAGCAAGTGTCTCAATGCCTCCAAGACGGAACGTACTTGAATTGTCGAAGACGACCGCTCCAAGCAACGGCAGGAATATGTATTCGCCAATGGACGTACGCTCAAGGCCAGCAAATCGACCCACGGCTCGCATGGCCATGTGGGAGAGACTATGGACCAATCCGAACACCATCCTGCGCGCGGGCCTCATCCACACGTCGTCGTAATATCGATCAACCGGTTCGAGCGCTCGAAGAATCCTTGCAATAGCGGGAAGTTCGGGCGCTGGCGGATCGATTCCGTTCGCCTGCAGCCAGCGGAGAACCAGATCCGGCTCAAGTGAGAAGAATATTCCTTCGTGTTCGCCCTCTCTTGCAAGTATCGGTATGGTTCCCACAATTTCCGGGCGGCCCAGGCGCTGGGCGGCTGGTCGCTGCAAGGAAGGAAATGCCCGAATCTGCGTCGGGAGGTTCCTGGCGGAAAGCTCTTCGTAAGTTGGCTCAAACGAGCGCCTCGTGTAACCAAATGTGGCCGTGATCACCGGCAGATCGTCAACGAGTAGTAGCTCCCGAATTCCTAGGCGCATCCGAGTCTGGTCGATCCGCTGCACAAGAAGTTCACTGGAGCCTCCGGATTGCGAGGCTACCGTCACGGCCGGCCGCACTGACACGGTCTGCCGGAATGCCAAACTTTCACGTATGGTCTTCTCAAGGTCGGGGCTCGGCGGCACCAGACTCTCGTCGCCGCCCTCCACGGGGGGTGGCGGACCTCCGCTTGCCGCCTGCACGATGAGCCGCCTGATTCGTTCAACTTCGTCGCTGTTCTTCGCGGCTTCCGCCACACGGAGCCTCTGAACCAGCGACGCAAGTGCTTCGGCACTGCGCTGACTTGTGCCAGGTCGCTGACTTGCAGGCAGCATGCGCCGTAGCAACGACTGCTCCGCGTCAACTCCTTCTGTCACCGCTGGTCGATCGAGCCGCAACATGGATAGTGTCTGCGGATAATACGTGTCGCTCGCGCTGTACCGAGACGCCCGCATCGCAATACGGGTCACAATAGTTTCTTCTGGGGCTTCTGGTTGTCCCTCGCCTTCTCCGCGGCTCGCTGCTTCTCGGCGACGTTCCCGCATGGCCTCCCTGAGGCACCGGCCACAGCGTGCCGTGAGTCGGTCGATCACCTGTGTGTCGCACCGCCTGCAGACAATCTTCATGTCCTTGACCCGTTCGCTCCTGAGCGGCATGACCAGCTCGCCAGCCGTTCCGCATCGGGGACATCGAATCGGACGGCTGGTGGGCTCGATCGTTCCATCCGCAGCTTGGCGCGTCGCCGGAATCCATTCAGTGATCGGAGCGAGCTCTCCGCAACCGTGAACAAATACCCAGGGAATCTGCCGAAGTCCTGGACCCCCACACGCAGTACACCGAAAGTCTCCCCGGTCCATTCGGGATATCTGCCCCCGCGTGGGGAAAGAGAGTCGAGCGCACCGCGGGCATGCCAAGGCGGTGTGAAGCACTGACGCCTCGATGGCCTGAGGCAAGCCAAGAGTAAACCTGCCCTGCTCCGTCCGGGGGTCTGGAAACTGTGAGTCCACCGTGCCGCCGCGACTGCGCCATCGGTCGAAAAGCTGTGCTATCTCTTCCAATACGCCGGCTATGCGCTCCTGATCCCAGGCTTGGGACAGCCGCACTCCCTCAAGTTGCATGATGGCCAGACCGTCTTCCCAGTCCACAGTCCGCCAAGGAAGGTAATTGAAGAGGAGTTGCGAGACACCGCGCTGCATCACAAGACGGCGCTGCTGTTCCTGCGACCCGTCGCTTTCGTCTTCACTGCTCGCCGGGCGCCCTGGCGTTGCGGGGCTCCTGCGCACTAAACCCCGCCCGGAATGCCCATGGTCAGCCATTGATGAACCTCTTTAGAATCGCCTGGTCGGTCGGATCGGCTGCTTCGATGTATGCCGGCTCATCCACATCCCGCAGGCTACGCATTGCGCCGAGATGGATGTTGAGCAAGCGCGGCATGCCTCCCTGCCGTCGTGGCAGATTCACGATGGAACTGAATGCGTTTCGCGTCCGCGTCATCAATCGCTCGCGGTATAGGGGAGACGGCGCATTCTCCGTTCCATAGGCATGACTCATCCAATCGACTAGCGCGTCTGGGTTGAGACATTCCGCGCCGACACTCCCGAAGTTGTCTTGCACGTTCTCAACCGTCGCAAGCGGTTTTCCGATCCGGTGTGCGGCGACGCCCATGAGATAGCCGCAAAGCAGCCCCGGGACTGTCCGGGCCAGTGCGGGCTCGGGCCAGCGATTGACCGCGCTTGGGTCCACCAAGCGGTCAAGGTACTCGTGGAATTTTCCAAATCTGTCGAAGATACTGCGGTCCCGTTCACTCTGTGGCGTGGCGACGAAGATAGAAATGCCCGGATAGGTGCGGCCGACACGCGCCGAGGCTTGGATATACTCCGCGACGAGTCGCGTGAACCCTGCAAAGACGATGACATTGAAACGGTCCACGTCTACCCCGTGGCCAATGATGTTTGTGGTGACGAGCCCGCGGATTCGTTCGGTGGGATCGCTTTCTGGACTGGCCGTCCGGATTTGTTCCATCGCTTCGATCATCTGCGCGATATCGACGCCCCCATTGAACGTGTCAATGAGCAACTCACCGTGAGCCGGAGCAAGGTCGCGAAGCTCACGCTTTACCCGCGATTCGATCGCCTCCGCCACTTGATCTGACCCCTTCCGCGTGAGCACGTATGTCAAGGGCAGCTCGTAGAGGAAGAGAAGCGTGCGAAACTCTTCCGAGGAAAGAGGCCCCAAACCGTAGCTTGCCGTAGCGGCCGGTAGGTCCCTTTCGGCATGTTCGCGGGCGGCCTGAAGTTCGAGATAGAGGAGCGACAGTGCACGGGTAACCGCCGGCGTGTGCTTCCGCCCTACGCCAAGGACGCCTAAAAAGATGCGCCCGATCCGGGCGGTGTTCTGGCAGTAGTAAAAGGACTCATACGCCTCAGGTCCAGGACCTGGGAACTGACGGGACCTCCGAAGGTACAGCTGCCATGCCTGCTGCTCATAGTCCTCGATCGTTGCCGTAGCCGCGATGATTTTCCAGGGGCGCTGGCCAAGGCTTCGCGCGAGTTCCATGACGCCCGTTTCATAGTGGGCGTCAAAAGTACCAAGTTCTTCGCAGAGGAGATGCAGTTCGTCCTGAACAAGAAGCGCCGGAGCGGGATCGTGAAACGGCCCAAAGGCAACTTGGTCCTCCCCACAGCGTTCTTGCCGCGTGCCGAGCGCAAAGTCCCCAGCCGCAGGACAGATCCGCCTGTTCACTCCCTTGAAGCTCACCCCGTGCCGGCGGCAGAGGAGATCAAACCGTCCGAATATATTGGCGAAGCGTTGGTTCTGGCCCATCAGAGCCAGCTTATCCACGGTAGAGACGACGACGGTCGGAAGGTAGCGGTACACATCATCGTCAATAACATAAACGGGCAGGCGCGTTCTCCCGCCGGGGCACTGCGCATTGGAGCACTGGTGCCCGACAAGCCGCAGGTCAGGCTCGTAAGTGAGGTTCACGGCCCCGGAGCAAAACGGACATTGAAACACTCGTTGCAGGCGCGCATCAACACCGCGCGAGGCGTAGCGGGCGTGAAGTTCGTCTGAGATTGTGTTCGGTGTGACTGCGCTGCCCACGAAGTAGCCCATCGAGAATCGCGCGCCGCCGAGGTGCTCCCGCTGCCGGACTACTTCAGCTGCCGCAAGCGCCCTGGCCAGCCGCTGCAATTGCTGAAACGTGAGCAAACGGAGTGGAAACCGGACAAGCGCGGTCACTCCCACCGTCTTCCCGCGAAGACGATCGAAAAACGCTTGCCAGATAATGAGACCGAGGAAAGCCTCTGTCTTCCCGCCCCCAGCGGCGAACCAAAGAATATCAACGAAGTTGTCTTCATCGCGGGAGAGTTCGGGGTATTCACGCGCTGCCAGACCCGGCAGCTGTGACACGATGAACACGACCTGGAACATGCGCCACGCACGGTGGGGAGCGATTGCGTGTTGCATGACCTCATTCAAAAGCGTGAAGGCGCGCATCACATGGGGGTACCTGTTGTCTTCGAGCAGTTGAATGCCACGAGCGAATCGTTCGATCTCCTCGCGGAAGCGGGCGCGAGCAGCGGAAGCTTCGTCATGCTCAAGACCCACAAGTGCGCTTAATCTGGGTTCCCACGCGTCTGCGTCATATCGTCGCATCGCATCGTGAACGCTTCGGAGGAGCGGCAAAGGGTCTCGGGAGAGTGCGGCGAATTCGGGAACTGCGTTGGGGACCTCGCGTGGTTCCAAGCGCGGTACGACTGCTCTCGGTACACTGTTGGTCTCAAAGACCAGATCGTGGTCCAGTTCATCTCCGTGAACCTGTGCGTTGATGCCGATCGCCACCATATGCCGATCGTACCGGAAGCTAGAGGGCAACTCTTGAAAGACTGTTGGTCGGTGCATGTCTCTTGGCAGCCGAATTCTGAGAATGACAGCGTAGAGGTTCGGGTCAACATAGTCGAGGCCCCGAGTGCCAGGCGGGTCGGTGTGATTGATGACACGGAGTGCAACTCTGACGCAGCCGGGCTCAGTAGGAACGCTCGAGAGTCGCATGTCAACGGCCGCGCGCCACTCGATTGGGAGGGCATCGGCGTGCAACGCGGCGAGACGGGCTTCGAATATTTCGGCTGACACAAGGTCAGGCTGTTGGATAGCGAGTGGTTGGCGACCCCGGTAGGCGCGATCCAGGGGCACCCTGCGCACTCCATCCCTGATTTGTCCGCTCAAATCAACCGATACGCGATGGCGCTCTCGGAGTTCAGCAAGGTTGACTGGAGCCCGGAGGCCGGAGATGTGCTCACGCGTCCATACCGGGATCAACTTTGCCACCTTCGGCGCCTGCGATGGCGTGGTTTCCAGCACGTCACCGGATTGGGTTTGCGGCGGACGCGGGGCACCTTGCCAGACCGCATGATCCCGTTGTTCTGTGAGGGTAGGTAGACGCCGTACGTAGACGAAGAACTCAACGTCGACCGAGAGCCGTCCCCCACTACGGAGGGCATCCATGGGCGCAATCCATTCCAAGCCCATGGAAGTCTGTTCATACGCTGAGTCTCTGGGCAGGTCTTCCGCCAAAGCCTCTTCGACTCCGTCACTGGTTTCACTCGGCGCGGGTGCGCTCGGCGGGCGAGAAACCGAGCGATCGGTAACGGGGGTGAGAAAGCCGGCGAGTATATGGTCCGATGGTCGCTGGTTCACGATCCGGGCGCCGTCACGGCCAAGGCCTCTCGCCCGTTCCGCGAAGCGCTCCGCCAGGGCTGTTGCGAACGCGTTGTAATCAGTGTCAGTGAGCGGCATGTTCTACGCCTTCCGGCAAGATCACCTCATCGACGACAGCTACTCGTGCGCCCTCGACGAGCTGGCGGGCATTGAGTCCCCAGTCGTTCTCTATTTTCCGCAGGGTCGTGGCGTCAAGTCTGCCGAGGTACGCCGACCGCACTGCGCGTGCGAGTTCGCGTCCGAACTTGCGATGATTGACCCGCCAATTTTGAATTCCGTGGTAAAGGTCGAGCAGCTCATTTGGCTCGATGTCTATGCCTAGAGCCACGGCAAACGCCGTGAACCGATCAGGGCGATCGGGCACGGCCGCCTCCGCTCCGTCTAGCCGCAGCCAGGTTCGGACTGTCGCTAAATCCACAGCATGTCCCCGTTCCTTCATCGCATTTGCGATCGCTTGTGCGCTCGAGCGCCGTGCAGCGTAGACAGATTGGACGACCGCAAGCCACGTTGCGCGTTTTTCGGCCTGCCGGGCGAGTGGGCCGTGGTCCAGCGCATCAAGCAGCCGTTCCGAAAAGAGGGCGCGCGAATCTTCTTTTAGCACGACTATCTGGTCACCGGGTTCCAACGCGCAAGCCTCCAGGGTCTTGAGACGCCTTCCGGCTTCCCGGACGACTTCGAATCGTGCGTGGAGACCCACCTCGATGACACTGCCGTCCGTGAACACCAACAGCACGTGTTGAGGGGACGGGCCTTGGCTCCTCAGGACCTCATCTGTATCCGAGCTCTTTTCCAACTGGCTCAGCGCAAGTGAGAGCTCAACCACATCTCCGAAGGCGGCAACTTGGCCGGACAGTTTTCCGGCGACGGTACGCATGGCTTCTTCGAACCCCACCGCGCCGCAAGATTTTAGCAGGTCGGATGTTCGCCGCGTCTGATACCATGCCACGCGAGCCTCAATAGGATCGAAAATAAGCCGTAGGTGCGCTGCCTTACATGCAAGAAGTGTGTCGATCGTCCGCGTTCCGAAATATCCTGCAGCAACCGCAGCGCTGAACGGTCGGTCTGGCCAATATCCCCGCCTACCGTTGACATGCACCCCAAGTTGCTCGATGGCTTCCGGAGAAAGGCCGAGCTGATCTGCGAGAGTTGTCCTGAAATGTTGGGCTTCGTCTTCGTCTCTTACGAGGACAAGAGTCCCAGAGTCACCGGGCACCGATAGGGTCACATCCGTGAGGGCTCGAACTCGCTCAGCCTTCAGGTCACAGTTCGCCAATTCCCGTAGAAGGAGTTGGCGCACGCCAGTAAGTAGTGCACCCTCCGCAGGCATCTGCGTGAGCACCTTGTCGTGCGCCGCGATGAAACGTCTAATTTCCGCCGGTTCGGTGCTACGTTGGTACAAAGTCTGCCGAATGGCCCACCACGCAGCCTTCGCCAGTCGCACCAGGTCTCCCAGCCTCTGGCCGCGAAGGTCCAGCCCTTCCGTGGCAAATTCGAACTCGCGGTCTGCTGACGGACGATCTCGGCCGACAATGGTGACTGCCACTTCCAAAGAACTTCGAACATCGCCGATAAATTGAAGGCGTACGGATTCCGGGAGCCCTCCCTCGAAGAGTGCGAGAACGTCCGTTGGATTGGACGCCAGAACGAGCATGGGGACTTTGCCCAGGCAGCGGTCGACGATTGTGCGCAACGACGAAATGGTTCTATGGCCGCGCAAGCCCTGGGCATTTACGAGCAGAAGATCCAACTCGCCAAATACGTACGCAGACTTGGCTGATATGCCGCGCTTTGTTGGAGCCAGTACACATGGGCGAGGCCCCGTCCGTGCGGCTATCCGACCAAGGACCGACCGATGGCCTGCCTTGACCTCGCCTTCTGGTGTGACTCGATCGATGGCAACGTACGAGCCGCCGGGAAGCACAAACCTTCCCATCCTGGAAAGGCGTTTCGCGGCCTTCGACTCCCAGTCCTCTGGAACTAAGTCCTCTGAGAAACTGCGCCCCGTTCCACGGCTCACGCGGGCATTAGTCCGTCTCGCAACTACTTCGTTCACCTCGTACAGAGGGGTGGAGGCTGTAAAGAAATCACTCTCGAAAAAGGGGACGATGCCGATCTTGGGGTTGAGCGGCAGCGCTTCCATTCGGCCTGGCCAGCGAAGATGGAGATGAAAGGGAAGGAGTGGCAAGTACGGGGTCTTCCGCCAGGCTTGAA
>Ga0335078_10012997_pt1 | contig 12341 bp, 11 predicted proteins | sample Lox_Sample_32_FD_206711 | JGI IMG/M metagenome (GOLD analysis project Ga0335078, IMG submission 206711) | Soil microbial communities from Loxahatchee National Wildlife Refuge, Florida, United States - Lox_Sample_3.2 | ecosystem: Environmental > Terrestrial > Soil > Wetlands | place: USA... | reverse complement strand
TTCCGGACACTCGACGATTCCGGTTCCAAGGCCCACAGATTGTATCGCGTCCATGCCATTCCCACGCTGTTCCTGATCGACAAGGACGGGAAAATCGTGCTGTTCCTCAAGGGCGGCAGAGATGCGGCGAGACTGCGCGCGTCGCTGACGGGGGCGGGGCTGTAAAGCGGCGCGCCGCGAACAGTCTGGCGGGCGGCGGATTCAGGCGCAAAAAAATGCGTACGGTCGCAGAGTAGTACGGTGTGGTGGAGGGCCAGGCGTACGCCTCAGTTGGCCACCGGGACGCGCTCGGCGCTATCCACGACCACGCCTTCGACCTGCGCTTTGCGGCTCTCGAGCGCGAGCCCGAGCTGCTCGCGGAGCACGTTCTGCCACAGATTGAACGCCGGGAGGCCGGGCTCGATCTTCATTTCGTAATCGAAGTCATAAGTCCCGGCGAGCCCCGTCTTATCGAAGACCGGAATGGGCGGTCCGCTGGCGATGGACGGCCGGGAGGGATCTTCGGTCGCGGCGGGGATGGCCAACTGGATGGAGATGAGGTCGGCCAACTGGCGCAATTCGCCATGGAAATGACGGGAGCCGAGGGGCGCGGGTGTTCCCTCGCCGTCCCGCACGGGATGGATTTTCGCGCCGTTGCGGCCGACCACGAGTTCGTACACTTTGAGCTCGCGGGTTTCGTGGTGGAGCACGAGATGGAATCGTCCGGCAAGCAGCGGCTGGAGCATGCGGCGCAGATCTTCGCGGGAGACGGCGCGATCGGCCTTGGCTTCGACATCGAATTCGTCCTCGTCGAGCCATTTCGGACCGGCGAATATGCGCGGCGGTTCGAGATTGTAGGCTTCGGCGATCAGGCGCTTCAGCGTGACGTTTTTGGCGGTGAAAGTGGATGGGCCGGTCGCGATCTGGTTGTTATAGTCCTTGCCGACAGGCTTGGCGCTGGGTTTTACGGAGGCGACGTCGAAGGATTGGGCGCAGGCGATGCCGGCGAAGAGAGCGAGTACCGCGAAAGTGCTTGTCATAAACTAATAATGTACTAGTTTATTAATACGATTGCAAGGGTCTTTCCCGCGGCGGCGTTGCCCGAGCAAAGAGTGTTTTGGCCGCGCCGCATCGGGACCGCAACGCCGTTCGCGCGCGACTGAATGCCCACGCAAAGCCGCAAAGGGCGCCAAGGAAAATGAATGAGGGGTCGGCGATGGATGGCAGCTCTATTTGAGATTCTTCTCGAACAGCGCCAGAATGCGCTTGTACTCATCCGCCCAACTGGTGGGCTGGCGGAAGGCGTGGTCCTCGACGGGGTATGGCGCGATGCTCCAGTTCTCCTTGCGAAGCTCGATCAGGCGTTGGACCAGGCGCACGGTATCCACGAACTCGACGTTGGTGTCCACCATCCCGTGGCAGATGAGGAGCGCGCCCTTGAGACCTTCGGCGAAGTAAATCGGTGACGATTTACGGTAGGCAGCGTCGTCGGTCTGGGGCGTGTTGAGGATTTCGGCGGTATAGCCGTGGTTGTAGAGGGCCCAATCGGAAACCGGCCGCAGCGCCGCGCCGGCGGCGAAGACGTCGGGCTGGGTGAACATCGCCATCAGGGTGATGAATCCGCCGTAGCTGCCGCCGTACAGTCCGATCTTTTTGGGATCGACGCCCTGCGCGGCGGCGAGATATTTCGCGGCGTCCACGATGTCGTCGAGGTCCTTGCCGCCCATATGTTCGTAGACGGCGGTGCGCCAGTCGCGGCCGTAGCCCGCGGAGCCGCGGTAATCGACGTCGATGACCGTGAAACCGCGCTCCATCAGGATGTGGTCGAACAGGTATTCGCGATAATACGTGGACCATTTGTGGTCCACGTTCTGCAAGTATCCCGAGCCGTGGACGAAGATCACGCCGGGTCCGCCCGGCTTGAAGTCGGCGGGCTTGAAGAGGCGCGCGGGAACCTTGACGCCGTCGCGCGCGGGCACCATGACGATGGGCACGTCGAGCCATTTGTACTGGAAGAACTCCGGCGCGGGCGAGGTAGTGACCCTGGTTGCCGGCGCGCCGGGCCGGTTTTCACGCACGAACAGTTCCGGCGGCTGGTTGGTGTAGGAATAGATATCGGCGATGGTGCGCTCATCGGGGGAGACCGTGGCGGCGTGCTTGCCGGGCTCGCCAGCGAGGCGTGTGAGCGGGCCTCCCTCGGCGGGCATTTCATAAAGGAACTGGTCGAAGGGGCCGTCCCTGGAGGCTGTCAGGTAGAACTTCGATTTGTCGCGCGACGGGCGCACGTTGAGCACTTCCCAACTCCCCGAGGTGAGGGCGCGCGCCTCGCCGCCGTCGAAAGACACGGCGTACAAATGCGAGAAGCCGGTACGTTCGGACTGGAAATAGATCTCGCGATCGTTCTTCATCCAGCCGAGAGTAGTGGTGCCGGGACCGCCGATCCAGGCGTCGTCATGATCGTGCACCAATTCGCGGGTTTTGCCGGTGGCGGGGTCGAGCGCGAAAATCCAGCGGTCCTTGAAATCGGCGGAGCGGCCGGCGATCACGGCCTTGGCGCCGTCGGCGGACCAGACCGGCATGCCGATCTGGACCTCGCGGTCCGGCGAAGCGGGCGCGCGGCCGCCATTGGACGCGTTCGCGCCGGGCGTTTGGCGCTGGCCGTGATCCACCCAGGCGACGTCGCCGGTGGCGGTGTTGAGGATGGCGATGCGGGCGGTGGACTGGAGATCGCCCACGTTGGAGCGGCCGTCGATGTCCTCCACGTATCCGGTATCGGAGATGAAATTGGGCACGATGGTAGGCTTGGCGCCGCCGGGTTGGACCACGGCCGCGAAGACGTACTTCTCGTCGGGCGAGAGTTGCAGGTCGCGGACGGTCTGGGTTCCGGTGAGTTCGAACGGCTTGCGCCGCCCGGGTTCGGCTTTCCGTTTGGCTTCGGCTTCATCGTGCGCGGCGATGCGCTCGCGGACCACGTCGATGAGTTCCTTCTGCTCTTTCTTGAGGAACTCCTGGCTGGCGGAAGCGGGTTGTCCGGCGCCGCCGCGCCCGCCCTGTGCGCGCCCGCCGAATTGACCTTGCCCCTGGCCGCGTCCTCCCCCGCGCCCCGCGGCGGCCGTCGCCGGGGTATTGGCGGCCGCGGGCGGGTGAATGTCGCTCATTTGGACGAGCATGCCGGAATCGAGCGCCAAGACATAGACGTTACCGCTGCGCGTGAACCAGATGCGCTTGCCATCGGGCAGAAAATGGGGATTGTCCTCGACGTCCGAAGTCTGGGTCAGCCGCTGAATTTTGCCGGTGGTGTTGTCGATCACGAACAGGTCGTCCGATTTGGCGTATACCGTGAGACGCTTGTCTTTGCTGGTGTCGCCGGCGGCCGCCGGCAGTTCGCGGGCCTCGGCATCGCTCAGTTTGCGCAGTCCCGAGCCGTCGCGGTTGGCGACGTAGGTGTCCATCGGCGCATCTTCCCGGCCGGTGTGCTGCTTCCACTGAAAGTAGATGTGCTCGCCGTCGTACGACCAGTGAGGCTGCGCCGGTTCATAACCCACGAGGGCCGGACCGCGCATGATGTTGTCGATGGTGAGGGCGAATTGCCCGGCGGTTTGCGCCTGCGCCAGGAAAAGCGCCAGGCCGAATGGAAGAATGAGTGGGCGGGTCAAGGAAGTAATGATAGCGCAACGGAATGGAGTATCGTATGGACATGGCTCTATCCGCACGCAATCAGCTTCGCGGCCGGGTGAAGGAAGTGAAACTCGGCGGCGTGATGGGACACATCGTGGTGCAGGTGGGTGAAAACGAAATCGAGAGCGTCATCACCAGGCGCAGCGTGGAAGAGATGAATCTGCAAGCCGGCGATGAAGTCGCGGTAGTCATAAAGTCGACCGAGGTGATGATTCAGAAGTAAGGCGGGGGGGTACGCAGGTTCCTGAACGGCCAGGGGGCGAAGGCGCGCGAACCGGGAAGGACGCGTCCGGTGCACCAGATTGCCACAAAAGTTAAGGGGCTGCTGGGGCCGCGGCCGGCCATGCCGCTACGCGTTCCACACCCCGTTGCCGCGCATGGCGAGATTCGCCACGTGCCCCGCCCGCGCCGCCGAGACGCCAACTTCGATGGGCGCGTTGGGCGCGTTGCGCGAGGCCAGGCAATCGAGGAAGTTCTTCATGTGCGTAACCGTGCCATCGCCGGTTGTTTTCACGGTCAGGATCGGCTCCGCGGGCTGCGGATCTTCGCTGTAGCGCGGGAATTCCTGGTAGACCGAAAATCCGCCGCGCCACAGCCGCATGGCCGCCTTGGTGCCGCGAATCATCAGCCCGCCGCCTTCGATATAGCCGAGCAGCGCGCAATCGAACTCCACCATCGCGTGGCCCGGATAGGCGAGCGCGGCGCTCATGGTGTCCGGCGTCTGCCGCTGTTTCAGCACCGCCGTGAATCCGTTCGCGGTGGCGCGCGACGGCATATCGACTCCCATGATCCAGTGCGCCACGTCCACCCAGTGCACGAACAGGTCGGTCATGGCGCCGCTGCCGAAATCCCAATACCAGCGCCAGTTGGCGTACTGATCGGCGTCGAACGGCCGGTCGGCGGCATTGCCCAGGAAGCGCTTCCAATCGAGCTTGCTCTCGTCGAAATTTCCCGCGCGCGCGGCATTCAGGTGATTCTGGTACCAATAGGTGCGAATGAAGGTCACCTGCCCCAGGCGGCCGTTGGAGATTTCGTCGCGCGCCTGCGCGAAAATGTCCCAGCTTCGCTGCTGCAATCCGATCTGCACGATCCGCTTCGATTCGCGCACCGCCGCGATGACCGGTTCCCCTTCTTCCAGGGTGTGGGTCACGGGCTTTTCGCAATACGCGTCTTTGCCTGCCTGAACAGCGTCGGTCAGAATTCTTACATGCCAATGATCGGGAGTGGCGATGACGACGGCGTCCACGTCCTTGCGGTCGAGCACCGCGCGATGATCGCCGTATTCATCGGCATTCGGCGCATGCGCCGCCCTGGTGGTGACGAGGTGCGGCTTGTACACATCGCAGATGGCGACGATATCGGCCGATCCCGCCTGGTTGAGGGCGTTGAGAAGGGACTGGCCGCGAGATCCGGTGCCGATCGCGCCGATGCGGACGCGTTCGTTGGCGCCCAAAATCCGGTTGTAGGACGCCGCGGTGGCGATGGCCGCGCCGACAAATCGACGGCGGTTGCACGAGTTGGTGGTAGGCATTCTGTCCGCAGTATATTACGAATCGCATCTGGAAACCCCTTGTGCGCCGCCGCGCCGTGCGGTAAGCCTGAAACATGCCAGTTCTGGACGGCGACATCCGTTATGCCCTTCGCGTCATGCGCGCCAATCCCGGATTCACCGCCGTGGCGGTGGCGTCGCTGGCGCTCGGCATCGGCGTCAATACGGCCATCTTCAGCCTGGTGGATCAGATTCTGCTATGGTCCATTCCGGCGCGCGATGCGGCCGAGGTGGTGAATGTCGAGGGCGGACGCGCCGGTTCGTATCCGTTCTATCGCCAATACCGCGACCGCAACACCGTCTTCACGGCTCTGTTCGCGAGCAGCCATCCGCAGATCGGAGGCTTGCGGCCAGAAGGGGCCGCGGCGGTGGAAGTCGGACACGTGGCGTACGTCACCGGCAATTATTTCCCGGCGTTAGGAACCGGGGCGGCGGTGGGACGCCTGATTGGTCCGGCGGACGACGTGCAGGCCGGCGGATCGCCGGTGGTGGTGCTCTCGTATTCCTACTGGCAGCGGCGTTTCGCCGGCGATGGCAAGGTGGTCGGCCGCAAGCTTGCGGTCAGCGGATTCCCGCTCGAGATCATCGGAGTCGCCGAGAAGGGATTTGACGGCATTTTCCGCGGCTATCCCGCCGACGCGTACACCCCGGTCACCATGTACCCCACCACCAATCCGACCGCGGCAAGCGTGTGGAACACCGGCAACATGCGCTGGCTCACTCCCCTGGCGCGCCTCAAACCGGGCGTTCCGCGCAAGCGGGCGGAAGCGGCCATGCGGGTTTTGTGGCCGCAAGTAGCCGAGGCGGTGAACCAGGAAGTGGAGAAGAACGGAGGGCGCCGGCGCAATTTCCGCGAGGAGACGATCGTCTTGACGCCGGGCGCGCGGGGCGGCGGCAACGACATGGCCGACCCGCTCGAAACACTCGCCATCGCCACCGGCCTGGTGCTGCTCATCGCCTGCGCCAACGTGGCGAATCTGCTGCTGGCGCGCGCCACGGGACGCCGCCGCGAGATCGCCGTCCGGCTGGCGGTGGGCGCCACGCGCCCGCGCCTGGTGCGGCAGCTTCTTACGGAGAGCCTCCTGCTGGCCCTGATCGGCGGCGCCTGCGGACTCGTGGCGGCGTGGGGGTGCGTGGCAGCGCTGGATCGCCTGGACCTGGTGAGCGGGAATCTGCGGTTCCAGCCGAGTGGGACGGTGATCGCATTCTCTCTCGGCGCCACTTTGCTCACCGGCATTCTTTTCGGACTGGCGCCCGCGTTTCGCACAACCGGCATTTCGCTGGTCGACGCGGTCAAGGATGGCGGATCGGCCGGACTCGGCGCTCGCCGCCTCCGTCTGGGCAAGGCGCTGATCGCCGGCCAGGTGGCGCTCTCGCTGGCGCTGCTGGTGGAGGCCGGTCTGTTCGTCCGCACTCTGCGCAACCTGCGCAACGTCGACATCGGGTTTCAGGCCGACCGCGCGGCGATCATCGATATCGACCCAACCAGGCTCGGCTACCACGGCCACGCCTTGCGCCAATTCTACGACCGCCTGCTGGAGCGTGCGCGCTCCGTTCCGGGAGTCCGCTCCGCCGCGCTCTCGGCGATGACTCCCATGGGCGAGTGGGCTCTGGCGCGGAGCTATTCGGCGGAAGGTTACCAGGCTAAGGCCGGCGAGGAGTTGACGGCCTACAACAATCCGGTGACCGAGAATTACTTCACCACATTTGGAATCCCCATGCTTCTCGGGCGCGACTTCCGCCCGCAGGATGAGCCTGCCGTCACCCCCAGAGATAACTTTATGGCCGCGTTAGGGCGCCAGTCCGGCGGCGGCGATATGGGCCAGGAGGCGGGCCGCGGCGTGTGCATCGTGAACGAATCGATGGCCCGGCGCCTGTTCGGAGATGCCAGCCCGGTGGGGCGCCATCTCAGTTTCCAGGACACGTACGACCCGGCTCGCGGGTTGGAGATTGTCGGCGTGGTGAAGGATGTGCATTACGGATCCGTTCGCCAGGGCGACGCGATGGGTATGATTTACATCCCGAGTTGGAGCAATGGAGCCGAAGCCCGCTGGCTGGAGGTGCGCTTCGCCGGCGACCTCGCGCCCATGGTTGCCGCCATCCGCCGCGAACTCCACGCCATGGATTCGAACGTCCCTCTGCTGCGCACCCGGCCGGCGCGCGAATATGTGGACAACACGATCAGCCGCGAACGCCTGATCGCCTGGCTTGCCGGATTCTTCGCACTTCTCGCCGTGGCGCTGGCATCGGTCGGCCTCTACGGCGTGGTGGCGTACGCGGTGACGCAGCGGACGCGGGAAGTGGGAATCCGCATGGCGCTTGGCGCGCATCGCGCGGCGGTGGTGGGAATGATCGTGCGCGATGCGCTGCTGCCGGTTCTGGCCGGTATTGCCGTGGGGCTTGGCGGGGCGTTGGCGCTGGCGCGCCTGGTTGCCGGTTTGCTGTTCGGCGTGGCGCCGCGCGATCCTTGGTCGATGGCATTATCGGCCGCCGGGATGTTCGCCGTGGCGTTCCTGGCCGCCCTGATTCCGGCGCGGCGGGCAAGCAAAGTCGAGCCGATCGAGGCGCTACGATACGAATAAAGCTTGTTGAAACGCGTCTCGCTGATCACCGACGGCTCCTGCCTGGGGAATCCCGGTCCCGGCGGTTGGGCGTGCATCCTCCGCTTCGGCGGGCGGCACCGGGAACTGTTCGGATACGACCCGGCCACCACCAATAACCGCATGGAACTCATGGCGGCCATCCAGGGACTTTTGGCGCTGAAAGAGCCGTGCGAGGTCGAGATCACCACCGATGCCGAGTACGTGCGCCAGGGCATCACCATGTGGGTGGACCGCTGGAAGCGCCGCCACTGGTGGAAAAAGAATCGCCCGGTCCGGAGCGCGTGGCTCTGGATGGAACTCGACGAGCTGAACCGCTTCCACCGCACCACCTGGCTGTGGACGAAGGGCCACGCTTCGCACGCCGATAACAATCGTTGCGACCGGCTGGCTCAGACCGCCGCCCGCACGCTCACCAGTTCCTTCCCCGATAACGCACCCCACGCTCCGCTGCGCCTGGGGCTCGGCCCGGACTATGTCCCGCCCAATCCCCAGGGCAGCCTGTTCGATTGCGAAGCGGCCGAAGACGACGAGAACGACCCGGGCTGAGTACTCCCTCGCGGCAAATCCGCGGCTCTTTCGCAGAGTGCGCGCGGCATAGAGAAAATCGCTCAGCAGACGCGAGAACAGGTTGAACTCTCGTACTCAAACCTACGCGTCTTCTCCTAGCCCGTCAAGCCAATCGCCTTAGCCCAGTCATACCAAGCCGAATCGCGACGATAAGATTCATGACGATAAGATTCAGTGAAGCCGATGCTCGCTCTAATCGGTGTGATCGCGGTTTTCGCCGCCGTTCTCGGCGGCTATCTGCTCGAACATGGCAACCCTTGGGTTCTCCTGCAACCGGCGGAACTGCTGATCGTGGTTGGCGCGGCTGCGGGGACGGTTCTGGTAGCCAACCGGCCGGCGTTGATCCGCAAGATGTTCACGGGGGCGCGCGATGCCTTTCTGACCTCACCGCACGGACGCGAATTTCTGCTTCGCCACCTGCGCATGCTGTACGAGGTCTTCTGCTTCGTGCAGCGGGCGGGCATCGCCGCGCTCGAACCCGACGTAGACACGCCGCACCGAAGCCAGATCTTCTCCCGCTATCCGGAGTTTCTGCGCGATCGCGCCACGTGCAATTTCATCTGCGATTCCCTCCGCATGATGGTGATCGGCGCCACCACGCCGCGCGAACTCGACCAACTCATGGATCTCGATATCGATATACAGCGGCGCGGCCGTCATGAGCCGGTATTGGCGCTGCACACGGTGGCCGATTCGCTGCCCGGTCTCGGCATTGTGGCCGCCGTGCTCGGCGTGGTGATCACCATGCAAGCCATCGGCAGTTCGCCGGAAACGGTCGGGCAGAAAGTTGCGGCCGCCCTGGTGGGTACGTTCCTCGGCATCCTGCTGTGTTACGGCGTGGTTGGCCCGGTGGCGGCGCGCCTGGAGAGCCTGGGTGAGGCACACGCCCAAAGTTTGCAGGTAATGCGTGTGGCTATTTGTTCCTTTCTGCGCGGGGCGTCTCCCGTGCTCGCCGTCGAATACGCGCGGCGCTCGATTCCGGTGGAGTCGCGGCCTTCGTTCCTTGAATTGGAAACCACCATCCGCCAGAGCGCCAGGATTCCACCCATCGTCAGACCGGGACAAGCCGTCCCGCCGCCGGGGAGTCGGGAAGATGCCGTTACCGTCGAATCAGCCCCCACAGCCTCCGCTTGATGCCGACGCCGGCCTGCTCGCGTCGCCGCGCGGGCGCAGGGATTTTCCGCGCTCGCACGGGGGGGCGTGGAAGGTGGCCTACGCCGATTTCGTGACCGCGCTGATGGCGCTGTTCATCGTTCTCTGGATGATGAACGCCGGCGACCGTGTCAAGGCCTCGATCACCGGCTATTTCCGCGATCCCAAAGGCTATACGCAGAAGTTGGGCGCGGGTCCCTCCGGCGCCGGCGAAGGGCTCGCCGTGAACCAGCGAAACGTGTCCCAAATCCGCCAGAACGTCGAACAAGCCCTGAGCCGCATGCCCGAATTCGCTCACGTGCGCGACCACGTCCAATTCAGCGTCACCGGCGAGGGCTTACGGATCGATCTTCTCGAGACCGAACAGGGCCTGTTTTTCGTCACCGGGAGCCCGGCGCCGACCGATGCGGGCGAGCACCTGCTGCAATTGCTCGCCCAGGAAATCGGCAAGATGCCCAACTCCGTGGTGATCGAGGGACATACCGATTCGCGTCCCTTCCGCAACGCGGTCCCCTCCGCCGGCTACAGCAATTGGGAACTCTCGGCCGATCGCGCCAACGCCGCCCGCCGCCTGCTGCACGCTCATGGTCTTCGGCCCCAACAGGTGGTGGAAGTGCGCGGTTATGCGGACCAGGTCCTGCTGGAGCCCGCCCATCCCGAGAGTGCGCGCAATCGGCGCATCTCGCTGGTGGTGAAGTTCGCGGGGGAGTGAAGCTCCGTTCAGCGGCCAGGGGGCAGCGGCCAGCAGGCGGCGATACCCGGTCTGGCTGATCGCCGATGGCTAAAGGCTGACGGCCGATCTCACTTCTTCTGATTTCGCAGGTAATGCTCGAGCGTGCCGGATTCCTCGCGCGAGATTTGCGGAACTGCCTGGTGCACCATGGCGAGAAACCAATCCACTTCCTCCGGTTCCGTGGGGTGCCCGATATTCTCCGGCGGTTTGCCGTTCTTTCCGGGCCGGTTCGAGTTCGCGATCACGTTGCCGTGCGCATCGAGGAACGCGAAGAACGGCAGGCCTCCGGAAGCGTCCAGGCGCTTCCACCATTCCTCGCCGCCGGGTGTGTTCAGATTCTGCTTTTCCTTCGACTCCTGAATGTCGATACGCGCCTGGACGAAATATTTCTCGAAAATCGGCTTGGCTTCGGGGGACTCGATGAACCTATCGAGTTTCCTGCACCAGCTTCACCAGGAGGCGTGAAAGATCACCCAGACCACGCGCTGGCTGGCCGCCGCCTGGCTGGTTGCCTCAGCCACAATGGAATCGGCGGAACGCGCTGGCTGGGCAGCGGCGGCAGCCGCGGCCGCCAGGAAGAGGGTAGCCACGCGAAACAGCATGAACCGATTGTAGCGCCGCGCTATCGCCGCCGCAGGGCGCTGGCGTAGCTGCCGGCGCCCACGAGCAGTCCCAACCCGAATATGGTCCAGTGGAACGGGTTCGGCATCGCGGCGCTCAGCACGCGGCGATAATCCATGGCGAACGCGAAAACAATCACCGCCGCGCCCGCCAGAATTCCTATCCAGCGCAGCGCCCCGATGCGCGCGGGATCGCCTCGGGCTTCCGCGCGAAGGTGCCGGACGCCGGCGGCGATCATGACCAGCGAGACCAGCACCGGCGCCAGCACGGGTCCGACCCAGGGCACCGGGAGCAGAAACAGGATGTCCCACGTCCACAGCGACGCCGGCCAATCGAGGAGCACCTTCAGAAAAATATAGAAGGAGAGGTCCCACGCGCCGAATGCGATCACAAAAGCGGCCGCCCATTGCCCCGCGTTGCTCGCCACGGCTAAGGCGACCGCGGCCAGCATGACGATGGTCGCCGCCTCGCGCCCGATTTCCGTTGCCAGCAGCTTGCCCTGCGGCGCGCCGGATTCGCGCAACTGGTCGAGCGTGAGCAAAGGAAAGAGGTCGCCTGGCGCGCGGCGGGGATAGAAGCGCAGGCGCGCGGGCTCATGCAGCAGGCGCAGATAGCTGACGACCGCGGCCTCCAGGTATCCGAAGGCGATTCCGAAGAGAAACAGGGCAACGGCCGTGCGTTTCCAGGGCGGGCTTGATGGCATCGATTTCAGGCTACGGGAAGAGAGCCGCCGCCGGCAAGATGCGCGAGCTATTCGGCTTGCGAATCGTATTGCATGGCGCCGGCCAGGTTGCCTTCGGGATCGCGGAAAAAGAGCAGGCGCCCGATTCCGGCCAGCGTGCAAATCGGCATGACGATGGCGCCGCCGTTGGCCTCGATTGCCGCCGCGGCGCGATGAATGTCGGGCACCGAAATGGTGCACTCGAAGCCCGTCATGCGAACGCCGGGCACCAGTTCGCGGCGCTGCTGTAGCGATCCGCGGAAAAGCGGCATGGGATCGGGCGCGCCCATGTCGATCATGTAGAAGCCGGGCGGTCCCCAGGCCTGGAGCTTCCAGCCGAAGACTTTTTCGTAGAAGCGGCGGGCGCGCGGCAGATCGTCGGCGTTGATGGCGAAATGAGCAACCGGAGTGGACATGGCGGTATTCCTTCTTCCGGATTCTACCCGCTGGACCGGCTGCCGGCAATACGCTATCTTGCCAAGAGATGTCGAATTTTCGCCAGGCCGACGAGGCGTCGATCCGCATTCGCAGCTTCGGCGTTACTTACAGGGAAGGCCAAAAAGTTTCGCCGCAGTACCTCGTGCCTCCCGCGGCGGGCATGTGGCATCAACTGGTCTGCGCCAACCGGGGCGCTTTGACGGTGCGCACCGACGAGTGCGCCTGGGTGGTGCCGCCGCACCGCGCCGTCTGGCTGCCGGCGGGGTTCGAGTACCGACTGGAGATGACCGGGGTAGTGGC
>Ga0335078_10012996_pt1 | contig 12341 bp, 11 predicted proteins | sample Lox_Sample_32_FD_206711 | JGI IMG/M metagenome (GOLD analysis project Ga0335078, IMG submission 206711) | Soil microbial communities from Loxahatchee National Wildlife Refuge, Florida, United States - Lox_Sample_3.2 | ecosystem: Environmental > Terrestrial > Soil > Wetlands | place: USA... | reverse complement strand
TCCTGTTCGGTCGGGTTGTCGCCAGTGTCTTCGAGGATCGCGACATCCTTGTCGTCGCTTGGGTTCGAGCCTGAGTCGCTGTCCACCGGCTCGATCTCCGCGTCGAATTCGCGCGCCTTCTCGATGATATAGGCGAGTTGTTCCAGCGGTGTCTTGAGCATGAAATGCCTCGTTGTCCTGCTGCCCCGCGGGCAAGCTACCCTTAGAGGATACGGGCGCTGAACAGAGACGCTTTGATCTGCCTCAATGGCAGTTGGCGACGAGGATGCGTCAAGCAACCGGCGGCAGCGGTCCGCTCGCCACGGGTAAGTTAGAGCGGCTGATTTTGGAAATGGTGCCCGCCATAACCCCCTGGCCCACGTCGGGTTGCCCAGGCAGATCCTCGGCGCCGCAGCAAACAGGGAATACGTGGCCGGCGATTTACGCTTGGACTTGCTTGTCTATCTCCGCAGCGTGGGCAATATCGGGGCGGCACTTCAGGCGCTGCTGGTAGGCGGCGGTGTTGCCGGGATCATGGGCACCATGGTTGGAATCAACGGCGCGCCGATCGCATTGGTATTTCAGAACGCGGAGCCCGCGCAGACGCGGGCGGTGCTGGGAGCGTTCTTCGCGGTTGGTTATGCGATGTCCGTGGCCTTGACCGTGGTCGGCCTGTTCGGCTGGCAGGAACTAATCCTCGGGCTGCTGTTGCTGCCGGGGGTAGGCGTCGGTTACGCGATAGCCCCTTTGGTAGTGCGGTTCCTGGACCGTGGACGGCTTCGCATTGGCGTTCTTGTCATCTCCGGCGCCGTCGCCTTGCTCGCGCGCTGAGCCTCATGCGCCCGATTAGACAGACGCTTCAGCCGGTTAGGCGGCGCTCGATCGTTGCCGCTATATCGAGAAGTCGAGCGTCGCCGAAGCGCGGCCCGACCAGTTGAAGGCCGATTGGCAAGCCGCCCGGCCCTGGGCCGATGGGAAGGCTTACCGCCGGCAATCCGGCGATTTGGAAAGGCAGGTTGAAGATCGGCGAACCCGTATCGGAGAGCCCCATCGGCGCCTCTTCTCCGGCAGCCGGCGAAATCAGTACGTCGACGGTCTGGAAGATCGCGTCGAACGACGTCTCGGCAATCGCGAGGCGCCGCAAATTGTTCTCATGCCGATCGAGGCTCAGTTGCCTACCGCTCTCGATCGAGGCCCGCATCCACCGTGACAGCGAATAGGGCCGCCACTCGTATTCCCACGCGAGACTGCGCGCGACCTCGAAATTGATCACCTGCCAGCACAGCTCCTCGGCATCGCCAAACCCTTCAGGGTAGGCGATGTCGCGCAATTCGATGGTGCCGCCCTCCAACGCGGACGCCGCAGCCTCGATCGCGGCGCGAACCTCGGCGCTGGCGCGCGGCCAATATGGCGTTCGGCATAGGCCGATGCGGATCGTCCCCTCGACCGGCATGCACGGGGCCGGTGGCACCCGGAACAGGGCCGCGCGAAACAAGGCAAGGTCGGCCACCGAGCGCGCCATCAGCCCGATCGTGTCGAGCCGTGGCGACAGGTTCTTGATCCCCGTGAACGGGATCGCGCCGTAGCTCGGCTTCAGCGCGTGGACTCCGCAATAGGCGGCGGGCCGGACCGTCGATCCCGCGGTCTGGCTGCCGATCGCGAGATAGACCTGGTGGTCGCCGACCGCTGCGGCGGAGCCGCTCGATGAGCCGCCCGGGGTGTGCAGCGGGTTGAGCGGGTGCGCGGTCTTGCCCGGGGCCCGGCCGGCAAACTCGGTCGACACCGTCTTGCCGAGGACCAGCCCGCCGGCCAAGCGGGCGGCGGTGACGCAGGGCGCGTCGCGCAGCGGGCGGTGGCCGGCATAGATCGGCGAGCCGTAACTGGTCGGCAAATCCGCGGTATCGACGATGTCCTTGAAGCCAATCGGGATGCCATAGAGCGCTGCCGTCGCATCGGCAGACAGCGCACGCGCCTGCGCCAACGCCTGGTCGGCGTCGAGAGTCTCCCAGGCGCGCACCTCCGGGTCGCGCACCCCGATCCACTCGAGGCACGCGGCCGCCACTTCGGCCGGCGAGATCTTCCGGTCGCGATAGAGGGCCAGCAATTCCGACGCGGTCAGGGATGTCACATCAGACACAAGGGGTCTCCGTTCAAGTCATCGAGGCCGGAGCGACCGCGTCGCTCCAGTGCATCAGATAGGCCTCTGCGCGAGCGAGCAACCACAGCTCGGCGGCCGCGATCAGCGCGATGACGAGAATCGCCCCGAGCGTGTGGCTCATCTCGTAGGCCTTCGAGGTGGAGTCGACGAGATAGCCGAGCCCAGCCGTAGACGACAGGAACTCGCCGGTGATGACGCCGATCAGCGAGAAGCCGATGTTGAGCCGCAGCGTCGCAAAGCCATAGGGCAAGACGCCGGGGACGACGATCTTGGCAAAGACGTGGCGCTCGCGGCCGCCGAGCGCGCGGACCAGATCGGATTGGTCGAGATCGCATCGTCGGACTCCGTCAAACGCCCCGAGCCAGGCGACGACCCCGGTGACGAGCGCGGAGATCATCACCTTCGACGTCATCCCGAGCCCAAACCACACCACCAGCAGCGGCGCGATGACGATCTTCGGGGTCGCGTTGAGGATGACCGCGTAGGTCTCCAGCACGCGCGACAGGAACCCGGACCACCACAGCGCCAGCGCGATCGCCGAGCCGACGGCGGTGCCAAGCAGCAGGCCGACCGCCTGTTCGGACAAGGTCACCCAGGTCTGGTACAGCAGCGACCCGTCGACGAGGGTCCTGCCGACATACGCAAACACCTCACTCGGCAACCCGAAAAAGAACGGGTCGGCGAGACCCGCGCGCACCGCGGCCTCCCACACCACCAACGGAATCCCGATGCAGCACAGTTGCAGAGCCAGCACCCGCCACGGCACACGCGAAAACGCCTGTTCCATCCGCCTCCGTGTCGCACCGCCTTTCGTTCGGGCCGGTCCGAGCGCGAGGGAGGTCGCTTCAGACCGCGACATCCGTCTTCAGCTCCCTCCATAACAGGTCGAAATAGCGGACGAATTCCGGGTTGTTGCGCGCCGCCTCGGGCGACTGATGCTTGGCCAGTGGAATCTCATGCTCCGCCTTGATCCGTCCCGGTCGCCCCGAACACACCAGGACCTTGTCCGACACCGACACCGCTTCGGCAATGTCGTGGGTGATCAGCAAGACCGTCTTGCGTTCTTCGGCGAGGATGCGGATGAGCTCCTCCTCCATGCGTAATTTGGTCTGGTAGTCGAGCGCCGACAGTGGCTCGTCGAGCAGCAGGATTTCGGGGTCGACCGCCAGCGTGCGGGCGAGCGCGACGCGCTGGCGCATCCCGCCCGAGAGGTGCTTGGGATAGGAATCCTCAAACCCGTCGAGTCCGACCTTCTGGATCAGCGCCATTGCGCGCTCGCGCCGGTCGGCGGCGCTCAATGGTTTCAATTCGAGACCGAGGGTGACATTGCCGAGCACCGTGCGCCACGACAGCAGCAGATCCTTCTGGAGCATGAAGGCGACCTTGGGCTGCGGTCCGTCGACCTCGACGCCGTCGACGATGACCCGCCCGCTGGTCGGTCGATCGAGTCCCGACAGCAGCTTGAGCGCGGTCGACTTGCCGCACCCGGACGGGCCGATGATGCTGACGAATTTCTGGTTCTCGACCGTAAAGCTCAGATCCTCGACCGCGACGATCTCCCGCTGGCCCTGCCAGAACACCTTGCGCACGCCGACGAACTCGACCCGTGGCGGCGGCGGTGCAATTATCGCCGGCGCCCGGGTGGGACGCTCGATCGTCATGCCGTCGCTTGGCGGCGTCATCGCATCTCTACCCTCTTGCGAACCCTGCGCAGCCCGCTAACCGACATCGCCGGGCTTGATCGCCTTCGCCGCCTTTTCGGCGAAGCTCAAATCCATCAGCTTGTCGAACGGGTACTTGGCCGCGGGATGGCCGGTGGCAGTCAGCAGGCGGGTGAAGTTGTTGTCGTAGGAGGCCCTGGAGACCACCAGGTTCTCCGGATAGGCGCCTTGGGCGATGATCCGCTCCGCCGCTGCCTTCATGATCTTGGGGTCGGAATCGGCATAGCGCGCGACCGCAACTTCGGCGGCGCCCTCGGGGTTCTTGTGGCCGTAGACCATTGCCTTGGTTATCGCGTTGGCGAAGGCCTGCACCTGGTCCGGCTGCTTCTCGATCGTCTCGCCGAGGACAGCAAAGCTGGTGAAAAAGAACGGCCCGAACTGCTCGGCAAAGCTGACGATGATCTCCATGCCGGCGGCGACCCCGTTCGAGGTCCCCGGCTCGTTGGTCAGCGCCAGATCGGCCTGGCCGGCCATCAGCGCGCTCAGTTCCGACCCGGCGATCACCGGGATCAGGCGCACCGCGTCGTCGGCCTTGCCGCCCTTCGGCTTCCATACCATCCCGTCGGCGTCGCCCTTTTCGTAGCCGGCATCGATCAGTGTCATCTGGATCAGCGATACGGCGGTATGCGGCGGGCGTGGGACGATGATCGTGTGCCCGACCCAGGTCTTGGCGTCCTTCGAGATGCCGGGCTTGCCGAGCACAACCTGGGCGGCGCGGTTGACGAGCACCCCGATGTTCTTGACGTTCTCGCCCTTCTGCTGGGCCAACGCCGGCTCGGCCGGGTCGCCGTTGTAGGAGAACGCGTCCTTGGCGATGACGGCGCGCAAGGCGATGGTCCGCTGCTGCGCGTTGTAGATTGTGACGTCGAGGCCCTCCTGCTCGAAGAAGCCCTTCGCCTTGGCGACGTATAACGGCAGGTAGTACATCGTCTCCACCGCCTCCGCGGCGGTGATCTTGACCATCGCCGTGGCGAGCGCGCCTCGTCCGGCGGCGAAGCCGAGGGTGGCGAATCCGGCTGCGCCGGAAAGAACCTGCCGCCGATTGAGGATAAGATTTGCCATGATCGCTCCTTGGCGCGAGGCGCCCTGCTCGGGTTGGGAATTGTTCAGCCGGGCGCGTTCGCCGCCCAGTGCAGGAATCTGCGCTCGAGCCACAGGACGCCGAAATATTGGACAGCCGCGATCGCCGCGATGACGACCACCACCATCCACAATTTGCTGATCTGGAAAAAGATCGCGGCCTGCACGGCGAGGTAGCCGAGGCCTCGGTTGGAAGCGACGAATTCGCCGACCACGGCGCCCACCAGGGCGAAACCGATGCTGACCTTGAGCGCCGAGACAATCCACGGCAGCGACGAGGGAACGACGATGTAGCGGAAGATATGCCAGCGCGACGCGCCCATCGCGCGGATCATGTCGATATTGTCGGGGTCGACGCGCCGCACCCCCTCCGCCGCCGACAGCCAGGCGATAAACAGGCAGATAATCGTAGCCAGCGCGATCTTTGAGGTCTCGAAGATGCCGAACCAGACGATCATCGGCGGCGCCAGCGCGATCTTGGGGATGCCGTTGAAGATTGCAATGAGGGGCGCCAACGCCCTTGACAGGTTGGGCAGCCACCACAACCCCAACGCCGCGGCGGTGCCGAGCCCGACGCCGATCGCGAAGCCGAGCAGTTCCTCGCCGAGCGTTACGGCGGCGTTCTGGACCAGGATGCCGCTCGCCAGCCCAGCCCACAGGAACTGGGCGATGCCGGTGGGGCTGCCGCCTTTGAGCGGATTGATCAGACCGGCCCAGCATCCGGCCTGCCACAGCGTCAGGCCCCCGGCAAGCAAACCGATCTGAGCGGCAAGCACGGTATGGCCTCGGGCTGTCGCCCGGGCGGGTTCCGAACGCGATAACGGCAGGCCCACAACCAATCTCCGCAGCCGCCAGTGGCAACGCACGAACCATGCCAATCCGGCCGAGTGTTTTTCCTCACGACATCGTGGCAGATCGAACCCGTCGAGATCCTCCTCTCGAGACGAGGCGCCGCAATACACCGACGGAAGAACCCACGGGCTTTTGGATGCGTAGGCATTTGGATGGTCGTCTCGGGCTAACACTGGCTCTCCAAAGGTCGAGCCGTGAGAAATAGTGGAGGGTCGCTGAGAGCCCGCTCCGGCGGTTCCACTGCGGTCCCGCGAATGGCCGGATTCGGCGCTACCTCGTCATTGCTGCAGGCCCCGGCCAAGGTCTGCTTACTCAACCGACAGCAGGCGTCCAGCAAGCGCGGCCGGGACGACTCTTCACGCCCCAACTCCGACCTTCACGCCTACTCGAAATCCCGTGCGATATCGGTATCCAGTGCCAAGGCGGCAGCCATATCGGCTTCGCCGCCGATTTTGTCGCCCTTCTTCACCCTGGCGAGACCGCGCCCGTACAGCGGGTAGGCCTTGTCGTAAGGGTCGTCAGCGCCCAGGCCAGGAACCGCGAGCGCCTCGTCATACGCGCGAATGCTGTCATCGAGCTTGTCCATCCTGAAATAGAGAAATCCGAGCGTGTACAATGGATAGGGATCGCCCGGCCATTGTCGTAGCGCATTCTGGCAGTCGGTCATTGCAGCGGCAAACTCGCCCTTAAACGTCAGGACGTTGCAGCGGTTGACGATCGCCTCGATCTCGTCCTTAGGATCAAGCCGCAAGGCTTCGTCGAGATCGTGAAGGGCAAGGTCGTACTGATGCGTATCGAGGTAGACGTTGCTGCGATTGACGAAGTAAAGCGGCACCTTGGGATCAAGACGGATTGCCTCGCTAAAATCTGCTAGCGCAAGGTCGTCTTGCAGCAGGAGCTTGCGGATATCGCCCCGACGATGAAAAGCAACCGCCGACGTGGCATCAAGCTTTATGGCCTGATCGGCATCAGCGACGGCGCGGTTCAAATCGTCTTTCCGCTCATAACCGAATGCGCGATATGCGTAGACGCGCGACAGTTCTTTGGCGTCAACCTGCCCGGCATTGATCAAGGCTGTGCACGCGGCAATGACCTGCTCCGCGCTTTCGTCGTGTTCTCCGGCACACTGGCTCAGTTGGGCGGCCGGCGTCGCCGGCGCTGCCATCGCTGGAACCACGGAGAGGCAGGCTAGGCACGCCCAGAAATTTGCGCGCACAAATTGCATGACGATGCGATCGACGAAATGCATGCGAGGTTTGCTTTTCATCACGTCAGCCTGCCCATGAACGAAAATTGAGAGCTTATTCTAGCGGCTCCGCTTCGTCTCGCCGAACGGGACCCGCAAAAGGAAAGATCACTGGGACCTGATCCCCGGTCTGAAATAAGAGCGGCTAGACTACTCGGCCCTCCGCCGCCTTGTCGGGTCTAGCGTGCTGAGGGGAATCCCGCCGAGAAGTGATCAAGCTCTGAAGATGGCGGCTAACGGCGCTGATGAGACATCCGAATCGGTCACCGCGAACGACTGCTTCGGGACCAAAGAGCAGCCATGGTGTTGACGCCGCGAACCCGCCTCAAAGCTGAACAACGTTCTTGGCTTCAACAGCTAGGTCAGTGGAACACGTAGATCGGGCTTGACCAGACGAGATGCCCGTCCTCCTGGGTCAGGCAGACATAGACCGCATTGTCCCCTGAGCTCTTGAGCGCAATTCGCCGCGACAAATGCAGCCGGCGGTGCGGGTTCTCGTCGGGCAGGCGGAACACGCGGATGCGGCGAGCGATGCCACCGGCTTCGAACACCAGGTCGTTCAAGCCGATATCCGCGACCGCGATCTCACATTTGACGAGGGCGGTATCGATGCGAAGCGTGCCCGATTGCGCATCGGCTAGCCAGGCGTCAAACCCGCCGAACCCGCCAGTGGTCAAGGCTTCCCACGTCAATACTGCGGGTCCCGTCTGGGTCAGTTTCTTGTCGAGGTTCCACAAATTGATCGGGGCGACCCGATCGAACGCGTTTCCTTGTAGCGTGCATCCCCCGTCCCAAATCGTCTGCCGTCCGCGGCCGCGATATTCCGAGCCTTCCCAGATCACCCGGATGCGGCGGCCGAGCGCGGTTTCGTCGTAGGGCCGCCACGTCTCCAAGACCTCGAGCCCGTTGCGGATCTCGAGCCGTTCGATCGGCGCCGAAGCCACGGCTTCGACGGTGAATATCATCGTGTCGTCCTGAGAGCGCAGGATGTCGCCCATCATCGCGGTACGCACTCCGGTGGAAGTCGTCGGGCCAAGTTGTGGGTCGTCCGCAAACAGCTGCGCATCGTTGTCGAACTGCGCCCGCACATCGAGTATGAGGCGGGAGCCGGTGGTCGCGTAGTGGTGGCGCCGCCGCAATGCGTCGATCAGCCCGCCTCGTGTCAGCTCTTCGGCAAAAAGACATGACAGGCCGCCATACGCGCCGAACAGCGACGCCCCCGGATGGCTCGCACCGTGCCTGCCTTTATGGCCGTCCGAATTGGCGAGGATGCCGACGCGATAGCCTTGCTCCAGCGCGTCGTGCAGCAGCCACTCGAAGGTGCCCCAGTCGGAATGCACCTCCACCGAGCGCTCAATACGCGCGTCGTGCGCCATCCGGATATCGGCGTAACGACCGCCAATATGCGCGAAGACGACGCAATCCCTATTCTTCAGTGCCCCGAAGAGCTGCTCGGCGCTATTGGCGTCGCTCGCGAGGTCGCCGTGATCGTAAACCAGCGCATGAGACGAGCGGTGAATCTGTTCGCCCTCGTGCATGAACAGCACGTTGCGGTCGCCGCCGAGACCGGTATTACCGGACCACTCATAGCCTGGGAAGATCACGAACGACCCGTCGCGGTTGTGTTCCCGCGTCAGCTCGTTCAGTTCGCTCCAGAACGGCGTGGTGATCTGAAAGTCGTTGCCCTGATGGCTCATACCGTCGAGGAAGGCTCGGTCGCGCGCGAACTCGATCAATTCCCGCGCCGAATTGGTCCCGATCGTTTCTTCCGATTGGCCGTGTAGATCGCACCAGTAAGAACGTAATGGCGCCATCGCGGCGATGCGGAGGGGGTTACTGACGCACAGTACCCGATCGGCATCGTCAAGCACCTCTATCAGGAGATCACCCGGCTCGCTAACGAACAGCCCCTCGATTGATAGGGCATGCTCGCCCATCCGCATGGGAATCGTTCCGGGCAGTCCACGCACTGGCAGATTGGCCCGAAGCGCAAAGATGCCGTCGACCTGATCGCTGGGATTACCCCATTTGTCCTCGCCCTTAAAGCCGAGCCGAAAAGGCTCGCCGCACCGTCTCAATGTCGGCAGGACCGCCTTCCAGACGACTGGCGGTCCGGCGACGATCGCGATGGTCGGCTGGGCAGGAAGTTCAACGTAATCGCAGGTGGCAATTGCGTCCACGAGCACTCGGAACTCGAAGCTTGGTTCGACAAAGGTCTGTACGCGCATGCCCGGCGAACCCTGGCGTCGGTCGCCGAAGCGCACCGTGATCGTATCGCCCTCGCGCAAAAAACCGCGCATGACGCGGATCAAGAGGGTCTTGTCCCACGGTCGAATATTGAGCTTGGGGTCGTAGAGCACGTCGAGCACCGCGCCATTCGACGCTTCGACGGTCGTGTAATTTGCCGCCTGCGGGATGCTCCACTGCGGCCTGCCCATATCGCTGGCGAAGCGGTGCACGATCTTGATCGAGCCGGTGTCGTCGATGCCAAAATATCCGGCGGTATAAACGAGCGTGAACGACTGAAAGCTGCCGGCCTCAAACGCTCCGGTCGGCGAGATGGCGGCCGTACCCATGAGCTCCGGCAGGTATGTCGAATGCGGCATCTCGTCGTCCTCACAATCTGCAGGCGACTAGGCCAGCGCCGCGCTCACCGCTGCCAGCCGTTCAAAAGAGCTCAGGACCTTGCGCTGATCGTTGATCAGATGACGCACAAGGATGTCGGTGTATCCGAGTTCCCCGAAGGCCCGAAACTGTTCCGTGACCTCGCCAACCGATCCGGCGATCAAGGCATCTCCCGGAACGCCGCGATAGCCTTGGCGCAACGCGTGCTCCAGCACCGCTCGCGCCTCTGACGACGACTCGCCGACGTAAATGTCGCGCCGCAAAACGATAGCCCCTGGCTGCTTGCCGTAAGCGGCGCAGCGCTCACGATACATATCGGCTTGCGCGCGCACCTCTTCGCGGGAGAGGCTGGGACTCGCGATCCAGCCCTCGGCCAGTCGTGCCGCCCGCTCGATCGCCGGCGGTGCGCTGGCGCCGATCCAGACCTCGACAGGCTCCACCGGACGCAGCGCCAAGCTCGCTCCAGCGAACCGGAACCTTCGAGAAGAGCTGACGGTCTCGCCCGCCAGTAAGCGCCGGACGATATCGAGAGCTTCCTCGAACGCCGACGGCCGCGTCCTGAAGCTGGCGCCCATCGCCGCAAACCGATCCTCGCCCCAGCCGAGGCCGCACTGCATGATGAACGGGCCCTCAGCGAGGGCGGCCAGCGTGCTGATCTGCTCGGCCACCAGAACCGGGTGCCACAGCGGAAGCAGGAACAGACATCCGGCCGGAGCTGTGCCCCACTCCGCGAGAAGCCGTCCGAGCATCGGCGTGTTCTGATAATACGGCGTGGGAGACACATGTTGATCGCCGATAAAAAGAGAAGCGAGCCCACTGCTACGTGCCGCCGCCGCTCGCTCGATCATCCAGCGCGCTCCCTCGCGCGGATCTTTCACGTCCGGGTGATTGCTCGTAAGAGAGACCCCAATTCTCATCGGATCATCCTCGTCGTCGCATCGCGCTTCGATCTGACCTAAGCTCGCTGTCAAAGCCAACAGAAGATTACTGCGAACTTCGCGCCGATTTGGGTGACCGCATTCAGCGCTCTCCTGTCGTAGGCGCGCGTAGCTTCGAAGGACCGGTTTCCGCGCCTTGAGCGGCCGTCCGCTGCTCGGGCTACGGCCTTCCGGTCATGCCCCATTCCGGCCTTCAACTTGCGGGCTGTGGATAAAGGGCCTCAGCTTTCGCTGCTTCCTTTCAGGCTAGGCGTTGAGCAGTCGGTATCATGGTCAGCTGCATCCATCCCGGCACGACTCGCACCGAGCGCACGCCGAGCCTGCTTGCCGCCTGCGCCGCCCAGCTGGGGGTAACCGCCGAAGAAGTGGAGCGACGGGACTTCGCTCCAGGAATGCAATCTGCCGCATCGTCGACGCCTCGGTTGTCGGTTTCGTGACAACCTTCCTGGCCTCGGAAAAGGTTTGGGCGGTCTCTGGCCAGCTGGTGGTGGCGAACGGTGGAGCCGGACGGCCTGTCTATTACCGTTCTATCCGACCGAATTGTAGACGTCGCGCCAACGCTTGATGGCGCTGATGTGACCGTCGACTGTGGTGAGGTTGGCGCCCATCGTAACAACTGAGATGTGGCTCCCCCCGGCTTCGCGCCAGGCCGCGATATCGCCGGGCCATTGGTTCTCACTGCGGGCATATTGCTGGACGGATTCAAAGCCGAAGCTGCCGACATCACGGCCGAGCTCGCGCAACCTAGCTTCGATCCTAGCCTTATTTTGGGGCGCTTCGGTTTGAGTCCGGGCGCCAAACAGAAAACCGTCCCCGATTCTGGCCGCCCGGTCGTACGCGGCCTCACTGGAACCGCCGAACCAGATAGGAATAGGCCGCTTCGGCCGCGGCAAGATTCCGGCGCGATCGATCCGGTGATCGCGGTCCTCATGGGTCACCACGGGCTCCGCCCACAGCTTGCGCATCAGCTCGATCTGGTTCTCCTGCCGCCGGCCGCGCCGGCGGAAGTTATCGTGCATTTCGAGACCATCGAACTCCACCCAGTTCCAGCCGATCCCGACGCCGAGGCGAAGCCGACCGTCCGAGAACAGGTCGACGTCCGCAGCCTGTTTGGCGAAGAGAGCCGTCTGCCGTTGCGGCAGGATGATTACGCCGGTGACCAATTCGAGTTTCTTGGTGACGCCGGCGAGGTAGGCGTAGGTGACCAGCGGCTCGTGGAAGGGATCGGTTTCTTTATATGGGCCGGTCAGCTTCGGTTCCCTGCCCGCATGAACGGCGCCGAGGACATGGTCGTAGATGACAATATGGTCGTAACCCAGGTCTTCCGCTGCCTGGGCGAAGGCTTTGACCGCTCCTGGATCGCCGCCGAGCTCGATCTGCGGATAGACCACGCCAGCTTTCATCGCGCATTTCCTCCTGACTTAACCAGTCGTACACAGCCCACCGGCTTCAACCGAGCTCTAGAGTTGCCAGCGCCCTCCCCACCGTATCGACGATGCGGTCGCACTCGGCGCGGGTGATCACCAGAGGCGGGCACAAGGCTATCGTCGTGCCATAACGTCGTCCGCCACCTGACCGGCCGACGATGACGCCATGATCGCGGCAGAAATCGATCACGGCGCCGAATTGCGCAGGATCGAGTTGCTCCTTCGTGGTGCGATCCTTAACCAGCTCGACGCCGATCAGCAGGCCCTTGCCGCGCACGTCGCCGACGGTTTTGTGGCTCATGAGACCGCGCTACC